>Ga0302180_10001832_pt1 | contig 16962 bp, 10 predicted proteins | sample I_Palsa_E3_2_FD_200575 | JGI IMG/M metagenome (GOLD analysis project Ga0302180, IMG submission 200575) | Peat permafrost microbial communities from Stordalen Mire near Abisko, Sweden - I_Palsa_E3_2 | ecosystem: Environmental > Terrestrial > Soil > Palsa > Peat permafrost | place: Sweden... | reverse complement strand
TCTTGCGGGTATTTTTGAAAAAGGAACGGCATCCCGCGTGCTTCCGTATCCCCCGTAAAGCTTTCCCAGCCGGCAAAGGAGACCCAATGCTCACAGATCTTCGCGACGCGCTACGTCAGCTACGCAAGGCGCCCGGATTCACCGCGACGGCCATCATCACCCTCGCCCTCGGTATCGGCGCCACCACCGCCATCTTCACCCTTGTACATCAGGTCATGCTCAAGTCGCTGCCTGTCTCGAAGCCCGAAGAGCTCTGGCGCATCGGCGACAAAATCCGTTGCTGCAACTGGGGCGGCTTCACCCAGGGTGAAGACGGTAACTTCTCCCTCTTCTCGTGGGAGGCCTACAACTACTTCCGCAGCCACACTCCCGAGTTCTCCGATCTCGCCGCCCTCCAGGCCGGCAACACCCAACTCGGAGTTCGCCGCGTCGGCGCCCAGACCCCAGTCGACACCCGCAACGGCCAGTACGTCTCCGGAAATTTCTTCCGCACCTTCGGCGTCCAGCCCTGGATCGGCCGCCTCTTCTCCGATGCTGACGACAAAGTCGGAGCGCCCCTCGTCGCCGTCATGAGCTACCGCGTCTGGCAGCAAAAGTACGGCGCAGATCCCTCCGTTGTAGGCTCCGGCTTCCAGATCGACGGGTATGCCTTCACCATCATTGGCATCGCTCCGCCCGGCTTCTACGGAGCCAAGCTCGCGGGCTGGGGCATGCCCGACATCTGGATCCCCACTACTTCCGAGAAAGCCCTTAATCCCGGTGTTGTCACCCATCTCGATCGCGCCCAGGGCAACTATCTCGACCTCATCGGCCGCGTCCGTCCCGGTACCGACCCCGGACAGCTGGAGGCCAAACTCCGCGTCGAGCTTCACGAGTGGCTTGCCAGCCATGTCTCCGATATGGAGCCCGGCGAAAAGGCGCTCTGGCAAAAACAGACCCTCCACATCATCCCGGGCGGTGCCGGCGTCGCTTCCATGCGCGACGAATACCAGGATGGCCTCAAGCTGCTTCTTATCGCCGCCGCTTGTGTCCTCCTTGTCGCCTGCGGCAACCTCGCCAATCTCATGCTCGCCCGCGGCCTCAAAGACCGCGCCCAGGTCTCCATCCGCGTCGCCATGGGCGCCTCGCGCATGCGTCTAGTCCGCAAGGCCCTCGTCGAAAGCGTGCTGCTCGCCGTCATCGGGGGCGCGCTTGGCATCGCCGTCGCCGTCGCCGGAACCCGGCTCATCCTCTACCTTGCCGTTCAAGTTGGTGGACATGACAATTACGTCCCCGTAAGCTCTACTCCCTCCTGGCCCGTCCTCCTCTTCACCCTTGGCCTCTCCGTCCTCACCGGCATCCTCTTCGGCGTCGCGCCTGCCTGGATGACATCCCATGCCGATCCCGCCGAAGCCTTACGAGGTGCCAACCGCTCCGTTGGCGGCAGCCGCTCCTGGGCCCAGAAGTCCCTGGTGATCGGCCAGGCGGCCATGTCGCTCGTTCTTCTCTCTGCCGCCGCTCTCCTTGCCCAGAGCTTGCGTAATCTCGAGCATCAGAACTTCGGCTTCGAACACAAAGAGCGTTTCGTCGCCTGGATCAATCCCACCCTCTCCACGCTGAAACCCGAGCAGATGGAGCCCCTCTACCGCCAGATCAACGACCGTCTCCTCTCCATCCCCGGCGTCCGCAGCGTCACCGAAGCCACCTATGCGCCCATGACTGGTGATAGTTGGAACGAAGGCATCCGTATTCTCGGCCGCCCCGAGCCCGATCCCAAGGAGGACACCAGTGCCGGTTGGGCCCGCGTCACCCCCGGTTTCTTCGATACCATCGGCGCTAAAGTAGTTCTCGGCCGCCACATCGCCGTCGTCAACCAGGCCTTCGTCAACCGCTTCTTCAAAAACCAGAACCCCATCGGCCAGCACTTCGGCGAGGACCGGCTCAAGTACGCCGGCACCTTCGAGATCGTCGGCGTCATCCGCGATATCCGCTACATGACCTGGGGCTATAAAGAACCGATCGGCCCCATGTTCTGGGTCCCGGAAGCACAATCGGTCCAGTACGACGATCCCAATTTCACCGACGGCGATCGCTACTCGCACTTCCTCTACAACATCGTCCTGTGGGCCCCGGGTAACCCGCCGGCACTTGAAGAACACGTCCGCAAAGCTCTCTCAAGCGTGAATGCCGACCTCGTTCTCAACAACGTCGATCCCTACACCTCCGTCGTCAATGCCGACTTCCAACAGCAGGACATGATCGCCACCCTCACCTCGCTCTTCGGCGCGCTCGGCCTCATTCTCTCCGCTGTCGGCCTCTACGGCGTCATGGCCTACACCGTCGAACAGCGCACCAGCGAGATCGGGCTGCGCATGGCGCTCGGCGCCAACCGCTCCGACATGATTCGCATGGTCCTCCGCGGCTCATTCTGGCAGATCGGCCTTGGCCTCGGCATAGGCATCCCCCTCGCCATCCTCGCGGGCAAGCTCCTCAAAGACCAGCTCTTCGGTGTCCAGCCTTGGAACCCCATCATGCTTGGCAGCGCATCCGCGCTTCTGCTGCTTGCGGCGGTCGCGGCCTCCGTAGTCCCTGCCCGGCGCGCCGCTGGAGTCGAACCCATGGTAGCTCTGCGCAATGAAGGTTAGCCGCACCGGGAGTTCGGGCCATTACTGTCCAGGTTTAACAATTGCTGCGTCCTCCTAGATCCACCATTGCGTACTGGTCAATGCGGGTTTCCAGGGCCAGCGTATCTCGAAGAGTGACTCGGCGATTTGGCACTCGTCCAGACGCATTCCGCCCGAGAAGTGCGTTAGATTTACTAGCCAAGAATCAGGGGCACATAGCTTCGGGCGTCTTGCAGCAATTGCTCGCGCGCAATACCGGCCCTGGCGCGGAGCTGCAAACCCTGCATCAAGTCAACGAGAGCACGGCCTCGCACCTTGGCAGAGGGTGTGCGAGTCAGGTGTCCCGCCTTCATCTCCTTTTCGAAACGTTTCGCGAAAAGATCAGCGGTTGCGGTAAGGCCCTTCACGGCAATCGAACGTATCTCTGTTACTCGCTCCGAGTGTCCCAGCACCGCGGCGGCCATCATGCAGCCGCCGCAAGCCTCATTCGAAGCGGTGTTGACGGTAGCCTCGCAAAAGGCGGTCACAGCCTTATGGATGTCCGGCTCCGCTTGAAATGCCGCCATTCTGGGAGTTCCATTCGTTATTGCATAGCGCTCGACCGCCTTGAGCAGCAGGGTGGACTTGTCTCCGAAGGCTCGGTATAGCGCGGGTTTGGTGACGTTCACGGCTCGTGCGATCCGCTCTACGTCAACTCCTTCATACCCATGCTCCCAAAACATCTCAACGGCACGGTCGAGTGCTTCGTCGAGGATAAAGCCCTTTGGACGTCCCGGGGGGCGCTTCGCAGTATTAGTTACCATGGCGTACGAAACTCCTTGCGTTGCATCTATTGTTATCGTACCCTCGCGTATGTAATGCCGCAAGGCAGATAAACACGGGAGACAACATGGATAGGTTCAAAGGAAAAGCAGCGGGACCTTCCACCTTCACCACGGAGACACGCATGGAACATTCGATCGCTCTCGTCACCGGCACCACCTCCGGGCTCGGTTATGCGGCAGCCCGCGCTCTTGCCGGAGAGGGCTGGCGCGAGATCATCGTCACCGGGCGCAGCCTGGCTCGGGCCCAAGAAACGGTCGCTCAGCTCACGGCTGAGACCAAAATGCAGGTCTTAACGCCGCTCGAGCTGGATCTGGACACGCCGTCCAGCGTTCAGTCTGCGCTCGCCGAGTTGGTCAAGCAAGGTCGGCCGATCGAGTTCCTGCTGCTCAATGCCGGAATGGTCGGCAACAAGCGCGTCCTCACTGCGGCGGGTATCGAGGCGGATCAGGCCGCCCTCATCGGCCATCACCAATTGACTGTCGGGTTGCTCAACGCTAAGCTACTGAGCCCCAACGCGCGGATCGTTATCGCCGGCTCAGAAGCCGCTCGCGGTGACGTACCCTTGTTCAGCTACACCGACGTGGCGGCCTTCGCGGCCAAACACTACCAGGGTGACCGAACCGCCGCTGTTGAGGCCCTGATACGCAGCGGGCCGAACGTGAAGTACCAGGCCAACCGTGCGTATGCCGACGCGAAGGTTTTCGTCGCCTGGTGGGCCGCTGCACTCGCACGGCGGCTCCCCTCCGGCATGGCCGTGTACGCCGTCTCGCCCGGCAGTACGCCCGACACGCAAGCGGCGCGGAACGGGAGCTGGGCCTTGAAGTGGCTGCTGGTTCCGATCGTCAAGCTTATCCCCGGCATGTCTCAGACTCCTGAGACCGCAGCCCATCGATACCTCCAGGCATCGGAGTTCGGAACCGACGTCTCGGGGCATTTCTTCGCCTCGGCGCCCAGGAAGCTCACCGGCCCAATTGAGGCGATGCGTCAACCACATTTTCACGATCGCGCCAGCCAGGAGGCCGCGTGGCAGGCCGCCGTCAGTGTCTCCGGCGTGGACTTGTCTTAGCCCAGCATCCTTGACCACGGTGTCCTGACGGAGCGCCGGTCGCGGTCGAGTGCTTCGTCGGGGATAAAGCCCTTTGGATGTCCTGGGGTGTGCTTCGCACTATTAGTTACCGAAGCGTACGAAACCTCTTGCATTGCCGCTGCGGGTATCGTACTCTCGCGTATGTAATACCTCAAGACAGATAAACACAGGAGACAACATGGATCGGTTCAAAGGGAAAACAGCACTCATCACTGGCGGAACCACCGGCATCGGCTTGGCGACTGCCAAATTATTCATCAACGAAGGTGCCCGCGTGATCGTGACTGGGCGCGCCGCTGCAACGATCAAATCGGCTCAGGCTGAGCTTGGCGATAACGCTATCGTAGTTCGCAGCGATGCGACCTCGTTTCCCGATATGGATGCCTTAGTGGCGAAGGTCAAGGAGACGTTCGGGAAACTCGATGTGTTGTTCGTCAACGCGGGATATGGTCACTTCATCCCATTTGAGCAGGTGACTGAGGAAGTGTACGACGAGATGCTCAATCTGAACGCCAAGGGACCGTATTTCATCGTCCAGAAGCTGGTGCCGCTCATGCCGGAAGGAAGTTCGGTGGTCTTTACCACTTCGATGGCCAACGTGAAGGCGGTGGCACCATTGAGCGCTTACGGCGCCGCTAAAGCAGCGCTTCGTTCCATTACTCGGAGCCTTGCTAGTGAGCTGTCGCCCCGTGGAATACGTGTTAATGCGGTGAGCCCGGGTCCAATTGAATCGACGGACATACTCCAGAAGGTAGGAATGCCGAAGGAGGCGGCAGATCAGGTCTATGTTCAGATGGCGCAAAGCGTTCCGATGAAGCGTCTCGGCCAGCCAGAGGAACTTGCCAAAGCCGTGGCATTCCTGGCGATTGATGCAACCTACACGACGGGAATAGAGCTTCCGGTAGACGGAGGATGGTCTCAACTCTAAGGTGTGGACCGTCCGCGAGGGTAACCGCAAGCTGGCATCGAGAACAGTCTTCAATGACTCGCATACCATTGCGCACTTGATGCAATAGCGAACGCAGTGGCGGCCGCTCGATCGCCGCCACTGCGCGCTCGGCCCAAGAGGAAACATCGTGTTCGGCGCGACCTTTACGACCGGAGCGGAACTCCCACGGTAAATAGGAGGAACAACAAGATGCACAACTTGGTAGTAAGCTCATTGGCGGTTGCCTGTCTCTCAGCGAACGTATACGCCGTCGTGAAGATACGGATGTTTGAGTTAGCCCGTTCGCGCAAGCATCTCCTACTCTATGGCGTCCCCTTCATCTTGTGGGGCTCTCTCATCCTGTTGGGATGCAAGCTCATGGAGATCATGCGCAGATTTGATGAATGGGCTGCCTGATCGCCCTTTGAGATGACCTATTTTGCGGAGAGAGCTCCGAAAAACCTAGCTGACAACCGGAGTGCATTGTCGACTCCGGATACGAGCAGCGCCGCCAAGTGTTCTCGACTGACGACTCCAGGCCAATGCACGTTTCCACACCGATCAACCTCAACGGGGGACTCGGCGATAATGCATCAATTGAGGTGTAAATATCTCGACTGCATCGCTTTGGGCGGGATTCTCCGAAGTCGCCTCATTTGGTTTTTTCGGGAAATATTAAGCGAAGAGTTCGAGTCCACGTCGTACCACTGCGTGCCCGATCTTTTGTGCCCACGTCTCTCTTCCCTCATGAAACATTTCAAGCTGGGCCCATCAATAGAGCCACTCCACGACAACATCTAGGGCTCGGTAGGGAAGTTGATCTTTTTCACGAGCGCTTTGAACCGGGGCTCATCTTTCAAGATCAGCAGGTCGCGCTGCACCAGGCAAGTAATCATGTATGGCTCATGGCGGGCATAGGCATCTTCGAGTAGTTGCAGTGCTTCCTGTTTGTTGCCCATCATGATGCAGGTTTTGGCCAGCGTCGTCCCTGGCAACTTTCCCGCCAGATAGTATTTCTTCTGGCTGGCATACAATTCCTTCAAGAGGCCCCGCCCGCCGTCACGCGAGTATCCTCTCTGAGCCGAAGCGACGATATCTTTGAGCGTGGAGTCGTTGGTAGCCTCCGCGGCCTGCGCGCCTTCCTTCAGGTAGGTTCGATAGTCGTGAAGGTACAAGCTGATGAACATCATATAAGCGTGGGGTGAGCGAAACCCCGGATCGGTGCGCTCCACCTCCTTAAGCAGCTCAACCCCCTCGCTCGTTCTCCCGGCCTGGAATAACATAATCCCCTTGTCAGCAAGAGTGGCGTGGGACGAAGGATCTAACTCCTGAGCCTTGTTGATCTGCTCCAGGCATTCGGCAAACCTACCCGGCATTGCGAAGGAGTTGGCATACCAGCGCCGGGCGACAGGATCTCTGGGGTTGAGTTCGATGGCGCGGCGGAATTCCTTTTCTGAGTCGGCAAAGTCCCAAGCGCCCCAGAATTCGGCAAAGGCCAGTGCGCGGTGCGCCTCGGCTAACGAATCGTCCAGTTCCACTGCCTTTTTGGCTGCAGCGACTGCCCGCTGGAAGGCATCGCTTTCCGGCATAGTCGAATATTCGCGAAGCAGGTCGTAGGTATCCGACAAACCTACATAGGCCTGGGCATAGCTTGGATCGTGCACAATCGCCTGAGTGAAGGAATCGAGAGCGCGATTCAGGCTGTCGGGGGTCCGTTGATTCCATTCGTAGCGGCCTTTTAGATAAAGATCGCGGGCCAAACTTCTCTCGGAATCGGAAACGACCATCGCCGTCGAACTGGCCTTTGGCTGGCTCTTCGAGAAAAGGGAAAAAACGGTGGGGGAGAGCGAAAGGTTGCCGCTCCTGAGTGCCACCAGTTGCACTGCGGCTCCGGCAATGGCGGCGACCACTACGCTCGCAAACACGAGCAGCCACTTTCGATTCGGACTGGACTTAACTGCGAATAGCTCTGGCGAAGACCGGTTTGTTGGCGCGTCGTCTGTAAGGACGGCGGCTGGGCCAGCCAAATCTTCCACCCCTTCCAACTCCGCATCCTCTTGCGCGGGAGTTAACTCACGGGCCTCGCTTGACTTCAGCCACTCATCCAGCTCCGTCGAATAAGCATAGACAGAAGCTCGACCTCCGCCTGGCAGGCGATGGATGGGCAATCCCCGGTCGGTCTCCCATCGCTTGACGGTTCTTTCTCCCCGGCAAAGGTAGGCCGCAATCTCTTTCCAGGAATCCAGACGGGTTCCCTGACTGGGAATCTCAGCGGTGGCCCGGTCTTTTGACGGTGTTGGCATGAATTGGCCCGATTCGACACGACAAGGCAGATTGCATTTCGCGAATTTAGCCCCATGATAGCACTCGTTAGAAGGACTCGTAGAGCCACAGAGGCGTTATCTTCCATCCCCCAGAAGAGACTCGTTCCCGTGATCGGCAGGTATGTGTCTACGCAGTAACAATGCAGGCGCGGCAGGCGGCAATGCAGTTCGTTCTGAAATTCAAACCGGGGTGATACTGATGTTTCGTGACGCGAAGAATCTGATCCATACTTATCTCGATCTACGAACTAATTCCAATCTTGCGGGATGGCTCGCGAAGATTGTCACAACCGTAGGGCTATCCATAACTACTTTTGCCATAGCTTACGCAGGCGCACCGGCGAAAGACCAACCGACAGCCAAATTTGCCAAGATTCCTCTGAGCTTTGAGGCGAATCAGGGGCAGACAGATAGCCAGGTGAAGTTTCTCTCGCGCGGCGACGGCTACTCGCTCTTTCTGACTTCGAATTCGGCCGTGCTCAAGCTGCGGACAACAGAAGGCAAAGACGCCCGCCCGGCTGTCATCCGCATGGAACTGCTGCAGGCTCACCGCGCCGTGCAGGTCTCGGGCTCGGACAAGCTCCCTGGCGTGGTCAACTACTTCATCGGCAACGACCCGAAACAGTGGCATTCGGATATCGAAACCTACGAAAAAGTGAAGTATCGGGGCATTTATCCAGGTGTTGACGCCGTCTTCTATGGCAGCCAACGGCAGTTCGAATATGATTTCGTCGTCGCTCCCGGCGCGGACCCCAATCAGATTGCACTTGGCATCTCAGGCGTCACGCCGGCGTTGGATGCAGATGGAAACGTGGTATTGAAGACCTCCGGCGGAGACCTTCTGCTGTGCAAACCGGTGGTTTACCAGGGAGCGGGCGATAGCAAGAAGATCATTGCGGCGAATTACACCCTGTCCGACAACACGGTCAAGTTCCTGCTGGGCAAGTATGATCGCAGCCAGCCACTGGTCATCGATCCCAAGTTCGATTACATGAGCTACCTGGGCGGCTCCGGCACTGACTTTGTCGGAGCGGGCACCTCGCCCTATGGGGGCATCTCTCCAAGCACCAGCCTTTTGTCCAACGCGGTCGCTGTGGATTCGTCCGGGAATACCTATGTCACGGGCCAAACCTATTCCGCGGATTTCCCCACCCACGCCGGTTACGAAGATACATGGGCCGGGTACAGCGGCAGGAACCAGGCGGCATTTGTCTCTAAAATCAATGCGGCCGGGACGGCATTTGTGTACTCGACGTATTTGGCGGGCTCCGATCCGAATACGGATAGCGACAACGGGGCCGCGATTGCCGTGGATGCGGCTGGAGACGCCTACGTGGTGGGATGGACGGAGTCTCCCGACTTTCCTGTCACCAAGGGCGCATACCAGACCACCGTCGGCAACTTATCTGCCTTCCTTACCAAGCTCAATCCTGCGGGCAACGGACTCGTCTACTCGACCGTTCTCGGCGGAGTCTATCCCTCATACTCGGCGGCGTACGGCATTGCCGTGGATAGCAAAGAGCAGGCGTACGTGGTGGGGAATGTTTCGAGCGGCAGCGGATTTCCGGTCACATCCAATGCGCTGGTCAAGACGGGAAACCAAAGTGCCGGCAGCGGATTCGTAACCGTGTTCAACGCAACCGGCTCATCGCTCCTGTATTCGTCCTTGATCGGGGATGACCAAGCGTTGCAGTTCAACACCACCGTGCAAGGCGTCGCAGTCGACCCGGCGGGAAGCTTTTATGTGACCGGATCCACACAATCCCCGAACTTGCCGGTGACGAAAGGCGCCTTTCAGACCACCTTTGCTACACCGAACACCAGCCTAACTGCTGGCTTTGCGGCCAAGTTTGGTCCAGTGACTGGCACCGGAGACCTGCTCACCTACTTTACTTATCTGCATGGAACGACGATTGCTGATTACGATTGGGCCGCAGCCGTCGCGGCGGACGGCGCGGGCAACGCCTATGTCACGGGATACACCGGCTCTCCAACCTTTCCAACAACAACTGGCGCTTACCAACGGAGTTGCTTGCTCAATGGCGGGGGCTCCTGCAACGCTGCCTTCGTAGCAAAAATCAATCCTTCAGGCACCGCCCTCGTTTGGTCGACTCTCCTGGGTGACGACAACTCTAACCCAGGGCTCAATGGAGGCGGTAGCATAGGCAGCTACGTCTCCTCCATTGCGGTCGATGCGCTAGGGAATGTCTACGTTGCCGGTGAGGCCGGCAACGGTTTTCCAGCTGTGAATCCAGTGGAACCAGGTTCCTACGGCTTCGCGGGATTTATCTCCAAGCTGAACTCGACCGGCAGCGCCCTCCTGTTTTCATCCCTGATCGGCGATCCCGGTACAAACAACTGGATCGCAGGCGCAGCTGTGGATCCGCTCGGCAATATCTCTGTGGGCGGAGTGGTTCAAGGCGTGGCGAACGGCCTGCCCGTAACTTCTGGAGCTCCGCAACCTAAATACGGCGGCGGGGAGTATGACGGTTTCGTCGCCAAGATTCATATCGAAACTCCCGATTTGACCATCAACAAAACGCATACCGGCAATTTCAAGCAAGGCGAGAGCGCCGCTGGCTACACAATCACCGTCTCCAACATTGGGGACGGGCCAACAAGCGGGACCGTGACGGTGACGGAAGCCGTCCCGACCGGGCTGACGCTCGAAAACATGGAAGGCACAGGCTGGACCTGCACCAAACTTCCCACCTGCACCCGCAGCGACGCGCTGACTGTGAAAGCTAACTATCCACCCATCACGGTTACCGTAAATGTGGAATCGAACGCTCCTGCCTCGGTGACCAACATCGCAACGGTATCCGGTGGCTCGGAATATAACTTCAGCAACGACTCGGCAAGCGATGCAACCACGATCACGCCGGCGCCGGTTGCTCCGACGGTGACGGTCACGCCGTCTTCCGCAAGCATCAACACGGTACAGACGCTGACGGTGACGGTTGCTGTGAGCGGTGGGAGCGGCAAAGCTACTCCAACAGGATCCGTGAAGTTGACGAGCGGAAGCTACGCCTCAGCAGCTACTACACTGGCGAGCGGCAAGGCGACGATCAGCATCCCTGCGGGTTCGCTCGCGGCGGGTACGGACACGCTGGAAATCGCCTATACGCCCGACTCGACCAGTTCGCCAATCTACCTGGGCGCTACGGGATCGCATGCGGTGACGGTAGAAAAGGTGACGCCGGCAGTTAAGCTGACTCTATCCGCGTCCAGCATCACCAAGGCGCAGAGTCTTTCGGTGACGGTCGCGATAAGCGGCGCTACTGGTGATCCTGCTGCGACAGGCACGGTCACTCTGAAGAGCGGCGCCTATACCTCCGCGGCAACCACGCTTGCGGCCGGAAAGGCGGCAATCACGGTTCCCGCAGGCGACCTGGCCACGGGAACCGATACGCTGACTGCAACCTACGCAGGCAGCACGACCTACAACACTGCGAGCGGGACCACTGGCGTTGCCGTCACGCTTGTCTCTAGCACGGTGAAAGTGACACTGGCTTCGACCAGCGTATCGCGCGCCGACTCCCTACCTGTCGCAATCACAGTGACCGCAGCCAGCGGAACACCGGCCGGCACGGTAACGCTCTCGGGCGGTGGCTACACTTCTGCAACAACAACGCTCGCAAGCGGCAAAGCGACCATCACCATTCCGGCGGATAAACTGACGGTGGGCGCCGACACACTCACTGCGTCCTACAGCGGCGGAGGAAACTACGCAGCAGCGACGGGGAAAGCAACTGTGACCGTAACCAAGCTGACGCCCACGGTAAGTGTGACGCCTGGTTCTGCATCGGTGGCACGGGCGTCTTCGCTCTCTGTGAAAGTGACTGTCACAGCTACTGCCGGATTACCTACCGGTACGGTAACGCTCGCTGGTGGTGGCTATACATCGACTGCGACGACGCTCGCGCGTGGCTTAGCAACGATTGTCATTCCAGCGGACAAGCTCACCGTCACTGCAGACACGCTTACTGCGACCTATAGCGGTGACGCCAATGACAACACCGCAATTGGACGCGCGGCCGTCACGGTGACCAAGCTGACGCCAGTTGTCACTGTCACTCCAGCAGCGACAACCATTGCTCGAACCAGTTCGTTATCGGTCACAACAAAGGTCACAGACACTACGGGTGTACCGACGGGCACAGTCACTCTCTCGGGAGGCGGCTACACGTCCGCGGCGACCTCACTCACCAGTGGCGCAGCAACAATCGTCATTCCACCAGACAAACTCACGGTCGCTTCAGACACACTGACTGCGACCTACAGCGGCGACGCCAACGACAGCACGGCCAGCGGACACACAACCGTAACTGTCACCAAGCTAACTCCCACGGTGACTGTTACTCCGGCCTCCACTTCGGTGCTCGAAACCAATTCCCTTTCGGTTGCCGTAAAGGTGACAGCGACGGCGGGTGTACCCACGGGAACGGTGACGCTTTCAGGAGGTGGCTACACCTCCGCAGCTGCCACCCTCGCGAGCGGTGCGTTGACTATTGTGATTCCAACCGACAAGCTCACGGTGGGAACAGACACTTTTACTGTGAGCTACATCGGCGACACAAACGACAATGCAGCCAGCGGCCACGCCTCGGTGACTGTTTCTCAATAGAGCACTGCAACAGGTTCGATCACGATCGAGCTTTGATTTCATAAAGTCGCCGTGTGGGGTTGAAGAAGAGGTGGTCTGCCCATGAACCCGGAGATTGCGCCCCAGTCGATCGATTCGCGCCACGGTGATTCATCGCCAGCAAGATGATTGCGGCAGCCTTGATAACCACCCGCCTTCCCTTTCGCAGTAAATCGATGCGGTACGCGGTTACCTCCCTCATCAACGCCCAAGAATGTCACGATCGTGCTGGGTAAGCCGAAAATGAAAGCCAATGTTCGCCAGAGCGCGCTCATGCCAGCGAAACTGACGTTGGCCAATACCCAAAGTCATGAGATGACCGCCACAGCAACTCCAAATAAAAAGGTGTAGTACCTGCAAAACGGGGTTACTGAGATTGTACGCCGCTTGATCTTCCGCTTGGGTGTGGTTGATCTTGCAGAATACGCAGAACATAGAGCCCGCAAGTGCGCTGTTTCGAGGTGAGGAGTCTGCCTATTTCGCCGGAGATTATCGTTTGGCAGCGTGCTGGTTACTCATTGGCGCTCAAAAGAACGAGCCTGCATCGCAAGGGCTGCTCGCAAACCTCTATTATCAGGGTCTCGGCGTTTCGCAGGATTATGCACAAGCCTTCCACCGTCACCCAAAATACAACCCTGAACGTAATTGGCATGCAAACGGGCTTCACCTCAAGTCAGGTAACTACAGCGTCGGTGACTGTCGCACCATAGCAGAGTGCACCTACACAGTAACTCAGTCGAAATGAAATTCCCCGGTGACAGCGCCTGATACCAACCAGTATCAGGTACTGTCATTTACTTTTGTGGAGCTTTAAACAGATCAAAGTCGGAAATCCACCACATGAATGCCACGATCGGGGAATTATGAACTGTTGTTGTGAACAAAGAATGCCTGAATCGATCGAATCGAGTTCCCGCTCCAGCGTTGCCAAGAGTTCCCAGTCTCAGCATTCAAAGAAGAAGGCGGTAGATCTCAGCCGATCACCCATCGACGAGTCGACGGTCGAGTCGTTCTTGATTTGCTTCCGGGGAGTTGGCCAGTGTTCTGCTCACAGGATCAGAACCGACGTCAACTGTTGCCAATAAAAGCGCTCGCTGAACCCGGACGTAAGGATTACGACGGGGATAGAATCCGGTTCGTCGAAGATTGAAATAAATCGGCACTCTTAGAGACCTATTCTGCTTTCGTCGCGCCAGATCTGGTCAATGAGCGGTTTGCCCTTCCATGAGAAGGCCAATGCGCGTTTCCAGGTCAGGGTGGCCTCGAAATACGCATTGGCGATGATTCGCAAATCAGGGATTCGTCCCGTGCCGCACCCGTCCGCGCGCCCTCAATCGCTCTGCGCTAGTCCAAAGCCTGGAGAATCTCATAAGCAGAGCGCATACTCGGGTCGCTCGTGCCGATGGTCTTTAATCTTGCCTCGATTCGGTCGTGAATCGTTCGCGCCTCCGGGAAATCCTGGGAGGTCCAGAAGCGCTCATCACGCCTGAAATATCCGGCATCTTTCAAGAAAGCTACGCCATACATATATGCGTCGCCTGCGGTATCGTCCAAGTCACTCACCTTGAAGGAACCGTCGCGTTGATACGATTCGTTGAGGCACCAGTCAACCATCTTCGCGATCTCGGCTCGGGCCTGAGTGCGGGTCGGCTCGTCCAGGTATGGCCATGCAAGCCGGAATATCTTCACGACATCCCAATTCAAATGGTTCTCGTAGCGACCGTCAAACCGAATCCCGGCCGGGAAGTTGACCTTGTCCAATTGCAACGTTCGTTTTGCAATGCGGTCCAGATGGTTCACCTGCCCGTTGAGATCTGAGACCACATGGAAGGTCATCGCCATGTCATCCATCTTCCAGACGCGTCCTTCGCGATCCACTAGCCATTGACCCCAAAAGCCGGTATCCGGATTCTGCCATTGATTCACGTATGCGCGAAGGGCGGGGCCAAGCCGCGAATCGAAGCCGTAGGGAACATTTTTTATGCGAAACAATAAGCGCGCGATCGCGGAGAATGTCTCATCGAGTTCTTCGCGGTTGAACACCCCCGTCCTTGTAAAGTCATCGAACCGCGCCCGATCCAGTTGTGCGACGAGCTTCTCCGGTGAATTGATCGGGTCGAGAAATCGCAGCGGGTACTTCACCTCAGGATCTTTGCGGTCGAGCCCATCTTCGACCGAGTAATAGAGCTTCAGATACCATGCGTCGATTCCCCTCCCCCAGCTCCCATCCGCCTCCTGCTGCTCGGAGGCGAGTTTCTGGGCCTCGGGTTGATTCAAGCTCTCGCGCAGGTCGACGATGCGGCGTTCCGTCGCACCCACATCCGGTGTGAAATTCAACCTCCAGCGCACTTCGCGGTAGATATGCATGGAGTACTGGATGCCCTCGCCTGCCTTCTGGCGGCGCTTGATTTCCTCGACCAGCGATTTCAGTTGTGGTTCAAATCTCTTGAGACGCCTCTCGCGTGCTTCGCGAATTTCGGCAAAATCCCAATAGAATCGACACTCATTCCATATCCGGTGCGCCCCTGACTCGCCGGGCAACAGTTGAGGCGGAGTGAAAATGTGCAAACGCGCAATCGCGACGGCCGCGAACAATCTGATCACGGAGTTCCGGGCGGCAAACAAGACGACGGCAAGGAACACGAGGCAGGCTGCAAAAGCGAGCAATCGGCGCCCATTTTTCATTGGCCAATCATACGTTGCCCGGTCAAGCAGCCCGTAAGTTCTGGCTGGATCGACGCATTCAGGGCTCAGCGCTCATTGAGTGATTAGGCGATTTGCGTCAATTTACTAGGCCCGCAGTTCTCTAAGCTCCTGGTACGGCGCCGATTTGCTGCAGCAGACCAAGCATATCTGGCTGGCCATGTTCTTCTACGATTTGACCACCCGACAGACGGTAGATATTCATGGCCTGCACCGCGATGGTTTTTCCCGTTGGCGGGACGCCAAAGAATGTACCCCGATGAGTGCCCCGCATTGTGAACCTTGCGGCCAATCTGTCGCCTTCAGCAACCATGTCCTCCAGAGTCCATTGAATATCGGGAAAACCTCCGCGCATCATCCCGATGATAGCCAGGTAACCATCCGGACCGCGCATCGGCTCGGGACGCCCCGGTACATGAAATATCGCCTCGGACGAAATGAGTTCCCGAGCAAGCATCTCGCTGGCAGTGTTGATGAACTCCAGGAAGCGGTGCATAACAATCTTGTTGGTTTCTGCGGTCATAGTGGCATCCACTCCGATTTCTGTATTACCTGAGTACCGACAGCAAGGCTTATCGCATTCCTCATCCTGATTCGCTCGAAATAGCCGCCTCTCCTCATTCTCGCGGAGCCAGCTTTTCGCTCGCTGAAGTGCTGCGAATAAGCGGCGGCAATGTGCCGTTTGCATACGCTGCTGTGATGACCTGCAAGCGTGTCGCCAGCGGATCAGACTTGGGTACCGGACCTGAGTTTGTGAACGCTAAAATCATGTCGTTCCTGAATCTGGGCCAGACGGGGCGTCCACCGCCATTCGGATCTAGGGTTTTTCCGAAGTCGATCCAATACGCAGCAAAGGTTTGGCCCAGGCGTGCGTCGCGAGGCCCCATCGGAAAAGCGCCGCTGTTGTAAGTCTGGAAGACGTACGGTAGTTCGGAGCCATGTGGCGCGGCAGTGAGGTGCTCTAACAATGCGTCAGACGCGATGCCGAATCGATACACAAATGTGGGTGCACGGCTAGCATGGTATGCAGCGATAAGGGATGCCGGTTCCGCGAGGACAGCTTCGGAAAGGAAGTTGTTCTTGTATTCCTCCGCCGACGCATATTGAGCGCGAACCTCAGAAGGGAGTTGGTCAAAGTGCGGCGCACGAGACTCGAGGCTCGGAGGGGAAAGGCAGGTGGCAACTCGAGCTCATTGACGCCAATGACGAACGGAACCGCCGCTTCGTGCCCTGCGCGGAATCCATCCATTACTGATTCCAGCACGACCTTGCCGTCAATGATCGGAACGTGGCCATCCAGAAAAAAGGAAAAGGGCTGATCCTTCGCGTCCACAGCAACGATTGTGGCGGCCGGTACCTTCCGGAGTGCTTCCGCACTCTCTGAAGTCACGCCCCAGCGCTGTGCCTCCTGCTTACCGGAGATTTCAGCTTCGACCAGAGTCTCTGTCTGTTCGCGCCCGAATGAGGATTCTGATATTGCGGCGCGGAATAATCCCTTGGCGGCGGGGCTGAGCATGAGATTGTTGACCGAGATCCCGCCAGCGGATTCGCCAAAGATCGTAACCTTCCCAGAGTCCCCGCCGAATGCAGCGATGTTATCCCGCACCCACTGGAGCGCAGCGATTTGATCCATAAGACCGTAATTGGCGACAGGACTGCCATTTGCCTCCTTCCTCAGAGCTGGGTGAGCGAAGAATCCCAATCGCCCCAGGCGGTAGTTGCAGGTGACGATGACGAGTCCCTGCCGGGCAAGGTAGGTACCATCAAAGAGTGCAGCGCTCGCGGACCCTTGGGTAAACCCACCTCCATAAAAAAACACCATTACGGCATGCCGTGCTTGGGTTGCT
>Ga0302180_10001831_pt1 | contig 16962 bp, 15 predicted proteins | sample I_Palsa_E3_2_FD_200575 | JGI IMG/M metagenome (GOLD analysis project Ga0302180, IMG submission 200575) | Peat permafrost microbial communities from Stordalen Mire near Abisko, Sweden - I_Palsa_E3_2 | ecosystem: Environmental > Terrestrial > Soil > Palsa > Peat permafrost | place: Sweden... | reverse complement strand
GCGGATGGCGGTGCCGGCGGTGATGACGTCGTCGACAATGGCGACACGACCGGCAAGCGGGCTGCCAACCACCAGGCCCGATTCGCCGTGATCCTTGGCTTCCTTGCGGTTGAATGCCCAGGGCACGTTGCGCTGGTGGTGCTCGGCCAGGGCGATGGCGGTCGCCGTGACCAGTGGAATGCCCTTGTAGGCCGGCCCGAACAGCAGGTCGAACTGCAGCCCGGATTGCAGCAGCGCACCGGCATAGCAGGCCCCTAAGGTCGCCATCGAGACGCCGTCGCTGAACAGGCCGGCGTTGAAGAAGTAGGGGCTGACGCGGCCGGACTTGAGCGTGAATTCGCCGAAGCGCAGCGCCTGGCGCGCGAGCGCAAGATCGAGGAATTGGCGTTGATAATCGCGCACGGCACCGATCCTGCAGATAATGCTCGCAGGTTATCATTGCCGCATGCGCATCATCACTCTTAACGTCAACGGCATACGTTCGGCCGCGCGGCGCGGCCTGTTTCCATTCCTGGCGAAGCAGAACGCCGACGTGATCTGCCTGCAGGAGACGCGCGCGCTCGAGCACCAGCTCGAGGGCCACGAGTGCAGCCTGCCGGGCTATCTCAACCACTTCTACGCGGCGGAACGCCTGGGATATGCCGGCGTCGCCGTGCTGTCGCGGCGCGAGCCGAAGCGAGTGCTGCGCGGCTTCAAGGCCGACGAGTTCGATCGCGAGGGGCGCTATCTGGAGCTGCAGTTTGATAACCTGTCTGTCATCTCGCTGTATCTACCCTCGGGTTCGGCCGGGCCTGAACGACAGGCCTCGAAGTTCCGCTTTCTCGAGGCGTTCATGCCGCACCTGCGACGCCTGCGGCGCGCGCGGCGCGAATACATCATCTGCGGCGACTGGAATATCGCGCACAAGCCGATCGACCTGAGGAACTGGAAATCGAACCAGAAAAACTCGGGCTTTCTGCCCGAGGAGCGCGCCTGGATGGATCAGCTGCTCGGGCCGGAAAAGTACATCGACGCCTTTCGCTCGCTGGTGCCGGAGCCGGATCACTACACCTGGTGGTCGAACCGCGGCCAGGCGTGGGCGAAGAATGTCGGGTGGCGGATTGATTACCAGATATTGAGCCCTGGGCTTGCCGGCACGCCGCAGCGCGCGCACATCCACAAGGAGCCGCGCTTCTCGGATCATGCGCCGCTGATCATGGATTATCGGCTTTGAACAGCGACCCGGAGGCGCCGGTCGCCCCGCGCCGCGCGCGCGGCTGGCTCGGTGCGGTGCAGGTCTACGGCCAGCCGCGCATGCTGTCGATGCTGGCCCTGGGATTCTCCAGCGGACTGCCGTTCATGCTGATTTACAGCACCCTGTCTGCCTGGCTGCGCCAGAGCGGCATCGAGCGGGCGACCATCGGCATGCTGTCATGGGTGAGCCTGGTCTATACGCTGAAATTCCTGTGGGCGCCGGTGGTCGACCGGCTCTCCCTGCCGGTCATCGGCCGGCTACTGGGCCAACGCCGCAGCTGGATGCTGCTGGCGCAGGCCGGTATCGCCAGCGCGCTGCTGGCGCTGTCGCGCAGCGATCCCAGAGTCCAGGTGGTCCACATGGCGGGGTTGGCGCTGTTGCTGGCATTCGCAGCCGCCACCCAGGACGTCGCGATCGATGCCTGGCGTATCGAGTCGGCCCCGGTGCGCGAACAGGGCGCAATGGCCGCGGCCTATCAACTGGGCTATCGGCTGGCGATCCTCGTGGGCCAGGCCGGCGCACTTTGGATCGCAGACGATCTGGGCTGGGCGCGCAGCTATTCCACCATGGCGGCGCTGGTCGGGATCGGTGTGGTGACCACACTGCTGGTGCGCGAGCCGAAGCGCATCGCGCCGCTGACCTCGGTGCTGAGCGAGCAGCGCGTAGTCGACTGGCTGGCGCGGCGCGCGCACTGGCCCGACTCGCTGCGCCACGCCGGGGCCTGGTTCCTGGGCGCGGTGCTGTGTCCGGTGCTGGATTTCTTTGCGCGCTACGGCGCGACGCTCGGATTGCTGATCTTCGCCTTCATCGGTACCTATCGCCTGACCGACTACACCATGGGCTCGATGGCCAATCCGTTCTACCTCGATCTGGGATTTACGCTGAAGCAGATCGCCGCGGTGGCGAAGATCTATGGCACCGCACTCAGCGTGGTCGGCATTCTGGTCGGGGGCCTGGCGGTGGCCCGGCTCGGGCGCACGCGTTCACTGGTACTCGGTAGCGCGCTAGTCATCATCTCGAACGTGTCGTACGGGATCCTCGCCGCCCGCGGCGAGCCGAGCCTGATCGGGCTGGCCGGCGTGATCAGCCTGGATAATTTTGCGCAGGGCGTGCACGGCACGGCCCTGATCGCGTTCATGTCATCGCTGACCAGCGTGTCGTACACCGCGACCCAGTACGCGGTGCTGTCCTCGCTGTATGCGCTGCCGGGCAAGCTGCTGATGGGAACCTCGGGCATTGTGGTGGACCACATCGGCTATCCGCCGTTCTTCTTATATACCGCCGCACTGAGCATCCCGGCGCTGGTGCTGCTGTACTGGTTGTCGCGGCGCGCCGATTTCCAGCCGCTGCGCGCGGCAACGGTGACCTGAGCGCCCGCGATGGCGCCGCTGCGATAATGCCACCGGGAATCGATCTGGCTCGGGTGCTGTGCGCCTTAAGCGATCTGCCGGCGGACGGGTGCCGGGAATTTCGGCTGGGGCACGGCGACTGGCCGCTGCGCGGTTTTGTGGTGCGGGTGGCCGACGGCGTGCGAGCCTACGTCAACCGCTGCGCACACCAGCAGTTCGCGCTCAACTACAGGCCGCACGAGTTCCTGACCCCCGATGGCAGCATGATCCTGTGCCGGGTGCACGGTGCGCTGTTTGAAAAGCAGACCGGCTATTGCGTTGCCGGACCGTGCAGCGGCCGCTCGCTGATCGCTCTGCCGGTGCGCGTTGAGCAAGGCCATGTGCTGCTCGCCGGTGACGCCGATCCCGAGGAACTGGCGGCGCGCTACGCGTAACATGACTCACGCTCGGTCAGGGAGAGTGCGGCGTGGCTGAAAGCGATGGATCGAACCAGGAGGCTGCTGTCTTCATCAGCTATGCCTCGCACGACGCGCCGATCGCTGAGGCCCTGTGCTCGGCACTGGAGCAGGGCGGGGTGGCCTGCTGGCTGGCGCCGCGCAATGTCCGGCCCGGGGATTTTTATGCCGACTCGATCGTGCAGGCGATCAATGGCTGCGCGCTGCTGGTGCTGGTGCTGTCCCAAAGTGCGATCGATTCGCCGCACGTGCTGCGTGAGGTGGAGCGTGCCAGCGCGAAGCGGCGGCCGATCATTGCCTTCAGGATCGACACTGCCGCCCTGCCGCCAGGACTGGAATACTTTCTGAGTACGTCGCAATGGATCGACGCCAGTGCGGCACCAGTCGATCGCCTGTTCGCTAAAATGCTCGAGGCGGCGCGCAGCCGGATCGGTTCTGCCCCCACGGGCGACCCACCTCCAGCGCCCGCCAGTCGACCGGTGCCCAAACGCAAGCAGAACCGTCGGACTGTTGCGCGTGCGGTCGCGGTCGCGGTCGCAGTCGCAGTCGCGCTGAGCTATGTGGTTTTCGACCGGTCCTGGCTTTCGAAGCACGGCGCCGCGCCGCCCATGCCGGATGCCGCCGCGCCACGGTTCGCGCCGCCGCCGCATTCGATTGCTGTGCTGCCGTTCGTGAACATGAGCGGCGATGCCCAGCAGGACTATTTCTCCGATGGGATCAGCGAGGAGCTGCTCAACTCACTATCGCGCCTGAATGATCTGCAGGTAGTGGCGCGAACCTCATCGTTTTCGTTCAAGGGGCAGAACGTCGATGTGTCCACCATTGCGCACAAGCTCAATGTCGGCGCCATCCTCGAGGGGAGCGTCCGGCGCGCCGGCAATACGGTGCGCATCACCGTGCAGCTGATCAATGGCGTGAGCGGCTTTCATATCTGGTCGCAGACCTATGACCGGCAGCTGAGCGACATTCTAAAGGTGCAGACCGAGGTCGCGACCTCGGTCGCGCAGCAGCTCGAAGTCAGGCTCGCAGGCAATGAAGCTGCGGCGCTGGAGCTCGGGAGTACGACCAATGCGCAGGCGTACGAGGCCTACTTGCGCGGATCCGAGCTGCTGTCCGATACGGACACCGGGGAGGCGGAGTTGCGCGCCGCACTGGCGGCGTTCGATCAGGCAATCGCGCTCGATCCGAATTATGCGCAGGCGCATGCCAGGCGGGCTAGCGCCCTGGCCGACATCTCGATATTTGTTGACCTCAGATCCGAGGAGCTGGCGCAGGTGCGCGAGCAGGCACGCCAGGCGGGTGAACGCGCCGTCGCGCTGGCGCCGGAACTCGGTGACGCGCACCAGGCGCTGGCGGGCGTACTGTCCAATGGCTTGCTCGATTTCGCCGACGCGGCGCCGGAATACGACCGCGCCCTGGCTCTGTCGCCGGGCAGCGCGCGCGTGCAGATGGGATTCGCCGGTTTCGCCGGTCAACTGGGCCACTTCGACGCTGCCATCAAGGCCGCTCGTCGCGCAGTCGATCTTGATCCGCAGAATGCCAACGCACAGGTCACTCTAGGACAGGTTCTGAGCTGGGGACGGCAGTACGGCGATGCGCTGAGCGCCTTGCAGGCCGCCAAAGTGCTGCGCCCGCACTCAAACTTCATCACCTTCAATATCGCCAATGTCCTGCTTGCATCCGGCCAATTCGAGCAGGCGCGAGCGCTGTGTGAATCGGGCGCGCTACCGGCGCAGAGCCACGGCCGCCATCTGCTGCTGGCGCTCGCCTACCACGGACTTAAGCGAGACCAGGAAGCGCAAGACCAGGTGGCGCAATACCTGGCTCTTCGCAAGGAAGGGGCGTCGCTCGAACTTGCCGGCGTGTACGCGCAAATGGGAAATATATCCGCGTCGCTGCAGGAGTTAACGCGGGCCGAGCAGCGGCGCGACTCGGCGTTCCAGGTGCTCAGAGTGGCATGGGTACTTGACCCGATCCGTAATGAGCCGCAATTCAAGGCGATCGAGGCGCGGATGAAGTTTCCGCAGTAAGCCGCCGGTCGTCAGAGCGCAGGATCGGGTGATTCCAGGTCGGTTGATTCGAACAGATCGAGGCCGTCCAGGCCGCCGGCCATCTGCGGATCGCCATTGAGAGAGGCGCTGGGCGCGAGCGTGTCCTCATCGCCTTCGACGTCGACCGAGCCGCTCCAGTCCTCCGGAGCATCGGCGTCCTCGATCTCGCCTTTGCTGCGCTGTGCCTGCCAGTCGGCAAGATCGAGTTCCTCCACGGTGCCATCGAAGTACTGTACTTCGAGGGTGCCGTCGTCCTCGTCAATCGCCACCACTTCGAGCAGCTCGCCGCCGCGTACTCGATACCACTCGCCGATGTCGGGTTGCGCGCTCATTAAAATGCTCCCGTATTCAGCCGCGGCGGAATGCTCTAATCTGCCGCTGTACCATACCCGCGATCCGCAATCATGTTGCTCCTGCCGCCGGGCCTATATCAAGATGATTTTTTAAATTTGTGAAGCTCAACGAGTCAGCAGTTGCTCAAGTTTTTTGTAGTCTTTTTGGTAGTCGTGGAACCGATCTCGCTGATTCCGGTATTCGTGGCCCTGACGAAGGACGGGAGCGCGGCGCAGGGGCGGTACATGGCGCGGCGCGCGGTGGTCATTTCGGCGATCATCCTGACGCTGTTCGCGGTCGGTGGCGGCCCGTTCCTGCGGCTGATGAGCATCAGCCTCGACTCGTTCCGTATATTCGGCGGGCTGTTGCTGTTCCTGATCTCGCTCGAGATGGTGTTCGCACGCACCTCGGGCACCCGCACCTCGTCCCAGGAGGAACTCGAGAGCCGCCAGCGCGAGGACATCTCGGTGTTTCCGCTGGCATTTCCGTTCATTGCCGGCCCCGGGGCGATGGCAACCATCCTGTTGGCGTTCAGTCCGACCGCCGGTAAGCCGCTGTTGTTTTTAGGTTTGCTGCTTTGCGTTTATGGCGTGCTGCTGATCACGCTGGGGGTGCTGTACCTGGCGGCGCCGGCGATGCGCGTACTGGGCGTGACCGGTACCCATGTCATCAATCGCATGTCCGGCGTGCTGCTGGGTGCGCTCGCGGTGCAATTCATGGTGGACGGCCTTCGAGGCAGTTTCGGCGGCTAATCCTCAACGACGCCGGAACAGCAACTCGCGCACCCGGTGCCCCAGGCGTTCGCCCCGGAGCTGGAAGCGCGTCGCGCTGCGAGCCAGCACGGCATCGACGTCGATGAAGCCACCGGCGTCGGCGCAATTGGCGAGCAGACTGCAGCCGTTCAGCACCAGCAGCATTTCCTCGGCATAAGGCTCCCAGTCGGTGGCCAGATGCAGGCGCCCGCCGGTGGTGAGCCGGGAGGCGACCAGCGCGACGAACTCGTGCTGCACGATGCGACGCTTGTGATGGCGTTTCTTCGGCCACGGATCGGGAAACAGCAGCTGCACCTCGTTGAGACTGGCCGGAGCAATCTGCTGCTCCAGCACCTCGACCGCGTCGTGAGCGATGACGCGCAGGTTGGCGACATCGGACTGCGCCGCCGCCAGCAGCAGATGCCCGATGCCGGGACGGTGGACTTCCACACCGATGAAATCCTGCTCGGGTTGCGCCAGCGCCCGCTGCAGCAGATGCTCGCCATTACCAAAGCCAATCTCCAGCGTGCGCCCGGCGACGCGGCCGAACAGCTGCGTCAGCTCCAGCACGCGCGGCTCGAATTCGACGCCGAAACGCGGCCAATGCTGCCCCAAGGCGCGCTGCTGGCCCGGGGTGATACGGCCGGTTCGAATGACGTAGGAGCGGATGGCCCGATGCACCGGGGCATTATCGCATCGAAGTGCAGCGCCACCGCTGGCAAGCGGCGGCGCGAGCGGCCATCATCGGCGGCATGATGCCGTTTTCCGTCCTGGACCTGTCGCCGATCGTCGAGGGCGCGAGCGCAGCCGACGCGCTGCGCAACTCGCTGGAGCTGGCGCGCTGCGCCGAGACGCTGGGCTATCGGCGATTCTGGCTGGCGGAGCATCACAACATGCCCGGCATCGCCTCGGCGGCCACCGCGGTGGTGATTGGTCATGTGGCGGCGGGCACGCGTAGCATTCGCGTCGGCTCGGGCGGCGTGATGCTGCCAAATCACGCACCGCTGGTGATCGCGGAACAGTTCGGCACGCTGGCGTCGCTGTTTCCCGGGCGCATCGACCTGGGCCTGGGACGGGCGCCGGGCACCGATCCGGTGACGGCGCGCGCCCTGCGGCGTGACCTGGCCGGCAGCGCCGATCAGTTTCCGCAGGACGTCCAGGAATTGCAGAGCTATTTCGAGGCGCCGGCGGGGCAGGCGACCCGCGCGATTCCCGGCGCCGGTCTTGAGGTGCCGATCTGGCTGCTGGGCTCGAGTCTGTTCAGTGCGCAGCTGGCCGCGGCTCTGGGATTGCCGTTCGCCTTCGCAGCGCATTTCGCCCCCGAGCTGCTGCTGCCCGCGCTGGCGGTGTATCGCCAGCGATTCCAGGCCTCGCGCGCGCTGCAACGCCCGTACGCGATGGCGTGCGTCAATGCGATCGCCGCCGATACCGATGGCGAGGCACGCCGGCTGTTTACCTCGCATCAGCAGGCGTTTACCCAGCTGCGCCGCGGCCGGCCCGGGCAGCTGCCGCCACCGATCGACGATATCGACAGTTTCTGGTCCAGCGGCGAGAAGGCCATGCTCGAGCAGGCGATGCGCTGCTCCTTCGTCGGCTCCGGCGCGGCAGTCGAGCAGGCACTGCGCGCATTCCTGAATCAGGTCCAGGTCGAGGAATTGATGGTCAATGTGCACGTCTACGATCAGCCCGCGCGGCGTCATTCGCTGACATTGACGGCCGCGATCCGCGACCGGCTGGCGGCAAAGGCGGGCGAGGTCGGCGCATCGTGATTTTCATATTTGCAAAATATTCAGTGGTGATAGGGGAACTTGGCGTATTGACGAGCGCGCATCGGCGCGGCTAGCGTCGAATCCATGTTCCGTTCCCTGGTCACACGTACCGTGTTGCCGCTGCTGCTCGCGGCGGGCGTAGTCGCGTACTTCGGACTGCCGTACATCGACCGGCTGCTGACCGAGTGGTTTCGTTCCGACGTCCAGCTGCGCGCACGGCTGCTGATGAGCTCGATGGACGAATCGCTGACCACGCTGGTCGCCAAAGGCGATCAGCAGGGACTGCGCAAGTACACCGCCAAGATCATCGCCGACCAGCGCGTGCTGGGCATCCTGATCTGCCTGCCGCACGGCGGCACGATGTTCAAGACCGAACTGGTGCCCACGGCGGTGAGCTGCGAGAGCACCGAGGATCTCAGGGATGGCGAGAGCGTCGTGCGCCATGCGCCCATGGGTTCGGTGCTGGTGTCGGTTTTCGACCAGAAGCCTTCGGACCAGCCGCTGTACCGCGTGGCGATCCTGTACGACCTGAGTTTCGTCGACAGCCGGCAGACTACCGCGCGCGACTACATGCTCGCGTTCGGCGGCATATCGCTGGTCATCCTGGCGCTGTTCCTGGTGCTGGCGGCATGGCTGGTGGTGCGGCGCTGGGCCAAGGTGCTGATCGGCGACATCAGGGGTCGCCGATTTTTCGACGATGCCAAGTCCGGTCCGCTATCGCTGCCGATCCTGCGCCAGGTGCGCAAGGTATTGAGCGAGATGGAGGAGACGCAGCGGCTGGAGATCGATTACCGCGAGAACTGGACGCCGCAGGCGCTGCAGCTGGTGGTGCGCGATCAGCTGCATTCGCCGCAGATGATCGTGGTGTCGAACCGCGAACCGTACTCGCACGAGTTCGGCGACAACGGCGCCATCGAAGTGCGAGTGCCGGCCAGCGGCATGGTGACGGCGCTGGAACCGGTGATGCGGGCCTGCTCGGGCACCTGGGTGGCGCACGGCAGCGGCAGCGCGGATCGGGAGACGGTGGACCGGTCGGACCGGGTGCGCGTACCGCCCGATGACCCTTCCTACACGCTGCGCCGTGTTTGGTTGTCGGAGGCGGAAGAGCAGGGGTTCTATTACGGCCTGTCGAACGAAGGCTTGTGGCCGCTGTGCCATCTGGCGTATGTGCGACCGGCCTTCCGCGGCGAGGACTGGGTGGTCTACCAGGCGGTGAATCGCAAATTCGCCGACATCGTCGCGCAGGAGGCACAGTCCGACGACCCGGTGATCCTGATCCAGGACTTTCACTTCGCGATGCTGCCGGGATACCTGCGCGAGCGGCGCCCGAAGGCGACGATCATGCTGTTCTGGCACATACCCTGGCCCAACGCCGAGACCTTCGGCGTCTGCCCCTGGAAGCGCGAGATGCTGTCGCACCTGCTGATGGCCGATATCCTGGGCTTTCACACCGTCTATCATTGCCAGAACTTCATGGCGACGCTCGACCGCTTCATCGAGTGCCAGGTCGATCACGAGCGCATGACGGTGGCCCTACAGGGCCACATATGCCAAGTCGCGGCCTATCCGATCTCGATCGAATGGCCGCCGCGCTGGCTGAAGGCGCTGCCTGACATCCAGCACTCGCGGCGCGCGGTACGCGAGCGATTTGGTATCGCCGAGCATGTCACGCTCGGCCTGGGCGTGGAGCGCTGGGACTTCACCAAAGGCGTGATCGAGCGCTGCCTGGCGCTCGAGCTGCTGCTGGAGCAGAACCCGCGCCTGCGCGGGCAGGTCACATTGCTGCAGATCGCCGCGCCTTCACGCAGCAAGCTGCCGGCCTACCAGGCGCTGCAGCGCGCGACGCTGGCGGAGGTTGCGCGCATCAACGCGCGCTTTGCGACCGCCGAATGGAAACCGATCGTGCTGATCGGCAAGCACCAGCCGCCGGAGCAGGTGTTCGAGCTGTACCGCGCCGCCGATTTCTGCATCGTCAACAGCCTGCACGACGGCATGAATCTGGTGGCCAAGGAGTTCGTCGCCGCGCGCGATGACGAAGACGGTGTGCTCATCCTCAGCACCTTCGCCGGCGCGGCGCGCGAACTGGTGGAAGCGATACTGATCAATCCCTTCGATGTGGCCGAGACCGCGGCTGCAATCCGGCGCGCCCTGGAGATGCCGCGTGAGCAGCGGCAGCTGCGTATGCAGCTGATGCGCCGAACGATAAAGGAGAATAACGTCTACCGCTGGGCCGGGCGCATGCTCACCGATGCGGCGCGCATCCGCCAGCGACAGGCGCTGATGGTCGGGCAGGAGCAGCCGTTTACGATCTAGCCCGGCGTCCAGCGGTGCTAAAGTGACCGCCGCCGGGAATAGACTAAAATAGCGCCCCGCTGCGTCAGCGTCGCTGCCGCTCGCCTGATTAAGGAGCAAGTCTTGTATCAAGCCCGCGTTTTCCGCAATGCCCTATGGTGCACACTGCCATGGCTACTGGTATCGCTCGGAGTGCGCGCGGCCGATGCGGACAGCAAGGCTGCGGATTCCAAGGCTGCCAGCCCGGCCGCGACGCATTTCTTACCGGAGCAGCAGAGCAGCAGGGGTGCGGTAACGGTCGAGGGCCGCCACATCGATTACGACGCCTATGCTGGAACCATCGTCGTGCACCCCAAGGATTGGGACGATGTGCCGCAGAATGCGCCGAAGGATGAGGACAAGAATCCGCGGCCAGAGGCGAGCATGTTCTACGTCGCCTATTTCAAAACCGCCGACAAAGGTGGCACCGACAAGGGTAGCAGCGACAAGGGTGGCGCCGACAAGGGGGCGCCGACTCGGCCGGTGACCTTCGTGTTCAACGGCGGGCCCGGCTCGTCGACCGTCTGGCTGCACATGGGCGCCTTCGGACCTCGCCGCGTGGTGACCGCGGATGATTCACACACGCCCGCGGCCCCATACCCGGTGATCAACAACGACTACAGCCCGCTCGATGCCACCGACCTGGTATTCGTCGACGCGCCGGGAACCGGCTTCTCGCGCATCGCCGGCACCGACCGCGAAAAGGCCTTCTACGGCGTGGACCAGGATGCGCAGGCGTTTGCCGATTTTATCGTGCAGTTTCTGTCGAAATACGGCCGCTGGAATTCGGCCAAATACCTGTTCGGCGAGAGCTACGGGACCACGCGCGCCGCGGTGCTGATCGGTGTGCTCGAGACCGAGCGCTTCGTCGACTTCAACGGCGTCATGATGCTCTCGCAGATACTCAACTTCGATGCCAGTCCGGATGGACCGGAGGACAATCCCGGCATCGACCTGCCGTATCAGCTGGCTTTGCCAACCTACGCGGCCTCGGCCTGGTATCACCACAAGCTGCCGACTGCGCCGCCGGATCTTGCGGCGCTGCTGGCCGAGGTCGAGCATTTCGCGATGAATGATTACGCGCAGGCGCTGGCGGCCGGCTCGACTCTGCCTGCGTCGCAACGCGATGCGATTGCCGCGAAGCTGCACGAATACACCGGCCTGCCGGCGGCCTATATTCTGAAAGCGGACCTGCGCATCAACGGCCCGGAATTCGAGAAGACGCTGCTGCAGGATGCCGACCTCACCACCGGGCGCTACGATACGCGCTTCGCCGGCCCGACCATGGATCCGCTCAGCAAGCAGGCCGACTACGACCCGCAAGAGGCTGCGATAGCCTCGGCCTACGTCTCGGTGTACAACGACTACGTACGCAAGGAACTCAAGTACGGTCAGGACAAGGAATTCAAACCGCTCACCGATGCCGAAGAGGTCTGGAATTTCTCGCATCGGTCGCCTGGCGCAAGCGAGTCGCTGCCGCACCCCACCAATGTGATGCCCGATCTGGCCAGCGCGATGAAGTACAACCCCAGCCTGCACGTGATGCTCAATGCAGGTTATTTCGACCTGGCAACACCATTCTACGAGGGCATCTATGAGATGCAGCATCTGACGATCCCCGCGACGCTGCAGAAGAACATCGAGTATGCGCAATACCTGTCGGGGCACATGGTCTACGCCCACGATGCGTCGCTCAAGGAGCTGCACGACAAGGTGGCTGATTTCATCCGGCGCACCCAGGGGCCAAAGTCGCCGCAGTGACTGCAGCGCGAACGATCGGCGTGCGGCGGAACAGTCATGAACAGCGTCGTCCAGGCTTCCGACTATCCGCAGCTGATCGCCGCGACAAAATCCGAACGCGCGCGGGTCGAACTCGCCGCCGCGTGGATCCGCCGGGTGTTCGATCAATTCTACGAAGAATTCCTGAAGCTCACCTGGAGCGCAAAGACAGCCTTCGAAACTCGTGATTACCCGGCGTCGGTTGGGTGCGCAAAAAAGCGCCTGGGACTGTACAACGCTACGGTGTACGCACTGGCCTGGGACCTGCGCGCGGCGTTCGCGGCGCTGGCACAGCGCGAATCATTGTGGACCCAGGTGGAAGCTGCCTATCTGCCGGCGGTTGCCGGACGCTACGAGGCGGATCTGGCTCTGGCCTATATCCACTCGGTCCGACGCCGGGTGTATCACGGGGAATGGAGGCCGGTCGAGTATGGCTTCGGCGAGCAGCGCCCCCCGACAAGCTCCGGAAACGCGGTATTCGACAGGTTTGCGTGTTCGTGGCCGGTGGATCACCGGGTGATACAGAAGATCCTGGAGGTGGCCGAGCTGTCGGTGCCGTTCCGAGCCCCGGCGTCGGATGCGATGCGCATCGCCAGGCGGCTCAACGACGTGCTGGCCGGTGCGACCGGCAGCTCGAAGCTCATCGCGATTGAAATGATTCGCGGCGGGTTCTTCCGCAATCGCGGAGCGTACCTGGTCGGTCGCCTGGTGCTGACCGGGGAGGAGTACAAGCCGTTCGTGATCGCGCTGCTGAACGAGCCGGATGGTGTCGTGGCCGCAGCGGTACTGCACGTGGTGTCACACGTGCACAATCTGTTCAATACCACCGAGGCGCCCTGCCAGGTGACGAACCTGCACTATCACGAGATCAGCGCGTTCCTGCACAGCATCATGCCGCGGCGTCCGCTCGGGCTGCATTACTCCACCTTCGGGTTTCATCACGTCAGCAAGGTCGCGGTGATGAACGAGGTCAGACGGCACCTGGGTACCGATGGCGAGTTGCTCGACACCGCGCCGGGGTTTCCTGGAACGGTCGCCATAGCATTCACCTCGCCGCATTCGGATTACATCCTCAAGGTCATTCGCGATCATCCTACGGTTGGCTATAAATGGGACAGCTTCCAAGGCGCCGACGTGGTGCTGGAGAAATACAAGCGCGTTCACGAGATCAATCGCACCGGCAGCATGCTCGACAACATCCTCTACTACAATCTGAAGCTGGACTGTTCCTGGTTCAAGCCCGAGCTGCTGCAGGAACTGCGCAGCGCCGCGACCAACGCCGTGCAGCTGCAGGACGACGCGCTGGTGTTCAAGTACCTGGTAGTGCAGCGAAAGCTCACACCGCTGAACGTGTTCCTGGCGACCGCGCCGCAAGAGCGGGCCACGCGCGCGATCGTGAACCTGGGCTACTGCATCAGGAACAACGCCGCGGCAAACGTATTCAACAAGGATTTCGATGCCCGCAACTACGGCGTGAGCCGCTATCTGAAAGTGTTTCTGTACGACTACGATGCCGTCGAGACGCTGACCGACGTGAAGGTGCGCACCAATCGTGACCGGCTCGACGGCGAGGAGGAGATTCCCGGGTGGTTCTTCGAGGACGGCGTAGTGTTCCTGCCAGAAGAAATCGAGGTCGGCTTGCGCGTCGGCAATCGAGCGCTGCGCCGGGCGTTCCGGGCCGCACATGGAGAGTTGATGACGGTCGAATATTGGGAGCGCCTGCAGCAGGAATTGCGTGCCGGGGAGATACCCGGCATCCACACGTTTCCCGAGTCCTGCTACCTGAGCGATCCAGGCGTCGAGACCGTGGCCAACGAGTGAAAACCTGAAGTGAAGCGTTGCGCGCGATTGCCGATCCGTTCGGAACTCAAATACAATCAGCGATCCCAAGCGGGTGTAGTTCAATGGTAGAACTGCAGCTTCCCAAGCTGCTAACGTGGGTTCGATTCCCATCACCCGCTCCAATCCGACGCATCAGTCCCACTGATTCGCGTTTTTCGGCCAATTTGTTCGTTGCACGCGAACTACGCAGAAACGATGCCCCGTCGGCGCACGCATGATTACCCAACGCTCCTTGCGTTCGTCCACCCTGGCACCCAGTTTCTCGAGTCTTGCAACTTCGGCCGGAATGTCATCGGTCTCGATATCAACGTGCACGCGGCTTTCGTGGTCCACGCGTTGAATCTGTACGCTGAGTTCGTCGGGCGGCGTTTCCAGCATGCGGTAATTGCCCCGGGTTCCCGGATGCTTTCTATCGATCGGACGACCCAGCGCCGCCGCCCAAAAGTCCGCCGCGGTGTCGATGTCATCGGTCTTGCAATCGATCAGCAGACCATTGATGCGCGAGCGATGCATGCAATCCTCTAGTTGGTGAGACCGAGTTACGTGACGCGGAGCGGTGTCGCCGCGTTTCGATACAGCCAAGCGACGATCGCCCCGAGTATTACCAGCAGAAGCCCATCGAAGACGATCTGCTTAATAACCACCTCTCCTGGCATTGGCTGAATCACGAAGTAGATCATGTAAGTTGGCACGACGGTGAGCAGTGCGACAGCAAAACCAAAGCGCACGCCCTGTCCCATCCACGGCTTTGCCTCAACGCCGCGCGCATACATCCAAACAAACGCGCCGGACAGGATCACATGCGCCAGAATCATCAGGGGAAAGTATTTCTGTTGGTCGCCCGCTGCCCGGAACAGGTTGCCCAGTTGCATGTAGTCGGAACGTAGCAATAAGGCGTGTACCACAAAGCTGCCCAGAAACCACGCAATGTAAAGCACTAACCACGCGATGGCGAACTTCTTGTTCACGGGCTCTGCCTCCATTTCCAAACCTGGACGAAAGCATACGCTGGCGCCCATGCAGCGCAATCCCGTTGTAGGTGACCCATTGGACATGGTCGCGAACGGCAGGTATCGGGCACCGGATCTTGTCTGTAAAGTTTGGGCCCACGGTCCACTTAGGTTAACGCAACGATCATGAATCTTAATCAGGTCACTTTGCCGGCAACGGATATTGATGAATCGGTTGACTTTTATCAGCGCCTGGGACTGGAGCTGATAGTGCGTTCGCCACATTACGCTCGCTTCCAGTGTCCAGAAGGCGACACCACGTTTTCCATTCACTTAGCCGACAAACCCCAATTGCCTTCGAACACGGTTGTCTATTTCGAAATTCGTCTTTTAGACGAAAAAGTTTCGCAGCTGCGACGTGACGGCATGGCATTCCTGCAAGAGCCACGCGATGAGCCCTGGTTGTGGCGCGAAGCCAGACTGATCGATCCTTCAGGTAACACCATTTGCCTCTATTGGGCAGGTGCCAATCGATTGAACCCGCCGTGGCGCATCAAAAAGGCCGGTGCGGCCTAGATAAGTAGCAACCGCGGCAGTTGACCGAGCGTCCCGGTGGTCGCGCATAATGCGTAATAACCGGTCGGGGACCCCAGGATCTCATCAAAAACGCTTTTCAACCTTCTGTGCCTGACCCTGTTAGTCGCCGGAATCGATGCTCAATCTCAAGTGCTAACTCACGGCGGTGTCGCGCCGCTGACCAGGATCCCGTCGGAACAGTGGATAGAAAAGGTCGTGGGGGACATGGACAAGCCTGGCCAACCCTTCGTGATCCGCATTCACCATGACGCTGGCTATGTCGTACTGCCGCACACGCATCCGGAAGACGAAAACATCACCGTATTGACAGGGAGTTGGGCCCTCGGCATGGGTTCTCACTTAAACATGGGCGAATTGGAACCCATGGAGCAGGGTGCTCTGGGATTTGTGCCGAAGAAGATGGCGCACTTCGGATGCGCGAAAGTCGAAACCGTACTTCAGGTTCACGGGATCGGACCGTTTGTAAACCTGCCCGTTGATCCCGTGTTCGAACTCTCGAGTAAGGGCGTCCTTTCCAAACCATCGCTGCTCAAACCGGGTGTTCCGACTTCCTCCAGCCCGCCTGATTGTTTCAAGCTGACGCTTGGCGCGCACATACAGGGTGAGCTAGGCGAAGGCGTCGTTGTCGGCGCTCTGTGTTCACCGGCAAATCAGTTCACTCAATACTGGATTAAAAAACCGAATGGCGAGCGATTCTGGGCCACCCTCAAGGATTTGAAGCCTCTCTCTTAAATTGCTGCCTTCCGCTAGGCAAACAGCAATGTGCGTCCCCGCATCCGGCTGCGGCACCGGAAATCACATCGTGGCGAACATCGCGACCACTGTTAGGCCCATCAGCGCTGTCGCTGCCCAGCCAAGATTGCGCAGTCTGGATCGAATGGCGAGTGAACCCATGATGGTTGGGTTGGCTCCGAGGCGCATCATCACGGCCATTATGGGAACGGCGATGACGCAGTTGATATCCGCGCTCCACAACAGGGCCCGAATCGGATCGACGCGCGTGAAGTTAAGCAATACGCCGCCGATGGTCGCGAATGCGATGATGCCGTAGAATTCCTTAGCCTCGTGCAGCCGCATATCGAGGCCAGTCTTCCACTCGAAGCTTTCGGTTACAGCGTATGCCGCAGATCCGGCCAGCACTGGAACTGCAAGCATCCCCGTGCCGACAATGCCCAGACTGAACAGCAGGAAGGTAACCGGTCCGCCCAGCGGTCGCAGTGCCTCGGCGGCCTGGGCGGAGGTTTGAATATTCGTGATTCCGGCTTCGTGTAGCGAGGCCGCGGCGCTGAGGATGATGAAGAACGCAACGGCATTCGAGAATCCCATCCCAAGATAGGTGTCCCACCGGATGCGGCGCAGGTGTTGCCGCGCAACCTGTTCCGCATGCGGGAGCACTGAACCACCTGAATGGCCTGACAGTGCCCGTAGGTCCTCCATTTCCTGAGCCGCTTGCCAGAAGAACAGATATGGGCTGATTGTGGTGCCGAACACAGCGACCACGATCAAGATCGTGTCGTGAT
>Ga0302180_10001827_pt1 | contig 16987 bp, 14 predicted proteins | sample I_Palsa_E3_2_FD_200575 | JGI IMG/M metagenome (GOLD analysis project Ga0302180, IMG submission 200575) | Peat permafrost microbial communities from Stordalen Mire near Abisko, Sweden - I_Palsa_E3_2 | ecosystem: Environmental > Terrestrial > Soil > Palsa > Peat permafrost | place: Sweden... | reverse complement strand
CGCGACGCGCGATCGTGCTGGTGCTGAAGGGCGTTGCGATGACCGAAGAAGAGAATGGACACTTCCTGCACGCGGCCCGCGTTGCCATGCGCGTGCCCTCGGTGATTCGTCTGCTCGAATATCGGCGAATTCCGCACCAGTCGCGGGCGCTTTCAAGGAAAAATATTTTGCTACGCGACCGCAACACTTGCCAATATTGCAGCACCACGCTTCCTTCCGGCGAACTTACGCTCGATCATGTAATTCCACGCTCCCGCGGCGGCCTGTCCACGTGGGAGAACCTCGTTGCCTGCTGTCATCCCTGCAATCGCCGTAAAGGCAACCAACTTCCGCACGAAGCGAATATGAAGCCTGCCCGCGAACCGCGCTCGTTCAACCTCCACACCAGTCGCCACATCATGCGCCTCATGGGGCATAGTGACGATAAGTGGAGGAAGTATCTGTTCTATTGAGGTTTCCGAGGATCGCTCGAGGCTCTAAAGAGTTCCTCGACTATTTCCGGATTGCCGTTGCCCGAAATCGAACACGAATGTTCACATCCGAACAGCGGGCGATCGGAAAACGACCATCTTCGTATCGGCAAGAATCATATTTCCTGCTGCGCCTTCCTGGTACAGCAATTGCATCAACTCATGCGAACCGCTGCGAGGTTTGTCATGGGTGCTCTTTTTCAAGATCTTCACTACACCTTGAAATCAATACGCAGGAAACCGGCATTCGTGATTGCGATGACCGTGATTCTGGCCCTGTGTGTTGGCCTGAACACGGCCATTTTCAGCGTGGTGTACCGGATCGTGCTCCGGCCATTGCCTTTCGCGCATGCTGATCAACTGTTTGCCGTCTTGTCCAGCCAGCCGAGCCAGAATCTTTCGCGAATCGGCGCGTCGGGCCCTGATTTCGAGGATTTTCGGGATCAGAATCATTCGTTCCAACAAATCGCCACCGTGCTGCCCTACTTTACCGAGACTCTGGTGGGCGAAGGAGAACCTCAGATCCTTCGCTGCACGGCCGTTTCGCCAGAGTTCTTTCCGATGTTTGGCATCCGCCCCCTCCTTGGGCGACTCTACCAGCGGGACGAATATCACCAAGGCATCGGCGCCGTGGTCATCTCGTACCACCTGTGGCAGCGCTCGTTCGGCGGCGATCCCCACGTGATCGGGCGCGTGATACGCCTGGGCGATTCGAGCAATCGCGACGCGAGCGGTCCGATCATCGGCGTTTTGCCGCCGCTGCCTGACTTGTATCCACAAACCGATGTTTGGGCAACCTTGGTGCCGGATTTCCAGTTTATGAAATGGCGCGGTAATCGCTTCCTGGACGTTATAGGGCGGCTGAAACCGGGGGTTTCGCCTCGCCAGGCGGAACAGGATCTTACGACCATCCTGCACCGGGCGCCGGAAACCCCCGCTGGCATGCAGGAAAACCTTGTGCCGCTGAAGACTGAACTGACAGGAAACGCGAAGCCGATTCTATCTGTGCTGATGGCTGCCGCCGGATTGGTGCTCTTGATTGGCTGCGTAAATGTCGCCACGTTGTTGCTGGCGCGGAGCCAAAGCCGCAAACAGGAAATTGCCGTTCGTATCAGTATGGGCGCCAATCGCTCCCGTCTGCTGCGGCAGTTATTCACGGAAAATCTTCTATTCGCATTGATCGGCGGCGCGGTCGGCGTATGGCTCGCCTCGCGCGCCACCGCTTTGATCGCGGCTGCAGGATCGTCGCAATTGCCGAGAAGCTCCTCCGTGGGAGTCAACTTCCCTGCTTTGGCCTTTGCGCTGCTGGTCATCTGCGTAATTAGCCTGGTCTTTGGATTTGCGCCGTCTCTCGCTCTGCTGAAAACAGATTTGAATTCTGTTCTGCGTGGCGGGCGGAGTGATTCTGGAGGCTGGACCAAATCCCGCCGCACTGTGCTCATCGTGGCGGAGGTAGGCCTCTCGGTCATCTTGCTCATGGGGACCGGCCTCCTGATGCGCAGTCTTTCAAATCTCATGCGGCTTGATCTCGGCTTCCAACCGGACCATCTGTTCACCTTGCATCTGCGCCTCACCGACGGAGGATTCGCAACCCCGTATCAACTCAACTTTTACAACCGCCTGCTCTCGGAGTTACCACAGAAGCCGGGCGTCAAGGCCGTCGGAGTCGCCGACTGCGTGCCCGGGCTGCGGGCAGAGACTGCGAATCTGATGATGGCCGACAGGACGGCGGATCGTAGCCATCTGCCTGCCGCCTCTGGCTGTTGGGTCGGTGGCGACTATTTCCGCGCCACGGGCACTGCACTCATTAGCGGAAGATTTTTTAGTGAGCGGGATAACGCGTCGGCACCGCTCGTTGCCATCGTTAACGGCGCGCTGGCCCGCCGCTACTGGCCCAACGAAGATCCAATCGGCAAGCGCGTCGCCGTCAGCTATACCGGAGCGGGACGCACAAGCGATGGGCAGATCCGTTGGCGCGAGATCGTCGGAGTGGTCGGGGACGTCAAGCAACATGGTCTCGATGAGAATCCGGACCCCGCCGTTTACTTGCCTTTCTGTCAAGATGAGTCGGGACACGTCTATCGTTCGATGAGACTATTCGTGCGCGGCCAGACGGACAACCAGACAGACTCGACGACTCTCAGCGAGATGACCCTCCCTGAAACGATCCGCGCCAGCCTGCGGGCCATTGAACCCGACCTGCCGGTTACAGTGCAGACAATGACGGAGCTCCTCTCGCAATCGGTTGGCTCCGCACATTTCACTTTGTTGCTGCTGTCCTCTTTCGCAGCTCTCGCAACCTTGTTGGCTGGATTCGGGATCTACGGTGTCATTACCTATGCCGTGGCGCAGCGCACCAGAGAAATTGGTGTGCGAATGGCCCTCGGCGCAAGCCGCGAGCGTACGCTCGGCATGGTTCTTAAGGAAGTGCTGGTTCCCCTGGCGGGCGGACTAGCGGTCGGCAGCTTGGCCGCGCTCGGCGGGGCGCGACTGATGGGCAGTCTTCTCTATCGAACCCCACCGGTTGACCCGATGGTTCTGCTGACCAGCAGCATCATCATGTTGTGCGTCGCTTTGGGCGCTGCTTCATTCCCCGCCTATAGAGCGGCTTCGACCGACCCCGTCGCAGCACTCCGTTCGGAATAGCCGGGCGCAGGTTCAGAAACCTCGGCTCAGAAACTCCACACTCTAGAAAGAGCTTGCGGAGTGCCAATGCAGGCCACACGGCTGACCTGGCGATTGAAATCTTCGAACCCTGAAACCTTGATTACTGCGGCTTCGGTGGCTCAGCCGGCTTCTGATCCCCAGGAGTCGGCTCCGCCTTCTCAACTTCCCGCCCGTCGTAGGTAATTCTCGATTTTGCTCCGAAGCGTCTGTAATTTGTGTACTTGATGATCTCGCGGATCTTCACGCCGCCCATCGAGAACTGGAGTGTGTCCTCGGCGCGCGTGTAGGTCGGGAACCAGTATTGGCCATCGACCTGTTCGCGCCAGGTGGTGAACTTCGGAAAAAGGTTCTCGCTATTTTTGCCCTTGTGGATATCGGGAACGGTTTTACCGTAGGTTTCCACAATTTGAAAATCGTGGTCATCGACCCAGATACGGCCTGAAAAATAGCGTTTCTTGCCGACGATCTGCTTGGGCGCCACATCGAAGACGTAGGTGTTCAGCTCATCCTGTTTTTGCTGGCCGACATAGAGGATGTCGTACTCTGCGATCTCATCGGAGGTCAACACGAACGGAAGGCGGTTTTCGATGTCGTCGAAATCCTCCTCGGTCATCATGATTCGTTGCAGTGTTGGCTGCGGCGCGAAGACGACGTTCTTGATCTTCCGGCCCTTGTCGTCGAAGGTTACATCGAACACTTGCTGGTACATGCCATCGGGCGTATCGCCATCCAGCGTCATTACTTTGACGTCCTGGCGGTAGGTGTATTGATCGCGCGCCTCTTTGAACTCTTTTTCCTTGACGGCAAAACGCTTGATAATTTCCGCGACCGTTATCCCCTTGGGGTCGCTTTTGTCGAGCGGACCCTGTTGCCCGAGCGCCAGCCCTGGCAACATGAGGATCGGAAACAACAGGGCAGCCAGAGGAAGCAGGAAAGGGAGCGTCAACCGCCCGACTCGCAACTGGAATCTCATATCCCTATTTTAGCGAAAAGGAAGCGCGAAAAGTTAGCAGCAACCTCCACCCCCGGAGCCGCCGTGCAAACGGCCCGTCGGAGGGGTGGAAGCTGCGGTTCTGCCTATTTCCTTCGATGCGAGAGGAGGCGGGAGGTTGGCTGAATTTACTTTTCTTTACTTTCGAGCACTTCAGTTCCGAGCATCGGCGAATTCCGAATTACCCTGCCCATACCCCATTCGACGACTCCGGGAAACAGTTGATAGAGCTTGACAACCGGGATCATGGTCCAAGGCACGACGATTTCACGCCTTCTTCTGCGATAGCCGCGATACGCTGCCCGCGCCACACGTCCGGAAGTCACGCCACGAACAGATCCCGGGCGGACGTCGCCTTGCCGTTTCGAAACAACGTGATCTCCGAACTCGGTGTCCACATAGCCGGGACAGACGGTAAGAACGTTGATGTTGAACCGTTTCAGCTCCAGGCGCGCGGCTTTCCCGATGGCGTTCATGGCAAATTTGCTGGCAGAATAGATTGCCATGAACGGTACCGGAATGTGTCCGGCAACGCTGGAGATGTTGACGATGTCGCCACCGCCTTTTTCGCGCATCGTGGGAACGACCGCTTGCAGGCAGTTGATGGTGCCGAAAAAATTCGTTTCGAACAGTTCGCGGCAGGCGGACATCTCCATATTGGCGACCGTATCGCGGATACCCACCCCGGCGTTATTCACCCACACATCCAGGCGATCGAAGTGATGCAAGGTGAGCGCAAGCGCGCGTTCGATGTCTTCACGATTGCGAACATCGCAGGCCAGGGCAAGCGTACGATCAGTGTGGCCGACGCGGTGGCGAGCAGCCTCGGCGCGATTGGCATCGCGGGATAGCAGGACGACGCTGGCGCCCCTGTCCGCAAAAACCTTGGCAATCGCTTCCCCGATCCCCATGGAAGCCCCGGTCACCACCACAACTTTTCCGTCCATTTCCATGGCGATCCTTGTATCGCGTGGAGAGCGGCAAGTCAAACGGCAGCTCTCCACTCCCTCGGTCCTCAGTTCGTAACGATGGTGTTTCCGGGAACTGAGAACTCCTCAGTAGCGTAAAATCGTGAGCACTGGAGGCGCCGTGGGTCGGCTCCTGCCCATCTTTCCGCTCGAACTCGTTCTGCTGCCGGGGGTTCCCCTGCCGCTGCATATCTTCGAGCCGAGATATAAGGAGATGATTACCGAATGTCTGGAACAGAAAAAACCGTTTGGGGTAGTGCGAGCATCTTCCGACGGGGTCGCCGACATAGGTTGCACAGCCGAAATTATGTCGGTCGTTAAGAAATACGAAGACGGGCGCATGGACATTCTCACTCGCGGGGTTGAGCGTTTTGAGGTGATCGAGGTCAACCAGGACCGATCATTCTTGCAGGCCGAGATTTCGGTCGTCGAAGACGAACTCGACAAACCACCCGCCCAGATGGTGACGCAGGCGGTACGCTTGCACGCCGAGATCGCGAAATTGGCTGGCGCAGAACCGACTGGTCCCGATGAACAGGCGGGCAACCTTTCGTTCTTGCTCGCGGGATCGCTGCCGCTCGATCTCGACTTCAAGCAGAATCTGCTTTCCACTTTGTCCGAAGCAAAGCGGCTGCAAGCGGTAGTCGGGTATCTCGAAGCGATTCTGCCCGGTCTGCGGCGGGCGGCCAAGGCACGATGGAACTAGGAGCCACTTCAGTCGCTCGCAACCGGCTGAGCCTTGCGATCTGCGAACCGCTCGACGCGGTCGGCGGCCTCCTCGGCCCCGCCAAACTTGCGCATTGATTCGGCCACCTGACGTGCGCACCTGAGATAGCTGGGATCGTCAAGCACGCGATCGACCTTGGCGCTGAATTCGGCCACATCAATGAGTTTTTCACCGCCCGCGCCATCCACCGGCAAGACAATCTCTCCCGCCCCCAATGCTGCAAGGCGACGAGCGTTGCTCTCGCGCTCCGTAAACGTTGGGATGATGACCGCCGGTGTGCCGGCAGATAATCCTGTCATCACCGAGCTGTGACCGCCATGATGCACCATGAGATCGCAGCGTTCCGCCATGGCACGCCCCGGCAGATAGGGGGCATGATGAAAGTTTGACGGCAGCGCGCCAAATTCCTTCGGCAAATCCTGATAGCCGGTGGTGAGCACTACTTGCACGGGCGCATCACCCAAGGCCGCGATGGCCGCGCGAATTACGACAATCGAGTCAACGGCCGTCGGAGCTCCGGCGTACCTGGGATTGCCGGAGTAGACCCATATCAAAGGCCGATCGCGGCCGAGCGCCCCAACCCAGCTGGGCAGGGTGGCGTCGCCGCGCTGCCAGACAATCGGCCCTATGTAAGTCACACCGGCGCCGGCGGCTACCGGATCCGTTTCGGGCGTTCCGACGATGAGAGAAAGGTCGCCGGCCAGCAGATCGACCGAACGCGCCACCGGTCGAACGCCCCGTTCCGCCGCCACCTTGTTAAGGAAGGGCGCTACGCTCGGCAGCCCGGCCGGCCGCTCGCCTTTCCACCAGAGAAACCCATCGCTCGCCGGATGAAAATTGCCTTGTAACACGCTGACCAGCGGCACCTGGAGAATGCGCGCGGCGAGGCAAGCGAACAGTCCGAACGAATCCACGACGACGTCGGGATTGAAGTCGCTGAGCAAATCGACGTGCAAGGCGGTCGTCGCCCGCACAAATTCCTCATTTCCAAACGCCGCGCCGAACAGATGCTCTACGTCCCACGCCACGCCGACTTGCGCGAAATCGGGCGAGAAATCCGGCACCGGACGCGAGGGCATGGGAAGGTTTTTCAGTCCCGCATCTGCGATCAGTTTGGCCGGCGCCGGCGCCGGGTTGAACACGGCAACGTCGTGGGCACGATCCGCAAGAGCTCGCGCGATGGGTACAAGCCGGGTGGGCAAGCCGAGGTCGTTCGCCGGAAGCATGGTAAACAGGAACTTGGCCATCGGGCTCTCCGCAGGTCGTCTATGTTTATTCCGAACGCCGCTACAAGTCAAACCAGCTTTCAACAACTCCTGGTTTCGAGCGGAATCGGTTCGCACCGGAAATCGATGCTGAAAGCTGAGGGCAAAGGTAGGCGGTATAATCCAGGTAAGCTGTTCCTTTGGGGGTTCCCACCATGAGTTTGTCGCGGACTCTCGGCGAATTGCGCCGAAGTCCATTCACTGAACAACGGTTGGCTTCGCGGCGAGTAAAAGATGAGTTGCGCGAAAACCTGATGGCACGGCTGCCGGATGGCGGCCCAATATTTCCGGGCATCGTTGGATACGACGACACGGTGGTGCCGCAGATCGTTAACGCGATCCTTTCGCGGCACAATTTTATTTTGCTCGGATTGCGGGGACAGGCGAAAAGCCGCATCCTGCGCGCTCTGACGGCTCTGCTCGATCGCGAAATGCCTTACATCGCGGGCTGCGAGATTCACGATAATCCGTACGCTCCGATCTGCCGGCGCTGTCACGAGTTGATCGCGAAAGAAGGAGACTCGACGCCGATCGCATGGCTCACTCCCGAGCACCGTTACGTGGAAAAGCTCGCTACCCCCGACGTCACGATTGCGGACCTGATCGGCGATATCGATCCCATCAAGGCAGCGCGTGGTGGGCACGAATTGTCGAGCGAGTTCACCGTTCACTACGGCCTGCTTCCTCGCGCGAATCGCGGGATTTTCGCGATTAACGAATTGCCCGATCTGGCGGGCAAGATTCAGGTCGGCTTGTTCAACATCATGCAGGAAGGCGACGTGCAGATTAAGGGATATCCGATTCGCCTGCCGCTGGATGTTGCGATCGTGTTCAGCGCAAACCCCGAAGACTACACTGCGCGCGGCAAGATTATTACGCCGCTCAAGGATCGGATTGGGTCGGAGATCCGCACGCACTATCCAGCGACGGTGGAAGAAGGCGTCGCGATTACGGCGCAGGAGGCGTGGCTCGATCGCGAGCACGATCATGAGAACGGGCGCGGCCGGGCGCGGCTGCATATTCCAAAGTATGTGCACGAGGTTATCGAACGCATCGCTTTTGCGGCGCGCGATGACAAGAAAATCGACAAGCGCTCCGGAGTGAGTCAACGACTGCCAATTTCGGCTATCGAGAACGTCGTATCGAACGCCGAACGTCGCGCGCTGACCCATAACGAAAAACCTGTGGTGCCGCGAATCAGCGACATCTACGCCGCTCTCCCGGCGATCACGGGCAAACTTGAACTGGAATACGAAGGCGAGATGAAGGGCGCGGATCACGTGAGCCGCGAGTTGATCCGGACTGCCGTCGCGAAAGCCTTCGATACCTATATGCACGGCGTGAACATGAATCAGGTGGTGCAATGGTTCGATTTGGGCGGCGAGATTCAATTGAGTGACAATGCCGCAGCCCAGGAGGTGCTTGAAGGCCTGCACCAGATCCAGGGATTGATGGACAAACTCAGCAAGCTGAATGTGAGTCCGAAAGACAGCGCCGAGATACAGGTGTCGGCGGCCGAATTCATCCTTGAGGGCCTGCACGCGCACAAGAAGATTGGACGCAACGAGGAGCGCGTGTTTATGGCGGGCGAGAAGCCAATAAAAGTGGCCGAGAAGCCTCCATTCGAGCGCAACGAGCCGGGATTTGGACGGAATCGAGGATTTAATTGAGTTCCCAGTCCGGCGGCTCCCGGTTCCACCGGGAAACGGTTTTGAGTGAAAAGCGGGAATCGGGAACTGGCCTATGAAACGCATCCGTTACTCCAAATACGTACCCGATCCTGCAGGCGAAATGAGCTTGGAAGACCTGCTCAGTGCGCTCTCCAGCTACTTTCTGCAAAGCGGGTTCAACGACAATTTCTGGTACGAATTGCCGGAGGGTGAACAGACACTCGACGAGTTGAAGCGGGCGCTCGAACAGGCCCTGCTGAACGGGGAGATGTTTGACGAAGAGATGCGCGACCGGCTGCAGCAGATGCAGATGGAGGGCGAACTCGAGGAACTGATCGAGAAGCTGATCGAGCGCATGCAGCAGGAAGATTACATTTCAATTGATCAGCCGCACGATCCTGCGAAGCAATCGAGTATCGGCGGGCAGATTGGTGACGCGCAGCAGGCGCGATTCGAGATTACCGACAAGAGCCTCGATTTTCTGGGATTCAAGGCGCTGCGCGATTTGCTGGGCTCGCTCGGCAAATCAAGTTTCGGACGTCATGACACGCGGGACATGGCAACCGGCATTGAAGCGAGCGGAGCGTCGAAGCGATATGAGTTCGGCGACACGCTGAATCTCGATATCACGGCCACCCTTTCATCCGCCATTCAGCGCGAGGGGCTCGGGCTTCCGCTGAATCTCGAATATAACGATCTGCAGGTGCATCAATGCGAATACCAATCGTCGTGCGCGACGGTACTGATGCTTGACTGCTCGCATTCGATGATTCTTTACGGCGAAGACCGCTTTACTCCTGCGAAAAAAGTTGCCATGGCTTTGTCGCAACTGATTCGGACGCAGTATCCGGGCGACTCGTTGTCGCTGGTGCTGTTTCACGATTCGGCGGAAGAGGTGCCGCTCTCGCAACTGGCGCGGGTGAAGGTTGGCCCCTATTACACGAATACGCGCGAGGGACTGCGAATGGCGCAACGCATCCTGCAACGCCAGCGCAAGGACATGAAGCAGATCGTCATGATCACTGACGGCAAGCCGTCCGCGCTCACGCTCGAAGACGGGCGCATTTACAAGAACGCGTTTGGCCTCGATCCGCTTGTCGTCAGCCAGACGCTTGAAGAAGTGTCGAAGTGCAAACGGGCGGGCGTGCTGATCAATACTTTTATGCTGGCCTCCGATTATGGCCTGGTACAGTTCGTCCAGAAAGTCACCCAGATGTGCCGGGGCAAGGCATATTTCACGACCCCGTATACGCTTGGGCAGTATCTGCTGATGGATTACATGTCGCGGAAGACGAAGACGATTCACTAGCTCCGGGCTCGCCGAATGGCAGTGAGCGATCGAGGGAACGGCCGACTCGTCCATCCCTGCCGAACGGAACGCCAATGCCCTCCAAAAGGAGGATTACAGAAGTAACATCAGGCTGGTAACCGCAGCCGCGGCTTCGGTGTAAGATCGCTGCAGGATCTTCTGTTCGGAGAGGATATGAAAGGTATCGCTATTTTTGTGCTGATGATCGGGTTGAGTGTGGCAGCTTCGATGCCAGTTCAAGCTCAACGCATCAGCCCCCAAGAGAATGCCCGGCAATCCCGCAAGGCAATCAAGAAGCAACAAAAGCTGTTGAACAAGCAGAACAAGAGACAGCGCAAGCTCAACAAGAAAGCTGCAAAGGCGGCACGGAAGCAGAACCAGAAGGCAAATCGCCGCCGGAAGTGAACTTCCGGGTTGCTTCGAGCGCTTTATCGATTTCCCGAAAACCGGCACGTGCCGGGCCTTGAGGAAGTGCTGATCCGCGGGTACCAACGTCAGATCAAAGGGACAGCAGCTTGCCTGGCCGATAAAGTCGATCGCCACTCGAGGTGGCTACGTGCTGCAGAATTCACGCCCAAATTGAATTGGACCGAAGCCGCTAGGGTTCTGTGTAGAGCCCGCGCTTCAGGAATTCTCCCGCGCCGGTGCGTCCGAGAAATTTATCTCCTTCCACCACCAGCTGGCCACGCGACAGGACGGCGTCCGGCATTCCGGTTACTTCAATCCCCTCGAACATCGAGTAATCGACGCGCATGTGATGGTTTCGTGCGCTGATGGTGTGCTTGCGGTTCGGATCAAAAATCACGAGGTCCGCGTCGCTGCCCGTGCCAATCGTTCCCTTCCGCGGATACAGTCCAAAGAGTTTTGCGGGAGTTGTAGAAACCAGTTCGACAAAACGGTTGACGCTGAATCGTCCTCCGGCAACCCCGCCGGAATAGATCAGGCTCATGCGATGCTCGACTCCCGGACCGCCATTCGGAATCTTGGTGAAATCATCGCGGCCCAATTCTTTTTGTTCTTTGAAGCAGAAGGGGCAGTGATCGGTCGAAACAACCTGCAGATGGTCGGTTTTTAAACCGTTCCACAATTTTTCCTGATGCCACTTCTCGCGCAGAGGCGGGGTGAAGACATACTTTGCGCCTTCGAATCCAGGCGCGTCGAAGTTGTCGAGCGAAAGATATAGATACTGCGGGCACGTCTCGGCATAAACAGGCAAGCCGCGATCGCGAGCCTCGCGCACTTTTTCGAGCGCCTCGTTGCAACTCAAATGAACGATGTAGAGCGGCGCTCCGGCCATTTCGGCAAGAGCAATCGATCGTGAGACGGCTTCCGCCTCGGCGGTCGTGGGACGGGTCAAGGCATGATATTTTGGCGCTGTTTTTCCCTCCGCCAGCGCCTGCTGAACGATCACGTCAATGGCGCCGCCATTTTCAGCATGCATGCAGACGAGTCCACCGTTCTTCGACGTGGCGCGCAGGGCTTTGAAGATGCTGGCATCGTCCAGCATGAAGACGCCGGGATAAGCCATAAATAATTTGAAGCTGGTGACACCTTCGCGCACCAGCGCATTCATCTCGTCGAGTTGCGCGTCGGCAAGATCGGTAATGATGCAATGAAACGCATAATCGCAAACCGCTTTTCCGGATGCTTTTTGCATCCAGGTGTCGAACGCTGTTCGCAACGTTTGACCTTTGTACTGGATGGCAAAATCAATCAACGTCGTGGTCCCGCCAAACGCAGCCGCGCGCGTGCCGGTCTCGAAATCGTCGGCGCTCGTGGTGCCGCCAAAGGGCATATCAAGGTGGGTGTGCACGTCGATTCCGCCGGGAAAGACATATTTGCCGCCAGCATCGATTATTTTTCCGGCGTTCTCCCGTGGAAGACTTTTTCCGACGGCGGAGACTTTTCCATCATTGATTGCGATGTCGCTCGCGTAAGTGTCGGTCGCGGTCACTACGCGACCGTTAACGATGATGGTGTCGAAGCTCATGATGGTGTCTTCTCCTTCGGCGGCGAAGTACAGATTTTATGCTAAACTCCCGAAACTACGAGCGTGATTTCGGTGGCCGGAGGTTAGCCCACATGCAGTTCGGTATCACCATCAAGCCAGACATGCCGGTAGACCGTATCGTCCGCTTGACGCGCCAGGCGGAGGCGTCGGGCTTTGGATATGGCTGGATCTTCGATTCCCATGTCCTCTGGCTCGAGCCTTATCCGATACTGACGCTCATGGCGACCAATACCAAGCACATGCGGCTCGGCACCTGCGTCACGAATCCTGCGTCCCGCGATATCACGGTTACTTCAAGCCTGTTTGCCACGCTGAATCTGATTTCGGGTGGACGCATGCAGCTTGGCATCGGCCGCGGCGACAGCTCGCGGCGCGTGCTCGGCAAGAAGCCCGTCACATCAGTCCAGCTGGAGCAGGCGGTGGATGCGTTCCGCAATCTTACTGGCGGAACAGAAACCGAATACGACGGCCTGAAGGCCCGGCTTGCGTGGGCGACCGGTGGCGTTCCACCCGTGTGGGTCGCGGGATATGGACCCAAAGTGCTCGATCTGGCAGGCCGGATCGCTGACGGTGTCATTTTGCAGTTCGCCGATCCTGACTTGATCGAATGGTGCGTGGGATTCGTCAGAAAAGGCGCCGAGGCTGCGGGACGCGACCCGCGCAAGATCGAGATCATGGCGGCTGCGCCGGTTTGGATTTCTGACGATTTGAAAATTGGCCGCGAGCGAGTGCGCTGGTTCCCCGCCTTGGTCTCGAACCACGTCGTCGATCTCGTCTCGCGCTACAAGCCGGAGGAGCTTCCGCCTGCCCTGACTTCTTACATACGCAACCGTGGGGACTACGATTATCTCCACCACTGCGAAGTGGACAGCAGTAATCGTAACTTCGTTACGGATGAAGTGACCGACCGGTTTAGCCTGCTCGGACCAGCCGAAGCGCACATTGAAAAGATTCGCGCGCTGGCTCGCGCCGGGGTTACGCAGTTCAATATTTATTTGATGTGCGGCGATGAAGAGGATACCCTCGAAAAGTACAAGAGAGAAGTGCTGCCGGCGTTTCGCGCAGGCGCTTAGCCGGCTGAAGTGAGTTTCGCATCTTTACCTCCATGCAAGCGATGATCAAAGGCGCCATTCCCGTTCTGCCCGCTGCCGACGTCGCGGAATCTCTGAAGTGGTGGACTGAGATCTGCGGGTTTACGGAAACCTTTCGCGATGATACCCCGCCTAACTATGCGGGTATCAACCGCGGGGAGGCGTACCTCCATATCGCCGGCATGAACGACAAGTCTCTGGCGCGGAAGGTCGGCGAGCAGACAATGGTAAGACTTGCCGTGAAGGGCATTGAACCAATGTACGCGGAATATCAGGAGCGCGGCGGCACGATTCATCCCAACGGCGCATTACAAACAAAGCCTTGGGGCACGAAAGAGTTTGCCGCGATTGACCCCAATGGCGTGTGCGTGACGTATCAGGAATGAGTGTGCCGGTCTTCGACATTATTCCTGCGACGACCCGGTTTCTGTGCGCGAAAATCGTCGCCATTGCGGCGGCTATTTATGCAGTGCTCTGGGTGCTCGGTTTTCAGAAGCTTTTTCTGAACGACGCTGAGGGATTAGCCGCCCTGCTTCAGATCATCGGCACTCTCTATAGCGTGGTGTACGCATTCGCCACCTACGTGATTTGGGGGCAGTTCACCTCCGTAGAAAATGAAATTCGGAAAGAGTCGGGAGCGCTGAAGGATCTGCTTCCTTTCAGCAGCCGTCTGAAAGAATCAGCCCGCGAGCCCACGGTTCGGGCGGTAAAAATCTACGCCAGAGCGGTGGTCGAAACCGAGTGGGGGGAGCTTGCCGATAATGAGCAGACCGAAAAGACCGACCGGCTATTCGGTGAGATCATTTCGAGCGTAACCAATGCAAAACCCGAGGACGACGCTGAACGCCTGCTACATGAGCGGCTTCTCGATATCGCCAATCAGGCGAGCGCGCACCGTGACGAAAGATTATCGCTTAGCGCGAAAAGAATGCCGCGAACGCTTTTTCTTTTCGTAACCCTGACCGCATCGACGATTCTGTTTCTGCTTTTCTTTTATCCGTTCCGGAATCCAGCACTCGGGATTGTCTCCGTCGCGATCACAACCATGCTGCTGTTTTTCGCTCACTTCGTTCTGACCGACCTGGACAACCCGTTCGAGGGTACGTGGAATGTCAGCTCTGACCCGTTCGGTGTACTGATAACAAATTTCCGGTAATCACGAGGACGCACGTACCACCGGCCTCCCGGTTTCTCCCTGGAAATTCATAAGCGTGTAGTAAGCCACGAACGAAACCGCGAATCCTACAAACCAGGAGTAGGCATATAAGATCCGGAGCGGTGCGACGATCAACCCCACAAGCGCCGTTCCTGCACCCAACGCCAATGCCAGTACTGCCAGCCAGTTAAATCCGCGCGCGTACTCGTAGACGCCGCCGCGCAGGTAGAGATCGTCGACAATGAGAACTCGCCGGCGGATTACGAAATAGTCGCAGATCATGATGCCGGCTACGGGGCCGAGGAATGCCGCATAACCGCCAAGCCATCCGAAAATGAAGGTGCTGTAATTGGAGAGTAACTTCCAGGGCATCAGCGCAATTCCCATAAAGCAGGTAATAACTCCGCCGATGCGAAAGCTGATTTTTCGCGGCCACAAATTGGAGAAATCGTTCGCAGGCGATACGACATTTGCGCCAATATTCACGTTCAACGTCGCCAGCAGAATCGCGAGCAGCGAGATCACGACGGCCACGGGCGAATGAAATCGGCTAAGAAGCTGCACTGGATCCCAAATCGCGGTGCCGTAAATCACCACCGTTGCCGATGTCACGAGAATTCCGATCAGCGAGTACAGCGTCATGGTGGTCGGCAGGCCGAGCGCTTGACCGATGATCTGTTGCCGCTGGCTACGCGCAAAACGCGTGAAGTCGGGAATATTCAGCGACAGAGTCGCCCAGAAACCGACTGTGCCGTTCAGCGCGGGGACGAGGAATTTCAGAAAGTCCTCAAAACTTGAGAAGCGTGACGGCGCAGACAGCATAGGTCCAAATCCGCCCGCAGACTTGTAGGCCCACGCCAGCAATAAAAAGCCGACTGCCACAAGAATCGGTGCGCTGACTCCCTGCAAAAAGCGGATATATTCGATGCCTTTCAGTATCACCGCGAGATTGATCAGCCAAAACGCCAGAAAGCAGATTGCCGTGCTGTGTTCGATGTGGCCCCAACTGGGCACGAGCGTGATGATCAGGGTGTTGATCGCCTCGCCGCCAATCCAGGTTTGAATGCCAAACCATCCGCAGGCAACAAGAGCCCGCAAAACCGCCGCCAGGTTTGCGCCCAGCACTCCGAACGAAGCCCGCGCAAGCACGGGAAAGGGAATCCCATAGCGCGCGCCCGGGTGCGAGTTCAATAGCATCGGGATAAGGACGATTGTGTTGCCGATGAATACCGTCGCCACCGCCTGTTTCCAGTTCATACCTCCCTGGATGAGGCTGGCAGCCAACATGTAAGTCAGAATATTGACCGACATCGAAACCCACAGCGCAGCAAAGCTGTAGGTGCCCCAGGTACGACGATCGCGGGTCGTAGGGGCAAGGTCTTCGTTGTAGAGCGGACTGGATTGAATTCGGGAAGATAGAGGCATGTCAGTAAAGTTTCCAGTTCCCGGTTGTCAGCTTCGGGCTCCGTGCGTTTACCAAGAACCGGAACTTAGAACTCTCTAGTCGGCAGCGGCAGCCTGACCCGTCTGCGTGGTAAGCGCGCCATAGGTTTCCGGCCTCCGGTCGCGATAAAACTGCCAGGTTTTTCTGACCTCCTGGATCATATCGAGATCAAGATCCGCAACCAGCACTTCATCCTTGTCCCGGCTGGCTTGGGCGATTATTTTGCCACGCGGATTGCAGAAATAACTCTTGCCATAGAATTCGCCGATGTTCCATGGCTTTTCCCTTCCGACACGGTTGATGGCTCCTACGAAGTACCCGTTGGCCGCAGCGTGCGCCGGCTGTTCAAGCTCCCAGAGATATTCCGAAAGCCCCGCCACGGTGGCCGAGGGATTGAAAACAATTTCGGCGCCATTCAATCCAAGAACGCGCGCCCCCTCCGGAAAATGACGGTCATAGCAAATGTAAACTCCAACGCGGGCATATTTCGTTGCAAACACTGGGTAGCCCATGTCCCCAGGGGTAAAATAAAACTTCTCCCAAAAACCGGGGTGCACGTGCGGGATGTGATGTTTTCGGTACTTGCCGAGATACTTCCCGTCAGCATCGATAACCGCCGCGGTATTGAAGTACAGGCCAGGCATCTGTTCCTCATAGACCGGAACTACGATGACCATGCCGTGCCGGGCCGCGATTTTCTGCATCAGCTTGGTCGTGGGTCCGTCTGGAACCCGCTCGGTGAGGTCGTACCAGCGAATATCCTGTTCGGCACAGAAATACGGCCCGTAAAAAAGCTCTTGCAGGCAGAGTATCTTCACTTTCTTCTTCGCGGCCTGTTCGATCAGCTTCAAATGCTTGTCGATCATGGCTTTTTTGACCTGCGGCAGCGAGCGGCTATTGAGCGCGTTCCTTGCCTGAATCAGACCGCAGCGCACGGTGCGTGACATGATGCATACCTCCGAAAGAGGCCAATATATCAGACCTCGGAGATACGCCAAGAAATCAATGCCGATCTGTGGGCGAAGATCTGTGGGCGAAGATCAGTGGGCGAAGATCAGTGGGCGAAGATCAGCGGGCGAAGATCAGTGGGCGAAGATCAGTGGGTGAAGGTGAAACTCACACCGGTCGCAAGCTGCAGGTCGTTCCTCAGCCTGGTAGCCGGCGGATTGGTGATATAGGTGTCCCCAAAGGTGTTCTGCCAGCCCAGCCATTTATTCA
>Ga0302180_10001825_pt1 | contig 16990 bp, 19 predicted proteins | sample I_Palsa_E3_2_FD_200575 | JGI IMG/M metagenome (GOLD analysis project Ga0302180, IMG submission 200575) | Peat permafrost microbial communities from Stordalen Mire near Abisko, Sweden - I_Palsa_E3_2 | ecosystem: Environmental > Terrestrial > Soil > Palsa > Peat permafrost | place: Sweden... | reverse complement strand
CCTGGTCCCCTGGTCGGCCAAGGTGACCGCCGTTCCGCCGTCAGTTGCCCTCGGCGGCAATGGCGGGGCGTTCAAAGCAGTGATCGGGGGCGGGGGTACAACTTACCCCAGCTATGTTGAGGACTGCGCCAAAGGGTTGGGCCTCCAGCTGCCGTCGTTCAGCGCCCAGGGCAGCAAAGCCACCTGGACCGTTAGCGGCCCCATAACCCCGACCAGCACCACCACCCCGGTACTGGGCAGCCAGGGCAGCAACACCCTCAGCTATACGACGGGGCCTGTGCCCTGCGTCTCGGCCCTCCCCGCGGACGAACAAAAGGCCCACGCCACCATTTCGCTAACCCGGTCAGCGATCGGGCCGCTGAAGACATTGCTCACCGACCTCTTAGCTCGCCTCACCGGAGCGGTCGGGACGTACCTGAAGCCCTTGATCGGAGGCCTCATGGGAGACATTGCCAGCAAGCTGAGCCCCCTGGCCCAGGTCAGCGCCACCGGTACGGTGATGCTGAGCAAACCTACGGCCGGCGACAAGTCACAGACCTCCTGCCCGTGCGTCCTGGGGAAGTGGGTGGTCCGCAATGAGACAGTGGCTCTGGCCCGCTCGAGCGGCGGCGCGGGGACGACATGGGCCCTGACCCCCGACGGGGACAACCCGGCGGAGGGGACCATCGAGGTCGACTACAGCGGCTCGAAGCCCCTCATTACCTATCAAATCGGGCTGAAAGTCCAGTACTCGGGCTCGGAAGAAGACAGTTTCTCCATACCGCCGGCCGACCTGGGCGCCTCATCGGGTACCTGGACGGTAAGGGCCGTCTCGGGTCACGTGGTAGCCACGACCACCTTCGGCGGCTATTCCAAAACGGCACCGGTACCGTTCGACGGAGGGGCCCCGTTCAGCGGCACATGGACGTGCGAGGGTGACGACATGCAGGCCACCTACGCCGGCGTAGGCGCAGTGTACAGCCTGACCCGTACCAGCAACTACACGCCCTAGTTGCCAAACACCGCCGTATATAGGCTCTGACCGTTCGGCCGGGTACGTCTCCTGTTCCCGGCCGCCTGAGGCTCTTACTGGGCCCGTCAACGGCGTGCCCAGCGGTCCGGCCACACCTGCTCGGCGTGGCCGCTACCAGCTGCCGTGACCTGGTCGTCCACCCTGTCAGACAAGGTGACGGAAGCTTGACTTTGCCTCGGCCCTCCGATAGCGTTCACACTATGGACATACGTTCGCTATGCGCACAAGCGTCGAGCGACCAAACTTCCGGGGCCAGGCCTGCAGTAAAGGGGTAAGGAGGGGGAACGGTGGAGGGTCAAAGACTCGAGGGTTTGCCCGAGCCGCTAAAAGAGCTAAAAGAGACGGCCATGTCGACGTTGGACCGGCGCCAATTCTTAATGGGGGCTGGTGTTGCGGGTCTGGGCGTCCTAGGGAGCCGGTCGGTGCTCACTCGGGGGCTTCGAGCGCCTGCTTCGGGGCAGCAAACGGTCAAGATCGGCTACGTGACCCCTGAGACAGGGTCATTGGCCCCGTTCGGTCAAGCGGACGCCTTTGTGATCAGCCAGATCCGTGATTACGTCAAGAAATCGGGCGGTATCAAGATCGGCGGGAAGCGTTACGCCGTCGAAATCATAACCAAGGACTCGCAATCTGCGGACTCAACAGCCGCTCAAGTTGCGAGCCAGCTCATACTCAACGACGGCATCGACATCATGCTGGTCACCTCGACCCCCGACACGACCAACCCCGTCTCCGACCAGTGCGAGGCCAACGGTATCCCGTGCATATCCTCCGTCGCACCGTGGCAGTCATGGTTCATCGGACGGGGCGGTATCCCTGGCAAGACGACCTTTAAATGGACCTACCACTTTTTCTGGGGCCTCGAGGATCTCGAAGCCGTTTACTACGACATGTGGGACCACGTTCAGACCAATAAGGTGATCGGCGCCTTGTGGCCCAATGATTCTGATGGGAACGCGTTCGCAGCCAAAGCCACCGGTTTTCCTCCGTTCATGTCCAGCAAAGGTTACGACCTAGTGTTCCCGGGCAGCTACGCCGACGGCACCAGTGATTTCAGCGCTCAGATATCTACCTTCAAGTCAAAGGACGTCGAGATACTGACGGGTGTCCCGATCCCGCCGGATTTTGTGAACTTTTGGAAGGAGTCGGCTCAGCAGGGGTTTAAACCGACACTGGTGACAGTGGCCAAGGCACTCCTGTTCCCTTCGGTGGTCTACTCCCTCGGGTCGTTGGGAGAAAACGTAGGCAGCGAGTACTGGTGGGGCCCGCCGTTCCCTTACCGGTCTTCTCTGACGGGCCAGTCGGCCGCCCAACTGGCCGCGGCATTCACCACCTTCGCCAATCAGCAGTGGACCCAGCCGATTGGCTTCGCCCACGCCGTGTTTGAGGTTGCGTTCGCCGCGCTCGCAAAGACCAACGGGCCCGGGGACAAACAAGGCTTCATCGACGCCGTCAAGAACCTCCGCCTCGGTACGGTAGTCGGTCCCCTGGCCTGGCCGGGGCCCGTTGCGAACGTGGCCAAAACACCGCTTGTGGGTGGCCAGTGGCGCAAGGCTACGAAGTACCCCTATGAGATAGTCGTCGTTTCGAACTCACTGCACCCGAACATCCCGAAGGCGAGCCAGGTCGAACTGATCAGGTGACGTCAGCGGCACCCCAGCTTGTTGTGGAAGGGCTTCGGAAGTCTTTCGGAGCCCTTTGTGTCGTCGACCAAGTCAGCTTCCACCTGGGCCGGGGCCGGGTGCTAGGGATGATGGGCCCCAATGGGGCAGGGAAAACAACCCTGCTAAGCGTCATAAGCGGCGCACTCCCGACCGACGAGGGCAGAGTGGTCCTCGGGGGCCGCGACGTCACTAGGCGAGGTGCCGTCGAACGATGCCGGCTGGGGCTTGCACGGACCCACCAAGTCCCGCGGTCCTTCGAGCGGATGACTGTGTTCGAGAACGTGCTCGTTGGAGTGACCAACGGCGGTGCTCGGGCGGCACCGGGCAGGCAGGCGCGTTACGAGCTGGCCGAGGTCACCCTGGTCCGCACCGGGCTGGCACCAAAGGCCAACCGGCTGGCCGGGAGCCTTCCTCTCCTCGACCGCAAGCGCCTGGAGTTGGCGCGGGCACTCGCTACCGCGCCCGATGTGCTCCTGCTGGACGAGATCGCCGGCGGGCTGACCGAGCCGGAAGTGGAACAGCTCGTAGCTTTGATAGTTGCCATTCGCGATTCCGGAGTGGCGATCGTATGGATCGAACACGTCGTCCATGCCCTAGTCGCTGTGGTGGACGAGCTGCTCGCTCTGAATTACGGCCGCGTAATAGCACACGGTCCGCCGGAGGAAGTAATGGCGAGCCGCGAGCTACAAAGCGCCTACCTAGGGACAGCTTTTACGTGAGCCTTCTCGAGGTCGACTCGGTCGACGTCCACTACGGCGATTTTCAGGCGCTCTGGTCGGTCAGCCTGGCTGTCGGCGCGGGCCACGCACTGGCCATCATCGGGGCCAACGGTGCCGGCAAGTCAACGCTGCTCCGAACCATCGCGGGAGCCTTGTACCCGAGCTCAGGGTCAGTACTTTTTGAACAGCGTGACATCAGCCGCCTGCCCGCGCATGCCCGCGTCAAGCTCGGTATAGCGATGGTCCCGGAGGGCAGGAGGTTATTCCCCAGCCTCACCGTGGAGGAAAACCTCAAGCTCGGCGGTTTCGTTCGCCGCGCCGGCCCTTGGTCCTTGGCCCGTACCTACGAGCTATTACCCCTTCTTGGCCCGCTCCGGCACCGCAGCGCCCATCAGCTCTCGGGCGGGGAGCAACAAGCAGTTGCTATCGGGCGGGCGCTGATGAGCAACCCTCGTCTGCTCCTGCTCGATGAATTGTCGCTTGGACTCGCACCCATCGTAGTTCAGCACCTTTACGAGGTAATACCTGACATTATGGCTACCGGTACTGCCGTGCTACTAGTCGAACAAGATATCGGCCGTGCGATGTCAGCCGCCAGCTATGTGCACTGCTTGCTCGAGGGACGCGTCACCCTCGAGGGCGGCCCGGCGGAGCTCGATCACACAGCGGTCAGGGCCGCCTATTTCGGCATTCGGCCGCGATGACCGCAAGCAGCCCTGAACGCGCCGTCAGTGGTCTTCACGCGGGCGGATAAAGGAATGGTGTGGGTCAACGCGGTCCTCCAGGGCGCCATGTTGGGCGGGCTCTACGCCCTGTTCGCTTGCGGTCTCTCGCTAATGTTCGGCGTCATGCGGGTGGTCAATCTGGCCCACGGCGACCTCTCGGTCCTGGCCGCCTATGGATCGGTGGCCATCTTTGACTCCTTCGGATGGAACCCCTTTGTCACCCTGCTGGTCGTCGTCCCGGGGATGGCACTCGTGGGTGCTGTGATGCAGCGACTGGTGCTAGAGCGGAGCTTGCGGATCGGCCCTCTGGCCCCTCTTTTGGCTACGTTCGGCCTTTCCATCGCTCTGGAAAACCTCCTACTCCAGATTTTTTCGCCCGACCCCCGTATTTTGCCGATCGGCTCGTTCGGTATCAGCAGCTGGCAGCTGACAAACCAGTTATCCATAAGTTGGTTCGCTTTGTTGACTCTCGGCGTGGCCGTCGTGGTCCTGATCGGCATCGAGGCCTTCCTGAAACGCACCAAGACCGGGCAAGCCATGAGGGCCACCAGCGACGACCCTTCCACGGCCGAGCTGATGGGCATTGACGCCCGCTGGATTTACACGGTGGCGGCCGTGATCGCTATGGCCACCGTCGCTGTCGCCGGGGTCTTCCTCGGTATGCGCACCACCTTCACCCCCTCCAGCGGTCCTGATTACCTGATCTTTGCCTTCGAGGCCGTCGTCATCGGCGGGATCGGGTCGGTGCGCGGCACCCTGGTCGGCGGGATCCTCCTGGGCATTGCCCAGACGGTGGGCGCTCAGATCAACACCGCCGACCCTGTCCTGGCCGGAGACCTGTTCTTTCTGGCCGTGATGGTGTTACGCCCCCGCGGGCTCTTTCGCAGCTCGGTCTTGGCGTGAAGACCACCAGCCCGGGGCGGGTGACCCGAGCAACGAGGACCTCTCACGGGATCTCGGGGGCAGGTGCTGTCGTCGTCGCGGTGCTGGCTGTTGTGCCCGTGGTCGCTGGCCTGAACATCGTGAACGATCTGACTCAGCTTTTCATCCTCGTAGTCGTGGGGACAATGTGGAACCTGTTGGCCGGCTACAGCGGCCTGGTGTCGATCGGGCAACAAGCGTTCCTCGGCCTGGGGGGTTATGCCTTGCTCGCACTGGCCGACCACAACGGCGTCGAGCCGTTCCTGGCGCTCGCTTTGGGGGCGTTGTTCTGCGGGGTTGCCGCTCTGTTGACCTCACTTGTCACCTTCCGCCTCCGGGGTGGTTACTTCGCCGTGGGTACGTGGGTCGTGGCCGAAGTCTTTTCGCTCATAACCGTGCAGATCTCCACCCTGGGCGGGGGCAGCGGCACGGCTTTGATGAGCCTGTCCAATTTCGGGCCCACGACGCGCCTCCACGACACGTATTGGGCCGCGCTCGTCTGCGCGGTGGCAGGTTTCGTAGGGGTTTGGTTGCTTTTGCGGAGCCGCACCGGGCTGACGCTCATCGCCAGCCGCGACGACGAGCAAGGGGCGCGCAGCCTGGGTGCGCGGTCCGGGATCGCCAAACGCCTAGCGTATGGGGCAGCCGGCCTTGGCTGCGGTGCCGCCGGTGGCCTTTTCTTGTTGAGCAACCTCGACATTGTGCCCAGTTCGGCTTACAGTGTGAACCTGTCTGCCTACATGATATTTATCGTGCTAATTGGTGGCCTTGGGACCATCGAGGGCCCGGTTCTAGGCGCGGTGGTTTTCTGGGCCATACAACTCGAGTTCGCCAGTTATGGCGCCTACTACCTCATAGGTCTAGGGACGCTGGCTGTCTTCATGACCCTGGTCTTCCCGGGAGGGATCGCCGGCGGCCTTCGCCGAGCCACCCGCGTCGACCCGTTCCCGATCGGCTATGTCTTGCACCAGGGCTCTGACCGCTTCAGTTGACCAACATGGTCTGTACCCAGTAGCTCAGCTGGCGCAGGTTGCGCACCTCCGCCATCTCGTCGCAGTGTGGACGGTATTCGGCGACGGCCGAGTCGCCAGTACCCCAAGACTGTCGTGGTTCGGGGTTGAGCCAGTAGAGGCGGCGGACCCGCCGCCGCAAGGCCCGGAGGAGCTCGGACCGGCTCGGGTGCCCGTTGGTGCGCCCGTCACCGCAAAAGATCATCGTCGTGCGAGGTCCCAGGCTCCCGAAGTGGTCGTTGATCAGTCGTTGCAATACCGCGCCGTAATCGCTGTGCCCACCGTCGGCTATGGCCCCCGGACGCGATAGGAACAGGCGTGGGTCGATGACCCCCGGGCTGTTGCGCACGAGGTCGGAAACCTCCGCCGGCGCATCGACGAACACGAACGAGCGCGACCCGGGCAGCTCCTGGTGGAGCGCTTGGAGTAACGACAAGGTGAACTTGGCGAACTCGGCCACCGACCCGGACACGTCGCACATGACTACCAGTTCAGGGTGTCGCGCAAGCGGCCGTCGCCAGACCGGGTTGATGGCCACACCTCCGGTGCCGAGGGCTAGCCGCATCGTCCTCCGCACGTCGAGGCGGCCCGACGTCGCCAGGCGCCGCCGGTGCCTCGCGCGGGTAGCCATCTGCCGGGCCAGTGGCCGTACCAGCTTCCGCATCTGTTCGAGGTCCGAGGCACCTGCGCGCAGGAACTCTATGTCAAGAGCCGACCGAGCCAGGCGGTCGAGGGCGGGGCCAAGCCCCTCCTGGGCGACCAAGCGACGTTGGACCTCCGCAGCCAAGCTCGCCACCCACTGCTCGAGACGAGCTTGTCGGCGCGCGGCCGCGAGTTGCCGAAGATGCCTGTCGCCGACGTCGTCCTCGTCGGCCATCATGGCACGCCGGAGCAGAGTGCTCAGGTCGACCTGGCGCAGGGCGCGGTGGACGTAGTACCGCTCGCCTCGCAACGCCTGTGCCGCCTCGAGGCCTCCGAAGACGCTGACGACCTGCTCGGCGAGAGGACCAAAACGGGTGTCTGAGCCAGCACGCAAGGCGCCGACGAGCTCGTCTAGGAGGTCTTCGGGCCCGTTGTTGGTTTCGTCTGGCAGGTCGCCCGCCTGTGCTGAACGCTCCGAACCGGCCCCGTCAGGCTCGTCGACGGCGGCGGCGGCGAAGCATAGATCGAACACGGCGTCGAAGACGGGCAGTTCTTCGGAGCGCTTTACCATAGTGAGGGCTAAGGCACGGTGCAGCTGATGGCGGTCGCTGACGTTGACCAATGCCACCGCCCGGGACGCGTCCAGCATCTCCACCATGGATACGGGCACCCCGGTCTTGCGCAGTACCGCGGCGAAGGCAACCAAGGCATGGAGCACGGTCCCGTAGGGCACCGGAGCCTGCGCAGCGCTAACGTTCGTCCGCACGTGGACACTCTAGGACGCGCCAACAGACGCGGCGCTGAGGCCGCAGAACTCCGGCTCAGCGTCGTGCTCGACGGCCGGCTCCAGCGTGATCGGGCCCTAGAACTTGTCCATCTGGTCCACCTGGTCGGACTGCACGGGATCTGGTGGCGTCAGCCTCCTCACCTCGGCCAGAGCGCCAAGGACCTCCCGGCGTTACTGGAAGACATTGGGGCTGCTGCTGGTCAGCTGGCAGTGGGGGTCATGGCGGAGGTAGGGGTTGCGGGAAGCGACGAACTCCACGCGCTCGCACAGCACGACCGGCACCAGGTGGCCCCTTTGGCCAGGGTGGGTGGGCAGCAGGGGCCATTCGTCCCTGTCTCGGGCGTTGTTGAGGGCGCCGTCCTGTTGCCGGCGTGGCCCGGACGGCAACTGGCTCGCGAAATGGCCAGTGGCGGCCTTCGCGGCCCCGTCATAGTCGAGACCTGTGTCTCCATCGGGCGCACGACAGCCGAGGCTGCGGCGCGCGCAGACGGCGAAGAGCTATTCGCCCTTCTCGGCCACCCGATCGAACAGGGCTTGTTCGGGAGCTTGGAGGAGTGCCAGAGAGCCGCCGGCGGGCTGATGCGCTATGGGGTCGCCGAACTGGCATGCAATCTGCCCCTGTCGGGTGACACCGCCGACGTTCTGGCTCAGCTTCGTGCCGTGAGCGTTGTCAGCCCAGAGCTTCTTAGCCCAGGGCAGAGGCCGTCGGTAGCCCCCCGACCGCCACAGGGGTGGGGTGGCCGGCCCCGCCCCAAAACTGCTAACTCGTAACCAGCCGACGAGCGCGGATGTCGTCGTCAATGGCCGTGGCCGTCTTGCGCAACAAAGGTAGGTACTCCTGCAGGAGGTGCTGAGCGGGGACCCGAGTGGCATTGGTCGAAACGTTCATTGCCGCGAAGACCTTTCCGACCGAATCGTGCAAAGGGACGGCCACGGAACGCACACCTACCTCCAGCTCCTGGTCCACCAGTGACCACCCCTGATGGCGGACATCTTGCAGGACCTCTCGGAGCCGCTGCTCGCTGGTGACCGTAGTCGGGGCCAACTGCTTTAGCTCCGCCTGGCGGAAGAACAGGCCAAGCTGTTCGTCGTTCAGGTTGGCCAGCAAGACCCGGCCCATGGATGTTGCGTAGGCCGGCAGGCGCGTCCCGACCTCGATCTGGACGCTCATGATCCTCTTGGTCGGGACCCGGACCGTATAGATGATGTCGGTCCCATCGAGCACCGACGCCGAGGACGATTCCTGGAGCTGCTGCACCATTGCCTCCATGTGGGTCTCCACCACGTCGAACACCGGTACCGAAGACAAGTAGGCGAACCCCAGGTCGAGGATTCGGGGACGTAAGGAGAACTGGCGACCATCAGAGCCGACGTAGCCGAGCGTCTGCAGCGTGAGGAGGAAGCGCCGGGCGCTCGCCCTCGTCAGGCCGGTGCGCTCGGCCACTTGGGACAGGGTCAGAACCGGGCTGTCCCGTCCGAAAGCCCGTACGATCGCGAACACTCTGTCCACAGACCGGACAAATTCTTTGGACGAGGCCCTGGCCTCTTGACCGAGAACGCCTTGCGGGATTGGACGGTCCCTTTCTGTGCGCTGGGCGCGCAGTCTAGCGAACGTCGATGCCGCTGTACCTTGACGCCGGTGGGCCCAACGGGTAGTTTATTTTTGAACAACTGTTCGCTGAACGAACTCGAGGAGGTGGCCCATGGGGTGGCAAACCCGGTTCGGCTCCCTGGACAGCTACGAGAAGGGCGGGGTCGATGTCATCAACGATGACCCAAAGAACTACGCCTTTTCCAACATCTTCGAGGTAGCTTCCCGGGCCAGGCCTTTCCAGCAAATCGTGGTGGCCAAGAACTTCGAGTACGTACTGGAGGTGGTACGTGCTGAAGGGACCTCTGGTTGGCGCGCATGTTCGCACGACCAGACAGCTCTGGTCATGGACGGCGAGGTCACCTTCGAACTACGCACTCTGGACGACCCAGTGGAGCTGCCGGAGAACGGTTCGATCGCCCTTCGAGATGAGCCGCGGGGCAGGGCCGTGGGCCATGTGCTGGCGCGTCGGGGCCACTTGACACTTCTGCCCGCGGGACGGGCGTACCGGCTCTTGGCGGCGAGCCCCTCAGTACTGCTTGTCCAGACGGTGGCTGGCCAGGATTCCGAGTACCGCTGGGCCGAGATCTGCCAGACCGTATGAAAGAGCGACCTTCTGCAGCCGCGACGGCCGCTCAGGGCCATTACTAGGAGGACGAAGCGATGACTACCTTGGCCACAGCACCCGAGGTCCACGGGACAGGGCCAAACGAACAGGGGTACCTGTCGTTTGTCCTCGGCAGCGTCCAGTTCAGCCGGGACGAGTATTTCGCCTACATCAATTGGCCGACGGGCCGCCACGTAATGAGCGCCGACGCCTTCCTGCGGGCGTTGCAGCGCGACGTAGCGTGGGACTTCTTTTACGGGATCGTCAATTTCGACGGAGTTGTGGGGACGGTCAACCACTACGGGACCGTAGACCTCTTCGCTGGCCGCTACAACGACGCCTACCGCAAAGCCGAGCTCGACCACGTTGAACGACTGGGCACTCCCGTCATCCGGGAAACCTTCAAAGCGATCCTGGCTGACTGGACGAACGAGGGCTTTGACCCGTTCGCCAGCCCCGAGGAGACGGGCTCAGCGTTTGGCCCCAAGCGGGGGGAAAATAACGCAGCCATCACCCGCCACAGGGTCACCGCGAAAAGGATCGTCTCCCTCCCAGGCGACGAGCCGTTGCGCAATGACGACAACGGTCACCCCGTAAACCGTATGTTCGCCGACGTCAGCCAGGACGAGCCGGAGGTACACGCCGAACCGGGCTTCGAAGGCGAAGTCACGTCCTTCAACCTTTTCGCGTATTTGTCACGCTCGCAGGTCACGTGGAACCCGAGTGTTGTCAGTGTCTGCCGGGATTCGCTGTACTGCCCGACGACCGAGGAGTACATCCTGCCCATCATCCACGGCAACGACCGGGCCGAATGGTTCGTCCAGCTCTCCGACGAGATTATTTGGGACGTCGAAGACCGGGATTCCGGGGCCAAGCGGTCCAAGGTCGTGATGAAGGCAGGGGACGTAGCAGCGATGCCCGCCGACATCCGTCACCAGGGCTACTCGCCCAAGCGGTCCATGCTCCTCGTGTGGGAGAACGCCAGTGCCAAGATCCCTGAGCTGATCAGCTCGGGGAAGTTCCCTTCCCAGCCCGTGGACTTCTGAGCCGCAGGCTCCAAGTTCTCAGGTTAACTAAGGCAAAGTGCAAACGCAGCTTTTCATCGATGGTGAGTTCGTAGGCTCTCGGGCCGCCTCGACCATCCCTGTGCTGTGCCCGGCAGACGGCAGCACGCTGGCCGAGGTAGCTGAAGGGCGAGGTGAAGACATTGACCGCGCCGTGGCCGCAGCAACCCGTGCCGCACCGCGATGGGCGGCTACCCCTGCTGCCGAGCGAGGACGGCTCCTGCTGAAGCTGGCTGATGCTGTCGAAACGGCCGCTGACGAGCTCGCCCGTCTGGAAGCAACAGATACCGGGCACCCCCTGCGGGACACACGCCTGCTCGACGTGCCCCGTACGGCCGCCACCTACCGTTATTTTGGTGGGCTCGCCGACAAGTACCAGGGCAGTGTCATACCCGTTGAGCCGGGCTTCCTCAACTACGTGCAGCGCGGCCCACTGGGTGTAGTCGGGTCCATCGTGCCGTGGAACTTCCCTTTGATGTTCACGAGCTGGAAGCTCGGCCCGGCATTGGCCGCGGGAAATTCGACAGTCATGAAGCCCTCGGAACTAACGCCCCTCAGCACTCTCCGCCTGGCCGAGATCATCGCCGCCGTCGGTTTTCCTCCCGGAGTCGTCAACATCGTCCCCGGTTACGGCCACACAGCCGGGGCCCGCCTGGCCGAGCACCCGGGAGTGGCCAAGATCTCGTTCACCGGGTCGACCAGTACCGGTCGGCGCATAGTGGAAGCCAGTGCTGGAAACCTCAAGCGGGTGCAACTCGAGCTCGGTGGCAAGGGTGCCAACATCGTTTTCGCCGACGCCGATCTCGAAGCGGCGGTGAACGGGTCTGCCTTCGCCATATTTCACAACCAGGGCCAGGCCTGCATCGCTGGGTCTCGCCTTCTGCTGGACGAACGAATAGCGGACGAGTTCCTTGAAGCGTTCCTCGAGCTCGCCGCCAGCATCCGGGTCGGCCACCCGCTCGACGAGTCGACCGAGATGGGGCCCCTCACGTCATCGCTGCACCGTGAACGCGTCGAGGGCTACATAAAAGTAGCGCTCGACGACGGGGGTGAGATCCTGACCGGCGGTCACGCTCCGTCCGCTCCCGACCTTAGCCGGGGCTACTACTTCCTCCCCACCGTTGTACGGGCGCGTCCGTTTGACCGGGTGTGCCAGGAGGAGGTGTTCGGGCCGTTCGTGACCGTGTCGACGTTCCGGGACGACGACCAGGCCCTGGAGTTCGCTAACGCCTCGGACTACGGGCTCGGCGCCGGGTTGTGGACCGGCGACCTTTCCCGGGCGCACAAGATGGCGGCTGGGCTGCGATCAGGCATGGTATGGGTGAACTGTTACAAGCGGGTGAACCCCGGGTCCCCGTTCGGCGGGACCGGCTTGTCAGGGTACGGCCGGGAGATGGGCTTCGAGGCCATGCACGAGTACACCGAGGCCAAATCGGTTTGGGTCAACTACGACGCCAAGATCCCTCCCTGGTACGTGCGCTGACACCGGACGCCTGCCCGTCCGCGGGCCACTTTGTTTTCGAAGCCCAAACCGGACGCGTCGTGTTCGGGCCCGGAAGACGGCAGGAACTGGGCGCAGAGGTCGCCCATCTGGGTGCGACCAAGGTGTTCCTCATCGCCGGGCCTCACGAGCGGGCAGCGGCCGACGAGGCCGCCCGCTCGCTCGGCCATCGAGTCGTCGGGCGCTGGGACGAGGTCCGCCAGCACGTACCCGTGGCCCTGGTTGACAAGGCCCTCGCCGATCCGGCGTGCCAGCAAGCAGACGTGCTGGTCAGTCTCGGAGGTGGCTCCGCGATCGGCCTGGCCAAGGCAATTGCCGTGTCGAAGTCGCTGCCGGTCCTTGCTGTACCGACCACCTATTCCGGTTCGGAAATGACCCCCATATGGGGCACGACGTCGCTGGAACGAAAAACCACCGGAAGGGATGTCAAGGCGCTGCCCAAGACGGTCATATACGACCCCGAGCTCACCATCAGCCTGCCGATCAGGCTCAGCGCGACGACGGGCATAAACGCTCTCGCCCACTGCGTAGAGGCCCTTTACGCGCCTGGGGCCAACCCAGTGACTTCGTTGCTCGCACTGGAAGGTGCGCACGCTCTGTTCGCCAACCTTCCTCAGCTCCAGAGCGAGCCGGCTGATGTCGGGGCCCGCAGCGGTGCTCTCTACGGGGCGTTCCTGGCTGGGAGCGCCTTGGCTGGAGCCGGCACGTCGGTGCACCATCGGATCTGCCACATCCTTGGCGGGCGCTACGACCTGTCCCATTCCGAATTGCACACAGCGTTATTGGGCCGTTCGGTGGCCCTCGTCGAGCAGCGCACGCCTGGCCTACTGGCGTCTTTAGCCGCCGCCATGGGTGCACCTACGGCCACCAGCGGGATCGACCAGCTTGTCAAACAGCTTGTCGGGCCCGTGTCGCTGGCGCGTCTGGGCGTAAGCCGGGACCAGGTGTACGCCGTCCTACCCGACATCGTCGCCTCCGGCGCTGCCGAGCCGTGGGCGAGCACCCACGACGAAGTGAGCGCCTTCGTGGAGTCCCTAACTCGTGACTAGCTTTTTTGCCAGTCCCGACGAGGTAGGTGAGCTCTTGGTGGCCGCTGGCTACCTGGCTGACGAGGCGATCGCGGACGCCGTCTTTTTTGCCGAGCGTCTAAGCAAACCCGTCCTTATTGAGGGCCCGGCTGGCGTTGGCAAGACGGAACTGGCAAAAACGGTGGCCCGTGCCGGTGGGTGGCGCCTGATCCGCCTGCAGTGCTACGAGGGTCTTGACGAGGCGAGGGCTTTGTACGAGTGGAACTACAAAAAGCAGCTCCTGCGGATCCAGGCGAGCGAAGATCGACCCTGGTCAAAGATAGAGGAGGACCTGTTCACCGAAGAGTTCCTCTTGGAGCGCCCCTTGCTGGCCGCTATCCGGTCGCCGGAGCGGTCGGTGCTGCTGATCGACGAGGTTGACAGGGTCGAAGTCGAGACCGAGGCTCTTCTGCTCGAAGTACTGTCCGATTTCCAGATATCTGTCCCCGAACTCGGGACTGTCGTCGCTACCCACGAGCCATTGGTTTTCCTCACTTCCAACGCCACGCGCGAGCTCTCCGAGGCGTTGCGCCGGCGCTGCTTGTACCTACACCTCGGGTACCCCGACCGTGAGCGGGAGGAGCAGATCATCCGCCTGAGGGCGCCCGAGGTGGATCCGGACCTGGCTCGGGCAGTAGCCACGACGGTGAGCATCGTCCGCGGCTTGGAGCTGACAAAACCGCCGTCGATCTCTGAAAGCGTCGATTGGGCCCGCACCTTGCACCTCCTCGGGGTGAGCGAACTAGAGCCTGAATCGACCCGACGAACCCTCCCGTTACTTCTCAAACACCAAAGCGACATTGACATTGTCCGCCGAGAGTTAGCGTTCTAGTGTGACTTCTCGGACCACGGCTGCTGACATCACCACCGCTGTCGGAGCGAGCTTCGATGGCGTAAAAGATGCCAGGCTCCGTCGTGTCCTTCAGAGCCTGGTCGAGCACTTGCACAGTTTTGTCTCCGACGTCCGGCTGAGCCCCGACGAATGGGCGGCGGCAATCGCCTTCCTCACTCAGACCGGGCAGACGTGCACGCCCGCGCGGCAGGAGTTCATCCTTCTTTCGGACACCTTGGGCGTGTCCATGCTGGTAGACCTGATCAACGACGACGGCCCGGCCGAAGCGACAGAGTCGACCGTGCTCGGCCCTTTTTACGTGGCCGGGTCGCCACTCCGGTCATTGGGGTCTTCGATCGTCGAGCAGGAAGGCAGCGGTGAACCTGCTTTCATTTCAGGGACCGTCCGGGGGCCATCGGGTGATCCCGTGGCCGAAGCCGTCTTGGATGTCTGGCAGAACGCCGACAACGGCAAGTACGCCGTCCAAGATGACGCTCAACCGGCTTACAACCTCAGAGGGCGGTTCCTGACCGGTGCGGACGGCCGCTTCTCGTTCTGGTCCGTTAGGCCCACTGATTACTCAATACCGGACGACGGGCCAGTCGGGCGCATGCTGAAGGCGGGGGGGCGCCACTCCTGGCGTCCTGCCCACGTGCACCTGATGGTGTCCGCTCCGGGCCACCGGACGGTGACCACTCACCTTTTCGATGACGAGAGCGCCTACTTGGACGATGACGCAGTGTTCGCCGTCAAACGGTCCTTGGTCTGCCACTTCCAGCGCCATGGCCCCGACGAGCCCGGTGCCCCGACGGCCGACGGTGGCCACTGGTACAGCCTTGAACATGACCTCGTGCTACCAGAGGAGGGCCCCTAACGCACTTGGGCGAGACCGCTCCTGGCGTGATGCGAGCGAAGGGCAAAGAGCCCGATCAGCAATGCCCGTGGTCGGTGGCGTCGATGGTTGTGTTGAGCTCGATTTCGCTGCCCGCGAACACCCGCCTGAGAGCTATTGCCGTACCTTCCCGCTGCTAGAGCGGTGTTTTGACAACGGGCGTTCGTGGCCTCTAGATTCATCTATTACTATCGTTTTGATAGAAACTATTGGGATTGCTAGCAGCCCATCTCCCGACTACCACTTGGAGGACAAAATGTTCAACGGCTACGCGCCCGACCTTCGGCCACGCGGCACCTCCGCTCGCGGCGCCACGCCAAGCGGATGCTCCTAGCGGCCTGCGCCAGCACGCTCGCTGTGACTGGGCTCGGCACGCTGCCAGCGCTGGCAGCGCCACATACCCAGCTGAACCTTTCGAGCGTTGCACCGCTTCGCCGAGGAAGTCATCCCAGGCGTGCGGGAGGTCGTTGCCCATGAGCGTCGCCCGCAGGGACGATTGCCCAAGGATTTACAATGACAACTGAGGCCACGGGTACGTCGAGCTGGCACCGCCCGCTCCACCATACTCCGCACGGTTCACTTGACAGCGCAACGGCCCAGACCCCAGGGATGACCCGCTCCGAGGCCATTTCCGGTCGCACCGCCGGGTCTGAGCGGATCTGGATGGGCGAGACCCGGGTGGCGGGTGGGGTACGGTCCGCCGACCACCACCACGGCGAATCAGAAACAGGGATCTACGTGGTGTCCGGGAACCCCGTGTTCGTGTTCCTACGCGACGGAGAAGAGGTCGTCATACAGACCTCCCCAGGCGACTACGTCTACGTCCCTCCGTTCACGCCCCACCGCGAGGAGAACCGGTCCGAAGAAGAAGAGGCCGTCGTAGTGCTCGCCCGCAGCACCCAGGAGGCAATTGTCGTCAACCTGCCGAGCCTACGCGACGGAGGTCCAAATTGAAGTACGGGTTCCTTACGTCGACGGCCAAGCAACGCCTGGAGGAGATCCTCGACGCGGCCATGCTCACCAAGCCGCTGGGCCTGGATTCCTACACCGTAGGCGAGCACCACTCGACGAGCTGGGCTGTTACCTCTCCACCGGTCGTCCTGGCCGCGATCGCGATGCGGACCGAGCGCATCCGGCCGCGTACCGGGGTGCCCTTGATGCCGAACCTTGACCCGGTCCCGGTCGCCGAAGATTATGCAACCGTCGACCTGCTTTCAGGGGGACGCCTCGAGCTACGGTAGGCAAGGGCAACTTCCCGGGCCCATGGGCGCTTTTTGGCCAGGACAGGGAACTGCAGAGAGAACGCATGGCCGAAGCGACCGACCTTCGTTTACAGATATGGCAGGGCGGCCCGGTGACCTGGCAGGGCCGGTTCCGGCCCCCGCACGAGAACGCTTCGATAGGCCCGCTCTCATGACAAACCCCTCCGCCGGTGTGGTGGGGAGTGTCGACGGGGCCCGCTTCGGCCGACTTTGCCGCCGATCGCGGGCTGCCAATCGTCGTGGCCGGCGTTATCAGGAGCAAGGAGCACTGCGGGGAGATCGTTGACCACTACCGGGAAAGAGGCCTAGCGGCGGGGCACAGCCCGGCCAGGCTGCAGATCGCCTCGGTGAGCCACCTTTATGTCCGCGAGGACGGCGACCAAGCCCGGCGCGAGTTCGAGCCCTATTACCGCCAGGCTCTGGTCGAGGGCGCGAAGCGGACCGGCATGGAGATGCCGCCCTTCGATTATGAGGAGAAACTTAGGGGCCCGCTGCTGTGCCACGACCGGTACAGGCACGAAATGCATATGTTCCACTCCGACTTTGGCGGGCTCCCGTGGAAGGAAGTGGCAAGGACCATGGAGCTTTCGCATCCGAGGTGATGCCGGCCCTCGAGGCCGAGATAGCCAAGAGGCCGTCAAACGTTTGACGAGGGAAAACGTCGCGCGAGCGCGGTCCTAGTGCCCCTTGGCTG
>Ga0302180_10001822_pt1 | contig 17002 bp, 14 predicted proteins | sample I_Palsa_E3_2_FD_200575 | JGI IMG/M metagenome (GOLD analysis project Ga0302180, IMG submission 200575) | Peat permafrost microbial communities from Stordalen Mire near Abisko, Sweden - I_Palsa_E3_2 | ecosystem: Environmental > Terrestrial > Soil > Palsa > Peat permafrost | place: Sweden... | reverse complement strand
CCTCCTTGCCGAAGAGGGTGCACGGCTCATCGTGGCAGACGTACGTGCTGCCGCGACCGAGCGCGCCGCAGATGAATGGGGCGCGCTGCCCGTCGGCGCGCAGGACATCATTGATCAGGATGCGGATGTTTTTGCGCCCTGCGCGCTCGGCGCGATATTGAATATGCAGTCCATCCCGCGTCTGCGCGCCAAAGTCGTGGCGGGCGCCGCCAACAATCAGCTCGCCCTCGACCGCGATGGGCTTGCGCTGCATGCGGCCGGGGTTCTCTACGCGCCGGACTATGTGATCAACGCGGGCGGCATCATCAATGTCTTCCACGAGTATCACGGTGTCTCGAGCGAGGCGCAGGTCCACGCGGCGATTGCCGCGATTCCGGCGCGCCTCACCGAGATCTTCGAGCGCTCGCGCCGCGAGAATCGCCCCACCAACGCCGTTGCCGACGAGCTTGCGCGCGCGCGTATCGAGGTCGGACACACCCGCCTCGTCGCGTAGACGAGCGAGATTAAACCGCGTCACGGCGCTGCAGGTAGACTGTGGCGACATGAAGCGTGTGATCGCCATAGCGAACCAGAAGGGCGGCGTGGGCAAGACGACCACTGCGGTCAATCTTGCAGCCTCGCTCGCCGCGACCAAGCGTACGGTGCTGCTCCTGGATCTGGACCCGCAGGGCAATGCCACGATGGGCTGCGGCGTGGACAAGTCGCGTTTGGCGCGCGGCGGAACGCTTGAAGTGCTGCTCGGTGAGACCACGATCGATTCGGCGCTTGTGAATATCGAAGCGGCGGCCTTTTCGCTCCTGCCGGCGAACCAGGATCTCACCGCCGCCGAAGTGCGATTGCTCGCGATGAATACCGGGCGCGAGGCACAGTTGAAGAACGCGCTCGCGGCGCTGCAGAGCCGCTTCGACGTCATTGTGATCGACTCACCCCCGGCATTGAACCTGCTCACCGTCAACGCGCTGGTCGCGGCCGACAGCGTGCTCATTCCCATGCAGTGTGAGTACTACGCGCTCGAAGGACTCTCCGCGCTGCTCGCGACCATCGAACAGATCAAAGCTGCCGCTAATCCGGCGCTTGCCATCGAAGGTATCCTGCGCACCATGTTCGATCCGCGTAACAACCTTGCGAACGAGGTGAGCGCGCAGCTCATCATGCACTTCGGCGACAAGGTGTTCCGCACCATCATTCCGCGCAACATCCGCCTGGCCGAAGCGCCTTCATTCGGGGTGCCCGTGCTGTTTCACGACAAGGACTCGCGGGGAGCGCTCGCTTATCTCGCGCTTGCCGGAGAAATGATCCGCCGGGAGGAAGAAGAAGCCGATCATGCGCACGCGCCCGATTCGTTATGATCGAGCGATCATGATGCACAAGAGACCGACACTCGGCCGAGGGCTCGCCGATCTTCTGGGGCAGTCCGCGGCGGGACGCATCACCCAGGCGGCCGAAGCCCATGAAGCCCCGAAGGGCGAAGAACTGGCCAAGCTTCCGCTCGACCTTTTGCAGCGCGGCCGCTATCAGCCTCGCACCGATCTGCGGCAGGAGACTCTGGAGGAGCTGGCCAATTCCATCCGGGTGCAAGGCGTCATCCAGCCGATCGTCGTGCGCCCTCTCGAGGTCACGGCTGATGGCGAGCCGCAGCGCTACGAGATCATCGCGGGCGAGCGGCGCTGGCGCGCGGCGCAGCTTGCGGGCTTGACAGAGATTGCCGCGGTCATTCGCCATATTCCGGATGAGGCGGCCATTGCCGTGGCGCTCATCGAGAACATCCAGCGCGAGAACTTGAATCCCCTGGAGGAAGCGCGGGCCCTGTCGCGTCTCATCAATGAGTTCCAGATGACCCATTTGCAGGCGGCCGAGGCGGTCGGTCGCTCGCGGGCCGCGGTCAGCAATCTGCTGCGGCTCCTGGAGCTGCCGAACGAAGTGTGCACGCTCGTCGACAGGCGCGAGCTTGAGATGGGGCATGCACGAGCTCTGCTGGGGCTCGCCAACCGCCGGCAGCAAACCGAAGTCGGGGCGCTGGTGGCGAAGAAAGGCATCTCGGTACGCGAGACCGAAGCTCTGGTGCGGCGTATGCAGCGCCCCGCGGGTGCGGGCCGCGCCCAGGATGACAGCCCGAGCGACCCGAACGTCGACAAGCTCGCCCAGGATGTGGCGGAGAAGCTCGGCGCCACCGTCGCAATTCAGCATGCCGCGTCCGGCCGCGGAAAACTCGTCATCAGCTACAACAGCCTCGATGAGCTCGACGGGATTCTTGCCCACATTCAGTAGCCTTTTCCTAGGGGTCTCTCTATAATCCCGCGGCTTCGCGTCGGGGGCGTAAGTGGTTGTTCGGCCATAAGTAAAAGCGAAGTCACTTCCATCGCTTCACAGGGTCGAGGAGTGGCTTTTCTTGTCTACCGCGCAGGCAAATGGGGTGGCGATCGACCTGCCTGCGGCACGGCGGTTTGCCTTGCGCGTCGTCGCCGCCCAAGCGGTGGTGACGGTCATCGTCGCGCTACTAAGTTGGGCGCTGGCCGGTCCCAACGGCGCGCGCTCCGCGCTGCTCGGTGGGGGAATCGGCACCGTCGCGAATCTCGCCATGGCTCTATTGAGCTTCGGCAGCCGGGCAGGATCGGATGCGCACTATGCGATGCGCGCGTTTCTCGTCGGCGAGGCGGTCAAGCTTGCTCTCGTCGTCGTGTTGTTCGTGGGGGTATTGAAGGTGCTGAAGGTCTCACCCGCGGCGCTGTTTGCAGCGTACGTCGCGACCTTCTTCGTTTACTGGATTGCGCTTGCGAGTGCTCTGCCGCGCTTCGGCGCATTGGCGGTGCGCGACGCGCGCAAAGATTGAAATTGCATCAAGGCTCCTCTAGATAAAGCACATGATCCTGGAATACGCCGCAGCGGAGGCGCCGAACGCCAACGAGTACATCCTGCACCACCTGAGCTTCCTGTCGAACAAGGAAGCGCAGGGCGTCGTCGATTTCTCCGTCATCCATTGGGACAGCGTGTTCTTCTCCATCGGACTCGCAGTGCTGTTCGGCGGAAGCTTTTATCTTGCCGCGCGTCAGGCGACCAAGGGCGGCGCGGGGGTCGTGCCGACGAAGTTCCAGAACTTCGTCGAGCTCATCATCGAACTGGCCGACAAGCAGGTGAAGGACACCTTTCAGGGCACGAGCCGCTTGATCGCACCGCTGGCACTCACGATTTTCTGCTGGGTGTTCCTGTTCAATTTCATGGATCTCATCCCGGTAGATCTGCTGCCCACCCTTGCGCATGGCGCGGGCCTCGCCCACCTGAAGATCGTGCCGAGCACGGACATCAACGTGACCTTTGCGCTTTCGCTCACCGTGTTTGCGCTCATCATCTACTACAACATCAAGATGAAGGGCCTGGGCGGCTATTTGAAGTCGCTGCTGCTGCATCCGTTCGGTCCGTGGTTGATGCCCTTCAATTTGCTGCTCGGGATAGTCGAATTACTCGCAAAGCCCATATCGCTCGCGCTGCGGCTGTTCGGCAATCTCTATGCCGGCGAGATGATCTTTCTGCTCATTGCGCTGCTTACACTGTCGCACGGCTTTGGCGCGCTCATCAGCGTCGGCGGCTGGCTCGGCATTCTTGGCCAGATCCTGCTCGACGCCATCTGGAGCGCATTCCACATCCTCATCATCCTGCTGCAGGCTTTCATATTTGCCATGCTGACCATCGTTTATCTCGCGCAGGCGAGCGAGCATGAAGAACACTGATTGAGCGTTTCGTTTTCGTATCGAATTAGGAGGGTTGAATGGAACACATCGCACTAGTCGCACAGATCCAGGCCATGACAGTGCTTGCGGTCGGCATCATTTTTGGTCTCGGCGCGCTTGGCACGGCCATCGGCTTCGGCATTCTCGGCGGCCGCTTTCTCGAAGGCGTCGCGCGTCAACCGGAGCTCGCACCGGCACTCTTGGTGCGCATGTTCATCGTTGCGGGCCTGCTCGACGCGGTCGCGATGATCGGCATTGGATTCGCACTGTACTTTACGTTTGCCAATCCTTTCCTGGGCGCGCTCGGGGCACATTGAGCACCGACGCGTACGCTGGCGGCGGCTCTTAGGAGGGGATCGTGAACATCAATCTCACGCTCATCATTCAGATGCTAGTGTTCGCCGCGCTCGTATGGGCGGTCATGAAATTCATCTGGCCGTCGATTCTCGGCATGATGGAAGAACGCGCGCGCAAGATTGCGCTTGGCCTCGAGGCTGCCCAAAAGGGTCAGCAGCAGCTGCAACAGGCGCATCAGGAGAGCGAGGTCATCATTCGCGAGGCGCGCGAGCGCGCCCGTCAGATCATCGATCAGGCGCAGCAGCGCGCGAACGAGGCCATCGAGCAGGCGAAGGGCACCGCGGCGTCCGAAGGACAGCGGCTCGTTGCCGCCGCACAGCAGCAGATCACGCTCGAGTCGCTGCGCGCGCGCGAGAGTCTGCGCCATGACGTCGGCAGGCTCGCGGTGCAGGCGGCATCGAAGCTTCTTGAGCGCGAGGTCGATGCACGCGCTCACGCGGACCTCATCGACAAGCTCGCAGCGCAGATATAGATGACGGATAAGACCACCATCGCACGGCCCTACGCGCGCGCGGCATTTGCCGCCGCGCAAGCACATGGAGTGCTGGCAGCCTGGTCGGATGCGCTGCACACCGCCGCAGCCGTCGTGCACGATCCGCGCGTGGCAGATCTCCTCGGCAATCCACGCGTCACCGCGGCGAAGCTTGCGGACTTCATGGTCGCCATCGGCGGCGAGAAATTGGGCAAAGAGTGGCACGAGCTTGTTCTCATGCTCACACAGAACGGGCGACTTGCGCTGCTTGCGGAAATCGCAACGTTATTTGATGCACTTAAGGACGAGCAGGAGGGCGTCGTTGACGCCACCGTCACGGCTGCCACGACCTTGGATGCCAAACAGCAGGAATTATTGACTGCCGCACTCACGCGCAGATTGAAGAGGAAGGTGCGGTTGCACACCGAAGTGGACGCCAAGTTGATCGGCGGTGCGGTGATTCGCGCCGGTGACCTCGTCATTGACGGCTCACTGCGCACCCGCCTCGAACGCATGGCGTTCGAGCTTTCGGCTTAGCGACAGATTTAAGAGGATCGAACGACATGGCCATCAAGGCAACCGAGATCAGCGACCTCATCAAGCAGAGGATCGAGGGCTTCAAGGACGCGACCGAGGCCCGCAACGTCGGTGTGATCGTGTCGGTCACCGACGGAATCTGCCGCATTCACGGTCTTGCCGATGCGCGCTACGGCGAAATGCTCGAATTCCCGGGCAACATCTTCGGGCTCGCCTTGAACCTCGAGCAGGATTCGGTCGGCGCGGTGGTGCTCGGCGAATACAAAGGCTTGCGCGAAGGCGACACGGTAAAGACCACGGGACGCATTCTCGAAGTGCCGGTGGGGCCGGAGCTCTTGGGACGCGTCGTCGATGCGCTCGGCGTCCCGCTCGACGGCAAAGGCCCGATCAAGGCCACGCAAACCTCTCCGGTTGAGCGGGTCGCGCCAGGGGTCATCTATAGAAAGTCGGTGAGTCAGCCCGTACAGACGGGATATAAGGCGATCGATTCGATGGTGCCCATCGGCCGCGGCCAGCGCGAGCTCATCATCGGCGACCGCCAGACGGGCAAGACGGCGCTCGCGATCGACACCATCATCAATCAGAAGGCGTCCGGCATCAAATGCGTGTACGTCGCCATCGGCCAGAAGCAGTCGACGATAGCGAATGTCGTGCGCAAGCTCGAGGAGCACGGCGCGATGGGGCACACCATCGTCGTCGCGGCGGCCGCTTCCATACCGCCTGCCATGCAGTACATCTCCGCCTATTCGGGTTGCACCATGGGCGAGTACTTCATGGACCGCGGTGAAGATGCGCTCATCATCTATGACGATCTTTCCAAACAGGCGGTCGCCTATCGGCAGATCTCGCTGCTATTGCGCCGGCCACCGGGTCGCGAAGCTTTCCCCGGAGACGTGTTCTATCTGCATTCCCGGCTGCTTGAGAGAAGCGCGCGCGTCAATGAGGAGTATGTGGAGCTCGTCAGCAAGGGCGCGATAAAAGGCAAGACGGGGTCGCTCACGGGCCTGCCGATCATCGAGACGCAGGCGGGCGACGTCACGGCATTCGTGCCCACCAACGTGATCTCGATCACCGATGGCCAGATCTTCCTCGAGACCGACCTCTTCAATGCCGGCATCCGCCCCGCCATGAATGCCGGCATTTCCGTGTCGCGCGTCGGTGGCGCGGCGCAGACGGACATCATCAAGAAGTTGGGCGGCGGCATCCGTCTCGCGCTCGCGCAGTACCGCGAACTGGCGGCCTTTTCGCAGTTCGCCTCCGACCTCGACGAGGCGACCCGCCGCCAGCTCGAGCGCGGCCAGCGTGTCACCGAGCTCATGAAGCAGAAGCAGTACGCGCCGATGTCGGTCGCGCAGATGGCGCTGTCGATCTTCGCCGTCAACAACGGCTTCATGGACAAGGTGCCAATCAACAAGATTGTGGAATTCGAGGCGGCGCTGCAGGACTTCGCCAGATCCAACTACGCCTCATTGCTCGACGGCATCATCGCGACTCCGAAGCTCACCAAGGAGAACGAGGCGGCGCTGAAGAAGTGCATCGAGGATTTCATCGCGAAGGGCACGTACTAAGCGCCATGCCGGGCACTAAGGAAATCCGCAGCAAGATCGCGAGCGTGAAAAGCACGCAGAAGATCACTAAAGCCATGCAGATGGTGGCCACCAGCAAGATGCGCCGCGCGCAGGAACGCATGAAACTTGCGCGCCCGTACGCCGACAAGATCCGTGCGGTGATCGGGCATTTGAACGAGGCGAACCCCGACTACCGCCATGCCTTTCTGGTAGAGCGCGAGCCTAAGTCGATCGGAGTCATCCTGATATCGACCGACCGCGGGCTCGCTGGCGGCTTGAACGCCAATCTTTTCAAACAGACGCTGCTACTTTTGCGCGAGTGGCAGGGCAAGGGCGCCACCGTGAGTCTGTGTCTCATCGGCAGCAAGGGCCTCGTATTCTTTCGGCGTCTGGGATTGCCCATTCTCGCGAACGTCTCTGGCCTGGGCGATAAGCCGCATGTGAAGGATCTCATTGGCGCCGTGAAGGTGATGCTCGATGCCTATCGCGATGCAAAGATCGATCGACTGTTCCTGGTCAATTCGCGGTTCCTGAATACGATGACGCAGAAGCCTCACGTGGAGCAGCTCCTGCCGCTCGAGACCATCGATTCCGACGAGCTCGCCGAGCATTGGGACTACATCTATGAGCCGGAGGCTGCCGCCATACTCGATGGTCTCTTGATGCGCTACATCGAGTCGCAGGTCTACCGCGGTGCGGTGGAGAACGTGGCATCCGAAATGGCGGCGCGCATGGTTGCCATGGGCGCGGCTTCCGACAACGCCGGCGAGCTCATCAGCGAGCTGCAGCTGGTCTACAACAAGGCGCGCCAGGCGGCGATCACCAAGGAACTCGCGGAGATCGTCGGCGGCGCCGCAGCGGTTTGAGGAAAGACAAAATGGCAATGGGCAAGATCACGCAGATCATCGGGGCGGTCATCGACGTCGAGTTCCCGCGGGAATCGATTCCGCACGTCTATGAGGCGCTGAAGTTGAAGGAAAAGGACGTCAATCTAACGCTTGAAGTGCAGCAGCTGCTGGGCGACGGCATCGTGCGCACCATCGCGATGGGACCTTCTGAGGGCCTGAAGCGCGGGCTTGCGGTGGAGGCAACCGGCGGGCCCATCATGGTCCCGGTAGGTGAGGCGACGCTCGGGCGCATCATGGACGTGCTCGGCGTGCCGCAGGACAACCGCGGCCCGGTGAACGCCAAAGAACACTTGCCTATTCACCGTCCGGCGCCGGCGTTCGATGAGCAGACGGGCGGACAGGATCTGCTCGTGACCGGCATCAAGGTCATTGATCTTCTTGTGCCGTTCGCCAAGGGCGGCAAGATCGGCCTCTTCGGCGGCGCGGGCGTCGGCAAGACGGTCAACATGCTCGAGCTCATCAACAATATCGCGAAGCAGTATAGCGGCTTGTCGGTGTTCGCAGGCGTCGGTGAGCGCACGCGTGAAGGCAACGACTTCTATCATGAGATGGCGGAATCGGGCGTCATCGATCTTAAGAACCTTGCGAACTCCAAAGTCGCGATGGTGTACGGCCAGATGAACGAGCCGCCGGGCAACCGTCTGCGCGTAGGCCTCACGGGATTGACAATGGCCGAATACTTTCGCGACGAAGTGCGCGAGAAAGGCGGCAAGGGCCGCGACGTGCTGTTCTTCGTCGACAACATCTACCGCTACACTCTCGCTGGCACCGAGGTGTCCGCACTGCTCGGCCGCATGCCCTCCGCCGTGGGCTATCAGCCGACGCTCGCCGAGGAGATGGGCGTGCTGCAGGAGCGCATCACGTCGACCAAAACGGGCTCGATCACGTCCATCCAGGCCGTCTACGTGCCGGCCGACGATCTCACCGACCCGTCACCCGCCACCACTTTTGCCCACCTCGACGCAACGGTCGTGTTGTCGCGGCAGATTGCATCGCTTGGCATCTATCCGGCGGTGGACCCGCTCGACTCCACCAGCCGCCAGCTCGATCCGCTGGTCATTGGCGAGGAGCACTACAACACCGCGCGCGGCGTCCAGGCCGTGCTGCAGCGCTATAAGGAGCTGCAGGACATCATCGCCATTCTCGGCATGGACGAGCTGTCGGAGGAAGACAAGCTCAGCGTGTTCCGCGCCCGCAAGATCCAGCGCTTCCTGTCACAGCCGTTCAACGTCGCCAAAGTCTTCACCGGCCAGGATGGCAAGATCGTTGCGCTCAAGGACACGATTCGCGGCTTCAAGGGCATTATCTCCGGCGAATACGACAACCTGCCCGAGCAGGCGTTCTACATGGTCGGCGGCATCGAAGAAGCCGTCGCGAAAGCAAAAACGTTGCAGTGATGGCTGAAGCCGCACACACCGTTCACGTCGACGTCGTCAGTGCGGAAGGCGAGATTTTCTCCGGCCCCGCCGAAATGGTGTTCGCGCCCGGCAGCGAAGGAGAACTCGGCATCACGCCGCGGCACGCGCCGCTCCTCACTCTTTTGAAGCCGGGCGAAGTGCGCTTGAAGACTTCCGACGGCGAGCACTCCATCTACGTCGGCGGCGGCGCACTCGAGGTGCAGCCGCATAAGGTGACCATCCTCGCCGACACCGCCGTGCGCGCGAAGGATTTGGATGAAGCCGCGGCGCTTGCCGCCAAACAGCGCGCCGAGGAGGCGCTCGCCGGCAGCGTCGAAAAGATCGATCTGGCGCAGGCGCAGGCGGAGATCGCGCGCGCCGTGGCGCAGCTCAGATTGATTCAGCGGCTGCGCAAGACCCGAGGTTGAGCGCTCCCATGCCGCTTTCGGTCGTCATCCTCGCAGCCGGGCAAGGCAAGCGGATGAAGTCCGGATGGCCGAAGGTGCTGCAGCCGCTCGCCGGGCGCGCGCTTCTCAAACATGTGATCGACACGGCGCGTGAGCTTTCGCCGGATGCGATCCATGTCGTCTACGGGCATGGTGCCGAGCAGGTGCAGGCGGCGTTCAAGTCCGAAGCCCTATCCTGGGTGTTGCAGGAGCGTCAGCTGGGAACGGGTCACGCGGTGCTGCAGGCTCTGCCGGGCATACCGGATGCACACACGGTACTGGTGCTGTACGGCGACGTGCCGCTCATCCGTCGCGACACCCTTGAAGAGTTGCTCAAGCTTGCGGATTCGAAGACTCTCGCCGTCCTTACCGTCATGCTTGCCGATCCGAGCGGCTACGGCCGGATCCTGCGCGATGCGCGCGGGCGCATCCGCAAGATAGTTGAGCATAAGGATGCCTCGCCGAAGGAGCTGCGCGTCCGCGAGGCGAATACCGGCATTATTGCCGCTCCGGCTAAATTGCTGAAGAAATGGCTCGCGGCTGTGAAGAGCGACAACGCGCAGGGCGAGTTCTATCTCACCGACGTGGCCGCGATCGCCGCCAAGGGAAAATTCCGTGTTGTGCCGCAGCTCGCGCACAGTGAGCCCGAAGTGCTCGGTGTCAACGACAAAGTCCAGCTTGCGCAGGTCGAGACAGCCTATCGTCAGCAGCGCACCCAGGAGTTGATGCTGGCGGGAGTGACGGTCATCGATCCGGCGCGCCTGGACATTCGCGGAACGGTGACCGCAGGCCGTGATGTACAGCTCGACGTCAATGTGGTGCTCGAGGGCAACGTCACGATCGGGGATCGCGTGCGCATCGGCCCTAACTGCTGGATTCGCGATAGCGCCATTGGCGCCGACACACAGATCTTTGCCAACTGCGTCCTCGACCAGGCGGTCGTCGGCCCGTCCTGCAACATCGGGCCTTTTGCGCGCCTGCGCCCGGGGGCGACGCTGGCTCGCGACGTTCACATCGGCAACTTCGTAGAAGTGAAAAACTCGAAGGTGGGCGAAGGCAGCAAGGCCAATCATCTGACGTACGTCGGCGATTCGGTGATCGGCAAGGATGTCAACGTGGGTGCCGGCACGATCACCTGCAACTACGACGGCGTCAATAAGTCGCAGACGCACATTGAGGACGGGGCCTTCATCGGCTCGGGCAGCATGCTGGTCGCGCCCGTCCGCATCGGCGCCCGCGCCACCATCGGCGCCGGCTCGACGATCACGCAGGATGCACCTCCCGACAAGCTCACTCTCGGCCGCAGCCGCCAGGTGTCCATCGACAGCTGGACACGGCCCGTGAAGCGGAAAAAAAGCTAAGCTGCCATCCGCAAGCCCGGCGCAACACGCGCAGCCGGGACAAACGACAGACCGATGCGTAGATTATCCGGAAGATCGCAGACTGCGGCGACGCCCCTGGCATGTCTGCCGGCGGCAGCGCTTTTGGCTGCCAGTACATGTGGTTTCGCGCTCGCGGCCGAAGGAGATCCACCGACTACGGAAGCGCCGGCGTCTGCGCTCGAATCCACCCCGCCCGCCGCCGAAGCACCGCCGCCCGCCGAAGCGAACGATGCACCGAAGGCTCCTGCCCCTTCGGAATTTCACGGCAGCCTCGAGCTCAACAATCAATATTCTCCCGACACGGATCCCCTGCGCGCAACCCTCGCCCTGAGCTACACCAATTTGTTCAGCACGCAGGATGAAACATCCGCGCTCTATCAGGTCGCGCCGCAGGATCCTCATCAGGTAGGCCTCTTTGCCACAACCTACGTCGCGCATCCATTGCCCGACGGCCTGCAGCCTTCCGTCTACTTCATCGATTCCAATTCGAACGCGCCGGTTTCGGACACGGCGGGCGTGCTGGGAAAGGGCCAGGTTCTCGGACTGCGCTTGAGCCACGCATTGGGCGCTGCGACGCAGACGCTGACCTTCGGCATCGATTACAAACACTTTCGGAACACCACTGGATTCGACGAGGACGGTTCTTCATCGAGCACGCCGGTATCGTATTTGAATCTGTCGCTCGCCTACGCCGGCAGATGGACCACTACTGAGCGTGACGCCGCTCTAACGGTTTCGGCCAATTACGGGCCGCACGGCGGCGCGAGTGCGGCGAACGCCTACGCGGATGACGACTTTCACGAGCGCGCGGACTATTTTTACTGGCGCATCGACGGCGAGTTTGTGGAAACGTTGCCAAAAGGCCTGCGTCTCTACCTGCGGTTGGCCGGTCAATACACGGGGCAATCGCTGATTATCGATGAGGATTACCCGGTTGCCGGCAGCGACGGCGTGCGCGGCTATCTCGAGGCGGAGGTCTTGGGGGATAGGGCGCTGAAGAGCACGGTGCAGCTGCAGTCGCCACCGTGGCAACATGGCGCGAGACAGGTTGCCGACGCATTTGTCTTCTTTGACGCTGCGGCGGCGGAAATACTGGAGCCGCTGCCGGGGGAGGCCATGCACATGCACCCGCGCAGCTGGGGAATCGGGATTGGTCTCGCCCCCTTGAAAAACCTCACCGGTTCGCTCGTATGGGCGCGGCCTCTGGTGGATGGCGACTTCACTCACGCGGGCGAATCGCGGATTCTCTTCCTGCTGCGCGCTTCATTCTAGGCAACCGCGTTGGCAGGGATAGAATCAGCGAGAACGGCGGCATGAGAACCTGTGCAGCTTGACGTGCCACAGCTGCGGTGTGTCACGTTTCTTTCTTGCCACCGTGCTGCCTTTGCAATGCGTTACGCGGGCCCTCACGTGACCTGATGAAGTACACCCGGAAAGAGGGTATCCGTGCGAACCTGTACGCTCAGGGCACGTCTAAACCAAGCCAACGCTAGCTCACAAGCCGCAGGAGCAGGCGAATGAGCGAAAGCTATGTCTTGACCATTATCCAGGATGCGATGTCGGTCACGCTTAAATACGTAAAATCAGTCCATTAGGGCGATTTCGGGCAAACTGCCGGTCTCACCGGACCGTGCGGAATTGCCGCCTCGAAGACACAGACCCAAGAGACAATTTTAATGTGCGGAATCGTCGGAGCGATCGCAGATCGCAACATTGTTCCTATCCTGATGGAAGGGCTGCGCCGGCTCGAATATCGCGGCTATGACTCGGCCGGCATCGCGGTCCTGAACGGAACGCAGCACCTCAAGCGTCTGCGCACGGTCGGTAAGGTGAAGATGCTCCAGGAGGCCCTCGAGCAGACGCCGTCGCCGGGTAACCTTGGCATCGCCCACACGCGCTGGGCCACGCATGGCGTGCCGAGCGAGAGAAATGCTCACCCGCATATCTCGCGCGACGGGCTTGCCATCGTTCACAACGGCATCATCGAGAATCACGAAGAGCTGCGCTCGGATCTTGAGCGGCGCGGCTACAGCTTTACCTCGGAGACCGACACCGAGGTGATCGCGCATCGGATCCACTATCACCTGGCTACTTTGGGGGATCTCTTCAAGGCGGTGCGGGCGACGGTGGCAGAGCTCGAAGGAGCCTATGCGCTCGCAGTCGTCAGCGAACACGAGCCTGACCGCATCATCCTCGCGCGCGAGGGATGCCCCGTCGTCATCGGCTTGGGTGAGGATGAGAACTTCGTCGCCTCCGACGTGGCCGCCCTCCTCTCCGTGACGCGCCGCTTCATATTCCTTGAAGAAGGCGACGTTGCAGAGATTCGCCGCAAGTCGGTGCGCATCATCGATCGCGAAGGCAACACCATCGAGCGTCCGATCCGCCACAGTGAGCTGAGCGCTGATGCAGCAGAGAAGGGCCTGTACCGGCACTTCATGTTGAAAGAGATTCATGAGCAGCCGAGCGCCGTGGCGGACACGCTGCAGGAGCGCGTCGCCAACGGGCGGCTCCTCGAAGCCGCCTTTGGCCCGGCCGCGACCGAGGTCTTCAAGCGCACACGGCACGTTCACATCGTCGCCTGCGGAACGAGCTATCACGCCGCCTTGGTCGCGCGTTACGTCATCGAACAGGTCTGCAAACTGCCCTGCTCAGTCGAAATCGCCAGCGAGTACCGTTATCGCAACCCCGTCATTCCCGCGAATTCGCTGTTCGTAACCATTTCCCAGTCAGGCGAGACGGCGGACACGCTCGCGGCGCTGCGTCTTGCCAAGCAGGCTGGATATCTCTCGTCGCTTGCCATCTGCAATGTGCCCGAGAGCTCGCTCGTGCGCGAATCCGAGCTCGTCATGCTGACGCGTGCGGGACCCGAAATCGGCGTCGCATCCACCAAGGCATTTACGACGCAGCTGACTGCGCTCGGGATGCTGGTCATTGCGCTTGCCAAACACAACAGTGCCGACGCCGAGCGCGAGCGTGGCCTCGTCACGCGCCTAATTGAGCTGCCGTCTCTGATCGACAAGACCCTCGCGCTCGATGGAGTCATCGAGGAGCTTGCGAAGCGCTTTGCGGATAAACATCACGCGCTCTTCCTCGGCCGTGGTGCGCTCTTTCCGATCGCGATGGAAGGTGCGCTCAAGCTGAAGGAGATCTCCTACATTCACGCGGAGGGCTATCCTGCGGGCGAGTTGAAGCACGGGCCATTGGCACTCGTCGATGCTGACATGCCCGTCATCGCGGTGGCGCCGAACAACGATTTATTGGAGAAGCTCAAGTCGAATCTGATGGAAGTGCGCGCGCGCGGCGGCGAACTCATCGTCTTCGCGGATCCCGAGTCCGGCATCACGCCGAGCGACGGTGTCACCGTGATTCAGATGCCCAAGCATGTGACTTATATCCAGGCGCCGGTCGTGTATACGATCCCGCTGCAGCTTCTCGCCTATCACGTAGCCATTCTGCGCGGCACCGACGTCGATCAGCCGCGCAACCTTGCGAAGAGCGTCACCGTCGAATAACTCGAGAGCGCGGTTCTCGCTCGATGTGCGTCGGAATTAAAGTCGATTCCCGCGAAATAAAATCATTTCCCAGCAATCAAAGTCATTACCTGGATACGAACTCCAAAAATGCCAAAACATGGATGGAAAACTCGGCTTCCAAACTTGATACGTGCAACGATATTACAAGGCCTCAGGCGTTCCTAAAGTCACTTCCGATGGCAAGCGAGCTGGGATCCGTCCTACTGGGAATCGGCCTCAAGGATCGAGTCTTCATCATAAGCGGCTACGGTCCAAACATTGAACTCGGAAACATCGAAGTCGAGCACGACTTTACCGCCACTTGCTGGCAGCCAGTGTTTTGTCCTAATGGTCGCGGGCACAGTGAAATACCAGCCTGAAGGGTCACGAGACTTAATTTCTATCGGGAAGTGAGAGCCGCATTTGTATCCCTGGGCGTCAACCAGTTCGTCGTTCGAATTTTTTCGTTATAAAGCGTCCAAACACGGATCCATTTGGCCCTATCGATGAGCAATCTGCGCTTTCTATACAAGGGAATGCACTTCCTGCTCCCAGCCACAACCCAGGCGCGCATGCGCGTGGAATCACGATAGCGTGATCCCTGTTTACACTAACGTGCCTACATGCGGGCTTCAAGTCGATGAAAGATTACACGGGGTCCGGGGAGAACGTCGCAGGAATCACTGCGCTATCACGCAGCAGATCGGCGATTCGCGACGTTGACGAATTTCTGGAGCCATCCAGCAGATGCATCCGAGCGCCTCTTCTCCGACGCTAATGTGCGGATGGCGGGGACGACAGACTGCGAAGTCTCTAAGAAACATTAACTACACGTGGGCGATTTATTAATTACGTGGGAAATACTGCAAAAACAACACTAGTTTCGCCCGATTTAGCGCGACAGCAGATCACCGCCATTGGCTGATTGACGCGCGACGCCAGCGCGAGTACATAAGGAGTCAGGGATATCACAGGCGTGGGCGCCATGTTCAGCAAAGTTGTGATTTTCGCGGTAGCGGTGATTTTGGCGGCACCCATTTGCGCTGCGGCGGGCGGCAGTAGTTCCGGGGGTGGAAGCTCTGCAGGAGCAGGTGCCAGCGGCCATGGCGGAGGAGGAGGAGGAGGTGGTGGTGGTGGTGGACATGGCGGCGGCGCTAACGGTGGCGTCGGACGCAGCGGCGGATTGACTGGGCTCGCTGCAGCGGCCACCGCGCGCAGCGGCGTTTATGGGCACGATCTGTCAGGCCGCGCAGGCATTTCACGCGCCAATGCGATGCACGCAACTCATCTGGCGGGCGACAAACACTCCGAAGTCGAACGCGCGAGTTCCAAATCATCGAGCATGCATCATCACGGCTACCGATATCGCCGTGAGCCTAATTATGGTGTCGCAGGCGATCAAACCTATATATCCACATGTATGGCCGACGCTGATAGGAATAACAGGTCGTGGTTCGATTGCAATGGACCCACCAAGAGTCACCCAGGGCACAAGTCGTAGAAGCATAGCCTGAGAGCTAAGATTGCTGCCCGCAGCGAAGCTTGCAACATCGACCCTTGCGTTTGCAGCAGTGCTCTGCGCTGCGCGTATGCCGCTGTGTGTGGCCGGCCCGACCGGGGTTTCAACGGAGGACGAAGTCATCGCCAAGCAGTTTGCTGACGCAATTGACAGCAGCAACGCGCAAGATCCGCAATCACCGGACACTCTCAATACTCGCTTGGGGTTTGCGGATTTTCTCGCGAAGTCCGAGGGCGGCGATTGCCACATGCGCTTGGAGAAAGCGCAAAATCAGCTCGACACTGCGCGAGCGAGCCACGCTGGAATTGCATTGCCATTCGCCTTAGCGCGAGAAGCGGCGGTCGATTATCAAATTCATGTCGGGGGCGCCTCCTGCGATAGCAGCGCAGTCTCGCGCGATCAGGAATTGCGGGCGGCGGTCGAATCCGCGCGTCATGCCGTCGATTTGTATCGAGATGAGTTTGACGCCGTCTCTATGGTGACCATGCAATTCAACGTTGGTGTGACGGATCACGAGTTAGGAGAGGACACTGCGGCCGTAGCAGCGCTCCAAACCGCAATAAAGATGGATCGCGAATACGGTTTTCGCGAAGACGCGAACGACAATTATCAGATGCTTTTACAATGGACTGGTCAGCCCGCCGGGCCCAACGAGGTCGCAGCACTGATGAAGGATTTCCCGCAACGCTCGACGCCCCTCTCATTCGGATGGTTCGATAGCAAAGCGGACCTGACGCTCACGCTGGATTACGAGCAGCTATCACAAGGCGGGATGCTGAACATGCACGGTATGACGGCCGCCGAGCGTCGAGTTCGACCACGGCGCGACGGTTGGACCGTATCCTTTGAGCCCCGCGCGACGCGTTACGAAATCAATAAGTGGCCGAACGATATATCCTTGGTGCAAGGCATTGTGGTCTCGCTGACCCGCATGCCGCTGCAGTTCCACGACTTCAATCTCGCGCGGGGAGGCAATTTCGCTCAATCAACCGCAGCACATAAGTTCCATTCGAACATGCGCTCCGGTGCCAAAGCAGTGACGGAGTTTCTTGCTCAAAATAATGCGCCCGCCCGTCTTACGCGGCAGATACGCGATGAGTCCGAGAACTATAGCGACTCCATCGAAGCCCTTGTTGCGGAGGCGTACGGTATTGAGAACGGCACCTGGATCGGCGCATC
>Ga0302180_10001820_pt1 | contig 17012 bp, 12 predicted proteins | sample I_Palsa_E3_2_FD_200575 | JGI IMG/M metagenome (GOLD analysis project Ga0302180, IMG submission 200575) | Peat permafrost microbial communities from Stordalen Mire near Abisko, Sweden - I_Palsa_E3_2 | ecosystem: Environmental > Terrestrial > Soil > Palsa > Peat permafrost | place: Sweden... | reverse complement strand
AGGCGACCGGCTCGAAATACGTCATCATCCCGAACCGCGCCGCCTAGCCCTGCCATAACTCCACGTCGAGGTGGACCAGGTCCACCTCTGTAACCGGGCTTGATCAGGGTGAACTCGCCTATTCAACTGTCGTTGATCCGCAGCTGGGCTTGGTCCGATGATGACCGTGAGGCGGCAACAGAACGGTCGTTCGTTCTGCGCGAGCCATGGTGCTGGTGGCTGTGGGACCTCAGCGACTTCCGGCGGGAGCTGAGGGATTTTGCGGGTTTGCCTTGATTCGCCCGGGCATGGGTGGCTACCTTGGATGTGCGGGCTCGGTATGAGCGAGCCGCCCACCATGAGCGGGCTTGGTATGAGCGAGCTTGCCCGATGACGTCACGACGAGCGGGCGTCCTGGGCTTCGTCAAGAGGGCCGGGGCCTTGTGACCTGTGTCCCGCGTGGAGGAATAATGGCCCCGCATGCCTCATCCGCTATGCCGCCGTCCCTGGAAACGGGACCTGAGCAGCTTCCTGTCGGTCCGCGTCTGGCGCTGGCGGAACCGCCGGCGGCCGCGCGGCGCGACCAGCTCCGGCCGCTGGAGGCAGCCCAGTGCTCCATGTGCGGCACCGCGCTTCCGCTAGGCCTGCTGGTAGCCGATGGCGGCCAGGCGTGCACCAATATCCGCTGGTACTGCAAGGACGCTAAGTCGTGCACGGAACGCTGGACCACAGCCCGTGGCCAGTTCGCCCGGACGCGGATGCATGCCGGCGGTTTGTCCGGTGACACCTAAGCCGGCCCGTTGCCAGCTAACTCGGCCCGTTCGGTCGTTTTTGCCACTTGCGTAGTAGTTGGCCCGAGCTGACGGATGGCATGGCGTCTAGCAGGACCCCTGTCACATGGTGGACGCCGATCACGCTGTGCCAGCCCAGGATGCCCCGCCCAGGGCCGGACTCCACCGCCCTTGTCCCCACCTGGAACGGCCCCGTTGGAGCTGGCCAAGTCATTTAGCCGCATCTGGCCGCGTCGTCACCGCGGGATTGAACCGGACACGCCGGCGAGGAAATACGGGTGATAACCGGCCTTGCACCGTAGTGTCCGGATGTGCCCGTTAATGATGACCCGCGACGGTATGAGGTGCTCGCCGCGCCGGGGGCTGCGCTAAGCCAGCAGGAAAGCCGGCCAGTCTGGCGCCGGCGCGTAACGAATGCGGACAGGGGGTTCCCGGCTAGCGGCCTTCCTGCCGCCCCGCCCGGGAGATCAAGCGAAGAGGACACTCCGGTGTACTGGCAGACCGTTCAGGCAATGGCTTCAGGCAGCTGGCGGCCGGACCGCTTCGCCCGCAGCCTGGTCCGGTTCGTCGACACCGGTGGCCCGCTTGCAGTCGCAACGACATGTCGAGCGATGCACGAGTGAACCCGAACTCACTCATGCCCGGCGAGGCCGAGCTTGAGCTGCTTGTCGACCCGGTTGGGGATCGGCAGCCAGGGAACCGTACACGAATTCCACCGCTACCGTCGCGACCTTCTCCGGCAGCCGGGCCAGCGCGCGGCGCGACGGGGCCCTCCACGCGATCGCGAAGTCGCCCTCGCTCACCGGTCGGCGATCAGGCGCAGCGCCTCTTGCCGCGCACATCCGCTTCTGCGATTCGGGCGCCGGTTGGTCGTCGGCGGTCACGGTGACCGGCTGAGTGGCAGCCAGGCCCGGTCGGTTGGCTCGGCGTCGGCCTTCCGTGGTTGGCGGGGTGCCCGTCGTGTTCTAGGGTCGCGGCATGGACCTGCAGCAGTACCTGGCCGATATCAGCCTGAAGACTATGAGCCAGCTTCACCGGGCCATCGTCCATCTCACCGGCGGTCAGGTGCTGGGCTCGGCCTTCGGGATGCCGGTTGTCGAATTGCACACGGTTGGACGCAAGTCGGGCCAGCCGCGCTCGACCATGCTCACGGCGCCGGTCATCGAGGGAGATCGGGTGGTGCTGGTGGCCTCCAAGGGCGGCGATGACCGCGATCCGGACTGGTATCGCAACCTGCTTGCTCATCCGGACATCGAGCTGACCATGGCCGGCCGGCGCCGGCTGATGCGGGCCCGCCGGGCGTCGCCGCAAGAGAAGGCGGAGTTGTGGCCGCGGGTGGTGGCCGCGTACACCGGTTACGGCAGTTACCAGCGCCGCACCGAACGTGACATCCCGCTGGTCATCTGCGAGCCGCGCTGAACGCCCGCCGCGGCTCGCGCCGGCCACTGCTGTAAGGCGGTCAGGGCTGGCCAGCACCGTGTCTTGCGGGCCGCTGAGCGGCTAATCAGCCGCGAGGCAGGTGTAATCATAGAGCGGCGAGCCGGTTCCGCCGCTCCGCCGACGCCCGCGGAATCCTTGGTCGTGATCTCCGAGCCTATGATCACCCCGAGCGACCCGAGTACAGGTGAAGGCCGCGCGCACTCCCGCCGACCTGCACTAAACAGTCTCTCCAGGCCACGTGCAGCGTCTTGCCCACGTAGGAGCCCTCGACGATGGCGGAGATCTCCTCGTGACCCCACCGCTTGTCACGGCGATAATTCGGAATTGTGGCGAACCGGTGACTCCGTCCCACCAGTCGTCGAACTGCGCTATCACGGTGAGCGTGTCCTGCCAACTCGTGACCGGGACACATGGCACGCCAACGGCCAATACGGGATAATCATTTCCGCTCTCATCGAGCCGATCACCCACGAATAGCAGCTCCTCTGGAGCCGCATGAATCTGCAGCATGAGCTTGCGCACTCCGTAGGCTTTGTCGATCCCCTTACGCGTAACATCAATCGACGTTGAACCACCCCCCCGCACCTCGAAGTCAGGCAGCAATGGTGTCGTATGAGCGACGAGCATTCTCTTCTTCGTCCCATCAGGGTCCCACGCGGCCTTGGCATCAAGCGGAGCGGCTTGCCCGAGGGCGGAGTAGGTGACCTGGCTGCCGCGGTCTTCAATGAGTTCGCCCCACGGATGCTCTTCCCAGTACCCGAGAGTTCTTGACGTTTCTTCGAGGACCTGCATGATCCGAGCCGTCTCCTCGGCGGACAAGTCTTCGGAATACACCAGCGACCAAGCGCACTGCCGCCGAGAGTAGTAACGCGTGCCACACGTCGGCATCAGATGAAGCCGGCTGAGGACTTGTTCCGGAGCGGTTAGCCGGTCGAGGACCTGGGCTTGGAATTGCTCGAATCGGCCGCCCGAGATGATGCAGACGGGAAGGCGCTGGAGGAGGGACACCAGCGCTGTTGCCATCGAGGGGTCCAGGGGTGACTTGGAGGGCGCGAGCGTGTCATCGAGGTCAAAGACAACTGCCTTCGTGCTGTGGAGCATCTGATACATGATCGCGGCGCGTGCGCCTGCTCCTCGCTACGTGTGTGGGCACCGGTCGACGCACAGCAGACCAGCGTCGCGCCGATATCGACCAGCTCTTCGGGCTGCCTCTTCCCCGTCGCAGCCGCCAGCCGACCAACGTCAGCCTAGCTGCCCGCAACGGCCGGGGCTATGAGGCCAGCTTGGGGAAAGCCGTGTTCTCAGCGTCTCGGCTCTGCTGCCTGCTTGTCGCCGGTCGCGAGCCCGCCATTTTCTTACCGCCGATCGCGAGCCCGCTTTCGGGGTCGAAGAAGTGCATGTTGCTGGTATCCACCCCGAGCTCGATCCGGTCGCCGGCCCGTACCCTGCTGCGCGCGCTGACCCGCGCCGTCCACAGCGACTTGCCTTCGTGGAGCGGGATCCCCGATTCGTCGTCCTCCCCTTGCGGGCCAAGGTCGGCGACGTCCTTGTGCTCGACGGGCGGTGCGTCGATGAAAAAGATCGCGTGGATCTCGCTGCCGAGCGCTTCGATCACGTGGGTTACGACGGGCATCCTCGGCCAGGGTTGTTCGGTCAGGCTCGCATCCTCGAAGTCGGACGGCCGGATGCCGAGGATCACATCGCGGCCGAAGTACGCATTAATCTCCGGGTTGGCGTGCACCACGCTCGCCGGGATTGCCAGCCGGTATCCGGCGAATGCGACCGCTGCGCCGTCGTCGCTGCTGGTCATCCTGGCGGTGACGAGATTCATCGAGGGTGAGCCGATAAATCCGCCGACGAACAGGTTGACCGGGTGGTCGTACAGGTTCTGCGGTGTGTCGACCTGCTGCAGCATCCCGTCGCGCAGCACGCAGACGCGCTGTCCAAGCGTCATCGCCTCGACCTGGTCGTGCGTGACGTACACGGTGGTCACGTGAAGCCGCTCATGCAGCTCCGCCAGTGATGCCCGCATGCCCACACGGAGCTTGGCGTCGAGGTTCGACAGCGGTTCGTCCATCAGGAAAGCCTGCGGCTCCCGCACGATCGCCCGGCCCATCGCCACCCGCTGGCGCTGGCCGCCGGACAGCGCGGCCGGCTTGCGCGCGAGGTACGGCTCCAGGCCGAGGATGCTGGCCGCATTCTGCACGCGGCGGGCGATCTCGCGCTTGGGTGTCTTGCGCATCTGCAGTCCGAACGCCATATTCTGTGCCACGGTCATTTGCGGGTAAAGAGCATAGTTCTGGAAGATCATCGCGATGTCGCGATCCTTGGGCGACAGGTTGTTCACGATCCGGTCGCCGATCTGGAGAGTCCCGCGGGTGATGTCTTCCAGCCCGGCGATAATCCGCAGGGCGGTCGACTTCCCGCACCCGGACGGGCCGACCAGGACCATGAACTCGCCGTCCGCGATCTCCAGGCTCAGGTCGTGCACCGCCTGGACGCCGTGGGCGAATGTCTTGTCGACTCGATCTAGCACGATCTGGGCCATTGCATTTCTCCGTACGTCGGGCTGGCTCGATTTCAGCTGCGCCAGCCTGGGTCTTGGGGTCTAGCGCTGTACGATGGCGAATCCGCCGGCGGGCACGGGCACGGTGATGGTCGCGGCCGTGCTGACGGTGACGCGCCATTGGCGTCCTTGACTGTCGTAGCTCGTGGCGATGGCCTGGCCGGTGCCAGGCATGTTGAGGGTGCGAGCGCCTTGGGTGCCAGCCTCGCTGTTGAGCAGGGCGACGCTGTGTCCGTTGCCCGTGGTGATCAGGACTGCGATCAGCGGGGTGACCAAGAGCGCGTCGAGTTGCCCGGTGCCGCCCAGCGTGCTGGCGGTCAGCTGGGTCGCGTTTGCGGGCAGGATTCCCGGCAGGGTGACCGGGAGCAGCGCATCCGGCGTGGGCGAGACGCCCTGGGCGCCGCCGCCGCCGTACTGCGCTGCACCAAGCCGTTCGGCGCCCGACGCGAAGTCGCTGACCGCGGCGGGTCCGGGAACGCGGTTGACGATGGCCTGCACCAGCCGGGGCTGGTCGTCGGCCGGGATGGTCCAGGACAGCGTGCTGCCCGTCGCCAGCTGGACGTAGGCGCCGCCGCTCCACTGCGATTCGCCGGTACTCACCGGGTTGGCTGGCACGACTTCGGCAGGCCCGGTGAGGCTGGCCGCCTCCGCCTCGATGGTTTGCTGGCCGTCCCGGAACTGCACGCCGGCGCTGGCGCGGGCGATCGCTGCGACGTTGGGATTAGCGTCGAGTGCCTCCATGGTGAGCAGCCCGAAGATGGTGGATTCGGCGCCGGAGTTGAGGTTCACCGTGCCGTTCGCGTTGATGCCGTCGTCGGTGGCTCCGGTGGCCGGGTTGTAGGTGGCGATACCGGCTGGGTTCTGGCCGAAGAACCAGCCCGCCGCGATGCCCGCGAGCTGCCGCAGGCCGGCCGAGTGGGTGGCCGTCGCGACGGCAAGCAAGGCCAGTACCTGGGCGCCGGCGCCGTAGGCGATCTGCGAGCTGTCGACCGGCGCGGGCCCCCACAGATTGTCCGGCCCGGTCGCGGTCAGCAGGTGCGGGATGAACACGGCCGTGTCGGCCACGGCGGTAGCCAGCAGTCCCGGCTGGTCCAGCGCGGTGGCGGCGTCGGCCAGCGCGGTGGGCATCTGCGCGGCCCAGGGATGCCACTCCGAGCGGGACGTCGCCGAGGGCAGAATCGCCCCGTAGGGCCAGGTGCTCGCGGTGCCGGAACCCATGTCGGCGATGCCTTCGGCAAGCTCGGCGAGCGCGGTGCGGGCGGCGGCGCCGCCGCCGGCCTGGACGTAGGCAGCCAGACCGAGCACGGCCTCCGAACTGGCATCGGCATCGCCGGTGATCAGCCACGCGGGCACGCGCAGCCCGTTCGACAGGTCGTACTGCCCGTAACTGGTGAGCACCTCCCGGTCGAGCGCCCCGATCGCCAGATCCAGGCGCTGCCGGAGGAAGGCGGCGAAGGCGGGGTCGGCGCCGCGGAAGTCGGCATAGCCTTCGCCGAGCGCCCAGATGGTGCGGGCCAGCCAGTACGAGGCGCCCGAGTCGGATGGATTCGGTGAGTCTGCGGGGGTGGGCGTGGGGTTGAGGCTCCCGTCGGGCTGCATCCACAGCACGACGTTGCCGGCGTTGGGCCCGGATGCGGTCTGCAGGTAGGTCAGCCCGCGCAGCAGCTGGTAGGCCTCGTCGCGGCTGTGCTGGTCGCCGAATTGCACCCAGTGCTGCAGGTAGACGACCGCGGCGCGGGAGACGTCGTCGGCGTCGTAGGCGCCCTGCCCGTAGGTGTTGTTCGCGGGGTCGTAGCTGCCGCCGCCGGTGACCTGGTAACTGCCGGGGGCCAGGTAGTTGGCGTACACCCACAGCACTCCGACCGAGGGCTCGGTGCCGAGCTGGTAGGTGGTGTGCCCGGCTTGCTGCGGCGGGGTCACCGTGGTGGTGAGGAAGTCCAGGTGCGCCAGGTTGGTCAGTGGCGCGGACGCGGCCGCTGCCCGTGACAGGGACGCGCCGGCGGCGGCCGGGGCGATGGCGATGCTCGCGGCGATCAGCAGGCCAGCGGCGGCGGCGGTCAGTCGGCGGCTCACGGTGTCTCCATCCTGTCCAGGCGGGCGACCCCGATGCTGGAGTCGGCCATTCCGTAGAAGACGAACTGCTGCCCGTCGATCTCCTCGATGGCGGTCGGGAATACCACGTTGGGCACGGCGCCGTCGCGTTCCCCGGCTGCCAGCGGTTCGAGCAGCGGGCTGGGGCTGCGAGCCAGGACGGTGCCGGGATCCTCCGGGTCGAGCAGCATCGCGCCGGCGCTGTACCGTACGTCTTTCTGCGGGCCCCATCCCGGCGCCAGCGTTCCCGAGATGCCGTGATGGATGAGCAGCCACCCCTCCGGCACGCGCACCGGCGGCGGGCCGGCCCCGATCTTGACCGCCTCGTAGGCGTACTCGGGCAGGGCCACGAGCCGGTGCGACCGGACATGGGCGAGCGCTCGCACGTCCTTGAGGACCGCATCGGCCGGGGCGTAGGAGATCCAGATTCCCGGTCGCGGGTCATCCAGCCCGGCCGGCAGGAAGACATCGCTCCGGCCGGCGATCTCGCCGAGGTCCCACGTCGGGCGGTGCAGCATGGCGTACGCGAGCCGGCCGTCCGGGCCGGGGATCGCCTCGGGGAAGTACACGACGTCCTTGTTCGTGAACAGGTTCAGATCGGCGTCCAGGTCCGGCTGGTACTCGAAGTGCACCGGGCCGAGCCGCCGCCAGCTGCGCAGGTCGCCGGACACGGCCACGGCCGGCCTCGGCCCGAGCGGCCCGAAGGCCACATAACTCATGACATGCACGCCGAGGCTGTCTATCCAGGTGGTGCGCGGGTCTTCGACCCCGGCGTGGTCATGGGACCTCTCCCAGCCCGCATCGGGGGCGAGGACGACACCGTCGCGTCGCACTCCGGCCGGCCGGCCCGACCGTACCAGGATCTCCGCTATCCCGACCCTGGACACGTTGCCGGCGGCCACCAGGCGCGGCAGCAGCCATAGCCTGCCGTCCGGGCTGCGCCCGCTGGCCGGGTTGAGCACGCCCTCCGCCTCGAACTCCGCCCCCGGCTCGGCGGACATCAGCACGCCCAGGCGGGTCAGCCGGTAGGGCACATTCGTCGCGACCGCGGGCGCGGACGGCACCGTCAGCCTTTCACGGCGGAGCCGATATTGACGGTCTGGAAGTACCGCTGGAATATAACGAACAGTGCGACCGCGGGCAGGGCCAGCACGAACGATCCGGCCATGATCGCGCCGTACGGATTCGTCGCGACACCAGACGACGTGCTGATGTAGTTCCCCAGCGCGACCGCGAGTGGCTCCAGGTTCTGCTGCTTGGTGATCAGGAGCGGCCACAGGAACTCGTTCCACGGCCCGATGAAGGTCAGGAGCATCGCGGTCAGCACCGCGGGGCGGACGAGCGGGAGGGCGATGCGGGTCAGGACGCGCAGCTCGTTCGCGCCGTCGATCCGGGCCGCGTCGAACAGCTCTTGCGGCACCTGCAGGAAGTACTGCCGGAAGATGAAGACGGCGGTGGAGTTGATCGCGAACGGCGCGATCATCCCGAGGTAGGAGTTGCCGAGTCCGTAGTTTCTCACGATGATCACGTACAACGGGATGATCAGCAGCTGGAATGGGACCATCAGCATCAGCAGCATGAACCCGAACAGCAGGCCGCGGCCGCGGAAGCGCAGCTGGGCCAGGGCGTATCCGGCCAGTATGCCGAGCACCAGGGTGCCGAGCAGGACGCCGCCGGTGAAGATGCCGGAGTTGATGATCGCCCGGCCCAGGCTCAGCGCCGCGTTGATCTGGCCGTAGTTGTGCAGGGTGATGTTGCCCGGCTGCGGCACAATGCCGCTCAGTGTGGTGTTCGCCGTCTTCTGCAGCGATCCGACGATCATGTAATAGAAGGGGAAGAGGAATACCACCGCTCCGAAGATCAGCAGGACCAGGCGCCACCACAAACGCGGGGCGCGCGGTTCGATCGTCGGGACATCATCGGATGCAGCGGTAACTGGGGCGCCAACTTCGGCCGCGCCGGCTGTCAGGGTCATGCTTGTCTCCTTTGCAGCAGCCACACGCCGGCGGAGATCAGGAGCACCAGGATGACCAGGAGGACCCCGAGGGCCGAGGCGAAGTCAGGGTGGTTTTGCTCGATGCCGGACTCGTAGATCAACCACACCGGCGAGGCGGACTTGCCGTCCGGGCCGCCCCCGGCGGTCAGCAGGTAGGGCTCGGTGAACAGGTTCGCGCCGGTAATGATGGCCAGCAGGCTGACCAGCGTGGTCACCTGCCGGACGCCGGGGATGGTCACGGCCCGGAGTCTGTGCCACCACGACGCGCCGTCCACCTTCGCGGCCTCGTATAGCTCATCCGGAACGTTCTGCAACGCGGCCAGGTACAGCAGGATGAAGAAACCGAGCCCTTTCCACGTGACGTAGATCGCGACTGAGGGCATCGCCCAGTTCTGGTTGACCAGCCAGGACGGAACCGGCGCCAGCGGCCCGAGCACGTGGTTGAAAATTCCGCTGGGGCTGAGGATGAACAGGAACACCCCGATCGTCGCCACGCTCGCGGTCACGTACGGCACGTAGTAGCTGGTGCGGAAGAAGGTACGGAACGGGATCGCCGCGTTGAGCGCGGTGGCCAGCAGCAGCGACAGCATCACCGTGAGCGGCACGTTGATGACCAGGAAGATTCCGATGTTGACGAACGACTGGCGCACCGCCGGATCGGTCAGCACGGCTGTGTAGTTGGCCCACCCGACGAAGGGCCGGGGCACGCTCACTCCGGGCGCGGCGAAGAAATAACTGTGGAACGAGATCCACACGGCCAGGGACAGGGGGTACGCGAACAGCAACGCGATGAAAAGCGCGTACGGCGCGCCGAAGATCATCCCGATCGGATTGCGGCCGAACGCGGCGCGCGTGAGCCACTGCCTCCTGGACGGGCGCGCGCCGGGCCGAAGTTCCCCCTCCAGCGGGGGGACCTTCGGGCGAGGGGCGGTGATGCTGGTCACGGCGTCGTCGCTGCGACGAGCTTGTTGATCGCCGTGGCGGCGCCGGTCAGCGCCGCGTCGGGGCTCTGCTGGCCGAAGATGACCGACTTGGACCAGGCATCGCGGAAGACCTGCCAGTCCTGGATAGAGTTCGGCACGTTCGGCACCTCGATCACGTGGGCTGCCTCGGCCGCGAACTCCGTGTAGGCCGGGTTCGCCTTGAAGTAGGGCGCGTACAGCTGCTGGATCCCCTGCCGCATCGGCATCTGCCCGGTCATGCTCAGCAACTTGCCGTCCTCGGCGGTGCTGGTGGAGTACTTCAGGAAGTCCCACGCAGTCCCGCGGTTCTTGCAGGAGGCGTACATGGCGATGTTCTTGGCGTCACTGAAGGTCGGAACCTGGTCCCCGTGGCTGCCCGCCGTGGTCGGCACGGGCACCACGCCCCAGTCGACCTTGCCCTGATAGCTGTCGATGGCCCACGGCCCGACGATGGCCATCGCCGCAGCGCCGGACGCGAACGGGTCGTTGGTGTAGCTCTCCTTGCCGGCCAGGTTCTCGGCGTACAGCTGCTGCCAGAACGCGGCGACCGCGTCGCCGGCCGTGGAGTTGAACGTTGACTTGCCGTTCTCGACCAGTTCCGTTCCGCCCGTCTCGGCCGCGTACATCGGGTAGAAGTCGTACCAGGACTGGAAGAAGTCACTGGACGGATCCGGGTAGATGGCGTACTGCGCTGCCTTCGAAGACACCAGCTTCTTAGCGGTGGCCAGGAACTCGGTGTAGGTGCTCAGCGGCGGGTTGGTGGTACTGATGCCGGCCTTGGCGAAAATCTTCTTGTTGTAGAAGATCATGACCGGGTTCGACTTCCACGGCATCTGGTAGTACTGGCCGTCCGGCGACTTGTACACGCTGGCGCCGGGCCCGGTGCGCGACTCGATGTAGGCGGCACCGCCCGGGAAGCTGCTGAGCGACACCAGGCCGCCCTGCTGCTCGAAGGTCGGCACCGCGGCCGGGGCGGTGTTGTAGATCAGGCAGGGCTCGCTGCCCGCCGTGATCGCGGCCCCGATGACCTCCTCCGACGATGCGGCAGCAGGGATCTGCTGCCCGGAGACCTTCTCGCTCGGATGCAGCTTGTTCCAGGAGGCGACCATCTGCTCGCCCCAGGCGACCTCCTGGGCGTTGTTGGAATACCAGATGGTGATCGGGCCCTGAGCGTCATTCGCGCTGCTAGTCGAGACCCCGCTCGCTCCGCCACCGCAAGCGGCCAGCAGGCCCAAGATCAGCGGGACGGCTGCGGCTACGACAATCCGTGACTTCATGATCTTTCCTTCTTGCCGGGATTCTTTCCCTGTAGATCAAGTCGGCGCAGCGTGACGCGCAGACGTTTTGGATTGCGACGACCGGTTTCACGCCGTCGGGCAACTGTCAGATAGGCACCGCCGGCACAATGGCGCTGACGTTGCCACGGGTGATGACGCCCTGAGAATGGATCGGCACCGTAATGGCCCGCAGTGATACCGTGAGAAGATGCGCGATGAACCCGCGGGGGCTCGACCACGCACACCGCGGCCGATCTCAGGTGCGATAGGCACTTCATCGTGATTCTCCTCAGGCCCCGCGCCCGGCAGACAAGCGGAACCTGGCGATGCCCGGCATCGGTAGTTCAAAGACAACGTCGGCGGCACGACGGCGGAAACAGGCAACGCGCGCAGGGTTTATCACCAGAACCGATCACCAGGGCAACTGCCTGGACATCGCCAGCACCAGGCGAGGTGTGTCCCGGCCGATCCCACCGCCGCCGATCACGGCTTATCGTCACCTCGCAGTGGGACCTGCCCGGCGAGTGCAGCGACGGGTGCCGGATGACAGGATGGGACCAGGCGCCTGCGCCGGATGCCGTGTGGCTGTTTGCTGTGCGTCTGGAACCCGGCTGGGTTAGGGAGGGATCTCTGAACGGCACGGCCTTGGTCCGCGTACCCAGCAGCAAGCTGGCCGAGGGAATCGTCACCCACATGAGCCGGACCCCGGTGGACGTGGCCCTGGCCGTGCTCAGCATGCCGCGTACGGTGATGCGCTGGCGGCCGGTGGCTGGGTGATCCGGCAGGTTCCGGCCCATCCGGCGCGTCGGCGCGCCGCGCCGTCTGCTTATGGTCCGCTTTCGGGTGCTGATCACCGGTCAGGTCCAGGGCGTCAACTTCCGCGCCGCCCCGCCATCGTGACGGACGTTGCCGTGCAGCCTGGGCAGCCAGAAGGACTCGATACATTCTTGATCCGGTATTAGCCGCGCCGGGGAGGAAATCCGTCCGACCGCGCGCGTACCGTTAACGGTGCTCATGCCGCTGGGTGGATGCCCAGCTCCTAGTAAGAGCCTGGCGTCTGCGTAGCGTGGATGTCAGGATCAGGTATGGCCCGTGACCGTGACGTCGCAGCGTTCGGCGAGCGTGCGCGACACTATGACGAGGGCTGGCTCGGCCAGCTGCATCACCAGATCGCCGACCGCACCGCGGACCTGGCGCTGACCTGCGTGCCAGCGCCCGGGCGGATACTCGACGTCGGGTGCGGCACCGGCTACCTACTCGGCCGGCTTGCTGCCCGTGCCCCGCAGGCCGAGGTCCTGGCCGGGATCGACGCGGCGCCCGCCATGATCGAGGTCGCCACGGGCGTCGCTGCTGATGAGCGGCTGCGTTTTGCGGTGGGCACCGCCGAGCGGCTGCCATGGCCTGCAGCATCCTTCGACCTAGTGGTCAGCACGACCTCGTTCGATCACTGGGCTCACCAACGGGCGGGGCTAGCTGAGTGCGCCCGGGTGCTGTCGCCTGGTGGCTGCCTTGTCCTGGCCGATTTGTTCTCGGTGCTTCTGGTGCCGACGCTGCTGGCCGGACGTGTGGGCAAGGCGCGTACGAGGTGGCGGACAACCCGGCTAGTGACGGCAGCGGGATTGCATTCTCCGCATTGGCACCGCCTTTATGCCGTCATTATCCAGGCGGTGACGGCGAGGAAATAGCAGCCGCGGATCCGTGAGTGCGTATTGATGTTCCGGTGCAGGATCCACGCGGATCGGGTGCAGGCTGGCATTCTGGCCTTGCGGCTGGTGACGCTGGCCGGCACAGGGCGTGGGGCCCGGACGCGAGCTGCTCAGCCTCCGGCCAGGTCGGCGGGTGTGAGCGGCGCGCGACTCTGCCGGCATCAGGGGCGATGACGAGGTTGGCCATGTCGGCTACTGGCTGGTAGCCCAGGGCGGCGTAAATCTGGTTCGAGGTTGGGTTTGCCTGGTCGGTGAAGAGGCACAGGATTTCGGTGCCGCCTGGATCAGCGAGCGGAGCGCGGCCGCGGCCATCCTCGCTGTGTCGCGGGTCGCCGCCGGGTCGCGATAAGGCCTTGCCGAGAAGGTCGATGCGGATCACCGGGTTCTGGCGTCCATCCGGATAGCCCCCTGGGATTTGAGGGTCACGTCCAGCGCTGGCCGCCTCCGCCGCGGCGGTACTGATCTTCCGCCCCAGCTGTTCGGTCATGAGCCGGTTTCCGCGCCCATTCCACGGGGCCGGGGGGTGTATGCGGATGGTCAGGTCTCCGTCGGCGGTTCGCCCGGCGGCGATGTACAGCCGCGCATAGGACACGCTGCGGCGGGGCCGGTGGATCGCAGGCGGATCGCTGCCCAGGACGGCGTCAATGGAATTGAGAATGTCAAGGAAGGCCCCCGGTCGTTCCTGCCAGCGGAACCGGATGTGCAGCAGCGGGCACTTCTCGAACTGCCCGAGTTCCCGCCTGCTGACCCTCCCGTTCACCACCATGCCCGGCTGGTTCCAGTAGGTGGTGTCCGGATCCCCGCCGCGCTCCGGCTGGACGCGCGGTACCCGGTGGTTGACGGGCGGGTTTTCGGCACTGCCATGCGTGTCGTGTAGCAGCACGATGATAGCTGCCATTCCGTGCACGGGCGCATAATTCAGGTGGGCAAGCTGGAAACGTGATTTATCAAAAGGCAGCTGATCTATTATGTCGCTGTCTATGTTGCTCCTGGCCGGCGCGCACGAGGCCACCATCCGCCAGGTGGCGGCGCCGGGGTCCTCGTCCCAGATGGGCGAGTCGGCAGGGATATAGAGGTCACCAGCGCCTTCTCCCGGCCCGTTCTCGCCGCCACCGGGCGTAGGTGTCACGAACTCGCTGATGACCCGGGGGAGAACAGTCGAATCGGCTTGCACGGCGACGACATGCGCGGGATCTTCTGGCTGCACGATACGCGCGTAGATCTCGTGCAGGAATTCGGTCAGCCGGCGGATGTCCTCGGCGTCGCGCAAGGCCACTCTCATCCGCGCCCACTGCCGGTCGGGATAATCGGGCACAGGCGTCGGGAATGGAAGTTGGGCTTCCAGGACGATCAGCCTGCCTCTGGCCGCTTCCAGGGCGGCGATCAGGGGATGCTTTTCCAGCACCGGGAAGTCGCCGTGCTGGCCGATGAAGACATCTACCGTGCTGGCCACGTTGTCAGCGGGCGTCAGGCGGTCGGGATCTAGATCGAGCGGTACTGCCTTGCGGACTCGCAGTCCGGATTGAGTAAATCCCTGGTTGCCTTCGGCCGCAGGCAGCAACTCGTCACGCTTCGTGCGGAACGCCACGAACGTTATCGCCTGCCGTTGGGTGCTAGAGTGCAGCAGCGCCAGGACATTCTCCGGCTCTTCTTTGCCAGCTGCTTTCCTTTCGCCACGCACCAGAAGAGGCTCCAGCCGTGGCGGCGCTGGCTCGTCCATTTCCACGTGGTCGCCGGTTCCCTGCCAGATCACGTAGCCGTGCGCCGCGCGGCCGAGCATCAGCGCGTCGGCTGTCGTGTTCCGCCAGTAATCACTTCGCAGCACTTCGAAATGACCATAGTCGAGCTGCTCGGTCTTGAACGTCCGGCGACCCTCGAAAGCAGACCAGTCGCGTTTCCGATCGCCGGATTCCCGGCCCTCCGCGGGCGGGCCCCACCACCATCGCATCAGACCCAGGAATGTTGCCTGGACAACGATGCAGGCAAAGGCCCAGAGGCTGCCCGCCAGTACGGCGGGCTGGAAGGCGAGGGCGACCGCGAGCGCAACCGGGGGAAGCATGGATGCCGCCAGCATCCCCGTGCCGCTGGAGGACAGTTGGCCCTGCAGCGTCGTTCGGTCGGGCCTTTCGATGCGGCCGGCCTGTATCGTCGCGAACAAGGTCAGGACTATTGCCAGGACCTCGGGATGCACCGAGGAATTCGGGTTGGCTTTCGGGCTGACGAGGTGCCAGCCGATCAGTGAGGCGAGAATTCCTATCATCACGATCAGGCTCATCCGGGCGGAGGTCCTGGTGATGGAGAAGTACTCACGGTCGGACACTCTCACGTCGGCGTGGATTACCGCCTTTTCCGGAGTAGCCCGCTGTGCCACATCTTCGATCTGTTCCACCCGGGCCACTAGGGCACGCGGGCCGCGTGGGTCCACCGAGGTACGGCGGAATAGGCTGAGCCGGTCCAGGCCCGATTCCTGCCAGAACTCCCGGAGCCGGACCAGGCTCGCGTAATTGTGGGCCGCCGACGGGAGCTTCCGGCCGAGTTCTCTCAAGGACTCGCGGGCCTGGTCTGTAGGCGTCAGGCCGTCCTGAGACGCCGGCGCCGCGTCGTTCTCCCCTCGTACCTCATAGTGCCGCAGCGTGTCGGAGACCAACGCGGCCTTGGCCCGCGCCAGGTCGGCAATCGACTGGGAGAGGCTGGGCGGCCACGGAGACTTCTTGATGCGCAGGACCTCCTCCATCGACACGGACAAGTCCTGCACGGGAGGGGGATTCCGGACGGAGATGTCCAGGCTGGGAGCCGTGGCGCCCTGGTCAGGGCGGCCCGGGTAAGTGGACTCGCCGAACGATAGGCCATCCGCCAGATGAACCTGAATCTGCCGGTCCGCGTCCGCGGTAGGCATCAGGACGTCGATCTGGAGGTGGCCTGACGGCCTGATCAGCCAGGTACTCGGTCGCATCCGCCTGACTTGCTCCGACTCCAGGCTCAGGGACCGCGCGGGCACCCGGACCGTCAGGACTGTGGGTGCGGTATCGATGTCCAGCGGAACAGCTATGATCGTGAGCGCGGCCAGCGCCTGCAATACCCGGACCGCGCGGTACGCGAGCTTCGGCGCGAATTGCGACTCGGCAAGTTTCAGCGTTTCGGCCACCGTTTCAGCGGCGTCGATCTCGGCGTATAGGCCGAGGTAGGTTATATAAACTGCGAGCATCAAGCGCAGGCGATAGCCAGCCTCGGTGATCCTGAATCTCGCGGCGTCCGGCCCGCGCCTTACCGGGATGTGCGTCAAGCTTTTGGTGAAGTCAGCGAACTCTTTTATGATGGCCGCACTGGTCAACTCGGCTGCTGGCTCGGATCCGGGGTGCAGCAGACGGTGGACCGCGGCCGAGAGCAGGACGCGCTCGTCACGGGTGGCGAAAGGCGGTCCGGTGCGCCCGTGACCCGGATCAGCCCGGGGAACTCCGTCCGCGCGACGCGGTAGATGAGCAATCGCCATGTTGACGATGATCTCGGCCATGCCTGCTGACATCTGATGTCCGAAATCGTCGGCTGGCATCAGGGGCAGAAGATTATCGGCTGCATCAGTGACCGTCGCAAACGGATCGGGTTCATGACGGCCTCGATCGCTCTGGAGCGGCAGGACGGTGACGGGGAGCCACCGGAGCCCCGTTTTCCCGCGGAAGGCCTCGTGCGTTATCTGGCGAAGGTCAATATCAATCTTGAGTGCCGTCTCGATGGCATCGGACCGGCCGATGTGGACGATTTCCGACGTCGCGCGGACCCATTCATGATTCGCGATCAGGAACAGCAGTTCACGGCCCTGGCCAGAGTCGTGATCATAACGGTCTTCCTGACGGTGGAACTCCTCGGGAGTGACCAGCCCGACTTGGCGCCACAGGTTCAGGGCTGTATGTACGGCTCTTAAAGCGTTCGACGGCTTGTCATCCGCACCTTCGGTCGCGCTGTCCCCCGAGGGAGATTTACCAGACTTACCAGGCCAATTCATCCAACCCTCCCCAAGAATCCTTCGCGACGAAGCGTAACGCCAGATCCCTCACGTGACCGTCAAGTCAGTCCCTTTTTTTCTGGTCGCGCCGTAGCCCAGCAGCGCGGCGATTCCGAGCGCGCTGCGCGGGGCGTAGGCGATGCGCCATAGTCCGCCGTGGGCGGCAGCGACGGCCTCGTCTTGCCAGGGATGAGCCAGCTCCGG
>Ga0302180_10001816_pt1 | contig 17037 bp, 15 predicted proteins | sample I_Palsa_E3_2_FD_200575 | JGI IMG/M metagenome (GOLD analysis project Ga0302180, IMG submission 200575) | Peat permafrost microbial communities from Stordalen Mire near Abisko, Sweden - I_Palsa_E3_2 | ecosystem: Environmental > Terrestrial > Soil > Palsa > Peat permafrost | place: Sweden... | reverse complement strand
GTGGCCAGGTTCAGGACGGCTGGAGTGCCGTGAACCTGCGCAGCAACGACGCCGCGGGTCTGGGCAGATGGTCTGCTCAAGAGCTGGTCGATCTGCTTAAAGATGGGCACAGCGTGTCTCACGGTGTGATTGGCAGTGCCATGGGCGATGTGGTCGTACATAGCACTCAGCATCTGCACGATGATGATCTCGCTGCGATAGCCGCCTATTTGAAATCGCTGCCGCCCGCGCCACATGAAGTCTCGACTTTTGCCATGAATTCGGCCACGGCGCACAGGCTTCAGTCGGGCATCAATGACACTCGGGGCGCTGAGCTATATGTAGACAATTGTGCCGTATGCCATCGCACGGACGGGGAGGGCTATGCGCGCGTGTTTCCGGAGATAGCCGGCAACTCCACAGTGTTATCAGGTGACGCGACTTCGCTGATCCGGCTAATTCTGGTGGGGAGCGTGTCGCCCGACACGGCCGGGGGGCCATCGCGGCTTGGCATGCCGGCGTTTGCATCCCGGTTGTCGGATGAGGAGGTGGCGACACTGGCCAGCTTCGTTCGTCAGAGCTGGGGAAATGCCGCTCCGGCAGTCAAGGCCAGAAGCGTCAAGGCCGTGCGAGAAAACGCGTTGAGCGCCGCAACGGTTCAATAGGTATCAATTCGCCAGCAGGCGGATGAGCGCCGCCGCTGCTCGCTGGCACTGCTCGCCATCGACGTCCAGATGGGTCACGGCTCTGACGGTTCGGGCGGCGAAGGCGTTGATCAGCACGCCCTGTTCTCGTGCCCGTGCCGTCAGCGTCTGCGCGTCGAACGGCAGGGCGGCCGGCAGGTGAAACACCACGATGTTGGTCTGCACGGTGTTCAGATCCAATTCGACGGGCGCCCCGGCTGCGAGTCGCTCGGCAAAGGCGCGTGCGTGGGCATGATCTTCCGGCAGCCGTGTCAGGTGATGGTCGAGGCCATGGAGTGCGGCCGCTGCCTGGATGCCATTCTGTCTCAAGGCACCGCCCATTCTGCGGCGGTGAATATCCGCGGACCGGATCTGCGCCTGGGTGCCAGCGAGAAGCGAGCCCGCGGGAGCGCCCAGGCCCTTGGAGAAAGCGACCGCGACGAGATCGAAAGGAGCGGCGAGTTCGGCTGGCGACAGGCCGCTGGCAACGCTCGCATTCCAGAGCCGCGCCCCATCGAGGTACGTGGCCATACTGTGCTTGCGGGCAGCAGCGCAGAGTCGAAGTACCTCCGCTTGCGGCACAACGATGCCGCCGGCGCGGTTATGGGTATTCTCGACGGCGAGCAGCGTCGTATTGGGGAACATCGGAAAGTTGCGTGGCTTGATCGCCGAGAGCATCTCTTCGACGCTAAAGAACGACCATGGCTACAAGGCGGTGGTATTCAATCGAACCGTATCCAAGGTCGACGAGTTCCTCAACGATCAGGCCGAGGGAACCAAGGTCGTTGGCGCCCACAGCGCTCAGGAAATGTGCCAGCTCCTGAAGACGCCGCGTCGCGTGATGCTCATGGTCAAGGCTGGAAGCGTCGTTGATCAGACCATCGAGCATCTGCTGCCGTACCTTGAAAAAGGCGACATCATCATCGATGGCGGCAATTCATTGGACACGGATTCCGATCGCCGCACCAAAGAGCTGGCGAAGAAAGGTATTTTATTCATCGGCACCGGTGTATCGGGCGGGGAAGAAGGCGCGCGTCATGGTCCGTCGATCTTGCCGGGTGGCAACTCCGATGCGTGGCCATACGTCAAGGACATCCTGCGCTCCATCGCAGCCAAGGACCTCGACGGAGCCCCCTGCTGCAACTGGGTCGGCTCGAACGGCGCCGGTCACTACGTCAAGATGGTCCACAACGGCATCGAATACGGCGATATGCAGGTGATCGGCGAGGCTTATCACCTGCTGAAGGCGGGTCTGGGCCTGTCTGCGGATGAACTCTCAGCAGTGTTTGCCGACTGGAACAAAAGCGAACTCAATAGTTTCCTCACTGAGATCACGGCGCAGATCTTTTCCAAGAAAGATGAGGATGGTCAGCCATTAATCGACAAAATACTCGATTCGGCGGCCCAGAAGGGCACAGGCAAATGGACTGCCATCTCGGCTTTCGACCTCGGAATGCCGGTGACTCTCATAGGTGAGAGCGTATTCGCACGCTGCCTGTCGTCGCTGAAAGATGAGCGAGTGCGAGGGTCCGCGATTCTGCCGGGTCCCGCGCCGCAGGCCATTGGCGGTACTCAGAAGAAGGAGTTCATTGAGAACGTACGCAGCGCGCTCTATTGCTCGAAGATCATCAGCTATGCCCAGGGCTATATGCTGCTGCGCGCAGCCGCGAAGGAGCGAGGCTGTAAGCTGAACCTGGGTGAGATAGCGCTGATGTGGAGCGGAGGTTGCATCATCCGCTCGGTAATTGGACGGGCCATGGCGGCACGACGGCATCATCTTCATATAACGTCTAGCAACGGCCCACTTTGATTTTACTCTCCATCACTTCGATGCCAAGAAGGACAATAAAGACTGCAGCCGCGCTGCCATCTGACGACTACCTTTCCTCCTGCGCGAGCAGAATCATTCGACTGTCATTGATCACGTGAGGCACTGTCGGCAGGTCGTACTTTGCCGGACCTCGCCGAATGTGACCGTACACGTCGTACTCTGATCCGTGACAAAAGCAGATCCACCCTTTGTATGGGCCCAGGCCTGCGACCACTCGGCAACTGGCATGAGTGCACAGGCCGGAGACGATGACCCATTCTGCTTCCTCGGAACCCAGGCCGGCGCTCCCGTCGGCAGCATGCGCAGTCGCCTCTTCAATCTGGGACTTCGTCAGCCGCCGGATGAATACCGGGGAGCCTTCGACCTCGACATGTCGCCAGTGCCCGGGAGGGATGTCCTGGATGTCGATCGGCTGGCCGAGCTCGGCGATGCGCACGTCCTCGGGTCTGGCGGACCGGGAGACGCCCACCCATGTGATCGCCGCCACCGCGGCAATTCCCCTCAGCATCTCCCGGCGGGCGAGCGGACAGGACCCGGGACAGGAAACGTTCCTCATTTCACATCGATGATGTCGAATCGTGCGGGTCGTTTCCCGACCGGAATGCGTTTGATCTCCTTGAGAGCGTCGAGATCGATGACGGAGAGATCATTCGAGCCGCGGTTGGTCACGAAGGCGATCTTCGAATCCGCGCTCACGCGGATCCAGTTGGCATCCTGGCCCACCGGAACGGTGCCCAACAGCTGAAGACTGGGCAGGCTGTACACGGCGACATATCCGGCAACGGAGCCGGCTGCAAGGATCTTCCTGCCGTCGGGCGTAATGGCAAGGCCGTGATCCACGGTCCCATAGTCGCCGCCATGGATCTCCGGAGGCATCTTCGGCAGATCGACGACTTCGATGCGCCCGGACTCGAGGTCTCGAACTTCGAAGCCGTGGAAGTTCGACAGCTGATAGTAAATCCGCTTTTCTTCGCTATCGATCTTGAACGGCCGTACGGCGTCGCGGGTGACGTAAGTTTGGACCACCTGGCCGGTTCCAGTGTCATAGACGTAGATCCGGTTCATGACCATGTTGCCGAGGTAGAGGTGCTTGCCATCGCTCGAGAGCTCAGAGCCGTGGTTGCCGAGCGCTCCGAACCAGGTGTCGACGATGCGGCCGGCAGCGGTATCGACGACGTAGACGTAGTTCTTGTCGAATGCGGGCACGAACAACCGCCGTCCGTCCTTGCTCACGGTCAGGTGCTGCGGCATGCCAGGGATCGCGACTGTCCAGAGAATCTTGTTGGTGGCGGTGCCGATGCAATACACGATACCCGCATCGGGATAGCCGATCGGATTGCCGCTCGGAATCACGGCATTTCCGAACGCGAATTTACCGTCGGGGGATCCGACGATATCGTCGGTCGGCTGGCCGATCTCGACCCGCCCCACTTCCTCCAGCGTATGGGCATCCACGATGTGGATATCCTTCGAGCGCTCGGCTTCGATGTAGAGCAGCTCTCGGGCAGAGGCGGACCGAAGCGGAAACGCCATCAGGCTCAACAGGGCGCAGCCCATGATTGCGGGAATGTCGAGCCATCCCGCGGACACGATGCGCATGCGTACTTCCTCTAGTTCGGCTGGGTTGCGCGGGATGTAAAGGGTCGCTGACCTGAATCGGCATCGATCCTAGCGGATCTCCCAAGGGACCTCAAAGCCTCGCTGGCTACACTCAGGCTTCCTTGGGCAACGCCATGGTGTATTCAATCTGTTCCCCAAGTTGAGCAGATCTAGCCCAACCTGCGCACGTTCCACGTGCTCCCGCGGGTACCACAAGATCATGTCGGGCGCGCGTTATCCGACCAGTTGGTACGACGCTATTTGTAAGGATGCCCCCCGTAACAGTGCCAAAGGCAGCGACAAGTTCGGACTCTAGTTTCAACGCTTGAATCTCCGCGAGGCCTCCGCCAGGACTGATATTACAACTTTCAAGCCCGCACTTTGGATGTCGGCAATGCGCGTTCCCTTGCGTGTATTATCTACGCGTATGGTGTGATTCTAACGAGCGAAAGGCGTCCCGAGTTTCCGGATGACTCTCTAACAGCTCGCATATACGTGACATTCTTGAAAGGGTTGCTACTTTCAAGGCGTTGGGGGCAGCGGAATACGATTGCTTTAGGGAGACGCTGTCTTGCTCAACCAGGATGGCAGCCAACGTTACAGCCTGGATAAGGTCCTTCAGCCTCTTATCAGAGCCTCTGGTTGAAATGGTGCTCGAATAGAGCTTGTGCCAAATCATTCGTTCGACCTGCGGTAGCGTGATGGGAATGCACTGTCCGCCGGCAAGCATGGCCGCTTTCTGACTATCCTCAAGCATGTAGTCGTAGTATGGAATGGCTTGCGCATGCCACTCCAATTCGGGGACCTGAATGGTCTGGCCAACCTCTGGCCCCGGCGCCAAGATGTCGACGCGCAATCCTTCACGGCCGGGGAGTTTGACGGAGGTGGAGGGCTCGTGGCTCGGCATTCGAGGAATCGATGTGAATGGTAAGTGCGTGGCCTCGATGCTCGACAGAAAGGATACTGATGTTGCAAGCTTCAGGCGTTGACGGCGAGCGAGATCCAGGTCTTGAGTCCGCGCGGCGACCGCCATGGCGCCATACTCATTAAGCCAACTCATATAAGCGAGTGTGCCTACTACGATGAGACCTGCCTGAAAGAGCTTTCGGTTATGTAGCTCCACTAAAACACTCGCGACTCCCTTGTCCGCAACCTGATATCCGAGTTTGCGCAGATTTGTGACCTGCTCGCTCATCCACTCTGTGTACGCCATTCGGTCGGACATCAGCTTGTAGGCAGCTTCGTCGTTGGCTTGGCCGACAAATTCCTCAGCTTGTTTGTTCGGCACTGGGTAATAGATGCGGTACCAGTACTCATGACCGGTCCCGGTGCGCTTGTAGAGCGTACCGGGCGTGCCCAATAGAAGGGTGCCGGCGGCGGCCGCGCGTTCTTTCAGCTCCGCGTACTGCGTGCGATAGGGCAGTTCTTGGAGGCGATAAAGCGGTTTTGTATTGGCCACGGTACCCAATAGTCTCTTGTTTTGTTGGGTAAAGCACGCGCTCGGCATTACCCAACAGAGTTTAATATTATTGGGTAACAGTGCGCCGGTCAAGAATGGCCGCATCAGTCATAACTAGCTGATTTATATGAGCTTAAGCTCAGGTCCGCGTCTTGCCGGCTTTTCGGCAGCTGGAAGTCCCGCATTCGCTCGACTACTAGCGAAACCAGACGCCTACCCGGAGCTGTTCAGTAAGTTGTGGCGTGGCCTAGAACGCGGTGGAATCGGCTCCGGGTTGGACTCGAACCAACGACCAACGGATTAACAGCGGAAAACGAGTCTGATTCAGCAGAACCGGATTTCGGCGAATCAGAAGGTTAAGACGCTTACCTGTGTTTCCAGATCATGCGAGATCATGCCAGATCGGGTGCGACTGGAAACATAGTGGAAACATTTTCTAGCCCCGATCCTGACACTGATTCTGCCACGCGATGACGTCCGCAGCTCGCCATCGAACCGCCCGGATCCCCACCTGAACGCGATTCGGGAATCGCCCTCAGCCACCATCTTATAGATTGTGGATCTCGACAACCCTGTTAGTCGCGTCACCTCCGAGAGTCTCAGCAGTCGCCGAGAGATCGACCCACCATCGAGTTGTGCAGCGGTCGCGGATTTTTCGTGACGCGCCTCTGCCCTGGGTTGCGTCTCAAGGCTCAGTTCCTTAACGTCCGGACTGACGCGCAAGGTGCCTTAATCCGGGATTAAGTTGCACATCAAGCGCGTGGCGTCCAGCCCTTGGTTTGTCGCCTGCGTACGCAACTTTAACAGGGCTTGCTGCGCCAATCGGCACAGCTCGAAGACAAGGCGCACGGGAAATGCACAGGCTCAGCCGAAATACGAGCCGTTAGCAGCCATCGATAGCGTTCGGCGTGACTACTTTACGCCCTTGGCAGTGAGCGCCACGATCTGCGAGGCGCCTCCTGTAAGGTTCACTTTCAAAGTGGCGCCGAACGAGCCGGTGCTCGTCGGCTCGAAGACAATGCTGATGACGCAGCTGCTGTCCTCCGCGATAGAACTGTCGCATGTGCTGGTCTCCAGGAAATAGCTCGCGTGGCCCCCGGTTATGGTGATACCGGAAAGGCTGACCGCGGTCTTGCCGAGATTGGAAACCGTTACCTGGCTGGGAGCGCTTGCGGTGTTGATCACCTGACTGCCAAAGGCAATGGATATCGGTGACAGCGCGAGCTTCAGTCCGTATACGACCACCTGTTTCGACCAGCTAGCTGCGTAGACGCGACCGTTGGCAACCGTAGGGGGCGCGAACTTTGCGTATTCCCCCAGGCCGTCGTCCGTCGCGTCTTGCTGTGAGGTCCAAAGCACGTCGGACAGCTTCGCAGCGTTGTATGCAAGGAGTTCGCCCGGCGCAGGCGGATTGTTCTCCGCATCCCCGCTGCGCGCGATCGTGGCCCAGATGACCCCGCTGTCGGACAGACCGCCGTTGGCTGAGAGCGTCAGCGTGCCGCCGGGGAAGATCGTGGTGCGACTGCCGCTCGAAACCGGCGTGGTATCAAACCCGCTGCCGGTGAAGCTATAGGCGTTCAAGGTGTCCCCGAGGCTCCAATTGAACAGCAACGGCCCCCCATCGGCCGCGGAGCGCTGCCAATAGACAGCTCCGGCGCGGATATCCTTGGCGGAGAGCTGCCATTCCTGAACCGCCTTGTCGGTGCTGTTGTACTTGCCGAGGTTGGTTGTATTGAGCAGGTAGAACATGCCGGTCTTTGCGCCGCCCGCGATCAGGGGCGGACTGGTGCCAGGCACCAGCAGCGGACCCGACGCGCTGAAGTCGGTGTCGTACTCGTCCATGGCGTGCCAGATGCTGGGTGTGAACCAGTCAACGAGACTTAGACCGTTGGACGGATCGAGCTTGAGCGCGGTTTCGCTGAAGTCGGTGACCCCGTTGTAGCCGCAGCAGGCATAACCGTTACCGGTGAACACATAGATATAGCCTGAGCTGTCGACGGCGGCGGGGCGACCCGACATCCAGACCCCGGCGCCCTGATCACTGGTTGTCGAGGTGGCAAAGGCGCCACTCTGCTGCAGCTTATCGTAGGCCATGACCCAGCCCGAGTAGTCGCCGGCCGACTCGAGCCCGAGGGCGCTGAAGCCGAAGATGACCTGACTGCCGGCAAGGGTCAGCGAGGAGCGCTGGATTTGATACCGAGCATTAAAGGAGAGACCACCGTAGCTTGCCGAGATCAGAACGCCGGGGCCATACGGCTCGCTGCCGTCTCTGATGTCGAGGGCGTGCAGCCGGTATGCGAGCGAGCCACTCTCTAGCGTGCAGGCGATGACATAGAGAATGTTGTTGGCAAGATCGATCACGGGCGTGCTCAGTACGCCTAAGTGTCCGATGATGTTCTTGTTGCCGTCGAACACGAAATTCGCGATGTTCACGGGTGTGGCGTCCACGAGGCTCGCCAGATTGACCTTCCAGAGCGCCAGGCCGCCGACATCGGCATCGAAGGCATAGACGGAGTCGCTCATCGTGGCGACGTAGAGCACATTGTGCGTGCCCTGATCGGGGATCACGACGCCCGGCACATAGAGCGGTTGGGCATAAATGACGTCGTCAACGGGCAAAGTGAAGAGCGCGCCGAAGGAATTGCCGTAGACGTTCGAAGTCTTGAGCGTGGTTTCGGTTAGATTGGCTCCCGTGACGCCCGCGTCGTAGCCACGCTGCAGCACAGGCTGGGGGCTTTGGGCGCTCGCGATGGAATTCGTCGAGAGCGCGACCGCGGCAATCAATGACAGTACAAAGGCATTGAACCATTGCTCAACGCGCATGATCCCTCCCGGGTCGCTGTCCCTGCAGATAAAGTCGTTCTTCTATCTGGCAACATACTCCCAGTACAAGTAGCGTCAAGGTAGATTCGACATCAACACGGCGTGGGCGCCGGAACGACGGTTACTGGGCCAGCACTTCCCGAAACTGTACTTCCGCACTTGAGGCGGTTGCTGCCGCTGAGCGCCGGACGTCTTCTTGCGGCTCGGCATCGTCAATGCTCACAGCCCCCACAGTGCATCCGATACGGAACGCCAGGGCTCTGCACAGGCCCCGGATAGCTCTGCGGAGATTTGTCGAAAACTGCGCAGCGCCAATCTTTGACGCTGCGCGGTTCATGCTGATTTCGTGCACCCACGACACCGACAGCGATTTGCCGGACTCCGAGATGCAGATGGCGCCATTTGAGCCTACTGTTGCGGGAATCACTACAACCGCGTTTCGCGCCCTCGTGGGGCACCCTGGGGGTTACTACGTACCTACGGGCGGCGACGGCCAGTAGTAGATTCTAATTGGCCAGCGGCCGGCGGGGTGGCCATGTCGAGAAGACTTTCGACCCAGAATGCACGACAACTCCATTGTTCGCACATTGCGCACGGCGATCTCGCGGACGCTGCTCAATACATAGAGGCGGGGACTGAAGTCGAGGCCGCGGGCGCCGATCCAAGGACGGACCCCGTACACAGAGCGCTCGTATCCGCGGTAGTAATCCAGTACGCCAAGCCTTTCAGCGGGAATGAGCACAACCGGCGGGCGCGAACCGAACGTCTGGTCTTCGGATAACTACCAACGGATTAACAGGCGACCTTGGGCATCACTTGGCACACCTCAACACCAAATAACTCAATCACTTGCGCGTGTCGCGTTGCGGCAATTTGTGGCGGTTTGAGGCGATAAGTGTGCCAAAAGTGTGCCAAAAAGTGGCAAGGTAACCAGTGCGCGGATTGCACCGGTGCAACATATGCACTAGGGTAAATCATGTCTACGGTCGGGCGTTTCAAGACATGAGCGAGGACAGCAAGAGCCTGATTCGCGTCGCCAGTGCGAAGCCGACGGGCGACTACACGCTGCGCATTCGATGGGTGAGCGGAAAGGATCTGCTGGTCGATCTTCGGGAAATCGTGCATCGCCTGAAGGGTTTGCGTGCACTGCGTGACCCCTTGGTGTTCAAGCGCGCCAGTGTCGGCGAGGGTGGTCAAAGCGTAACGTGGCCTGGGGACGTCGATATCGGCGCAGCTCGCTTGCTGGAACTCGGTCTTGAGCAGGGCGGCCGCGCTGATGCGGTCGAATTCATCCGCTGGCGCTGGCGCAATGGGCTCTCGCTTACTGCAGCAGCCGAGGGGCTCGGTCTGTCGCGCAGACAGATCGCCTACTACGCCAGCGGCGAGCACGAAGTGCCGCGCTACGTGCTCTTGGCCTGCCGGGGCTGGGAAGCCGAGCGGCACGCAGCCGCCTGATAGGTATCGTCCATGGAGATCGGCAGCGACGGCGCGTTCCCTGGCTTTGCTCCCAATCAAACCACGTTCACAGACGACGGCGAATACTTATGATTGCGTCTGTCGCCAAGGGCCCGCGATTCTTGTCGAACTCATAAGCATCCGGGCGACGGTCCAGCTCGGCCCTCTGCTCGGTGGTGAGCGCAAGCGCATCCTGATCCGCCGCAATGCTGTTCCACAGGGCTTCAACGAGCTTGATGCGCTCGCCATCCCCATTTGTGCTGTGATTCCGTCAATTCAACTCACGAGCCGATTTGAGGCCACGACGAGGAGCACGCCCGGGGGAAGAAATAGGTTTACTACGGTCCCGCCCTTGAGCCCGCATTGATCTTCAACGAACACCAGTGGTGCTACACGGATCAGCAAACGCGCGGTCTCAAGATACTCGCGATTCATCGCTTCTCTAATTCCTCAGACGCATCAGATATTGCACGAGGAGATGAAGTTTGGTTCCTGGATTTTGTGCGCCGGTCTGCAGGTTGTCTCGCGCTAGTGTCGCGGCGTGCCGTAAGCCTGTAGGTAGGTGGGGAAGTAACGCGTTAAAGATACCTCGGTGTCCTTTGGTGTACGTTGGAATGTAATTCGTCAATTCGTGAACGGCCATCGCGCCTGGCGATCGCTGGCCGGTCCTACGGATTTCCGCCGTGCTGTATCTGAAGTGAAGCAATGGCCAAACTTCGAAACAGGGGAATGACGGAATTGCGATAAGTTTTCCGGATTGACCTGGCTGAGAAGTCCTCAGCATCTCCAGAGCGGAATCAAAATTCCTATGTTCATCGCGATCGAAGACGCAGTATCCTCGATCAAATTCCCCAATCTGTCGCAGCGCGAATTGCACGATGCTCACTGGGTCACTTCCGGCCGCCGGCGTTATCGTGATGTTCACGCTGCTGAGTAGGTAGTGAACTCGAAGACCCTCAAAATAGTGCGGCTCTGTCTTCTCGCCTTCGCAGACAATAAGGACGCGGTCGTAGGGTTCGCGTATCGCCTCTTGCCGGCGGTATGAACCGGCATTTCGCCGACGACGGGCCATTACGCCATGTCTTCGGCCAACAGAGGCAGAGCGCCATATTGGCCGCGCAGATACGATTTATCTATCTTTTCGTCGTTTCGAGGTTTGAATTCAGTCAAAGGGAAGAGTCGCGAGCCTCCGTCCGTTGCCTTTTCCACGAACCAGACCTGGTCGCGGCGGAATAGCCCGCAGCTCAGAAGAGCGACGTTGTGCGTGCTAAAAACAAGCTGCGCGTTGTGAGGATTCGTAGCGCTTGAATGAAATCTCTGGATCAGGAACTGCGCGAGTACAAGATGCAGACTCGTATCGAGTTCGTCGAATAGCAGCACTTCGCCGTTGTCCCAGACGTTGAGCCAAGCGCCGGCACTCCTAAATAGCGACTGCGCACCAGCGGATTCTTCGGAGAATTCCAGCGGAATCGGTTCCTTACTGTCGCCTACATGCTGGAAATTAACCTTGATCACGCTTGGGGTGCCGCCCGGTCGATTATCAATGAATGCGCCGGCGCCCAACATCACCGCATTCGATCCGGCTGGAAAGGATTCCTTTTTGACATCGATTCCGGCGATGCTCAGGTCCGCTTTCCGCAGAAACGGCAGAAGTTTCTCCTTGCCCTCAGGCTGGTCCAGCAACTGGAGCGTCAGCGCCGCATTCATCGTTACGGCGCCAGTAATAACTACCAGCTTCTTCTGAAACCACTCAAAAACAGGCATCAATTGCTTGCTATTCAGTTGAATAGCTGTTGAAAGAAATAGGGCATTCGACCGAGTTGACGAGCTCCATAGGGAGCGCTGCCCCTTAAGAAAGGAGCTGAATTTCCAGCTATATTCATCGGCTTTAGCTTGGTAGGTGCGTTCGAATATGGCGCGCCCTCGCGGATTTACATACTCAATCAGCCATTCGTCCCTGATCCGAACGGAGTCCATCGAAATCCCATACTCGTATCGGGTATCGTCCTGCACGAAGGTAATTTCAAATTGAGTGGGCGCTTTGCGCGACGCTGCTGCGAATTTGAAGGGCGTATACGGAAGCGGAGCAGAGGGCGGTACCAGCGTCGCCGAATTCAGTACCAACTGCTGAAGCAGTTGGATCGCAAGAAGCAAATTGGTTTTGCCCGCAGCGTTTGGACCGTAGACAACGGCTGATCGTAGAAAGCGGCCAAATCCTGGTAGCCCCGAGTCGAAGGTGTTGGACTCGATCGCGTCCTGCATCTTGCCCGCCACCAAGGAAAGTGTTTGCGGTCCGCGAAATGATCGAAAGTTCGTGACCGTGAATTCTATGAGCATGTTGGCCTCGCAGCCTAGTTTAACGCCATTTTACGTGAAAAATGCACGGCAAACCGCTTTTAAACGATTTCTAGTGTGATTTAGGTCGCAGGTGTCGGATAAGTCGCTGAATGGTAAGCAGATCGGGATGGGTCCCTATGGGATCTGTTTTGCCCAGACCCGAAATAAGACCGCCCGCCGCTGCCCAACCGTAAGCGCTCGAAGTTCCACAGTTGGGATCAGAACCGGTTTGGATGAAGGATCAGAAATGATTCTCATGGGCTACCCAGTAGTGCCAGTCCGCGATGGCCTGGGCGGTAGCGTTATCCACGCCGATGGGCTGAAGTTGGGCGAGCGGCACGCTCAGTGAACGACCGTTCAAACGGCCAAGGACCAGTATTTGATGAGCGCAGTGCTCAGCCGGTGCAAGGGCGCCGACCTGGATCTTCTCGCCCTTGCGCAGCGGCGAGATCGGCCACTGCTTTACGCATTCGGACTCGAACGGGAAGCGCAGTTCGCCCTCGAGGTGGTAGTACCAGCTCATCGCGCGCTCCTCGTCGGTATGAGCATCGACGATGATTTCATCCACGATGCGTGCCTCGCGCTTGGGCTCGATTTTTTTGCTGGCCATCGTCTCAAGTCATGGCGCTGAACGGCAGCGGCGCCTCGAGGTCCGCGAGGCCGCGCGCGGCCGGCAGTTCGGCAAATAGATGTCGCAGGTAGGCACTGGGTTTGAACTCGTTCGCGCGCGCAGTCTGCACCATGGCCACCTGGATCAGTAAACGGGCGGTATCAATATAGGTGCGATTCATCGCTTTAGAACGAGCAATCCATCGGACGAACGCGGCGAGTATAGACAGAAAGTCATCATGCTCAACCTTTAGGCTCTCATCAGAAAACTGCGACCGCTGGCTTGCCGATCGAGATCGGAATGACTAACTCACATGGCTCGCGCCGGGATTGGCTCCCAGAATCCAGCGCAGTTCCGTACACTCACCAGGATGCCTACGCTTAGCCGAGGTCTGTACGAAGTCCTCATAACAGAGGTCCTGGAGGAACGCCTCGGGGGTCTTGGTGTTGGGCTCGAAGCCATCCGTGAAGCCCTGCGGGCACCGGAGGCGGCAGATCGGATTGCGCTGCATGTGGCGCGCATCATTGAACGGGCCATAGACGTTATTAGCGAAGGTGAACGTACGGCAGTCGGCGTGGATCTGGCACGTCGCCTCATCGACGTCATTCGGGCATTGCCGTCAGCCAACGATTTAGCGGGCGAGCGTCCCATTCCGTCGGGCAAGGTGCTACGCAGCGTGGTCGGTCAGTTGCCGGACGGGCGGGCGGACTTGATTTCGGAACCGCTAATCCCACTGTTGGACACGACGCTTTTGACGAACGCGCCCGGTGAGCCGCGCGTGGGTCATCAGGTACTCACAGAGATACGGTCGGCCGACCGCATCGATGTGGTGATGGCGTTTATCCGCCGCAGCGGCATCGCCCCGCTGATGCCAGCGCTGCGCGAACATTGCGCGGCGGGCCGCGTGCTTAGAGTGCTGACGACCAGTTATACCGGCTCGACTGAGGCACGTGCGCTCGACGAGTTGCGTGAGGCGGGCGCCGATACCCGGGTGTCGTATGACACGACCGGTACACGACTGCATGCGAAGGCCTGGTTACTACACCGCCAATCCGGCTTCTCCACAGCCTACATCGGCTCGTCGAACCTGACGCACTCGGCACAGATCAGCGGGCTTGAATGGAATGTGCGAGTGTCCGGCGCCCGCAATCCGGATGTGATCGACAAAGTGGCGGCGGTCTTCGAAAGCTATTGGCATAGCGTGGACTTCAGGCCTTACGACCGAGAGGAATTCCGCCTCCGGGCAGATTCATCGCCCGATGCGCGAGCGACTATTCTCGTAAGCCCGACGGATCTGCGTCCAGAGCCGTTTCAGGAGAGGCTGCTCGAGCAGATCATGCTCTCCCGGCAACAGGGACATCATCGCAATCTCCTGGTGGCGGCGACGGGGACCGGGAAGACCGTCATGGCGGCGCTGGACTATCTGGGATTGCGGGAAATTCTGCCTCGCGCACGACTACTCTTCGTGGCGCATCGCGAAGAGATCCTAATGCAGAGTCGCGCCACGTTCCAGCAGGCGCTTCGCGACCCGCTATTCGGCGAGTTGTGGGTGGCAGGGAATCGCCCCGAGCAGTTCGATCACGTGTTCGCCTCCATTCAGAGCCTCAATGCGTCTGGTCTTGCGCATTTGGAACCAGCGCACTTCGATATCGTCATCGTCGATGAATTTCACCACGCGGCTGCCCAGTCCTACCGCATGTTGCTTGATCACGTGCGGCCGGTGGAACTGCTAGGGCTCACCGCCACGCCCGAGCGCAGCGACGGGCTACCAATTCTGGAGTGGTTCGACGGACGTATCGCAGCGGAGCTTCGTCTGTGGGATGCCATCGATCAGCAGCGCCTGGTCGCTTTCGTGTACTACGGTATCCACGACGGTCTTGACCTGCGGGACGTCCCCTGGCGTCGCGGCCGGGGGTACGACGTTGAGGGGTTGTCGAACCTCCTGACCGCAAATGACTCGCTGGCGAAATTTATCCTAAAGGAACTCGACCAGCGTGTTGATGATCTTGCACGCATGCGCGCCCTCGGGTTTTGCGTAAGCATTGAGCATGCACGCTTCATGGCCCGAGTGTTCCGGGCAGCGGGCGTTGCGGCCACGGCTGTCTGGTCCGATACGCCGGATTTGGAGCGCCGCGCCGCGTTGGCAGATCTCGCCTCCAGGCGCGTGAACATCGTGTTCTCGGTCGATCTCTTTAACGAGGGCGTCGACGTGCCGGCTGTCGACACGTTACTGATGCTGCGTCCGACGGATAGTCCGACTCTGTTTCTGCAGCAACTGGGCCGCGGACTGCGTCGCAGTACCGGGAAGTCCGTTTGCCTGGTTCTCGATTTTGTCGGGCATCATCGAAAGGAATTCCGATTCGACCGGCGGTTTCGAGCACTCCTGGGCGGCAGCCGTAGGGAGCTAATGACTCAGGTGGAAACGGGCTTCCCGTTTCTGCCTGCCGGATGCCATATGGAGTTGGATCGCGTCGCGTCCAGCATCGTGCTTGAGAGCATCAAGAACGCAGTGCCGTCGCGATGGACTGAGCGAGTGGAAGCACTGCGGCAGATGACAACGCAGGGATCGACCTGCACGCTGGGCCGATACCTCAAGGAAACGGGACTCGAGCTCGAGGATATCTACGCCGGGGACAAGAGTTGGTCTGACCTTCGCGCGGAGGCGGGGTTGTCCAATGAGCCATCAGGCCCCCAGGAGGTGGTATTGCGGCGCGCCTGCGGCCGGCTACTGCACATCGATGACGCGCTACGGATCAAGGTCTATCGGAGCTTGCTTGAGAGCGAGCGCTCCTCGGATCCGGCGCAGCTTCCCTCACGGGAGCGGCGTCTCCTGCGGATGCTGGTCGGCTCGCTGACCTCTGGCGCGGTGAACAAGGACACATCGCTTACCGAGGGTGCAACCCTCCTATGGAGTCACCCGCAGGTGCGCGCGGAGCTGCTCGATCTACTTGAGGTCCTCGCCGATCGGATTGAGCATGTCTCAGTACCCCTTGCATCGCATCCGGACGTACCGTTAGATGTCCACGCGCGCTATACGCGGGTCGAAATCCTCGCTGCCTTCGACATAGGCGAGGGCGCTAGAGTGGCGCCATGGCAGACAGGCGTGTACTGGGCGGCTGACGCCGGGGCGGATCTTTTGGCCTTTACGCTCGACAAGACGACCGGGCAATTCTCACCCACCACCCGCTACCGTGACTACGCAATCAGTCCTGACCTGATTCATTGGGAGACTCAGTCGGTCACCCGAGCGGACAGCGAGACCGGGCGCCGATATCAGCAACATGCTGAAAACGGAACCAGCATCATGCTGTTCGCGCGTCGGCGCAGCGACGAGCGCGCGTTTTACTTCCTGGGTCCAGTGACTTACGTGAAACACGAATCGGAGCTGCCGATGGCTATTACTTGGCGACTCCGCCATCCGCTTCCGGGAGATCTATTTGTTGCGTTCGCGGCAGCCGTCGCCTAGAAATGCGCCAATGGATGACGCATGAAAATCTGGGTGGGCGTTACGGACGGGGACTGGTTTCAGTTCCTAAGTCGGATCGGTCCCGACGAGGTCAATTTCTGGCAACCTAGCGGGTCGCGGATGTTCCGAGCACTCCAACCCGGGGAGCCGTTCCTCTTCAAGCTCCACAGTCCCGATAACTTTATTGTGGGTGGTGGTCATTTCGTTCGTTATTCGGCTCTGCCGACTTCGCTCGCTTGGGACGCATTCGGCGCCAAGAATGGCGTCGGCTCGCTTGATGAACTCAATGGACGGGTCCGACGCTATCGCCGAGACGATGCGTCTATTGATCCCGTGATCGGATGTAACGTCCTGGCCGAGCCGTTCTTCTTCGAGCGACGGGCGTGGGTCCCCGTTCCGGAGAACTGGGCGCCGAACATTGTGCAGGGCAAGACTTACGATACGGGCATGGCAGACGGCCACGCGCTGTGGACTTCCATCCAAGCTGCGCTCGCTGACAACCAGAGGGTCGCAGAGCCTGCGTGGTCCGAGGAATCGTATGGCCAAAATCGGTTCGGTGCTGAGTATCTAACACGCGGTCGCCTAGGCCAAGGCGCCTTCCGTGTCCTGGTGACGGAGGCGTACGATCGGCGCTGCGCAGTCACGGGGGAGAAGACGCTCCCAGTGCTCGAGGCCGCCCATATCAAACCGTATGCATCAGACGGTCCGCACCGCGTAAGTAACGGGATTCTATTGCGCTCAGACCTCCACAAGTTATTCGATCTGGGGTACGTGACGGTGACGCCGGATCTTAGA
>Ga0302180_10001814_pt1 | contig 17043 bp, 17 predicted proteins | sample I_Palsa_E3_2_FD_200575 | JGI IMG/M metagenome (GOLD analysis project Ga0302180, IMG submission 200575) | Peat permafrost microbial communities from Stordalen Mire near Abisko, Sweden - I_Palsa_E3_2 | ecosystem: Environmental > Terrestrial > Soil > Palsa > Peat permafrost | place: Sweden... | reverse complement strand
GCCGATTCATTGCGTAAACTTCATTGCGTAAACCGCGTAAACGGTGAGGAAAAGAAAGGGCCGAGGACGACGACGGATAACCTGGAAGAAGCGCACCGACACACGATGACCAGAACGGGGAAGGCCGCCGTCGAATGCCCTTATTGCGATCCCCCCGCAATAGAAGGCACGAGCAGCACCTCGTCGCCATCCTGGAAGGAATACGAAGCTCCACCGAGGAAGCGAATGTCTTCCTCATTCACATAAATATTGAGGAAGCGCCGCGTCTCACCCGCTTCGTCTCGCAAATGGGGCTTCAGGTCGGGGAACTGCGAGTCGAGCGCCGCGAAGAGCTCACCGAGGTTGGCAGCCGAGCACTCGACGCGCGAAGCCCCGGCCGTAAGCCGCCGCAAAGCGGTTGGAATTTGAATCGTGATACTCATAAAAACCTCCTGGTCAGCCAACCGCTATCGCCCAACAACCGCTGCCGCCGTCTCCCCGGCCGCCGCCGGGAGCGCGGCAGCTTTTGAAGCCAGATAGAGCTCGAACTCGGCAAGCTTCGGAGCGATGGGCACTTCGGCTTGATACTTGTCCGCCAGCACGTCGGTGGTTTTGAGCCCGTTACCGGTGATGCAGAGCACGGTGGTTTCGTCGGGCAGAATGCGATCTTGCTGAATCAGCTTGCGCGCCGTGCCAACCGTTACGCCGCCCGCGGTCTCGGTGAAAATGCCTTCGGTCTCGGCCAGCAACTGGATGCCGCTGACAACTTCCGGATCGGAAACGTCTTCCGACCATCCGCCGCTCTTCGTGATGGCCTTCAACGCGTAATGTCCATCCGCCGGATTGCCAATCGCGAGCGAGCGGGCAATCGTCTTCGGACGTTGCGGCTCGATCTCCGAACTGTACTGCTTGATCGCCGTCGAAATCGGCGAGCAGCCCGAAGCTTGCGCACCAAAAAATTTGACCGGCTTCGGATCGACGAGTCCGAGGAGAATCAGCTCATCAAACGCCTTTTTGATCTTGGTGATCAAAGACCCGCCCGCCATAGGCACCACGACGTTGTCGGGCAAGCGCCAGCCGAGTTGCTCGGCGATTTCGTAACCGACCGTCTTCGAGCCTTCGGCGTAATACGGACGAAGATTGACGTTCACGAATCCCCATCGATGCTCGTCGGCGATCTGCGAGCACAGACGATTGACATGATCGTAGCTCCCGTTGATGCGGACCAGCTCGGCGCCAAAAACCTGTGTGCCCAGAATCTTCGCGGGCTCAAGATCCGATGGAATAAAAATCCAGGCCTTCAATCCTTCACGCGCTGCCTGCGCCGCGACCGAATTCGCGAGATTGCCCGTCGAGGAGCAGGCGACGGTGTCGAATCCGAAGCTGCGGGCGTTCGCCAAAGCAACGGCAACCACGCGATCTTTGAAGCTCAGGGTGGGCAGGCAAACGGCGTCATTTTTGACCAGGAGCCGCCGCGAGCCGATGCGCTCGCCCAAGCGCGGGGCGCTTACGAGCGGCGTGAACCCCACCGGCAGCGATGGCCGATATCCCTCCGGCAAAGGCAGCAACTCGCGATAGCGCCAGATGTTTGGTGCGCGCGAGGCGAACAGGTCGCGCGAAAGGCTCGGCCGAAGCGAATCGTAATCGTAGGTAATTTCGAGCGGCGAAAAGCAGTCTTCACAAATGCTGCGCGGCTGGTTGCCGAAGGTCTTGCCGCATTCGCGGCAGCGGAGGTGGTACGTGCTCGTCGTCATTCACCAACTTCTTTCTGTGACTGCGGGACGAGCCGGGAAAAAATACCCAGTAAATGCAAAACCCCTTTTCCGAATGGGAAAAGAGGTTCGGGAAACGCGAATCAATTTCGCTACCCCGAATCTCATGGTCCCCGTTACCGGGCGAGAGTTGGCACCTGCAATTGAGATATATGATCTCGATCCGGTTGCCGTGGCGTCCTAGGGCTCGTCCCTCAGCCACTCTGCATGAAATTCCAGCCCGCTCAATAAAGAGCGAACTTACTGACAATCGTACAAGCGCCCGATTTGTCTGTCAAGTGGGATCGTGGTTTGCGGTGGTTTGCGGGATCGGTGGTGGAGATAATTGCGATTGCCGCCGATGCCTTCTTTGGTACGATGGCCCGGTGCTTGAGGACCCAAAAAGTGCGCGTCGCCTGAAGCCGATCTGGCGCGCTGTAATAGAAATGGCATTTATCATCTTCCTCTTTTATTCCAATCTCTTGATGGGAGAATTTGAATCCGGCAGCAGAAAAGGGAAGAGTTTGGTGTTTGCCCTGAATGATATTTTTACCGAAACAAATTTTGCGATCGCCGTTGTTTCTGCGCTGGTTGGCTACATCGTGTTTGAACAGCTGCGGAAGAACTGTTAGGGTCGATTTCGCTTTTTCCCGAAAGGCCGTCTTTTCTACCTGGGCTTTGGCGCCTTCATCCCAAGCTCCTTCATCACCATCTGCAAATCCTTCCACGCTTCCCCCTTCTGCCGTGGATCGCGCAGCAGAAACGCCGGATGATAGGTGACCGCCAGCTTGCATCCTTCCCAATCGGGATCGTTGCTGCGAATTCCCGCCGGTCTAAAATCATAAAACCGCCCGCGGAGCTGCATCATCGAGGCGTTCATCGCCAGGAGCGTTTTCGCCGCGATCGCTCCGAGCGCGACGATCACTTTGGGCTTGACCACTGCAATCTGCCGCATCAGAAACGGCGAACAGGTCGCGCACTCCTCGCGCTCGGGCGTGCGATTGCCTGGCGGGCGGCACTTCACGATGTTCGCGATGTAAACCTGCTCGCGCTCGATCCCCATCGCTTTGATCATGTTGTTGAGCAGTTGTCCGGCGCGTCCGACGAACGGCTCACCCTGCGCGTCTTCATCCGCGCCCGGTCCTTCGCCCACGAACATCAAGTCCGCCTTCGGGTTGCCAACCCCGAACACAATCTGCTTTCGTCCCTGCTTATGAAGCACGCAACGCGTGCAATCGCCCAGGTCCTCGCGGATGATCTTCAGCGCCTGCACTGGGTCACTTACACTCTGTTCGGGCTTCAGCGGGACCACATTGAAAATATTCTCTTCATCTCCAATCGCAACCGACGTTGCGGCTGCGGACTTCCGTGGACTCATTTCTTCTCCCGAGGCTGGCTGACTTGTAGAAACGGCGTTTACCGGTTCAAGGTTTTCTTCTTCGCCCCCCGCAGTCAGCGCTTCCCCGTTGCGCTGCGACGGAGGTCGCCGATAGAAGTCGTAGATCCCCATTTCGTTGTAGAAGCGAATTCGCGCCGCCAGCGCGCGGCGTAGTTCAAAATCAAGTGTAGGGAACATCGCGGATAAGAATAACAAAGGTGAGCTGCGATCGCCCCTTCGCTAAGCTCAGAGCGGCCTCTGGCTCAAGAGACGAAAGCAAGGGAGTTTCAACCGGACAGTGGCGGTCAGGACACTCGAGTACCGCTTTTTTCCCGCAGCTTCACCACCTGATCGAGCACACGGTGCGCAACTTCCCACTTTGAGGTTTCAGGAACCTCAATCACTTCGCGCCGGGAGATGATCGTCACCGCGTTGCGGTCGGAATCAAAGCCGACGCCCTCGCGCGAAACGTCATTAACTACGATTGCATCCAGCGACTTCGACGCCAGTTTCTTGCGCGCATTTTCCAGCACGTTCTCCGTCTCAGCGGCAAATCCCACGACAATCTGCGAGGTCTTCCGCCGCGCTACCTCCGCCAGAATATCCGCCGTCGGTTCCAGTTCCAGCGTCATCTCGCCCTTGCGCTTGATCTTTTGCTCCGATGCGGCTTTCGGCCGGAAGTCCGCCACCGCCGCCGTCTTGATTACCACCGTACTCTCCGGCAACAATCCCGCCACTGCCTTCATCATCTCTTCGGCTGTCTCTACGAGCGTCAGTTCGGCTGCGCCCGGAGCCGCCAGCGCCGTAGGTCCGCTGACGAGCAGCACCCGAGCTCCGCGACGGAGCGCGGCTTCCGCAATCGCATAGCCCATTCGCCCGCTCGACCGGTTCGTCAAATAACGGACCGGATCGATCTTCTCCCGCGTCGGCCCCGCCGTTACCAGCACCGTTTCGCCCACCAGATCCTGCGAGGCGCCAAGCGCTTCCATCACCGCCGCCACAATCGTTTCGTTCTCCGCCAGTCGACCCGCGCCAGTCATCCCGCAGGCCAGATAACCCTCTCCAGGCTCAACGATGCGAACGCCACGTTGGCGCAGAACAGCGACATTCGCTTGCGTGGCGGCATGATTCCACATGTTGACGTTCATCGCAGGAGCGACCACCACCGGAGCGGTCGTGGCGAGATAAAGAGCGCTCAGAAAGTCACTTGCGATTCCTTGCGCGAAGCGTGCCAGGAGATCGGCGGTAGCCGGCGCGACGAGCAGTGCGTCAATCGATTGCGCAATCGCAATGTGTTCAATTGCTGATTCGACGTTCGCCGGTTCCGTTCCCGACTCCGAGCCGAACATGTCGGTAATCACTTTTTCACCGGAAAGCGCAGCGAAGGTAAGAGGACGAACAAACTCCCGGGCGGCGCGCGTCATCACGACCTGCACGCGAATGCCGCGCTCCTCGAAAAGGCGAACAATTTCTGCCGCCTTGTAAGCCGCAATCCCGCCGGACACGCCAAGCGCAATTTTCATAGGAATGAAGACACCGCCACGGCCTCAAAATGATCGAGCCCGTGCAGCGCCTGCACCTGATTAGATGACCACAGGTGTCTTTACGCGTCTTCCGGAAACACCTTGCTCAGTGTGTCGCTCGCGGCAACCACCGGCAGTTTCGGAATCTCCGGAATCAGCCATTTCACCTTGCCGGCCTTGATTTCGTCCTGAGCGATGCGGCAGGGTTTGCGTGAGCCGGTATCGATCACCGGCGGCGCGCCACCTTGCAGTTGCCGTGCCCGCCGCGCTGCGACCAGAATGTAACGATAGTTGCTGTCGAACCCTTCAATCAACTTCATACTCTCTCCCCCAAAAATTCAACTGCCCCTTAAACGCGCGGATTAAACGAAGCCAGGATCGGCTGCACTCGCTCGCGCGTACGATCCAGACGGAAAGCTTCTGCGGCCTCCACCAGTTGCCTGTCTTCTTCTGAAGGCTCCGTCCCGCTTTGCCGCAACCGTTCCGCCAACACTATCTTCTGAAGTTGGTCCACCGATTGCTCAAGCTGGTCGTTTACTAATATATAGTCGTATTTCGAGTAATTCTCAATCTCTCGCCGGGCCGTGTCCAACCGGCGACGGATGACCGCCTCCGCATCCTGCCCCCGGCTCCGCAAACGTCGCTCCAGACTCTCCCAGTCCGGCGGAAGAATGAAGATGCCGACGGCATTGGGAATTTTCCGCATGATCTGGCTCGCGCCCTGGACATCGATGTCGAGCAACAGGTCATGGCCACTCTCTTCCGCCTCGCGCAAAAAGCGCCGTGCCGTGCCGTAATAGTTTCCGTAGACATCCGCGTACTCCAGAAACTCATCCTTGTCGATCATCGCCCTGAATTCTTCCTTGGAGACGAAAAAATATTCCTTGCGGTTCTGTTCCGGTCCGCGCGGCGGGCGCGTCGTATACGAGATCGAAAAATCCAGATCGCGAACCATCTTGAGTAATCTGGCGACCAACGTAGATTTACCAGAGCCCGACGGCGCCGAAACGATATATACGAGACTCATTAAGCGTAGCTCATTCCAGATTCTGTACCTGCTCTCGCGATTTTTCGATCTCCGACTTCATCAACAACCCCATCTCGGTAACCTTCAACGCCTCGCCCGCCAGGCCCGACGTCTTTGAAAGCAGGGTATTCGCCTCCCGGTTCATCTCCTGCAGCAGAAAGTCCATCTTCTTGCCCACTTCGCCGCCCTCGTCGAGCAGTCCGAGAAAATGCTTTACGTGCGCATTCAGCCGAACCAGTTCCTCCTGAATATCGCTGCGATCGACGAGCACCGCCACCTCCTGCAGAATTCTTTCCTTGTCTACCTGCGCGCCCAACGCCTCCTGCATGCGGGATTGCAGTCGTTCCGAATGACTGCGCAGGATCGTGCTGCGATGAGCCTGCACTCCCGCCGCCGCTTTGTCCAGGCTCGCCATGCACGCGCGAAGCTCGGTGCCGATGCTGCGGCCTTCTTCTTCGCGCATCTGATTCAACCTCGAAAGCGCTTCTTCGACGCACGCCATTACCGCGGTCTCCAGTTCGTCCCCGGACTTCTCGGCTCCCGACTCCATCGCTCCCGGCATCCGAAAAACCACGTTGAGATCAGGTTCACCGTCAACTTCGAACTCGTCCGCCGCCGCGCGAAATGCCGCCACATAACCCGCGATCAACTGCCGATTCAGCGCTACACCGTTCGTCCCCGAGCGATCCAGGCTCAGGATCACCTCCACGTGGCCGCGCGCCAGTTTCTCCTTCAAGAGTCGGCGCAACTTCATCTCCAGCGAGTCGGTATCAGAGGGAAGCCGAAAATGAAGATCAAGAAAGCGATGATTGACCGACTTCAACGACAGCGAAAACGCAAGCTGAGGAGTGACCTGCCCTCTGACCTGCGCGAATCCCGTCATGGAGCGAAGCGCCATAGTTTGAGGTTTCATGGCTGCAGAGTTTCAAGGTCTCAAACTGAAGAACTGCGCCGTCGAAAGAACTGCCGCAATCTCGAACGCCTCTGCTGAAACCTTGAAACTTCGAAATCTTCTTTTACGCTTCCGCAAACTGCAATTCGTAGAGCCGCCGGTACGTGCCCAACTTTCCCATCAGCTCTTCATGGGCGCCAATGTCACTGATGGTCCCGTTTTCCAGCACGACAATACGATCTGCCCGCCGCACGGTCGACAGGCGATGGGCAATCACAAACACGGTACGCCCGCTCATCAGATTTTGAAGGGCCGATTGCACCAGCGATTCGGATTCGCTGTCAAGCGCCGACGTGGCTTCATCCAGAATCAGGATCGGCGCATTTTTCAAAATTGCTCGCGCAATGGCGATCCGCTGTCGCTCTCCGCCCGACAGGCGTACCCCGCGCTCTCCAATCAGCGTGTCGTAACCGTCGGGGAGCCCGCAAATGAATTCGTAGGCGCGGGCTGCCCGAGCCGCTTCTTCGACCTTCTTTTGTGAAACATGCGGCTGTCCATAAGCGATATTGTTGCGCACAGTATCATTGAACAACACCGTATCCTGCGTGACAATTCCGATCTGCGATCGCAGGGACTCCAAGGTCACTTCCCGTACATCCGTGTCATCGATCAGAATGCGTCCGCCACTGACATCAAAGAATCGCGGGATGAGATGTACCAGCGTGCTCTTGCCCGCTCCGCTTGATCCGACGACGGCCAGCACTTCGCCGGACCTTACCTCGAGATCGATGTCGCGCAATACGACTCTGGAGTCTTCGGCGTGCTCATAGGAGAAGGACACATTCGCAAAACGGATCGTCCGGGCGAACTTCGCCATTCGCTTCGCCCCCGGCCTCTCGCGTACCTCATCTTCCATGTCCATGAAACGGAAGATTTCCGACGACGCACCGAGCGCCTGCTGAAAATTGTTGTTGAACTGAGCGAACTTGCGAACCGGTTCATACAGCTTGAACACCGCCACGATGAAAGCCAGGAACGTTGCCGCCGTGAAAACGTGGTGGTTGATCTGGTTTCTGCCCATCAATATCAACAGCGCAATCGCGATCGAGCCGAGAATATCCATCAAGGGAGAGCTGATGGCAAATGCCGCCACCAGCCGGAGGTTCGCCAGGAACAGCCGTCTCGCCGCCGCCCGGAAGCGCCCCACTTCCCAATTCTCCATGCCGAACGCTTTGACGATACGGTTGCCGGTGATCGTCTCGTGCAGAATGTTCTGGATCTCGGCCAGCTTGTCCTGTCCCCCCCGAGTGGTGCTGCGTACCTGCCGGCCTATCTTTCTCGAGGAGTATAAAATCACGGGGAGGAACAGCAGCAACACCCACGCCAGTTTTCCTCCCAGCAGAATCACCACCGCCACGGTGAACAGAAATGTAAAAAACTGCTGCAGGAATTCCGCCAGCACACTCGACATGGCGTACTGCACTTTCTCGATGTCATTGACGATGGTTGAGAGCAACGTGCCGGTGGTGTGCCTGGTGAAAAACGCTGCCGAGCTTCGCAGGATCGCGTTGTACAAATCGTCCCGCAGATCGGTAATCATGCCAAAGCCTGCATAGTTTACAAGGAGAGTTCCGACGTAATCGAAGATCCCTTTCAATACCGTGGCTGTCACCAGCGCGAAGGCAACCATCGTCCACGGATTGTGAAAATGGGATGGAACCAGTTGTTGGAGATCGAGAAAGCGGTCGCTGCCCGGCAACTTGAACAGAGGTATGGCTTTTTCCTGGGATTCAGGCTTCAACACGCTATCGAAAATAGGACCGATGAGGAGAACCCGCCCGGCATCCAGAAGTCCCACCAGCGCCATCAGCATAACCGACGCCAGAACCTGCCACCAATAAGGAAGAACATAAAGCAGGAGGCGAATAAGAGGACGGAGCTTCGCCGGAGCTGCATCAGCCTTCGCGCCCGTCACTGCAGAAGTTGCCATGCGTGTTAGTTGCTAATTCTACATGCGCGGCGGGGTGCCGCTCTTCGCCGTAGACCCTCCACCGCAAATAAGCTCATCGCGATCTCGATGCTTCCGTCAGAAACTGAAACAGCTCGGCCGGGCTGCTGCACATCACATCCGCGCCAGCCGCCGCCAATTCGCCTGACGAGCCATAACCCCAGGTGACACCGACGGCCGACAGGCTGTGCGTTTTTGCCGCCACAATATCCTGTCCACGATCCCCAACCATCGCGGTGGCATCCGCCTTCAGACGCTCCTTATCCAGAAGGAAGCGCAAAAGGTCGCTTTTATTCTCGAGCCGACCATCCAGCTCGCTGCCGTATACACCCGCAAAGTGTTCCCCCAGTTCAAAGTGATCGACGATGCGTTGAGCGTAAACGGATGGTTTCGAAGTTGCCAGGAACAACCGGCAGCCGGCGCGATTCAAATTCGCGAGCAGATCAGGCAAACCGGGATAGACCTCGTTCTCAAAGAGCCCGGTAACGGAATAACGCTCGCGATAAAGCCGCATTGCGTCCTCGATCCGGTTCGCTTCGGCCGACGCCAAAAGCCGGCCAAAGGTCTGCCTGAGTGGCGGCCCAATCGCCCCTCGCATCTCATCCCCGGATGGAGGCTCAAGTCCCATACACCTCATTGCATGCCGAATACAACCGGCGATGCCATCGAAGGGATCTGTCACCGTGCCGTCGAGGTCGAACAATACATCGCTGAACCGGCCCATGCTTGCGGGCTCCTCTACGGCAATGGTAACTATAGCGCGATTTTACTTCGGACTATCACGATGCACGACCTTCACCCGATAACCCGCCTTCCGCAGTCGCTTGTGGACATCTTCGGCAATCATTACGGAACGGTGTTGTCCCCCCGTGCAACCGAAGCTGATCGTCAGGTAGCTCTTGCCCTCGCGAATATAGTGCGGCAGCAGATAGATCAGCAACTCCGATATCCGGTTGATGAACTCCTGCGTCTGGGGAAACGATCGAATGTATTTTGCGACCCGCGGATGGCGTCCAGTCAGACCGCGAAATTCCGGCACGAAATGCGGATTGGGCAGAAAGCGGACGTCAAACACCAGGTCGGCATCGTCGGGCACGCCATGTTTGTAGCCGAAACTTACGCAGGAGACGAGAATCGTCTGCGCGCTGCCCGATTGGTGTTTGAACCGATCGGTCAAATGCGCCCGCAATTCGTGGACATTGAACTTGGTGGTGTCGATGACCAGGTCGGCAAGCGCGCGAATGGCTCGCAGATGCCGCCGTTCGGTGCCGAGCGATGCCCGCACCGAGTTGCTCGTCCCGAGCGGATGGGGCCGACGCGTCTCGCTGTAGCGCCGCAGCAAGGCCGCGACGCTCGCTTCGAGATAGATCACCCGCGTCGGAATGGTTCGTTTCACCGACTTCAGAATGGAGGGCAGTTTTTCGAGCTGCGAACCCTCGCGCACATCGACCACCAGCGCCGTGCGAGGAATCTCCCCCGATTGCAACGCCAGTTCGGCAAAACGCGGAATCAGCTCGACCGGCAAATTGTCGACGCAATAGTAACCCAGATCCTCGAAGGCCTTGAGCGCCGAGGCCTTGCCGGACCCGCTCATTCCGGTGATGATGACCAGTTCGGCTGTCGCGTGCGAATCGCCCCGGCGGCCGCGAATCGTCCGCGCTTCCGAACGGCCGCTCTTGTTCAATTTCCCGCGGACTGGCATGCCCGAATCTTAGCATTTCAAGCGGAGGGCCGGGCGTCCGCCACCCGGCCCATCCCGACCCACCACACTGTCGGCTACAGCGAGCGCAGGAAGTTCAGAAGATCCTGAACCTGCGAGGGGCTGAGCGTTTTGAAGTTTCGGATTACCCCGTCCGCTTCTGAACCGCAATTCTGTTGCCCGAAGCCGAAGCGGTGTTGCCCGAATTGGCCGCCGCAGCCGCCGGCATCGCCATGCTCTTTGATGGCCTGCAGCAGGTCGGAGGTGCGTCCGTCGTGCATAAAGAAAAGACGCTGTCCGAGTCCCCATAGCGGAGCGGTGCGAAACTGATCAGGCCCGGCCGCGCCCTGACTGACACCGTCCGCCAGACCCGGCCCCATATGGTGGAGCGCGAAATCCGAAAACGGACTGTAGGTCACCCCGCCCATGCCGGTATAAATTGAAGCACCGGCCGTCAGCGACGGCGAGTGGCAGAGAGCGCAGCCAATTTTATTGAACAGGTTCGAGCCGTTCAGCGTGGATGGAGTTGAAGCCGCAGGAGTCGGCGGCGCAGCAAGCCGCGAGAATGCGGCGAAGTTGACGATGTCCGAGGACATCTCCGAAACCGTGCCGATCGTCGAGTTGTAATTCGAGCTGCTTGTGTTCTCGTTAGAAATGTTGCTCGCGTCGTCGGGTGTGGGGTTGAACACGCAACCTTCTACGGCGCTGCGTTTATTTGGAAACAGTTCATTCGAGATCCCGATCTCGACGTTGTAGGCTTCGCCCGCGAACATCAGCAGCGACTTGTTCTGAGCCTTCCAGCCGAAGCGGGTGATCGTGCCATCGTTGCCGCTGGTGTTGAAGGTGCCGCCGATGCCGAGCTGCGCCCGCGCCGACGCCGTCGCCGCCAGGTTCGCCTGCAACGTGGCATCCGGTGTGTTCTCCACCAGGCCCAATCCAAAGATCGGGGTCGGGATACGGAAGATCACGTTGTTGGCAGCAAGCTGCTGCGGGAAGTTCGGCTGGGCCAGCGTGCATCCCGCAGCATCCGAGCGACCGGCAATCGTGAACAAGCCATGAACGCCCCCATCAGGCGACCCGTCTGCATTCTGGATGAAGCGCGCCTCGCGCACCGGACCGGCGGCAGTGATGAACGAGGGAACGAAGTTAGTAGCCCCATCAAGACTAGCGAGCGCGACCTGCGGATTCGGAACCGGATTCTGCGGACTCGTCAGCCCCGGACTGGAGCCGCCGATGGCCGGCTGTGCATGGCACATTGTGCAACTGTTTCCGTTGAACGTCGGCCCCAGACCACTGCTGGGTCCCTTGACGGCATCTGGTCTCTGCAATCGCAGTAGTGCCTGATTGAAAAAATACTGTTCGTTGGTGCTGAGGGTGGGATACGGCCCGCCTGCTGCTGCCGGACCGGGCCGCGGCCCGGGATCCTGTTGCGCCCATGCTGCGGCAGATGCTATCCCCAAAATAAAAAGCAAAGCTACGCTGCTCGCATTCCATTTCTTCATTTGACACTCCTTGATGGACTGGCCAGACACACTACGGCTCATGCCGGTTGAGTGAGAGATAATGGCGCCATGCTTCAATCGCTCGAACGAGCACACTTCGGCCAGGGTTAGCTGACGTCGTTGTGCGAATCACGCTCGTGCGAGTACGTCGTGCGCTTACAGTTGCGTCCCTGGGCACAGAGTGGCCCAGGGTGAAGGAGCTAGGAGCGTTCGGCTACTAGCGCGGAGTTTCAAAGCTTGATTGCAATCTAAGTCTGAAGCAGCATACGGTCAACGTGTCCTTAGTGCATCGCGAAGAAGCGGCAGGACACACAAGGGCATCGTTCGAAACGGATTGAACACCATGTCCAGATTCCCAAAATGGCGGTCGTCCCAAAATCAACTTTTGTCGATTGAGATACGCAAGCTGACCAAAATTCCACCCACCCAAAATCGAAATTGAAGCAAGATTCGAAGATCAAAGATTCAAGACCGAAGATCGAAAGAGAAATTCCGAGAGCCCCGATTCAAAACCTTTTCGCCCGGTTTGCTATGATTTATCCCGATTGTGAGCTACAACATTCACGCTTCAATTGGTGAAATCTCGCTGCTTCTTACCCTCATTTTTGGTGTAGCTCACCTGGTCGCTGCAGACTCTGGCGCTGCCGCCCCAGCCATCGTTATCGGTTTCGTCGGCGGAATGGTCAAGCATGACGATATGGTTCATAGCGTGGTCCAGGTCGCTGCCGAGCTGCGACAGCACTACCCTGGCGTGCACGTGGAGGTTTTCGAGAATCGTCGACGAGAGGAAGCTCTCGCCGAAATTTTTCGGCTTCTGAATCACAATGGCAACGGCAAGCTCTCGGCCGATGAGAAGAAAAATGCCCGCATCATCCTCTACGGACATAGCTGGGGCGCATCAGCGGCGATTACGCTGGCGCGGGAACTCGACCGGGATGGCATTCCTGTGTTGTTGACCGTTCAGGTCGACAGCGTTCCCCGGGCCGGCGAGAACGACCGGGTCATTCCAGCCAACGTCGCCGAAGCGGCGAACTTCTATGAACTGAATGGTTTTCTTCACGGAGAACCGCAGATTCGGCCCGCCGATCCGAAACGTACCCACATCCTGGGGGATTTCCAGTTCGACTACAAAGGGAATCCGATCGATTGCAAACACTACCCCTGGTACGACCGTCTGTTAATGAGACCTCACATCGAAATCGAGTGTGATCCGAAGGTCTGGACACAAGTGGAATCTCTGATTGAATCGAAGCTGCTCCTGCAGCGCGACTGATGTGGTGGTCTCTGGCATCCGCCCTCGAGACGGACGAAGATCGGCAACGCACCGTCGCTCGTCTGCAATGAGAATTCAGATGTGAAAAGTCTGATGTGAAAAGCGGAGAAATAAAAAGCTACTGCTCGCTGGCCTGCGCCTGTGTGCGGCGGGCATGCGCAGGGGACGGTGCCGCAGCAACATTCCCGGGTTCGAGTGCCAACAGTTGCTGATAGAGCGCCATATCTTTTTGAACATCACGGTACGAAGTCTTGCGGACGGTGGCCGGCTTCAATTCCTGCCGTAGCCGCGCCTGCAGCAGTTTCGTAGCCAGCTCCGGCGTTTCAGAGCCGCTCATTATGTTGGCTCGAGAAAGCCCCACCTCATCCAGATCATCCCCTACCGGAACATCAAGCACCGGTTGGTGGGACTCATCGAATTCGGGCTGAGCGCTCGCCTGCAGGTGCTCCCACAGTTTTATTTCCTTGGCCTTGGCGTCATTCGAGCGCTCGGGGGTAGACGAACCGGGGTTGAGTTCATCTAGCCGGCTCTGCAAGGCAGCGCGCTGGGCACGAGTCATCGGCGCGCCAAGTTGATTGCTCGAATCGAGCACCAGATCGTTTTTTGCCGGATCGAATCGTCGATGCCCAAAGTGCTCCACCAGCAAGCCGCCGCCGATATAAGGATGCAGGACAACGATCGGCAGCATGTATTTCTTCGCTGCCATGACCGATTCCAATACTCCGTGGACGGGCTTGCTGCGCCGAACCGCACCTGGCACTTGGGGCACCAGAAAATTCGAGCTCTCTAACTCAGGATGATGGTGGCTGTACTTCGCCATCATCTTGGCAATCTGCTTCGGAGTGGTCACCCCAAGATCGCCAATCACACTGCGATGCAGCGCGTGCGGATAATAAAAATTAATCACCTCGCGCACAAAATCCGCACAATTTCTCGCGACGAAGTTGTAGCGCTCAATATCCGGCTGGCTGTTGAATTTGCTGATCAGCAGCGCGTCCTGTTCCGGACTTGTCTCGATCTCGAATGCATAAATTGTCCGGTTATAGGCTGACCCGACCAGTTCATACCAGTTCCCCGCTGGCGTTCCGCCATCGGCGCGATCCGGAGCGAGCGATTCCAGATGATCGCGACGATATTGATCGCGAAGAAAAGCAACCAGCTTCGCGTCAGCATATAGAGGAACGGCGTCTTCCCGCTCCACCGCGTACAAGTAAGGGGTGAGAGGGATAGCAATCCAGTCATATCCCTGAATCCCGTCATACCGGCTAAGAACAACCCCGGATTCCCCGGCCTCGCAGCGCCGCAAGACGACCGGCGACGAAGAACAAACATTGCTCAGGTATACAGCCGAGTGTCCAGTTCCGGCGAAGGCGCCATCATAGCTATAGGGTTCTTCAAGAAGCAGAGTCGCGCCAGCATGCGCCCGCGGAATGCTACAAAAGCAAAAAAGCAGGACGGCAAAGAGCCGAGTAAGGGACCAGTCCCCCGGCGTCCGGGCACACCCGTATCTTGCGAGACGCTGCATGTATCTAAGATGACTGGAAACCCAAATACGGCTGCTTTGTTGCTAAGTCTGTAGGTCAATAGGGCTACCGGCCCAAAGTTCATAGCGACTATTGATATCTGCATAAATAATGCAATAATAGGTGTTGAGGAGCGGAACACCTATGCCCAGACTGAAGGGAAGTGCCGACCTGCTCGAGGATCGGCGCAAACGTGCTCTGACGTTGCTCGACTCTGGTTACTCCCTTAACGAAGTGGGACGGCGCATCGGCTGCAATCCAAGTTCGGTGATGCGCTGGCGCGACGCCCGACGGAGGGGCGGAGCCAAGGCCTTGCGGGTGCGTTTCTCCCCAGGACGGCCGTTGAAGTTGGACCGGGCGCAACGAAGGCGCTTGGTCAACCTTCTTCTACAAGGGCCAATGATGCACGGCTACCGGACCAATCTTTGGACCACCGCCCGCATTGCGGAATTGATCCGGAACCAGTTCGGAATCCAGTACCACCGCGATCACGTCGGACGCTTGATGCACGGTCTGAACTGGAGCCCGCAGAAGCCAGAACGACGTGCTCTGGAGCGGGATGAGAACGCTATCGCGCGCTGGCAACAGAAAGACTGGCCGCGGATAAAAAAAACGCTACGCGGCTGGGTGCCCACCTAGTCTTTGCTGACGAATCGGGCTTCCTCTTGATTCCTTATGTGGCCAAGACCTGGTCCCCACAAGGCTGTACTCCGATTCACTATCATCGCCAGCGCCGACGTGACAAGGCCTCGGTCATTTCCGGAATCTCTGTAAGTCCTCGACGCCAACGCCTCGGTCTGTATTATCAACTCTACTTCGACAATATCGGGCAGGAAGAAGTGTGCATGTTTCTCCGCGGGTTGTTGCGCCACTTGCGGAGCCCGGTGATCGTTATTCTGGACAATTCTTCCACCCACAAGGGAGAGCCTCTCCAGCAACTTCTGCGACAACACAGCCGCCTGCATATCGAACACTTTCCCTCCTATGCTCCGGAACTCAACCCCGATGAAGGCGTCTGGTCTCTGGCGAAACGCGCACTTGCCAATAGTTGCCCCAATGATCTTGAGGAGTTGGTCGAGGATGTCATCGGCTCGATCAACAATATCGACCTCGCGCCAGAAACTACGCGGCTGCATAGTGCAATCCGACTTGCCTTCTTTTTTGCGCTAGAGTATTGCATTATTTATGCAGAGATCAATAAGAACTCGCCCAAGCACAACCAGTCGCAACAGACAAATTTGCCAATCCCATCCAATAACTGCCAGATTACTTTCGGGAACCATCGCAGATGGAAATCGCACACGAGCATGGAGAAGTTCTTGAATTTTTCGGGAGAAATTGTGAACCTACGATTTTTTCCACCATGTGAGTGTTAGTAGGTTTTTCAACGACTTAACAGACCGCGGGGACCGCAGAAGTTCGCGGAAGTCGTATAAGACATGGCATTTTGTGGGCTCAGTTGTGGGTTGGAGAAATTCGCCGTAATACTACCAAGCCTGCGCCAAGAGATTGCCAACAGTTAGCCGGACAAGAGTGAAGTGACATTTAGGGGCCAGACGAGAGGATGGGAGTGCTTCCAGGAACCGGCCGTCGCCCCGCCCACTATTACCCCGTTACGATTTATTGCCTTGACCGATGTCTGGTGGTCTTCGACAAAAGGCAGCGCCAGAAACTCACCGCAGGGATATGATCTTAGAAGAGTTTGGCTGCAATTCTATCCACTCTCCGTCGGCACCTTTCTCGGTCTTCGAAATCCGGAAGTCTGCAGACTGGTTGATACCGGCCGGGCTGACGATGGTAATGTTCAGCGTCATTTCAACTCCTTTGCCGCGCTCTTGTGCACACCTGCATCGTTGCACAATTGAATATCTGCAGTCCTGACGTTGTTTCACCCACCGGAAACTTGGGCCTTGGACTCGGCTTTGCGAGAGGTCATGTAGACTGGGCTTGAGTTTCACTAATCTTCTCTCGAGCCGTTCTTCCAAAGGTGCACAGTTGCACCACTTCACTGCTGAATAATTGCAGATGTGAAGCGCTCCTATCCCTTCAAATGCAGCCCTGAAGGTCTCGGCAAGCGTGACTCTTGTTTTCACGACGGTAATGGATGAGCTGAGCCGCATCGACGAAGATGAGGATGCCGAATCGGCGCCCACGGACCGCGCGTATTGGGAGAAGCGCGGCTCCAAGGCAACGGTTGCACTGGCCGACCAGCTGCTCGTCCTCGGCAAGGGTTTGGACCCTAGCCTGGAGCTTAAGTACAACAAGTTTTACATTGGTCCCTCGAAAGACGGGCAGCCTTATAATTTTGTGACCTTCGGACCCAAGAAGAACCAACTCAATTTTGAGCTTAAAATGCTGCAGTCAGTTTCTCTGGATGCAAAAATCGAAGAAGCCGGGCTTGAAACGCTGGAATACAACAAGAGATGGGGCCTGTACCGACTGCGCCTTACGCAGGAAGATATCAAGACAAAGGCCGAGGTGCTGAAGG
>Ga0302180_10001813_pt1 | contig 17046 bp, 13 predicted proteins | sample I_Palsa_E3_2_FD_200575 | JGI IMG/M metagenome (GOLD analysis project Ga0302180, IMG submission 200575) | Peat permafrost microbial communities from Stordalen Mire near Abisko, Sweden - I_Palsa_E3_2 | ecosystem: Environmental > Terrestrial > Soil > Palsa > Peat permafrost | place: Sweden... | reverse complement strand
ACGTAACTCGAGGTGAGTTATATCGGAGCTAAGTTGCTGAGAATTGATCCACGGCCGGACTTGCATCCAAGTTAGGCCTCCGTTCGAAGAGTGGTAAAGTATTCCTGCCTGTCCGCCCGCCCACACATCTTCATCGTGAGCTGCATAGCACAATAATGGACGATCCGTGTGCAAGGCGCTTTGCCAGCTTTGGCCGCTGTCGACTGACCTTTGCAATCTGCCCTCGGTAATGGACCAGGCGCCAGCTCGCGCCGACATCTGGTCTGCAGACATCGGATTCAAAGACAATCCCGCTGTATCCAGCGATTTCAAGGGGGGGGCCTCGGAACCCGCCCCGGCGTCTGAAGCTCGTTGCTCGGTGCTTGCCTGTGCCTGGATTGCCAGCGGTACCTGCTTTGCTTTCTCAATCGCTGGCGCGTCGTTTTGTGCCATTAGATTACTCTCAGCAGAAGTTGCAAAGGTTTCGCTTGTACTTCCATTCGCGGGAGCACGGTAACCGGCCTGCGCCCGAGTTCCCGGCGCTGTCGGGAGTTTGCCCATGGCAGGTGGTTTCCTGGCGTTATTCGCGGCCAGCATTCCGTGTGACGGTCGAGGCGACCGCGCCGAAGCTTGCCTCGGGTTAAGCTTATCAGGCAACTGCCCAGGCTCGGGTCGAGCTTCGTCAGGCATAGCCTTATTCGAAATTCCGTCCGTCGAAGCTGCAATCTGCGAGTGTTCACTCGGCTGAGCGATCGTCGTCGCCGGCTGCTTTTCGGAAGTCAGCATCGCCTGATTTAAGTTTTTTGGATGCAGCAGAAGCACCGAGGCAGCCACGGCCACTCCAGTCGCCAGGGCGGCCCAACGCAAAGCGGGCGAGCCTATCCAACCATTCCCGGCCTTCGCCGGAATTCCCAGGGACTGGTCGGTTTCAGTCTCTATTCCGATCGGAGCTGACACGGCGCCCGCCGGGAGGGCGAGGGTGACCACTTCGCGGCAATCTCCGCAGACCGCCAGATGTTCGAGTATGCCGTCACGCTCATCGGGCGAAAGGGCTCGCTCGGCAAAACCCGCCAGTAGTTCAGCATCCGGATGCGCCTGCGCCGTTCTTTGCAGCCCTTGCAGGCGGTCGTACACGGTCTTGGGTACTTCAGTCATTGCTTCCTTCGATCATTTTCCTTATGATCACTCTTCTGTTGTTCCTTACGATCGTTCTTCCCTTAGTCATTGCTTTCATCGCTCGGGTCTTGCGCCGGAACTTTTCTACTATCAGGGAACGTTTTCGGTCCGGAATCTTGCGTCAGACGCTTGCGCAGGTTCAGTTGTATATCCCGCACGTCTGTCTCCAAAGCTTCGGCAGCCTGAGCGTGACTCATACCCAGCCCTCGCAGGCCTGCCAGAATGCGCTTCCGAAGCCCGGTCGCAAGCCTATCCAGCCTCCGGCTGACGCTCGATTCGTGGAGTCCCAGCGTGCGTGCAATCTCCGCCAATGTCCGGCCGTCCAGGTAATAGGAGGCAAGCGTAAACCGATCCTCTGGCGAGAGTTCAGCAAGCGCCTCGTCGGTGGCTGCTTCGAGCCGTTGATCTGCAGTGGGGTCAGGCTCGGAAGGATCGGCTGCAAATTGGACGCCGTCTTCCGTCTGCTCTTCCAGACTGACTGTGCGCTTCTGCTTGCGATATCGATTGACGAACTCCTGCGCCATCACCGTGCGCAGCCAGCCTTCGAGTGACCCGCGCCCGGTGTAGAACACGAGCTTCGACTTTCGTCCTTCAGCGCGCGGGCTTACGCCGTAGAGATCGGCAAAAAGTGAATCGGCGAGCTCCGCCGCGTGAGCGCCGTCGTGGGTGATATGCAGCGCCATGCCGTGCATTTTCTGTCGATAACGGCTGACGAAGTCCTTCCACGCCTGTTCGTTTCCAGCCGCACAGGCCCGGGCCAGCGCGAGTTCTTCGAGGCGCAGGCTGGCGCAGAAGTCGGCTTCCTGCAGTGAAACGCGTTCCGAACCAGTCTTTGAATTGCGAGGGAGATACTTGCGCAGAATTTCACTGAGAATCGCCGCAAACTGCTCCTCGCTCACGCCATAAGCGGCCGCCCCGCTGCGTTCGTAAAGAGGCGCAGCGAAATCGGCTTCCTGGCCGGATTGGGCGGGCTTCGGCATCTCAGCGTGGCATCTCCCCAGATGATGCTAGCAACTTTTTAGACGCAAGACAGAGGAAATCGTACGTTCTTTGATCAGCGAGCACAAAAAAGACACTCCAGTAAGACTCGCTTGTGAGTCCCCCGGCACGCTCTACCTTTGGCGCGCCGGGGTTGGGACGGCGGGCAACGACGCACGCGAAACGTGTGCATGCGGACTCTTAGCTTCTTTTGCAGCGGGTCTGACAAATGGCGCTGGCGGGTTTTGCCGCTTAGGTTAGTTGATAACTCAAAACGCCCTCTGTTACTTCTTGCTGGCGAGATAGTTACTGGCCGCAAACAAGACCGCGGCACAAAGGAAGCCATTGCGAAAAATCCGCGCGCACAGAGACGCGTATGGCAGGTTCTAACTAACGACAATCGCCCCCCGCTCTCATCCCTCCGAGCTGCTCAATTTACAATCGATGGTTTGCTAGGATCGATGGTTTGCTAGGATCGATGGTTTGCTAGGATCGATGGTTTGCCAGATCAATGGTTCGCTGGATCAAAGGACACCATCAATGTTCAAGAAAGATCTGCTGAAAGACAAGCGCATCCTGATCACCGGCGGAGGCACCGGCCTCGGCAAAGCAACCGCCGAGCGCTTTCTCGAATTAGGCGCGGAAATCTACATCTGCGGACGAAGAGGGGAAGTTCTGAGCGCGACCGAGCAGGAGCTGAGCAAACGCACCGGCGGCAGTATCCACTCCCACTCCTGCGATGTACGCGACGCCGTAGCCGTCGAAAAGCTGATTGATCTGATCTGGCAAAGCGGCCCGCTAGACGTGCTGATGAACAACGCAGCAGGAAACTTCCTCGCGCGCACGGAAGAACTCTCGTTGGGAGCATTTCAGTCGGTTATCGGTATAGTCCTGATGGGCACGCTCCACACCACAATGGCATGCGGGAAGCGCTGGCTGGCAGCCAAACAAAAGGGCGTAGTGCTCAATATAACGACGACATACACAACCACAGGCTCTGCCTACGTAGTCCCGTCAGCCGTAGCCAAAGCAGGCGTACAGGCGCTCACGCAAAGCCTGGCAGTAGAGTGGGGCAACCGAGGTATTCGTATGAACGCCATAGCCCCCGGCCCGATTCGAACCGAAGGCGCATTCTCCCGTCTGCTTCCCCGTCCCGAACTGGAGGCGTTGGCAAAGAAAGGGAACCCATTGGGACGCTTTGGCACAACCGAGGAGTTTGCCAACTTGGCCGCATTCTTAGTCAGCGATGGATCAGGCTATATAAACGGAGACGTGGTGACCATGGATGGCGGTGAATGGTTGCAAGGGGCAGGCGAGTTCACGGCTCTGGGCCGCGAGCTCACTGACAGGGAGTGGGAAATGATGAAGCCGAAAAAAAGCGCGCCCAAGCTGTAAGGAACAGCCACCGGAGCGAAACGCCGGCGCGCCACAGAAGCCTGATACAGCCAGAAAAACGAAAGCGCCCGGACTCAGTTAGAGTCATCGGACGCCCGTTTGAACAGCCCTCCCCCGAAGTCTGCTCACGGACTACATTACGTTCTTCCCGCCCTGGCGGGAATGGCACGAACGTGGCATTCATATAGGACAATCTGGTAGGCCCGGCAGGAATCGAACCTGCAACCCTCGGATTAGAAATCCGATGCTCTATCCGTTTGAGCTACGGGCCCGTGACTAGAGCATTATAAAACCAACCCATTCATAATAAAGCTAGTTAGGAAAAACAGTAGTTTCCAGGTTCACCTGCGCTTCTGCAGCAGTTTTGGTGCAATTTGGCTGAATCTCGCCCAAATCGCGCCTAAAGCCCTGAGTAAGTTCCACAGCTGCTGCATTTCGCTTGGTGTCGAGTCTGCTGGCAGCGTCGGCGGGATCCGCTTCGTCAACGATGTTATGGTGCTCGAAAACAGAGCGCATCTTGCGCCCGCTGATCCGCATGGCCACGCTCTCCTGTACGCCGAGTCTGCGTAGGTTGCGAACCCCAGACCGGCGCAGATCGTGGACCATCAACCCCACGTACTTGAGTCGGCTTTTCTTCCATGTCCTGCCGCAATCTGGACACGCCCATTCTCATCTGCAGGTGGCGGAATTATCCCATGAAGCCGCGACGACTATGTTCGCTCGCGTTCTGGAATGCCAGATGTTCGCAAAAACTCTTGCGTTCTTCTGTCCTCAGAATGCTCGGCAACCCACGCAGAGAAGGAGATAGGCTGCGAGGGATGAACGGACTTAGGCTAGTCTTTGAGCGGCACGATCGGTTGATCGCCGCGGCAGAAGGTTGCCACTTTCAGCAGCCCTCCCGGCCCTTGGGGCACGGTCCTGACGGGACCGTAGCAATACACCGCATGTCCGTTGGCGGCGAAATACCACTGCCCACCCTTATTCTTGACAGGTTGTTCGCTGGCGGTTATAGAAAGCTGCGCCGTTGGCGTCAACTTGGGGACGGGGAGAGACAGGATTAGAGCTAGGGCCAGGGTCTTCATGATTACGTCGCGCTCCATCGCGGCCCCGCAGAAGGCCGCATTTCACAGAACCGTTTTCTTCACTCGAATCCTGCGATCCGAATCGCTTCTCATCCGTACTGAAATGAGGGCGCCTTTGACCTTTAGATCACGCGCGTTATGCGCCGCACATCTTCGAGATCCGCCGCCGGCCTTCCCGGAACCTGCTTCATCGTGCGGGCGGATTTGCCGGCTTTTTTTGATCCCTTTGCCCCTGCGGCAGAACTTCCCGAATCCGCATCGACATGATCCGCAGTCGCTTTGTCATGGATTCGCTTGCTATCGTCGCGAGCAATCTTGCCTTTCAGAGTCGCCAGTTGGGTGCTGTCCTTGAGCATCTCCCGGATCAAAGTGCGCTGCGATTCAATCGTCTGTCCCTGCTCGAAAACCAGCATGGTCAGAATCCCGTAGGAAACGATGAACAAAATAACCAGCAGCGGCAATATCGCTGCCGGCCGTGCCGTTGTTCGAGGTGATGTGCTCTCAGCGCTGAAAAGGACGGTCAAGGTAGCCCCCAGTTCGCCCGATACGCTCCGGACTTGCCAACGAATAGTGCACCCATGAAACCATACAAGAGCCGGATTGTAAGTACATGTTGCGGATGGGTTTAACGCGAAGCAGGGGCACCGCGCAAAGAGAGCGAGTGCAACCCTCTGCACTTTATGAGTAACGATTCCAGCACGAGTAACGTAGTGGCATTACGAGAGTAAGCGCCCCAAGGCCATCCCTCGGAAGGCGCGCCAGCCAAGGCATTTGCAGTGATGACACAGGTTCTGGTCAGTGAAGCGACGGGCGTTCTCGCCGGCAAGAGTCGCCACTTCAAGTCACCAGAGTTGATCGCATCGTTTTTCAGCCCTTGAGCCCGCTAAAAAATTAGGCCGACCGAAATTGCTTTGACCGCAACATTCGGATAGCCCACGCGACCGAACTGTCCTATGTTACCTGCATGGCCACCGATGCGATACTTTCAGAAGAAGCGATGAACCGAACTTCACAACCAGCCGCACTGAAAATCGACGATCGCCAGATGAACGAGCGCCGCATCAACACTCGTCACACTGACGAGCGCCGCTGGCAAGCCGTACTCGCTCGCGACAGCAAACAAGATGGTGCATTCGTCTTCGGTGTCTCGAGCACCGGAGTCTTCTGCCGTCCTTCCTGTCCCGCTAAACGTCCACGCCGCGAGAATGTCACATTCTTCCTCCACGCCCTCGAAGCCGAGCAAGCCGGCTACCGGGCCTGTCTGCGCTGTCGTCCGAAGGCGGTAGACGGAAATCCGCAATCCGCATTGGTTCGCGCCCTGTGCCGCTATATCGAGCAACATATGGAAGATCGCGTGACGCTCAACCTGCTGGCCAAAGAATTCCGCCTAAGTTCGTTCCATTTGCAGCGGACCTTCAAATCCGTGCTCGGAATTTCGCCCAAAGCCTACATCGACGCCTGCCGCCTGCGGCAGGTAAAACAAAATCTCCAGGCTGGTCACTCCGTCACCACCGCCCTGTACGCCGCTGGATACGGCTCCACCAGCCGCCTCTACGAGCGCACTGCCGCGCAACTCGGAATGACCCCGGAGAAGTATCGACGAGGCGCACTGGCGGCGGTAGTCCGCTACACCATAGCGAACTCTCCTCTCGGACGCATGCTGATCGCCGCCACCGACAAGGGCATTTGTGCGATCCAGTTCGCCGATTCCGATCAACAGCTGCAACAGGGATTGATCCGCGAATTCCCATTCGCCGCCCGCCGCCGCGACGATGCCGGAATGTCCGAATGGCGGCTGAGCCTGGCGCGCCTGATGGAAGGCAGCGAAACCAATCCAGCTCTTCCGCTGGACATCAGGGCGACTGCATTCCAAAGGCGAGTCTGGGAAGCTCTGCAAAGAATTCCACGAGGAGAGACGCGTTCCTACAGCGCGGTTGCAAAGAACATCGGGATGCCGAAGGCGATAAGGGCCGTTGCCAGAGCCTGTGCAACGAATCCGATAGCTGTTGTGATCCCCTGCCACCGCGTAGTCCGTGAGGACGGCGTTCCAGGCGGCTACCGTTGGGGCATGGAGCGCAAAGAGCACTTGCTCGCGCTGGAGGAGGGGAATTCTTTCCCCCGGTCCCGAGCCTTTCCTGCTGGAACGCGATAGTGTTCCCTAAGTCGTCAGTTCCCAGAGCAAGTCCACCCCTTTCTTCATTCAGTTCTCTTTGCTAACGTGCGAGCTGCGCCACATCCCCTTCTAACGCACCTTTAAGTGTGCGAGCCATTTGATACCTGCGAGAAATCGATACTGTCAGCGAATGGGATAACCGCAGCGACCCGGCAGAGATTCTTTGGAGGCTTCAATGAAAACCGACCGCGATTGTCCATGCACCGCCCCTGCCTCCCCTCGATCCGGGAACGCTGAGTATTCGCTCCCACAGAACTTCACGACCTCTCTTGCCCCACCGACGGAGGCGCACCAGCTGAACGCTGCCAGCATCAATGACAGCCGCGAAAAGGATCGCTGTATGGATGATCTCTGCATCAACGATCGTCAGATGAGCCGTCGTCGCGAAGTGGTCAAGACTTCGCTGTCTCTCAATTTATGGCGTTCGGCAATGACGCTTTTGCTCGGTATCGGACTTCTTCTTGCTCGGCCTGCGACGGCGCAAACGCCTGGCGACTGGAGTCCCGCCGGAAACATGTCGACGGTGCGCGGCGCGCCCACCGCGGTCGTGCTGACGGACGGCACGGTTTTGGTTGTGGGTGGCGCTTCGAGTGCTGCGTCTGACCTTTACAACCCGACCACCAACAGCTGGACAACCGTGGGCCCCATGAGCACTCCACGCAATTTCCAAGCGGGCACGCTTCTCGCGAACGGAAGCGTATTAGTCGCAGGTGGCCAGGATGAGAATGGAAATACACTCGCATCCGCGGAGATTTACAATCCGACCACCCAGACGTGGACGCTCACGGGAAGTATGACCACCCCGAGGTACCTACATTCTGCGTCGCTCCTGGCAAATGGCGATGTGTTGGTGGCAGGCGGCTGGCCGTCAACTTGCTGCAGCGGCTCCGAAACTCCTCTTGCTTCAAGCGAGTTATGGAATCCCACAACCGGGACGTGGACGGCCATCGGCAACATGGCGAATCCACATGCGGACCAGACCGCGACCGTATTAAGCAGCGGGAATGTGCTGATCGCAGGTGGTCAAAACTACGCGCAGGGAAGCCTTCTGGAGGTGGAGGAATCTGCGTCCACCGAGCTCTATCAGTACGCGACCGGCACCTGGACCTCGGTCGGAAACATGACCGTCGCCAGAGACTATGCCGGGTCAGCTCTGCTTTCGGACGGCGCGGTATTGCAAGCTGGAGGGGCAGCAAGCGGGTGCTGCTCTGGACTCTCGAGCGCTGAAATCTTCAACCCAGCCACCCTTAACTGGACCGCGACCCCATCCATGACCACCGGCCGGAATGGTCCTGCCGCCTCCACGATTTTCAACGCCACTGCTGTGCTGGTCTCTGGCGGATATTCCTGCTGCTCGAGCCCGACTTCAACGCTTTCCAGTGCGGAATATTACGACTTGGCAACCCAGGCCTGGCACCTGACTGGAAGTTTGACCCAGGCCCGCTCTTTCTTTACCTCCGTAGCGCTCCAGGATGGAACCGTCCTCGCCGTCGGCGGCGGCTATACGTCTGCAGAGCGCTATTATCCGAATCCGAGCGACCAGAGCGTGACCGTTCAAATCGCGAACACCGGCGTTTCACCAGTTTCTTTTACGATAACAGGCGCGAGTTGTTCGCCTGGAACTTATACGTCCTACGGGGATGTCTCCCTGAACTGGATTCCCGGTTCATCCTGCGAGGTTACCGCGATCGCGCCGAGCGGATGGAGCTTTTCCAACTGGAGTGATGGGTCAACCGCCAACCCGCGCATCTTTGCCGCCCCAAGCGCGCCGACTACCTACTCCGCTAATTTCAGCCAGTCCGCTGCTTCCTATCAATTGACCACGGCGGCGAATCCGGCGAAGGGCGGGACAGTCTCTCCGGCATCTGGTTCTTACCCGTCGGGTACGGTGGTGAATCTTTCGGCCACGGCGAAGTCGGGATACGTCTTCACCAGCTGGACGGGCAACGTGGCCAATGCCACTAGCGCTTCGACCACAGTCACGATGAACGCTGCCCAGAGCGTGACCGCCAACTTCTCCGCGGTATCGACCGTGCGCGTGACAGTAGGCACAAGTCCGGCCGGGCTGTCCTTCTCAGTGGACGGTACGACCTACACCAGCAAGCAAAACCTCACTTGGACTGTCGGATCCAGCCATACGATTGCGACCACATCGCCGCAGAACTCGAGCGGAACGGAGAACAACCTTACTTCCTGGTCAGATGGCGGAGCGATTTCGCACTCGGTAACCGCTGCTTCGAGCACGACGACTTACACGGCGTCATTCAACACCTCGTACCAGTTGACGACGGCAGCGAGTCCAACGAGCGACGGAACGGTTTTGCCAGCGACGGGTGCTTTCTACGCGTCCGGCACGGTTGTAAACCTCTCGGCCACGGCGAACTCGGGCTACACCTTCAGCAGTTGGACGGGCAACGTGGCCAACGCCAGCAGCGCCTCGACCACCGTGACCATGAGCGCGCCGCAGTCAGTGGTCGCAAACTTCGGATCGACTTCAGCACCGGCCTCGGGCCTGACCTTCGCTCCGCCTAGCGTCAGCTTTGGTACCGTCTCCCTGTCCGGCGGCTCGTCGCAAATCTTGACGGTGACGAACGGCGGCACGACCGCGGTCAAGTTCACCAAAATTTGGCTGAGTGCGCTGCAAGGGGTGACCTCCGAGGACCTGACCTATGACGGCGGTTGCACTTCCTCACTGGCGGCGGGCAAGAGTTGCAAGATTTCGTTGAGCTTGTGGCCGAGTCAGGTGGGAGCGGTGTCCGCCATCCTTAATCTTCAGGACAACGCCGTCGGGAGCCCGCAGCAGATCTCTGTGACCGCAACGGTGACTTCACCCTAAGCCAGCCCGAGTAAGTGGTGAACGTCAGCAATGCCGGCTTCAAGATGATTGTGCGCGCACCCACGGCGAGTAAGTTCCTGTAAACGATGCCTGGGCCCGAATTGAGACTTATTAGCAAGTGAGCAGCCCGTCGGAGCGTTTATTCCGCCTGCTTGGTGATATTCAGCAGCACGCCAACGCACATCAGGGTCACAAACAGCGAAGATCCACCATAAGACACAAACGGCAGCGGAATTCCTTTGGTGGGCATCAGTCCGAGCACCACGCTGATGTTGATGAACGCCTGCAGCACGATCATGCTGGTGACCCCGACCGCCAGAAACCGGCCAAAGTTATCCTGCGTCCGCAAAGCAGCTCGCGTTCCGCGCCAAAGAAAAATCGCAAACAGTATGATGACCGCCAAGGCACCAACCAGTCCCAATTCTTCGGCTGTGACGGCGAAAATAAAATCAGTGTGCGGCTCAGGAAGATAAAACAATTTCTGCTTCCCTTCCATCAGTCCAAGTCCAGTAACGCCTCCGGTCGAAACGGCGATCAGCGACTGGATAATATGAAAGCCGAACCCCTTCGGATCAGCATAGGGATTGAGGAATGCAAGGATTCGGTCTTTCCGGTAAGACACATGAAAGATTAGGAAATAAAGCGGCACCAGAGCCGCCGCCAACGCATATCCAAAATAGCGCACGCGAGTGCCGGCGACAAAAAAGATGCAGGCGGTAATTCCCGCGCAAGCGATCGCCGTGCCGAGGTCAGGCTGAAAAACAATCAACCCAAGAAACACAACCGTAGGAACCACCGCCGGGATTAGCGTGTTGCGCCAGTCGTCCATCGCCTTGGTCTTGTTTGCAAGAAACCAGGCGAGAAACAGGATCAGTGCGGGCTTCGCAAGTTCCGAGGGTTGCAACGAGATCGGGCCCAAATGAAACCAGCGGTGGGTGCCGTGAGCGCGATCAATTAAAAAAACCGAAATGAGCAAAAGAGTCGTGCACCCGAGAGACGAAAAAACCAGTGCCGGACTTTGCAGGCGCCTGTAGTCAATCTTCATGGCGAGAACCATTACTGCGAGCCCGGTAACCGCCCACACCAGTTGCTTCAGCAAAAATTCATAGGCTGAGCCAAATCGCTCCTTGGCCATAACCGCCGAGGCGCTGAAGATCATGACCAACCCGATAAAAACCAGAATGGTGGTCACAGTGAACATCCAGCGATCGACGCTGACCCGCTTGGCCATAAGTATTCATTTCTCCACCGAGATATAGAGACAAAAGAAGTTTCACACGCCGATTTTGAGAAGGGCGATAACTGTGTTGGTTCCAATTCGATCTTAGGTAGCGCGAGACATCGCCAGCGAATGCACCGTTTCTTTGAATACCCGGCCGCGATGTTCATAGCTCTGGAACTGATCGAAGCTGGCGCAGGCCGGAGCAAGCAGCACAACGTCGCCCGAAACTGCGAATTCGCTGGCTCGCCGGACTGCATTTTCAAGCGTCTCCGCATGCTCGATCTCAACCGCACCCCGAATCTGCGATTCGATCTTGGCCGCCGCAGCTCCGATGGTGTAAGCGCGCTTCACGCGCTGCCGGAGCAAGTCCTGCAGCACCGTGTAATCGCTGCCCTTGTCTTTGCCGCCAAGAATGAGGTGAATGTTCGCCGGGAAGGATTCCAGCGCTTTTATGGTTGCATCCACATTCGTGGCCTTGGAGTCGTTGTAGTAGTCCACTCCCGCGACCTTGGCCACGAACTCCAGCCGATGCTCAACCGCTTTGAAATTTCGAACCGCCTCGCGAATCTGCTCCGGTTCGCAACCAACGAGCACCCCGATCGAAACCGCCGCGAGCACGTTTTCCAGATTGTGCCCACCCCTCAGCGGCACTTCCGCAAGCGGCATAATCTCGCGTTCTTGATTGTCGTCACGAAAATGAATATGAGCGCCGCGAACCGAAGCTCCTTGTTCAACCTCTCTCGTCCGGCTGAACCAGAAAACCTGCGCGCGCGTGCGTTCCGACAGCCCGGCGGTCGTCGAGTCATCGGCGTTCAGGACCGTGAAGTCGTCGGCGCGCTGATTCTCATAGATGCGCGCCTTCGCGTTCACATAATTGTCAAACGTCTTATGGCGATCAAGGTGATCAGGCGTAATATTCAGAATCACGGCGACGCGGGGACGAAACGCAACAATCGTCTCCAACTGAAAGCTCGATACCTCAAGTACGGTCCAGGTCGACGGTCCAGCCTGATCCACCAAGCTGATCGCCGGGGTCCCGATATTGCCGCCCACAAGGGTAGGGAACTTTCCGGCTGCAATGATCTCTCCGGCCAATGACGTTGTAGTGGTCTTGCCGTTGGCGCCAGTAATAGCGACGATCTGACCAGCGAGAAATTGGGCGGCCAGCTCGACTTCGCCGATAACAGGCTCTCCCATGCTGCGCGCCTGTACCAGTTGTGCGGCATCAAATGGAACCCCCGGGCTGACAACGATCAGATCCTGTCCACGAAAAGTGCGGTCGCCATGGCCGCCGGTTTCAACCGTAATCCCATGTTCCAACAGAAGCAGGATCTCGTCGCGAAGCTCGGCTTCAGGTTTGGTATCGGACACCGTGACGAGAGCTCCCCGCGACTTCAGAAACAGCGCAGAAGCCACGCCAGATCTGCCGAGACCTACGACGAGCACGCGTTTGCCAGTGAGTTCCACGTTTTTGTCAGTACAACATTTACCGAATGCGATCTAATACATTGACGCCAAAACAAGCGCCACAAAGAACCCGATCCACAGCATACCCAGGATAACTGGCTTCATCAGGGAGAATGCTGTCGGGGTGGTATTCCCGACGGATGCGACCGACTTCCGAATAGCCAGCACGATAGTTTGCGGCCATCCGGAGCCTTTCGTCGATGCGAATCCTCATCGCTGCGGTAATTCGATCGGAGATCAGCGCAAGAACGACCACGCAAACGGCTATGACTATCATTCGCTCTCTGCGAACCGCATGTGCAGCGACTACCGAAACCTCACCTCAGTTTCAAGGTCGTCAGCGCAAACAACGCAAACACCAGCGACGCAATCCAGAAGCGTACAATCACCTTCGACTCGGACCAGCCCAGCAGTTCGAAGTGATGGTGAATCGGCGCCATCTTGAAAATGCGTTTCTTGCGCAGCTTGTACGAACCGACCTGCAATATCACCGACAGCGCCTCGATCACAAAAATCCCTCCGATGAAGGGCAGCAGCAGTTCCTGCTTGATCATCACAGCAACCGTGCCGATCGCGCCGCCCAACGCCAGCGAACCAACGTCGCCCATAAACACCTCGGCCGGATGTGCGTTATACCAGAGAAATCCAATCGAAGACCCGACCATCGCCCCGCAAAAAATCGTGAGCTCCCCGATCTGCGGCATGCGCTGCAACTCCAGATAGATCGCAAAGGTGGCGTGGCCGCTGAGGTAGGTAAGAACCGCCAGCGCTCCAGCCGCAATCACCGTACAACCTATGGCGAGACCATCAAGACCGTCGGTAAGATTGACGGCGTTGCTCGATCCGACAATGACAAGCACAACGAACGCCACAAACGGCAGAAAAGCCAAGGGCCAGAGTTGAGTGCGCGCCCAAGCCTGGATCACCAGATCCGGGTGAAACTGTTTGAAGAATGGCACGAGCAGCACGGTCGAATATTCTCCGCGGTGCTGGAGAGCGATGAGTGCAATGGCGATCAGGGCGCTGGCCCCGACCTGGTAGCCCAGCTTGGCGCGCGCGGTCAGTCCCAGATTGCGGCGGTGAACGACTTTCAGATAATCGTCGGTAAAACCGATCGCGCCGAAGGCCAGCGTGGAAAATATCGCAATCCAGACAAACGGATTGCTCAAATCCGCCCAAAGCACCGTCGGCACGAGGATAGCGATAGCGATCAGCAGGCCACCCATCGTCGGCGTGCCCGCCTTTTTCTGATGAGCCTTCGGGCCTTCTTCCCGGATGTATTGCCCGATCTGAAAATCGCGCAGGCGATTAATCACCATAGGCCCAACAATCAGGCCTGTAAAAAGCGCGGTGAGGCTGGCGAAAGCGGTACGAAAAGTCAGATAACGAAAGATGCGGAACGGCGGAAAGTAATGGAAGAGCTTCAGGTAGAGCAGCCAGTAGAGCAATCCGCCTCCGACACCAGTTCTCGGTTCTCAGTTCTAACTTCCCAGTTTCCCTTCGCTTGAGGCTGAAGGAATCCCGCTCTTTTGCTGCCACGTTTCCAGCGCTTTTTCGAGCTTCACACCGCGAGACGCTTTCAACAACACGACATCGCCCTCGCGAGTTTCGCGCGCCAGCCATTCGCCGGCTTCTTCCGGCGTCGCAACAAACTCAGCGCCAACTCCGGCGTCTCGAGCCGCCTCCACCATCGCCTTCGCCAACCCTCGCACGCCGATGAGGAAGTCGACCTTGCCTGCGGCCAGGTAGGTTCCACAGTCGCGATGCAGCTGCTCGCCCGTCGCCCCCAGCTCCAGCATCTCACCGGCGACAACAATCCGCCGTCCGGCGGGCATGGCTGCCAGAGTATCCACCGCTGCCGTGAGCGCCTTCGGACTTGAATTGTAGCAATCGTACAGCACCGTGATGCGCCCCAATTGGACGATCTGTCCCCGTTTGTCCCCAGCCTGAAGAGATGGCAGTGCGGCGGCGATCTCCGATGGTGCTATGCCGTGCTCAAATGCAACCGCTGCCGCGGCGAGAACATTGTAGACATTGTGCTTGCCAAGCAGCGGACTCTCGACCGCCTGGCACATTTCGTGGAGGACGAGATCAAAGCGCGCGCCTTCACTTCCGAGGATCTCGATGTTCTCGGCCCGCACGTCTGCCGTTGTTTTCAGGCCGAACAGAACGACTCTGCCCTTGAAGTCGCGCCCGAACTGCCGCACATATTCATCATCGGCATTTAACACCGCCGTCCCCCCATGCGGAAGAGATTCAATCAGTTCATATTTCGCGCGAGCGATTCCCGCAATGGATTCGAAGCTCTCCAGATGCACCGGTGCAACATTAGTGACCACCCCCTGGTTCGGCAGCGCAATCCGAGCCAGAGCCGCGATTTCGCCGGCGTGCGACATGCCCATCTCGACCACCGCGACATCGTATTCCGGCTCGAGAGTCAGCAGCCCCAGAGGCAGGCCAAAATGATTATTGAAATTACCCTTGGTACGATGCACGCGGTACTTGATCGCGAGCAGATGTGCCATCGCATCCTTAGTCGTCGTCTTGCCCATCGAGCCAGTGATGCCGACGGCCGTCTTGCCCCAAATTTTTCGTACCGCCGTCGCCAGCGTCTGCAGAGCGACGAGCGTGTCATCGACCGCGAGCAGTCGATCGGCAATCGGATAGCGCGCCAGTTGATCCTTCCGAACCACCGCGCCAATCGCGCCCCGGCTGAGTGCCTGCTCGACAAAGTCGTGACCATCGAGACGTTCGCCCTTGACCGCGAAGAAGAGTTCGCCATCTTGCACCGTGCGCGAATCGATCGAATATCCCTGCGCCATTGCGTAGCGGTCATATTCGCCGGTCGCACCAACGAATTCGGCGATACGTGAAAGAAGGAGCCTCACGACGTGCGGCCCGCTTTCGCCGCGCTTTCGCAGTCATAGCCAAGGGTGGCCAGGCTCTCGCGCGCAACCTCTACATCGTCAAATGGGATCGCGCCTTCCTTCGTGGTCTGCACCTTTTCGTGCCCCTTGCCCGCGAGCAGCACAATATCGCCCGGTGCCGCCTGCCGGAGGGCGAGTGCGATAGCCTTGCGCCGGTCCGGCTCAACCAAATACTTCGCACCGGACCTCTGCAAACCGACCAGGGCATCATTCATGATGGCCAGCGGATCCTCGGAGCGCGGATTGTCGGAAGTAAGGACGACAAAATCACTGCCCTTTCCCGCCGCTTCCCCCATCAAGGGACGTTTGGCGCGATCGCGATCTCCACCGCAACCGAACAACGTGATGACCTTCCGCTCCAGTCGTCGACGCCCAACAAAATCGCGAGCCAAGGCAGTGAGATTGCGAAGCGCATCGTCGGTGTGAGCAAAATCCACTACCACCGTGAACGGCTGCCCGCAATCGACGCGCTCAAAGCGCCCCGGAACACTCGGAAGATCGAAGATCCCTTTCGCAATTTCAGCGGGGGAACAATCGCGGGCATAAGCCGCAGCGGAAGCCGCCAGCACGTTATAAACATTCACATTGCCAATCAGCGAAGACCACATCTCGATCTTCCCCGCGGGCGTCACCATTTGAAAACGGTTCCCACTGGACGTGATCTCGACCGATTCGGAATGAAAGTCGCCGGCCGTCAGACCATAAGAAAGCACCTCAGAGCTCTTTTTTTTGCAGAGCTTAAGCAACTGGCAGCCGTATTCATCGTCGGTGTTAAGAACGGCCGCGCGCGGCGGCTCCGTGCCGCAGCCTTCGAAGAGCACCTGCTTGGCACGAAAATATTCATCCATTGTGCCGTGGTAATCGAGGTGATCGCGAGTCAGATTAGTAAAGACGGCCACATCAAAAGGAATTCCAAAAACACGCTGCTGCTCGAGTGCGTGCGATGACACTTCCATTACCGCTTCGGTAACTCCCAGGCCCAGCGCTTCCGACAAAAGCCGGTTCAACTCAAGCGACTCCGGCGTAGTGTGCGGAGAGGGAAGAACCTTTCCCGCCACGTGATATTCGATGGTTCCGACGAGTGCGGTCTTGCGTCCCGCGGCCTGGAAGATCGATTCGACCAGGAACGCGGTTGTGCTTTTTCCGTTCGTGCCCGTGATTCCGGTATTCGCGATGCGCTCGGCCGGACGTTTGTAGAAGTTAGCGCCGAGGCGCGCGAGCGCGCGCCGTCCGTTCACGACCTGTGCCCAAGCCACTGCCGGACGCGGCGTTTCATTCGCCGAGTCAGTAACGATGGCAATCGCTCCCGCCGCGATGGCTTGATCAATGAACCGATTGCCGTCGCTCGTCTCGCCCTTCATCGCGACAAAAACGGTTCCTGGCCGCACTCGCCGGGAATCGTACTCCACCCCTGCCACCGCCGCGTTCCCGCTCTCGGAGAGAATCTCGGCGCCTTGCAGAAGTTGTAGGAAATTCATTGAAGTGATTATAAATACCGGTGCTCGGCCCCTTCGGTAACAAACTTCTTATCTTCCTATCTTCCAAAACGAACCGTGATCCGCGCCCCCGCAGCGACGTGCGACCCAGGCGGAGGCGATTGTTCACGCGCGGTGCCGCTGCCGATGGCATCCAGGTCGAGCCCTAAATCCTGCGCCGCTTCAATCGCCATCCGCAAGTTCTTTCCAAGAAACGACGGAACCTCAATTCCTCCCTCCTCGACGTCGAGAACCACCGTTCCGCCAGTCTGCGATCCTTCAACGGACGAGTTCTCAGGTTCCGAAAGGGCTGGGCTTGCAGCCGGAGAAATCCCT
>Ga0302180_10001811_pt1 | contig 17047 bp, 18 predicted proteins | sample I_Palsa_E3_2_FD_200575 | JGI IMG/M metagenome (GOLD analysis project Ga0302180, IMG submission 200575) | Peat permafrost microbial communities from Stordalen Mire near Abisko, Sweden - I_Palsa_E3_2 | ecosystem: Environmental > Terrestrial > Soil > Palsa > Peat permafrost | place: Sweden... | reverse complement strand
GCTTGCCTCGACGGCGTCCTGGCTAAAATCTTCCAGCTCCGGTGACACCACTTCGCCGATACGGTGCACGTAGCTGCGCGTGCGGATCCCCAGCGCTTCGAGGAACTGGGCGCAGATCGCACCGAGGCAGACGCGCATCGCGGTTTCGCGCGCGCTTGCGCGCTCGAGCACATTGCGCAGATCACGCTGACGATATTTAAGTGCGCCCGCGTAGTCGGCGTGACCGGGTCGCGGATTGGTCAGCGGTTTGCCGGCGCCGGTGATCGGATCCATCAGCGCGCGCACGTTTTCATAGTCGCGATTGCGCACCATCACGGCAATCGGTGAACCGAGCGTTTCGCTGCCACGCACGCCGGCAAGAAATTCGACTTCGTCGCGTTCGATTTTCATGCGGCCGCCGCGACCGTAGCCGCCCTGGCGCCGCGCCAGCGTTTCGTTGATGCGTTCAACGTCGAGTCGGAGATGCGCGGGCAGCCCGTCGAGGATCCCGACGAGCGCCGGTCCGTGGGATTCGCCCGCCGTGAGGTAGCGGAACACCCAGGCTCTCTTAGCGGCATGTTCAGCATGCGCCTGCGGAGCGGGCAGCGCAGCGCCTGCCCGCGGTGGTCCGCGGCCGGCCCGGGTACGATGCCTGCACTATGGCTAAAGAATTAGACGGACTGCGCGTCGCGATCTTGGTTGAAGACGCGTTCGAACAAATAGAAATGACCGCTCCCCGCAGGGCGCTAGACGACGCCGGCGCGGAAACCGTGCTGATCTCGCCGCGCACCGACGGCGTGCGCGGCTGGAAGCACCTGACGCCGGCGGATGTCTTCCCGACCGACCTGCCGCTTGCGCAAGCGAACAGCGCGGATTTTTCCGCCCTGCTGCTGCCCGGCGGGGTCATCAACTCCGACACGCTGCGACTCAATCAAGAGGCGGTCGAATTTGTGCGCGAGTTCGCCCGGACGGGAAAGCCCATCGCGGCGATTTGCCATGGCCCGTGGATACTGGTGGAGGCCAACATCGTGCGCGATCGGACGCTCACGTCGTGGCCGTCCCTGAAAACCGATATTCGCAACGCCGGCGGCAATTGGGTCGATCGAATGATGGTGGACGACGGTAACCTGGTCACCAGCCGCAAGCCCGACGACATTCCCGCCGTCATAAAGCAAAAGCCGCCCTTTCGGGCGGCTTTCTTAAAGGACGAAAGCGCTGAGCGTTTACCGGCCTTTTTTGCGGGTGGTCTTCTTCGCAGCTGCTTTGCGAGCCGGCGCGGCCTTGCGAGCAGGAGCCTTTTTCGCGGTCGATTTCTTCGCCGCCGGCTTCTTGGCCGACGACTTCTTCGCCGCGCCGCGCTTGGCGGTGCCAACGGCTTCCTTCAACGTGCGTCCGGCAATGAATTTGAGCACCTTCTTGGCCGGGACTTTGATCGGCTCGCCCGTCTTCGGATTGCGCGCGATGCGAGCCGCGCGGTCCCGAACCTTGAACTGGCCGAAGGGGGTAAGCTGGACTTTATCGCCCGACTTGAGCACGTCGGTGATCTTCTCCAGCATCGCTTCGATCAGGTCAACGACCTGGCGGCGCGGGAGTTCCAACTCTTCGGCGAGCTCACGAGCTAACTCGTTCTTGGTCATACTGTCCTTTCGGATTTGGGGCTGCTAATTCACCAGCGGATTATCGAAAAAACCCCCATTTCCTTGTGGAAATCGGCATTTTTGCCTTCAGGGCTTTCTTGGGGTGGGCGGCTCCGGATAGATGACGTGGGGCGTGATCAGAAAGACGATTTCGTCACGCTCGTGGGCGGTTTGCTTGTTCTGAAAAATCTTGCCGAGGATCGGAATGTCGGCGAGCCAGGGCACTTTAGAGATCGTCTCGCTCGACGTGTCCATCATCAGACCGCCCAACACGATGGTCTGCGCGTCGTTGACCCGAAGCGTGGCGTCGATCTTCCTGTTCGTGATGATCGGATAACCCGTTGAAGTAATCCCTTCGATTTCGCTGTATTCCGGGTGAAGTTCCGCCGTTACCGTGCCGTCGTTGCCGATCGTCGGCGTCAGGCGCAGCTTCACGCCGACATCCACGAACTGCACGTTCTGGCCTCCGAGGACCGACGTATTGAACACGATCGGATACGTCTCCCCAACCAATAGATCCGCTTCTCTGTTGTTCAACGTTACCAGCTTCGGCGTCGCGAGAATTTGAGCCCTCCCGAGCGAAATCAGCGCATTGAGCGTCACATTCACGGGAATCGCACCGCCGGTAAACGCATAGGACGTCGACCCTGGTGTCACGGTTCCTTGGAGATTCGTTCCGCCGAACTCCAATCCAAAGTTGCTGGTGTCGTTTTGCGGCGTCACATCGGCAACCTTGACTTCAAACATCACCTGCGGACCGGGACGATCGATTGTCGAGAAGAGGCTTGCTGCCGTGCTCTGCACATTGTCGTTGCCATCCACGACTACTTCGTTACGCTCGCTGTCGGCGATATAGGTTCCGTCTGCAGTAAGGATCTTCAGCTCTTTGATGGCGTCGTCCGCGCGGATGTAATCCAGCCGATAGGCGCGCGTTTGCGTTCCGCTTCCTCCGCCGACGGTCGCCGCGTCGAGCGTCGCGATCAATCGCCGCGCTCGCCCCACGGTATCCACATCGCCGCTGATCACAACGGCGCTCGTTCGGCGATCGGCCACGATCACGGTGCCGGTCGCAAGCGCCGGCCCAATTTCCTTCGCCACGTCGTCAGCATTTGCATGGGCCAGCCGTAACACCGCGGTCTGCGCGCCGGCGTTGGGTTGATTCTCAACATAGCGGCGGTTCATGGCATCGGCGGAACCGAGGATCAAGACGTTCCCGACACGATGCACTTGAAGTCCGTTCGCCGTGACCAGCACTTCGAGAACGCGGTCGAAGGTGACATTGCGCAGATGAATCGTGACGCGCTGCGGCTTGATCGAGGCGTCGGTCATAATGTTCTCGCCCGACTGCGCGGCGAGGAGTGTAATCACATCACTGATATCGGCATCGTGCACGTCGATCGTGATCAGATTGCTCGGACCGGCGAGCGCTCGCGCAAAGAGAAGCATGCTCAGCGCGCAGCACAGCAGAGTTCTCATCGATGGGCAATGTTCAGCATCAAGCGCGTTCCATCGGAGAGAGTAACACCGTCGGCGGTTATGGCCGCGACCGCAAGCTCGCCGATACGATCCCCGATGCCTAGCACGCGTACGCTGCCAGCATCCTCCACGAGCGCGCGCGCCGGATTCCCGAGAACGATCGCGCGAACGACCGGTGCACTTGGCGACGCCCCGTTGAGCTGGGCAATGGGACCATTTTGCGCGGCGCCCGCATTCGGCGGCAAGACGACTCCAATCTCACCCGCTTGCCCATCGCGCAACGCGCCGCCTTCGAACTTCGCGCGAATCGATTGTTCGGGCACAAATGGATCACGGCTAACAGAATACGCCGGAAATGTCAGGCGCGGCGGTAGGTCGAGGCCTGATCGGTCGTTCTGCGCGCGCACGTCAGCGGCACCGGCAACCAACGAAGTCTGTGTGGTCAACGGCAATACACCGATGGCTCCCATGATCAACAGCGACGCCAGCCGCGCAAGCGAACGCCGTTCGTCGTCATGGAGCGCCGGAAGCATGTTGCGCCTCCTCTCCCGCAATGCCTCGATAGCGGAAAATAGTAGCGTGGAGTTTAGCGCTAAGAATCGGCTTCACCGAACGGTCCCCTTCGTCGTTAAGATTCAAGTCGCTCACATCGATGAGAACATTGTGGCGTGGCAGGTCCGCGACGAAAGCCAACAGGTTACGAAATCTTCCACGAACATCGATTTCGAGGGCGGTTCCTGCGAGCGAACTACTCGAAGTGCTTTGGCCTGGCACCGGGGGGGCGGGCGAGGATGACGGGGCCGGTACGATAGACCGAACATCGATGCCGTAGATACGCGCCTCGCGATCGAGTAAACTCAGCGTTGCCGCCGTCACTGCGCTTTGCGACCCTTGTCCAGAGAGCTGACGAACATCGTTCGACACCCGCAGGGCAAGCGAGTGCAGTTCCGCAGCGTGCCGGACATCGGCTTCATTTTGATTTGCTTCGTCGTACAGGCTCTTCGCCTGCGACTTGAGGGCGGCGATGGTCTGAGATGTTGGCCACCACACGAGACCAACGCCGACGCCGAGGAAGACCGCCACCCCGAGGATCCAGACGACCCGAATGCCGGCTGACATCGTCATTGGCCCTCCGACCTTCATCGAGTCGCCCACACGCGCATTTCAAAAGAGATGATGGTGCCCGAGCGATCGCGATCTTCTTTGCTCGCGCGGATGAGGTCCGGGGATGCCGCACTTGAGCTCGACATCAAATCGGCGACCGTGTCGCTGAGCCCGTCGAGCCCTTCGGCGCGACCGTCGATCTGAGTGCCGGTATCGGCGCGCGTAATGCTGGTAAGCCAGGCGCGCGCCGGGACGTGATTGGCGATATCGGCGAGTCCGCTCGACAGCGCCGCTCCCGAGCGACGGATTTCGCGAAGGCGCGCATCAATCGCGAGCAACTCCTCGACCCGGGTCTTTCGCAGCTTGAGTTCGCTTAGCTCAGCATTACTCGCGTTGCGTCGCAATGTCTGGAGTTGCAGCTCCTCGCGCGCCTGGCCAAGCAGAATCTGCTCGATAACCCACCACATGCCGACGACGGCCATGATCGTAGCAAGCGCGCCAAGCGGGGTCCGCAGGGGTTCAGGAATCCGGCTTGGCCGAAGGTAAGCAACCGCGTCAGGTTCACTATCGCGTAAATAGTTGAAGCGCACTAGACCGCGACGCTCCACAGTGCAAGACTCGCAGCCAGCGCCCAATCTGGCGTCGCAGCACGGACAACATCGTCCGGATATGCGCCGTTGCGCAGCACCTCCGGTACAGGCATCTCTGTGATGGCACTCGTGGCTTCTTCCAGATTCCGAGCAAAGTTCGGCAAGCGTGCGCCGTTGCCGGTAACGACGATGCGCTCGATCGTGGTGCGCGAGCGCGCTCGATCGACTAACGCCGCAATTGCTACTATCACTTCTTCGCTTGCTGTCTGTCCCGCGCCGGCACACCCGAGGATTCGCTTACGACGTTCCGCAGTCGGCATGTCGATCGAAAGCTCGGCGGCAATGCCGCGCGTGACGGCCGCTCCCCCAGTTTGCGCAGCAAGAGAGATCGGACCGGAGGCTCCGAAAACATGAATGCCGGAGCGGTCCGACCCGATGTCAACGATTGCATCGCAATCGGGAAAGACTCGGCGCATCGCGAACGCGTCGTGGTCGACTGCGACTGCACGCAACCCAGCGGAACTAACCGCGCTAAGGCGTGAGTGGATGCTCAACGGATGCGCAACGCCAATAGCAAACGTACCGGAAGCCCGATCGACCGGATGGGTTCGCACGATGGAGTTGTCCTCGTCCAAATCCCAACCAGCGAAACGCTGCGCCTCAAAGCGCGCCGCTCGCATGCGCTCTGCCCAGCTCATTTTGGGAAGGCGCAGGGTACGCAAGACGCAGGTGGGAGCGCCAACCGCAAGCACGCAGCGCCGCTCGCGCGTTCCGATCTCCGCAATCATCTCTTCGATTACGGCTGCTACGAGTTCGGGCTCTTCGACCTGCGACGGAGACACAGCGTCATCCGGAACGTCACGCGCGACGACAGCACGAATACGAACTGCACCCTCGCGATTGGATTCGCCGCAGGCGACGCGTGCGCGTGTCGATCCCAAATCGATTCCGAGCGGAAGCAGCTTCCAATCAGCCATCGTCCGTCACCAATGCAACATCGTACATGCTATTGTTCCGATGGCCAAGAACGGCGCGAACGCTACACGGTCGTCGGACCTCGCGCGCTTGAAGATCAGCAGCGGAATAACCAAAAGCGCGCCGGCGACAAACGCTGCGCCTAGCGCCTCGAGGGATGCTAGTCCACCAAGCCCAGCGCCGATGACGCCACTGAGCTTCACGTCGCCAAGTCCAATTCCACAGCCACGCGTTGCCGCATGCAGTGTTAGCATCGATCCCATACACGCGCCCGCGCCGACCAACGCGATGGACATGTCTCGACCGAAGATGGACCCGAGCACGATTGCAATCGTTGTGACATTCACTACCTGATCGAATACCAGGCCGGTTACAAGATCGCTCGCGGCGCAAACGACCACGCACGCCAGAGCCATGATGGCACAGGCTGAAATCGGCATGTCGCGGCGATCCGCCACGATGATAGCCAACACCGCCCCCACAGCCAGGAGCACAATTGCCGGCCGTCGCAGCGTGACGGCATCGCTGCGAACGCGCGCGACCGTCACCAGCACGAGCAGCGACACGGCGAAGAGTGAGAGCGCAGCCGTTGAGCCCATTAGCGAACTCTCGCGAGTGCAACGCGGACGGGAGTGTATCTCGGATCGATGCGCTCCGCAAGGCGCAACAATCGCTTCGCCTTTGCTGCATCCAAAGACCGCGCCGCATCCGACGCCGCTAACGCCAGCGCCTGAACGTCCCGGCGTTCTTGGCCGACGCGTTCGAAGTCGCGCTCGGCAGCGCCGTATCGCCCCAACCGTTGAAGGCATAAGGCGCGATCCATGCGTACCGCCGTCGCCTCTGGGTTATCGCGTAGAACAAGACCCGCTACTTCAACTCCGTCTTCGAGCGCGACGCTTGTCCGTTCGAGAAACGCGGCGAAGACATAGCGGTCGGCAGCAATCACATTTCCGGGATCGATCTGCAGTGCCAAGCGATACTTTATCTTCGCGCGGCCGTCGCGAGCGTAGAACAGCGCGTCGCCTCGCGTCACCAACGCAGAGGAGATCGCAGAACGAAGCATCGGGTATGCGCACGCAAGCGCGATCGCCACGAGCGCCAGCCTGCGCAGAGAAGCTTTCCACACGATCATGCCAACAGTACGTAATAGCCAGCGATGGCGAGCGATAATCCGCCTCCAATGACACCCGATGCGCTTTGGACCGCCGGACCTACGGCGATCCGCGCACCCCACCGCAGCCCCAAGCCGACGCTTGCGAGTGGCGCGATGTGTCCCACTGCAAAAGCGAGCGTCACGGTCAGCGAAGTAAATGGCGAGCCCGACAGCGAGGCGACACCTGCCATCGTCGCAACGACCGGCGTGCAGCATGGTGAGACGACTAGGCCAAGTGCGCCGCCGGTGAGTAGTGCCGAACCGCCCAAGCGATCGCGCTGATGCTGACATCCCTTATCGGAGGCAAGCGCTCGCAGACCGAGGCACAAAAAGCACGCTGCAAGTCCGAGATAGATTAGCTGCGAAAAAGCAACTAACTTTCCGATTAGCGACGCGGTTACGGCCAAGACAGCATAGCAGAGCAGTAACCCTGTGACAAACGCCGCAACGCGCAACCATTTCGCGCGTCCGCCCGGATCGGCCACGATTGCTGCCAGTGCGAGGTAGCGCGGTGCTACGCATGGTCCAACGCTCGTCGCTAAACCAGCGCCGAATGCCGACGCCACAACCAGCGGACTCACCCTATTGGCTCGCGACTGCGGTGAATCCAGTCGCAGATGCGTACTGGATGTGCGTTGCCGACGTCCCCCCGCCGACCGCTGCTAGTGTCGCCGGGTCGTGTTGTCCGGGGCAGATGATCGTATAGCTCGCGCTTCCGGTGTTGTAGTTCGCGACTTGGTACTGATAGAAGCCGGTCGGGTCAACCGGATCGATCGGCGTTTGGCGCAAGTATTGGCCGAGGTTCGTGTCGGTCGAGGTAACGTTCGTTGCCGTCGTAACGTCAGGATATGCCTCGTGATCCGTCTCGTATTCCTCGAGTGCAGTGGCGATCTCTTTGAGGTTTGCTTCGCATGCTGCCGTCTGTGCTTGGGCACGGGCGCGCATGAAATTCGGGACCAGGATCGCAACCAGAATGGCGATGATCGCCACCACGATCATCATCTCGATTAGCGTAAACCCACGCTCTTCCGTACGTAACATCCGCTCTCCGTTTCCAGCCTGCGCCTTCAACGGAGTTCAGTGCCACGATCACGCGCTGATGGGACGTGCGTGGGGTTGTAATTTTCGCAAAGCTCCACGGTGCAAACGAGAGATATGGCGCCGCGAATATCCCAAGCGCTGCGCAATCTCTCCGACGGGCGTGTCGTTCTCGTAAATCTCTCGAAGGATCTCCCGCTCTACGTCAGAGAGCAACGCGAGACCGGAATCGATGAGCACACGGTCGAGCTGACTGTCGATCGTATACGAGAGCGCGAGATGTTCGTAAGGGCGCAGGGCGTCCACCGACAAAGGCGTGCCTTCGTCACGGTAACGCATCATCTCTCGAAACTCGCCTTCACTCACGCCAAGGTAGTGAGCCAGTTCCGGTGCCTTGGGCTCGCGCCCCAACCGCGCCCAGAGCTCGCGTTCTGCAGCCCCGCATCGGCGTTCCAGTTCTCGCATCCGCCTCGGCACACGAACGGCCCGTTCGCTGTCTCGCACGTAATGCATGAGTTCACCGAGTACAAGCATCCACGCATACGCCTCGAACGGCGTGCCAACGCTAGGATCAAAACGGTCGGCAGCTTTGATCAACCCGATCGCAGCGACCTGCTCGAGGTCCCTCCGGTCAATGCCGTCGCGCATAAATTTTCTGGCGCCGCGTACACAAAGGTACCGATACTCATGAATCGTCCGTTCGCGTTCAGATTCAAAGCCGATCATTTGATGCTTCCGATCGTTGAGTAGAGAGGGATGAGGATTGAGCCCACGATGAGACCCACAAGTGCGCCAAGCCCGATGATCAAAATCGGCTCGACCACGCTGCTCAGAGTTGCCACCGCAGTTTCTACATCGAGATCGTAGTAGTCGGCAATGCGCAACAGCATCGCGTCGAGCGTTCCCGTTTCTTCGCCTACTCGGACCAGTTGAAGAAACAGTCCTTCGAACAGCGAACTGCGCTCAAGAGCCACCGCGATCGAGCTGCCCTCGCGCAGCGCTGCCGAGAGATCGCCCGTCAGCCGCGAATAGACGGCATTCTCAATGACGTCGTTTGCCGCGTCTAGCGCTTCAAGCAACGGCACGCCGGACCGCAGCAGCGTGCCGAGCGTACGTGAGAACCGCGAGACCACGGCTTTGCGTAGAACGCTGCCGAAGACGGGGGTTGCGAGCGAGAGCTGGTCGATCCGGAGAGCGATACGCCCCTCCCGCCGTCCAAGCCGGATCAGTGCGATAGTCATGGGCAGAAGCGCCGCAAGCGCAATCCAACTGAGCGGACTCTTCAGCGCATTTCCGGCTGCGATGAGGAGGCGAGTTGACAACGGCACGGTCACGTGCATCTCAACAAACATCGACGCAAATGCCGGTACTGTACTACCTACCAAGAAGAGAACGAGGGCGAGCGCGGCCGTCGCTACAATAAGTGGATAGGCCAGCGCCGAACGGACCTTCTTGCGCACCGCCAGATGACGTTCCAGGAGCGTCGCCAAACGTTCGAGGATCTCATCCAGCGCACCGCCGAGTTCGCCGGCCCGAATCATCGCGACGAAAAGCCGCGGAAATTCGCGCGGGCGCTTTGACATTGCGGCCGACAGCTCGCTGCCCGACTCGATGTCGCTGGAGACCGACCGTAGTGCTTCGCATAAACGGGCATCTCGGCAGCCCTCGACGACCACATCGAGCGCGCGGCGAATCGGAACTCCCGACCTGATCAGGGTTGCAAACGCGCGGAAGAACGCGCTGCGAGCGGCCGCAGAAACAGGCCACCCCGTTATGATCGATCCGATCATCCCGCGCGCTGAATCCGCCGGAGCGATCGATGTTACGTACAGGGTCCGAGTACGCAGATGCGCAAGCGCCTGCTCCCGGTTATCAGCCTGAAGTGAACCGGCGACAAAACCACCTTCGCCATTGCGTGCCGTATAGGCATAGATCGATGCCAACGTCGATCACCCCACCTGCCGGTCCGTCGCAACGTCTTCAAAACGCTCGCTCACGCGGCGCGCAGCATCGCGGTCGATCTCGCTACTCTGCACGAGCTCACTCAAATGATGTTCGAGTGTCTGCATGCCTAACTGGCGTCCCGTGGTCATTGCATTGCGGATAAGGTGCGTTTTAGATTCGCGAATCATTGCGCGTACCGCGTCGTTGACGAGCAGCACTTCGACGGCCGCGCGACGCCCGGGACCGTGTTTACGTGGAATAAGGCGCTGGGAGACAACGGCAGTCAGCGACTGCGCAAGTTGCGACCGCACCTGTGACTGCTCCGCACCGCCGAATGCATCGATGATCCGCTCGATCGTTTGAACAGCACTCCCCGTGTGCAGTGTGGTAAAGACCAGATGTCCGGTTTCGGCCGCGGTAAGGGCCGCTCGCATGGTCCCACTATCGCGCATCTCGCCGAGCATGATGACATCCGGATCTGCGCGCAGCGTCCCAAGCAGCGCTGTGCTGAATGACGGCGCATCCCTGCCAACCTCACGCTGCGTAATGAGCGATCGAAGGCTCTCGTACCGATATTCGATAGGGTCTTCAATGGTAATGATCCGACGGGCCGAGGCCGCATTGATTTCGGCGACGAGCGCCGCGAGCGAGGTCGACTTACCGCTGCCGGTCGGTCCGGCGAAAATAACCAGCCCGCGATCGCGGTGTGCTAGCGTTGCCACGACTGGGGGCAGGTGGAGGGATTCGAGTGTCGGGATGCGTTTGTTGAGCAAACGCAATGCGAGCGTACACCCCTGAGATCCACGAAATGCGTGGATGCGCAGCACGAGCCGATCATCGGTGACCTTCGCAGCGGAGACATCTTGGCCAGCCTCGAGGTGGGCGAGTGCCTTGGGCTCCAACAGCGCGCGTGCGATCTCCGTCGTATCTTCTGCCGACAGCGGCGAGCCGGTTAGAAACTGAAGTTCGCCGTCGACGCGCAGCGCTGGACAGAGCCCGGGAACAAAATGGATATCCGACGCATTTTGCTGCCGGCCGACATGAAGCACGTCGACCAGTCGAATGTGCGGAATTGTCGCGCTCACAGCACATCACCCGACCCCAGGACTCGTTCCAATTCGCCCCGCGACGTCTCGCCGCGCGCGACGAGTTGCAATCCCTCAGTCAACATCGGTTCGTATCCGGCACGCGACGCCAGTTCCACCAGGTCAAGCGCCGCGTCATTACGCCCGACCGCGGATCGAACGGCATTGGTCATCGGTAGGAATTCGAAGATTGCTACGCGTCCGCTGTAGCCGGACCCATCGCATCGCTTGCAGCCGGTCGACTCAAACGCGGGGCCGCGAGCGCTCGGGACGGGACGCCGGCAACCCGTGCAAAGGCGGCGCACAAGGCGTTGCGAGACAATGGCCGAGAGCCCAGCCGCGAGAGTGTGCCGATCCAAACCGAATTCCACTAGACGCTCGACCGCGCGCAGCGCATCGCCGGCGTGAAGCGTTGTCATGACGAGCTGACCCGACAGCGCAGCCGACATGGCTACGCTCGCTGACTCAGCATCGCGCATCTCGCCGAGCATGATCACATTGGGATCCTGTCGGAGAAAGGAGCGCAGCGCAGAGGCAAACGTAAGGCCCGCTTTGACATTGACCTGCACCTGCGCCACACCCGCCATTTGAACTTCGACGGGATCTTCGACTGTGCAAATGTGCTGACCATCCAAGTTTCGCTCAGCCAACGACGCGTAAAGGGTCGTGGTTTTTCCGCTCCCCGTCGGACCGCAAACCACGATGAATCCGTGCGCAGCGTGGATCGCGCGGCGGTAGCGCATAAGCATCGGCGCGCTCATCCCAAGCGAGGCGAGTCCGGGAACCTCAGCCTGCATGTCGAGCAGGCGAATCACCAGTTTTTCCCCAGCGATCGTCGGCATCGATGACACGCGCGCGTCGAGTGTTCGGCTACCTCGTTCCAACAGGTAGCGCCCGTCTTGTGGCAAGCGGCGTTCGGCAATGTCCATTGCCGCGAGCAGTTTTACCCGCGAAACCACCGAATGGAAAAGGTCGCGCGGCATTTGATCGCTCTCGCGGAGGATGCCGTCGACCCTCAACCGCACGCGACCACCGGCTCGAATTGGCTCTAGATGAATATCGGATGCCCGCAACCGCACCGCAGCTTCGTGAAGCCGGTCGACGGCGCGTATAGCGGGCGGATCGTCCACGACTTCGTCTGCCGCCCGTTCCTGTAGCGCGTAATATCTTGCGATGCGGCTGCGAATGGCCTCGCGCGGCGCCTCGATCGCAACAATTCGCAGCCCCGTAAGGGCTTGCACGCGGTCGATCAGGCTCTCTTCGGCGGGAATCGGGACGATGATGTGAAGCTCGTCGCCGTCCACGCGGCTGGCAAGAACCGCGTGCCGGACCGCGATCGCGTGCGGTATTAGCGCAAGCGCTTCTGGTGAGCTAAGAGGAAATTCACCCTCGAGCAAAGCCCGAGGCTCAGCGTAGAGAGGCACACCTGTAACCCCACCTGACGGTGTAAAATTTCCCGGGAGCCGTGGCAAGAGTGACGCTCGGGCCACCTTTATCGCATATTGGAAACGAGTTTGCAATACGGTGAAAACGACGGCGACCCTTAATGTCCGAATTAATACCCTGTCGGGCACTGGAAGTACATTGCGGCTTCGCCCTGGACGACGCTTGTCGTCTCCCCCGCGACGCGGGAGGGTGCTTGACACACCGGTGCGAGAAAACGGTGGTAGACTGGTGTGGTACCAAGCCGTGCGTCACCGGGGCCGCTCAAAAGAGCGGCCATCGGCATTTAAGGGGTTTGTTCTTCCAGCTCTTTGCGCATTTGGCGCCAGCCGCGGAAGTTAGCGTGGAAATCAGTATCATCGCTCGGAGTTGCGACGTGCTCGAACGGGCTCATGTGGCGATCGCTCAACAAACGCTGGCATAGCTCAATGTCTTTTTCGATATCGCGCTTGCCGTCGTGGGTGAGGTACGACACGCGAGCGCATCGTGCGGCGCTAACCCTCTTCAGTTCCTCGATTGGCATCGTGCGCTCGTCATCTTGAACGAGGGGCAAGTGCCACGCGCCAATCGCGACGGGCGCCGGTTTCGAAGCATCTATCGCCGCGCGCATGTGCTGCGCAGCAACGCGAATCTCCGGTTGCGCATTTTCTGCAAGACGCAACTTGAAGAAATTGTCCCATTCCGTCGCCGTCACGATTACCGTGTGCCACATGAACGGTTCCATGATGCGATTCACGACTTGCTTATGAACGTTGAGTCTTTGCAAATCCCGCACGTGCCCCACGGCGCTATCCCGCGCGCGCAGCCACTCGGCCTTGGCTTCTTCTTCTTGTTCCTCGGTGAGCGTTTCGCTCGCCGACATGCCGGCCTTATTCACGCCCCATTCGACCGGCATCGCGGGATTTTGCAACACGCGCTCGATCATTTTGCTCGTTGGAACTGCGCGCGAGGAACTCGAATTTTTTGAGAGTACACGATGCGTATTAAACTCACTTAAGATAAAGCGCGGGAAGCGCACCTCAAGCGTGGTCAAACGGATACCCGCGGGGCTGATCGAGTCGGCCAGCACCCGGGCGTTGAAGCCCTGGTCGTCCATGGTTAGCTTTGACTAGCCGCGATACCGCAGGAAGGCCGGCACTTCGATGTCGTCCATGTTCACCGGTGTCACCGCATCGAGCTTGCCGCTTTCGAACGCGTGACCCGCTTGCGGACGATAGCCGCGCGGAGCACCGAAGCCCGCAGCCAACACCGTTACCCGCACTTTGCCGGTCATCGTTGGATCGATCGATGCACCAAAGATGATCTGCGCGTCCGAATCGACCGCGCGGCTGATCATCTCGGCCGCCTCGTTGACTTCGTACATCGCCATATCCGGACCGCCGGTGATATTGAAGATCACGCCGCGCGCGCCTTCGATCGTCGTTTCCAAAAGCGGCGAGGCGATGGCCTTTTGCGCTGCGTCGGCGGCGCGATGCTCGCCCGTGCCTTCGCCGATGCCCATCATCGCACTGCCCGCATCGCTCATCACGGTTTTGACGTCGGCGAAGTCGAGATTGATCAAACCCGGCTGCGTGATCAAATCGCTGATCCCTTGAATCCCCTGGCGCAACACATCGTCCGCGTAGGCGAAGGCTTCATTGAGCGGCGTGCGCTTTTCAATGACTTGCAAAATGCGCTCGTTAGGAATCGTGATCAGCGTATCGACTTTGGCTTCCAAGTCGGCGATCGACGTTTCCGCGGTCTGCATGCGCTTACGTCCTTCGAACGCAAACGGTTTCGTTACGACGGCAATGGTCAGCGCGCCCGAATCGCGCGCGAGCTCGGCAATCACCGGCGCTGCGCCGCTGCCGGTGCCCCCGCCCATGCCGGCGGTGATAAAGACCAGATCCGATCCATCCAGCACCATCGCGAGATCTTCGCGCGAGGCTTCGGCGGCTTCGCGCCCCAGCGTCGGATTTGCCCCAGCGCCCAGGCCGCGCGTTTGTCCGCCGCCGATGTGCACCGTGTTCTCGGTGCGCGAGTTGCGCAGCGCCTGCACGTCGGAATTCACTGCGTAGAATTCTACGCCGGTAAGGCCCGCTTCGATCATGCGATTGACGGCATTGCAGCCGCCGCCGCCGACGCCGATTACCTTGATCGACGCGGCATGTTCGGGTTGAAAGCGCCGTGCATCTGCCATCTGAGCTTGCTCCTCGATTAGATTAAGTTGCTTAGGTTTTTTCACGTCGTAACTCACGGATTGGCGCGTCAGCGCCAAACGTAACGGATTCAGCGAAGCTGAATCCTAGTTCCAAAGATCCGAGAACCACTGTCGGACTTTGGTAAGCATCGATCCACCACTGCGTCGCACGCCGTTGCTCTCGTCTAATTCGCCGTTTGCGCCAAAGAGCACCAGGCCGATCGCGGTGGCATACTGGGGTTGGCTCATCGCCTCGGTCAAGCCGATCAGCGTCGAAGGCGAACCGACGCGCGTCGGCAGGCCGAAGACGTCTTCGGCAATCGGCACGAGGCCCGGCAAGAGCGCGCCGCCGCCGGTAATCACGACTTCGCCCAGCACGAGATCGCGCGGCACGTTCTCGATGATCTTTTGCTTGGCCATGCGCAGCGTTTCGAGCACGCGCGGCACCACGATCGCGCGCAGTTGTTGCGTAGTGAATTCTTTATTCGTGCGACCGTCGAGCCCATGCACCGAAAACGTCATCTCGCCGTCGTCGGCCACGCCGGCGCCGAAATGTTTTTTCACGTCTTCAGCTTGCGCGAGCGACGTTTTTAAGCCCAGCGAAATGTCGCTGGTGAGAATGTTGCCGCCGACCGGAACCGTCGCGGTGAAAATCGCGCTGCCAAGGGAGTAGACCGCGATATCGGTCGTGCCGCCGCCGATGTCGAGCAACACCACGCCGACTTGTTTTTCCTCGGGCAACAGCGTGGAAGCCGAACTTGCCAGCGGCTCGAACACGAGTCCCGCAGCTTCAAGTCCCGCGCGATGCACACACTTGAGCACGTTGGTAATAAAGGTCGAGCCACCGGTGATGATGTGCGTATCAACTTCTAAGCGACCGCCGGCCATGCCGATTGGATCGTCCACGCCGTCTTGTCCGTCAACCGTGAAGTAGCGCGGCAGCGCGTGAATGATCTGACGATCGGCGGGAATGTTGATGATCTTGCTTGCGTCGATCACGCGACGCACGTCGGCACTGGTCACTTCGCGATCGTCACTCGTTGTTGCAACGACGGCACGATTGTTGGTGCTGCGAATGTGATCGCCGGTAATGCCCACGTAGACGTCGGCGATGTGCACGCCGGCCATCCGCTCGGCGCGTTCCGTTGCCGCCTCGATCGACTTGATGGTCTCGTCGAGATCGACCACCACGCCTTTGCGCATGCCGAGGGACGGGGCCTCACCTACGCCCACGATCTCCAAGCCGCTCGGACCTTCCACGGCGACGACCGCACAGGTCTTGGTCGTCCCGATATCGAGCCCGCAAACGGTCTCGTGCTTCATAACCCCCATATATTGTGCCGGCGACGAGCAATCCCTACTACATGAGGGCATCAAAAGTAGGGAACCGAGAGGGCTTGGCGCCCTAAGCGTCGACTCCTTGAGGAAAGGATGCGGATGGGCTGGGGATAGGCTGCTAATAATAAATACCCACCCCAGGTCGGCCGATTAAGCTAATGATGGAACAGCGCCGCACGAGTTTAGAACGCGGGCTCATGATGGCCTTTGGCCTCGTGATCCTCGTCATGTTGCTAATGGGAGTGGTCATGTCGTGGGCCCTGAGCGGGATCTCCGATCAGGCCGCCGTGTTGAGCAACCGCGTGATCGCGGGGCAGCTCGCGTATGCCAAGGTCGCCAACGATGCTGACAGCTTGCGCTCGGCAACGCTTGAATCCGCGACGTCCACCGACCCTGCCGCAGCCGCAAAACAACTTGCCCTCGCCAACACGCTGGTCAAGCAGTTCCCCGACGACTCGCGCAAGATGGTCGAGATCTTCTGCCCCACCAAGAGCGCAGCCAAGGGGGGCACCGATCTCACGACATCGTCCTGCGCCAACAACAGCGACGAGATCGCCAAGCAAATCGGCCCCTTGGTCGATACGTTTAGCTCGAGCGCAAGCGGCTACGACTTCCAAGCGCTCTCGGCGGTGAGCCTCCTCCAGAGCGGCAAGAACAAAGACGCGCTCGCACAGATCAACGGCCCGTCGGGCGTCGCTTACGCGAAGCAAAGCACTGATGGTCAAGCGATGCTCAACGCCTTGGTCGCGCTCGCGAGCGATCGCTACCAGAAGTTGCTCGCCGCACGTACGACCAGCTACATCGCCTTGGGTGCCGGCATCGCGATTGCGATCATCATCGTGGGGCTGATGTACGGCTGGCTGCGCACGATCGTGCTGCGCGGCATCGGCCGGTGCGTCGAGATATTCGAAGCGATGGGCAGCGGCGATCTCTCGCAGCGTATCAACTGGCACGGCCACGATCTCCTCGGCCGCCTGGGTCAGGCGATCGATCAATTCGCCGATCAGATGTCGGGTATCATCCGCCGCATTCAGCGCGCGTCGCTCACCGTGCAAACCCGGTCGGAACAAAGCAGCCATATCGCGCTGCAAGTGGACAGCCGCGTC
>Ga0302180_10001807_pt1 | contig 17049 bp, 16 predicted proteins | sample I_Palsa_E3_2_FD_200575 | JGI IMG/M metagenome (GOLD analysis project Ga0302180, IMG submission 200575) | Peat permafrost microbial communities from Stordalen Mire near Abisko, Sweden - I_Palsa_E3_2 | ecosystem: Environmental > Terrestrial > Soil > Palsa > Peat permafrost | place: Sweden... | reverse complement strand
ATGGGAACGAAGTCATGGCTGGGGATGCCATCCGCGCTTCAGATAATTTGCCTACGAGTTCGCGGTTCCCATGGCGCCGCTTTCTGATTACGACGATAGGACATACCTTTCGGGTCATTCAAATAACAGGAGGTCAGTGAACAGAAGTAACCAGGAAATGGACTCCAAAGTAAGGTTGCTTGGTCGGCTTTTGGACGTACTTTATCGCGCGTGATTCCATCGCCCGATTCACCGCGGCTTGGCCAGTTCCGGTTTCCATGGCGTGGCGATTCACATACGTGTTCACCCGACGACATCCCGAGCGCGAGACAACTCGCGGCAACGCTGCCAAACTGCAAATCGTTAAAGCGTTAGTTGATCGTACCGAACGATCGTGCGCCACTGCCGTTCCTGCGGCATCAACGAAGATGGTTGCCCGGAACTGATTCGCCAGCTAACAGATTCCTTCCTGAGTCGTCCGATACACAACGTTGACTCAATGCGCTTGGCCTGGATCTGCTCGCCGCGTAGAATAACGCCTTTGCTCTTGACCGATTTAGAGGGGTATGTTGGCCTTGAAGAATCCGCTACAACATTGGGAGAAGTGTGTGAAAAAAAAACCGTTCAGTCTTAGTCTAACCCGCGGCATCTTTGTTCTGATTTTTGCCTTTTCGTCGCTATCGGCGATCGCCGATGAGGGGATGTGGCTCTACAACGCCTTCCCCAAAGATCGGGTTGAAAAAACATATGGATTCTTGCCAACGCAGAAATGGCTCGACCACCTGCGGCTTTCGTCGGTCCGGTTCAATAATGGAGGCTCGGGCTCCTTCGTATCGGCGGACGGCCTGGCGTTTACCAATCACCACGTGGGCGCAGACTGCATTCAAAAACTCGCGACCTCGGGCGCCGATTATATGAAGAGCGGTTTCTATGCCAAGACTCAGGCCGAAGAGGCGAAGTGTCCCGATCTCGAATTAAACGTGTTGGTCGGCATCGATGACGTCACCGCAAAGATAAAGGCTGCTGCTCCGGAATCCATGTCTACCGCCGATGCTGGCCAGGCAGCGCGCTCTGCCATGAGCGCAATCGAAAAGGATTGTGCGGCTGCGACGGGCCTGCGTTGCGATGTGGTCACGCTCTACTCCGGCGAGGTTTACAATCTCTACAAATACAAGAAGTACACCGACGTGCGACTGGTGTTCGCGCCGGAATTTGCAGCCGCATTCTTTGGCGGCGACCCTGACAACTTCACCTATCCACGCTACGACCTGGACATCACATTCTTCCGCGTCTACGAGAACGATAAGCCAGTTCATCTCGACCACTATCTGCAGTGGGGAAAAGCTGGAGCGAAAGATGGCGATCTGATTTTTGTTTCTGGACATCCGGGAGGCACGGATCGGCTGAAAACAATGGCCGAGTTGGATTTTCTAAAGAATGTGGACCATCCCTCTCGCCTTGCTATCTACAAACGACGCATCGCCATGCTGCAAACGTTCGGCGCGGAATCGGCGGAAAATGCACGAATCGCACAGGAGGACATCTTCGGATTGCAGAACGCTCAAAAGGCGATCACCGGCGAATACGAAGGCCTAAAGGATAAGGCCGCCATGTTAAAACTGAACCAAGCAGAGCACGAGCGGGAAAAAGCTTATATGGAGAAGCATCCGGGTGCTCCGAACCCCTGGGAAGGTATCGCGAATGCGATGAAAATCAACCAGGAAATTTACGACCGGCTTACTTATGTCGAGCGCATGCGCGGTTTTCCATTAAACCTCGCGCTTTATGCGCGGGTCTTGGTACGCGCCGCAGAAGAAAAGCCGAAGCCAAACGGCGAACGTCTGCGCGAATATCGCGATTCTGCTCTGCCATCCTTGGAGCAGCAATTATTTAGCTCTGCTCCCATCTACAAGAATCTTGAAACGGCAACTTTGGGGCTCTCTCTGGAAATGATGAAGGAAGCGCTGGGGTCCGACGATCCGGCGGTGAAAGGTTCGTTGAATGGCAATTCTCCTGAAGCGGCCGCCCAAGCGGTGATTGGCGGCACGAAACTAGACGATGTAGCTGTTCGCAAGCAACTTTATGAGGGTGGAAAGACCGCTGTGAATGCGAGCACCGATCCGCTGATCGTGCTGATGCGAAACGTCGAGCCGGAGGCGCGAGGTGTACGCAAGCGCTATGACGACGAGGTGGACGCAGTCGTCCGACGTGATGGCTCAACCATCGCTCGTGCGCGCTTTGCTGAGACCGGCTTCACTCAGCCTCCGGACGCGACCTTCACCTTGCGCCTCAGCTACGGCTCGATCAAAGGCTACGAAGAGAACGGGAAACACATCCCGCCCTTTACCGACTTTGCCGGCGCATTCCGGCATGCGGCAGAACATGGGGACAAGCCTCCGTATGAACTGGGTCCGAGCTGGCTGAAGGCGAAGTCGAAACTCAATCTTCAGACGCCGCTGAATTTCGTTTCCACCGCGGACATCATCGGCGGCAACTCCGGCAGCCCAACCGTCAACAAGAACGGCGAAGTCATCGGGATTATTTTTGATGGAAATATCCAGTCGCTGGTCCTGGATTTCTATTATGACGATCGCCAGGCGCGCGCCGTATCAGTCGATTCGCGGGGCATCATCGAAGCGCTGCGTGAGATTTATGGCGCCAATGCCCTTGCCGATGAACTGACGGGAGTGAAGACAGCGGGCAAATAACCGCTTAAATTTTGAAACCTCGCCACCCCGGGACACAGACAAACTCAAGGAGAATCCGGCGGGTAAATGTGCGGCGTTAGGACTCGTTAGGACTTTGGCCGTGAATCGCAAGCCCTACTCTCGTGTTAAGATTTGCCGACCATGGGTGGAATTGCCCACTATGCCAAATCCCATCTGTCATTTTGAAATTGGTTGCGGTGACCCGCCAAGACGAGAGCTTCTTCGCCGAATTATTCGACTGGAAAATGGAAGATACCGGTCCTGCTACTTACATCCAAACCGGGGACGACGTCGGCCGACACTTCACCGCTCTCGGACATGAACCGCACAACTACACAATTTTCTCCATCAGGGTTGGCGATGTGAAGGCCTATCTGGAGAAGGCCAATGCGCTTGGCGGCAAAACGTTGGTGGGCCGCTCACAATTCCTACGGGAACGTTTGCTCGGTTCGCTGGCCCCGAAGGAAACATAATCGGGTAGTGGCAGGATAAAAAGTAGAATCGACGCATGCAATTCGCTGCGGTTATCCCGGCCAGATCCGGGCCGCAGTCCGGCTCAAAATTTGCTCTCGTATCTCTTCGCCAATCGGCAGAGCTTTGAAGTCGTCCAGATTTTGCTTGACGTCCGGAACGCCAGGGCCGGGCCAGTCGGTGCCGAACAGAGTCTTGTGTGCGATCTCATCGAGACGCGGAAAATATTCGAGCAGCGTTTTCGGTGGAATGCCGCTGATGTCGAGAAAAACGTTGGGGTGCCGGCGAAGCAGAAAGAATGCGGTGTCCATCCAGAGCGGACGGCCGCCGTGCGCCAGCAGGATTTTGAGCTGCGGGAAATCGACCGCCACATCGTCAAGGTAGATCGGATCGCCATACTTGTTGCGGGCTCCGGGAAAGATCGATGTTCCCGTATGAAACATGACGGGGATTCCATTCGCCTCGGCAGCGCGATATATGATTTCGAGTTCCTTCACTCCGTGCAGATAATCGTTGGGAAATAACAGCTGATGCGGAGGGTGAATTTTGATCATGCGCAGACCGAGACGCAGGATGTGTTCCACGTCGGCCAAAATGTTGTTGGTGTGCCGCGGATGCAGGCTGCCACACGAAATCAGCCGTTTGGGATCGTGTTTCGTGTAATCGGCAACGAACTCGTTGACGGCGGACGTGAAGCCAATTACCTCCGGCGCCACGTAATTGATGAGAGCGGCGCGATCGACACCACAGCGGTCGAGATAGTTCAGGAAAGCTTTGGGCGAACGGCAGTATTCGACGATCTCATCGAAGTTCGCGCGCTTGCGCTTTATCAGCTCGAGTGCGTGCGGTTTGAACAGTTCGATCGGTTCGATGTGGATGTGGCAGTCGGTGATCATGCAGTGGCCGGTGGTCGGCGGTCAGTTATGCCTTGCCGACTCCCATGCTTCGGGGTTTACCTCAAGACTAAGAGTACTAAGGTCGAAGTCCTGCCTTTAATACAGGGGCACCTTCGGATCTACCGTCCGCGCCCAGCCGTCGATCCCGCCGCACATCGATTGAACTTTATCGTATCCCTGCTGGCGCAGCCAGTTGGTGACGGTCAATGAGCGGACGCCGTGATGGCACATGACAACGATATGATGATCGGGATCGAGTTCCTGATGAGCGCGTGCCGGAACGTCTCCCATCGGGATGTGCTTCGATCCTTCGATCTTTGAGGTTTCAAATTCCCACACTTCGCGAACATCGAGCAGCGTGAACGTTTCCCCGTTCTTCTGCAATGACTTTACTTGGCCGGGAGAGATTTCGAAGTCCATAAAGTCCTAGTATAGTCTGCTATCTTAAGCGACGCGACACACCGGTTTCATCAAGGCACATTTAAAATACAGAGGTCTTTTGTGTCACTGAGGATGTCGCGTGCCGGCCGGTCTCCCTTTCGTTAGTCTCCCGCCACCGCCGGCTCCTGCGAGCGTCGTCAGACTCATGAGTGCAGCCACCGCCCAGAGCGCGCCGGTTCCAGTGCGAGCACTGCGAATATACGCGGGCGGGATGCTGCGCCACAGCGTCAACCCACAGCCGATCAAAAAATTGATCTCAAGGATGCCGAAAAACACTCGTTCGCGCAGACAGTGCGTGTCGACTGCCAGCGCACCGAGTAGCAGGATCCAGACAATATAGGTTGCCACAGTCCACGCGTCGTGCGGCCAAACGTAGTCATTGCGCGCAATGTGAACAAACGAGAGCCACGCGAAATATCCACAGCCGATCGAGCCCGCCGCGCCCCACAAAGGCGTTCGGCACATCAGATGTCCGGACCGGCAGTCCAGTTCCGCGCCGCTGTCGGCTCCGACTTTGGCCCCAGCGTTTTCGATTTGCCCGGTTTCAGCCTGCCTATCTTCTACTTGCCTGTCCATTGCGGTGCTCGTTTGTCGAGGAAGGCAATGATACCCTCGCGCGCGTCCGCGGTCGAGATGAGTTCGTCGAGGTAAATCCGTTCTGCGCGAGCCAGACCTTTATCGAAATGAATCGCATCCCACGCATACGTCGCCTTCTTGGTGAGACCGAGGGCGGCAGTGCTGAATTGGCTTAGTTGGGAAAGCGTCTCTTGCACGAGGTTTTCAAGTTCCTCGGCGCCGATGCTGCAGTTTGCCAGGCCGATGGCAACTGCCTCGTCGCCGGAGAACTGCCGCCCGGTCAAGATAAGTTCAGTGGCGCGCTTCTGGCCAACTAATGCCGGCAGTGCAACCACTGCGACCGGGGGAAAGCATCCCAGCTTGATTTCGGGAAACCCCCAGCTAGCGTCGCGGGCGGTGTAAACCATATCGCAGACGGCAGCCAGTTCCGCGCCTCCGCCGAGGCACACGCCCTGAACGGCGGCGATCGTGACCTTGCGCGAGGCGACAATGGCACGGATTACGGCGTGAAAGGCGGTGAGCATCTGGCGAACCTGCTCGGGAAGATGAGCTTTTATGTCCACGCCGGCGGAGAAAGCGTGATCGTCGCCTTGAAAGACGACAGTGGCGATGTCCGCCCTGAGTTCGATCTCCGCCAGCGCATGCTGGAGTTCCTGCATCATTGAGAGATCGATGACGTTCAGCCGAGAGTTGATGAGCTTGATCCGAACGGCAGGCGGCGTGATATTTAACTGGACTCGAGTTGTGGCTCCAACCGGCATTTTGGACGGAAAATCGCTCTGTATCGTCTCCTCAACTGCCCGGCCAAGTGCGTTCAGTGCGGTCGGACAAGGGTCTGCCCTACACCAGCTAAATATTGATCGCCGATTTGCGCGGCTCTCCGATGGTCGAGAGCGGATCGCGCGCTCCGGCCTTTTCCTTGATCCACTTCTTTTCGTTGCGGATGATGTCTAGCAACAGCTCTTTATCTTTCGCGCCGGGCAGATTTTCTTCGCAGTGCTGCTCGTACGCGCGGTCGTCCAGAGGTTCGCCGGTTTCGCAGTGAAATTTCTGTCCGGCCCATCGTCCGATATTGCGGTTGAAGCGGATGTCGGGCGTGTAGAACTTTCTCTCGCCTGGCTGCAGGAAGGTGTTCAGACGCTCGACTAAGCCTGCAACCTCCTGTCGATATAGCTGACGGCTGTGGTCGTTCAGGTCGTCCAGGTCTGCGGTTGTCTCATTCTGCAACTCGTCGTATCGGCCTTTGATTCCCCACACATAGGCCCAGTGCGCGGAGGAGGAATGATCGGTGCCGAAAAGATCGAATGAACTGGAGATCCACTTGTTCAGATATTTCTGCAACAGCCAGCGCGGAATCACTCCGGCTTCAACCACGCGGCGGAGGCCGTCGTGGCCGGTGCCCATGTGAAAAGCTTCCTCGCGCAGCATGTACGAGGTCGAACGCCCAAGCGGCGCAAACGACGAATACTTCAGCATCTGCAGTTGAAATTTTCCATCGCGGTCGACGAAATCTGTGTAGGTGAAGAAGTCGAGCCAGTTATCGACGTCGACATTAAAGGTGCCGAGCAGGCGCTTGTTTTCAAATGCCCGACGCTCCAACATTTTTTGCGCTTCAACTTTACCCGATGATCCGAAAAAGTCGATGAGCAGGGCGCACATTTGCCAGCCGTGGCGCATCTCTTCAATCATGACGCGCGTGATGGCCCGGCGGTCCCAGTCGGTGGGCGCGGTTTCGAACAAATTGCGCTGCTGTTCGACGCTGGCAAATTCAGTGTCGCCCTGATAGATGATCATGTTCATGAGGGCGTCCCGCATGGCTTGCGTGGGAATCTGCCGCAGGTTCTCCCACTTGTTGCGGCCTTTGTAGGAGCCGAACTGGATCTCCCCGCTCTCAATCGCACCATAGAGCGTGTCGAAGTGGAAGGCCTCGACGTCATCTTTGTTGACGCCCACTTCTTTGCGCCATTCGTTGAACAGGCCAACCCACTCGCTGAAGCTTCCGATTTTTGCTACTTTACCTGGCATAAGACCTCAAAAACTAAAGCCTTGGTCGTTATTGGTCTCGGGCGCCACGCTCAAGCCGTGCCTTTCCCAAACCCTTTCCCGAAAACAGGTTTCAGAGCGCCTGCTCACTTGGCCTTGAACGTCGCCGGCCGTTTCTCGACGTACGCCGCCAGTCCTTCTTTGGCGTCGTCACTCTGAAACAAGATCTGCTGATTCTCGCGCTCGACCGCCAAAGCTGATTCCATCGGGATCTCCCAGCCAGTCTGGACCGCACGTTTGATGCGTCCTACGGCCTTCGCGGCCTTGTTGGGCGGGGTGAACTGGCGCGCGTACTCCATGATGTTGTCCATGAAGCCGTCGCGCTCGAAAATGTCGTTAATGATGCCGAACTCCAGCGCCTCTTCGAAAGAGAATGTATTCCCTGTGATCATGAGTTCGATGGCTTTGCTCTTGCCTACCAGACGCGAGAGGCGTTGCGTCCCGCCAGTGCCGGGCAGCACACCGAGATTGACCTCGGGTAGGCCGATCTTGCCCGCATCTTTGCGAGCGATTCGTAAATCGGCAGCCATGGCAATCTCGAGCCCTCCGCCGACGCAGTGGCCGTTGATCGCTGCAATAACCAGTTTTGGGGTGTGCTCCAGCCGCAAAAGGGTTTCATTGGCATGCAGGCAGAAGTAATACTTGAAGGTGGGATCGACCGAGGCCAGCATCTTGATGTTCGCGCCAGCGGAAAAAAACTTGTCGCCCGCGCCGGTGAGTACGATCACGTGTACATCGCTATCCATCCGGGCCTTGAGAATGGCCTCGTCGAGCTGGCGATTCATCTCATAGGTGTAGGTATTCGCGGGAGGATCGCTCAGTTCGATCACGGCTACGCCGGCATCGGTGCGATAGTTAATGAGCTGCTTGGTGGTTTCGCCGGTAACCGGCTCGGTCGTGGTCGCCATGAACTCTCCTTTGTCTTTCTACGTTCTATTCTTCGATAATCCTAACTCTTGATCCCCGCCATCAACTTCTCGATCTCGGATTTTTGCTCGCTGGTCAGAGGCAAAAATGGCAATCGCGATGGGCCTCCGTAGTAACCGTTGAGATCCATGGCGTACTTCACGCCAGGAACGCCGAGATCACCAGCTACGCGCTGGGCAGCCAGTTTCACGCGCTCTTGTTTGTCGCGGGCGAGCGCCGCGTCTCCATCTTTGAGTGCGGCTTGGATTTCGTAACACGCCATGGGAGCAGGACACGCGAACGCGAGAATGGCGCCAACAGCTCCCAGGTCTAGCGATGGTTCGAGTTGGTGAGCGGCGCCGACCATGACCTGGAAGCCGACCTCCTTCTGCCGCACTTTCAACTTACCAATGAGGGTTATGGCTGATGACGAGGGTTTTGCGGCGCTGCCGCCCTCGGCAGGCGCGGGCGTTCTTTGCTCGATTCTCTGCTTCATTGATTCTGCGGTGCCTGCTAGCGCGGTTACGCTCACCAGTTCCCTGCTCCGCTTCTCACTTTCGATGCCGGCTGCCTTTACCATGCGCGGAGTAACGGCCTCAAAGGTTTCGGTTACAGTGGCTTGCCTTTTTACGTGCCGTGTTCCGTCAACCATTCGCTTGACTTTGTCGAGGTTGCCGCTTGATTCCTTAATGGCGATGACGTTGGGATGGCCTGCGAGTTCGATCACGACTTCGTCCGGCATATCGTATCCAGTAGCTTGCGGAAAGTTATAGATAACGATCGGCAGCGCGGAACGGTCTGCAACCGTCCGATAGAAGGCGAGCAGGTTCGCCGAATGCATCTGCTTCTTATAATAGTGCGGAGTGCGGACCATGGCGGCATCGTAGCCGAGTTGAGCAGCGTATTCGGTGAGCCGCAAGGTTTCCTGCGCGGATTCGATTCCAGTGCCTGCGATCATGACCTTATTGGGAGCAGCAGCGGCCAGCGCGGTTTTCAGCACGTCGCGGCGCTCCTGATCGGATAGGAATATAGCCTCGCCGGTCGAGCCCTGAACGACTATGCCCGCGATTGGCGTGCGTGAGTAGCGCTCCACGTTGGCTTCGATTTTTTTGTAATAGACCTCGCCGTCGGGATAGAAAGGCGTCGTGATCGGCGGGAAAATCCCCGATAAAAGCATTATCGTCTCCTTGAGCAACCTTGTATAGGTTACCGCCCCGTTGAACCGGCTGTCATCCTAAGTTTAGATTAGCCGCCCGCAGGCGATAGCGACGTGATCAACACCAAGAGGAAAAGACAACCATCAACGATGATCACCGTTGATCCGATCCAAACCAGCGCAATTGCCGGTACTTTTTCGAGAGAAGGAGGGGTGATGCCGATGGTTTTGTGGACATATCCGAGGATGTTACTGACGGCTTGCGGCGATATGAACCTACTCACAATTCCCAGAGCCAGAAGCAGCATCAGCACATGAAACACTATGATGACGACCATTCTCCTCCCTCATGTGAACCAAGCCGAATCCCGGCATTAAGGGCGCGGACGGTAACAAACAGCGCGTACGGGCGCGGAAAAAGCGCTTGCTCTTCGCAATCACTCGCAGGCGGGCGCTTTGCCCTGGGGGTCGACTTCATGGCGATACTGATCTTCGGTCCCGACGTAAAAGCGCACAAATGGAGTGGACCTGGGCTCATCGACCATGGTTTCAGTCTGCCAAATCATGCCGCCCTTGCATACACCGGCATTCGAGAGCGACGTGCGCCGATCGCCCGAGTAGTAGAAGAAATCGTCTCGGCCGTGGCCGGCGAGGGGATTGGAGGAGGTTTGCAGTAATCCGTGGTCGTCGAGTTTGAGCAGCAGGCGCCCGTCTTCCATTGGCAACGCGGGTTTATTCTTCTGTCGAAAATCGATTCGCACCCAACCCGTGTATCCCGTGGGAATCAAAAAACGCTCAGGCGGCCGGCGATGGAAAATGAGATCGAATGCGGTGGGACCGAAGACGAAAGCGGCGATGAAGAGTGGTGCACCCAGGACCGCGATGATGGCGAACGACGCTCTAGTCATTGGAGGTTATCTCAAGAGGTTGACTCGTAACCACCGGGACGTTATCTCGCGGCGATTCGTTCCGCGTGCAGCGCCTGCAACGCCTGCACACGGACTTCTCCGCGCTGCAGAGCGGAGATGCCTTCCGCGGCGGCTCGTGCGGCGGAGAGCGTGGTAATGGTCGTGATACGGGCGGTCACTGCGGCACGTCGAATCGCCTTTTCGTCAAAGTAAGGATCGGGACCATGCGGCGTGTTGACAATCAGCTGGATGCGATCGGCTTTGATCAGATCGACCGCATTCGGACGTCCTTCTTTTACTTTGTAGACACGCTCGACCGCCAGACCGGATTCTTCGAGAATGTCGGCGGTCCCGTGGGTGGCGACCAGTTTGAATCCCATATCGACGAAGCGATGTGCGACCTCGGCCACGGCTGGCTTGTCATGGTCGGTGACGCTGATGAACACCGTTCCTTGCGTAGGCAACTTTTGGCCCGCAGCGATTTGTGCCTTGGCGAAGGCTTCGCCGAAATTGTCGGCGATTCCCATGACTTCTCCGGTGGAGCGCATTTCGGGACCGAGAACCGTATCGACTCCGGGGAATTTCGACCACGGAAAGACGGGCGATTTCACGTAGAAGCAGCGGCCGGTGTCGAGGTCTGTGCCGCGCTCGATATTTTCCGGCAGGAACTCGCGCAGCTTGCGGCCGGTCATGAGGCGCGCGGCAATTTTTGCCATGGGCACGCCTGTGGCTTTTGAAACGAAGGGCACGGTGCGTGAGGCCCGGGGATTTACTTCGAGCACATAGACTTTGGCATGTCCTTCATCGGTGTGCTCGGGGGTCTCTGAGCCATCTTGACGGGGCTGAGGCAGGTCACCAGACGTCCCATGATGACCCCTCGGGATCGCGAACTGTACGTTCATCAAGCCGATCACTTTGAGAGCGCGCGCCAGCTTGAACGTGTAATCGCGCATGCGATTCAGCAGCGGCTCGGAGATGTCAACTGCGGGCAAAACGCATGACGAGTCGCCGGAATGGATGCCGGCTTCCTCGATGTGCTGCATGATTCCTCCGATCACCACGTCCTGGCCGTCGGAGAGCGCGTCCACGTCGACTTCGATTGCATCTTCCAGAAATTTATCGATGAGCACGGGACGGTCCTGCGAATACTCGACGGCCTGCTTCATGTATTGCGTGATGGTGTCTTCGTCGTAGGCGATGACCATGGCTCGTCCGCCGAGGACATACGAAGGACGAACGAGCACAGGAAATCCAATTTTCTTCGCGGCCTCGACCGCCTCCTCCACCGATGCAACCATCGCCCCCGGGGCTTGCGGAATGTCAAGTTCGTCGAGAAGTTTGCCGAAGCGCTTGCGGTCCTCGGCAAGATCGATCGATTCGGGCGTGGTGCCGATGATGTTGACGCCCGCGGCCTTCAGAGGCAACGAAAGATTGAGCGGCGTCTGCCCGCCGAATTGCACGATGACTCCGACGGGTGTGCCAGCCGAGGCTTCGTGCTCACAGATTGCGAACACATCTTCGAGCGTGAGAGGCTCGAAGTAGAGGCGGTCGCTCGTATCGTAATCGGTTGAAACCGTCTCGGGATTGCAGTTGATCATGATTGTTTCGTAGCCATCCTCGCGCAACGCGTAGCTGGCATGGCAGCAGCAGTAGTCAAACTCGATTCCCTGCCCGATGCGGTTCGGGCCGGAGCCAAGAATCACAACTTTTTTCTTCGTGGTGGGTGCGGCTTCGTCCTCTTCTTCGTAGGTTGAATAAAGATAAGGCGTATAACTTTCGAACTCTGCCGCGCAAGTATCGACCCGTTTGTAGACCGGCTTCAGACCATGCTTTTTGCGGAAGTGCCGAACTTTTTCCTGGCCGCCTTTGCCGTCCAGGCGCCAAGTTCCGGCCAGTCGCCCATCGGAGAAGCCCATGCGCTTTGCTTCGCGCAGCACATCAAATGGGAGCGATTCCATAGGATGTTTTTCCAGCTCAAGTTGCATGTCGTTAATTTCCTTGAGTTGGTAGAGAAACCACGGGTCGATCGACGTCATCTTGGCGATCTGCTTGATCGTATGACCCTGACGCAGCGCATAGCGAACATAGGTGAGGCGTTCGGGATGCGGCGTTACCAGGCGCTGCGTGAGAATCTTGGGCTCGATTTTTTCCGAGCCAACACGCTTGCCGGTGTCGAGCGCGCGGATTCCCTTCTGTAACGCCTCTTTGAACGTCCGGCCAATGGCCATCACTTCGCCGACGGACTTCATCTGTGGTCCGAGCGATTCGTCGGCGCCGGGAAATTTTTCGAACTGCCACTTCGGAATCTTCACCACCACGTAGTCGAGCGTGGGTTCGAAACACGCTGGGGTCTTGCGCGTAATGTCGTTCGGAATTTCGTCAAGCGTGTAACCGACCGCCAGCTTCGCGGCAATTTTTGCAATCGGAAAGCCGGTAGCCTTCGAGGCTAGTGCCGATGAACGCGATACGCGCGGATTCATTTCGATTACAACCATGCGCCCCGTAGCCGGATTGACGCCGAACTGGATATTCGATCCGCCCGTCTCGACGCCGATCTCGCGGATGACGGCGATCGACGCATCGCGCATCACCTGATATTCGCGGTCGGAGAGAGTCTGTGCGGGCGCTACCGTGATGGAGTCGCCCGTGTGCACGCCCATGGGATCAAAGTTTTCGATCGAGCATATGATGATGACGTTGTCTTTCGTGTCGCGCATCACCTCAAGCTCGTACTCTTTCCAGCCCAGGACAGATTCTTCGATCAGACACTCGTGCACCGGCGAAAGATCGAGGCCACGGGCGAGGACTTCCATCAGCTCTTCGCGGTTGTAGGCGATGCCACCGCCGGTTCCTCCCAGTGTGAATGATGGACGTATGATGACGGGGAATCCGATCTTGCCGGCGAACTCGATACCATCTTTCAGGTTGTTGACCAGCGCCGATTTCGGCACATCGAGGCCTATGCGTTGCATGGCGTCTTTAAAGAAGAGACGATCTTCTGCCTTCTTGATGGCGCTGATCTGCGCTCCGATCAGATGTACGTCGTACTTTTCGAGCACTCCCCCATCGGCAAGTTCGATGGCCAGATTGAGTGCCGTCTGTCCGCCAACCGTGGGCAGAATGGCAAACCCCGCGCTTGGCGACATCTCGCGCTCAACGCGGATGATCTCTTCGAGATATTCGCGCGTCAGCGGCTCGATATAGGTGCGGTCCGCCGACTCGGGATCGGTCATGATGGTGGCCGGGTTCGAGTTCGCGAGCACAACTTCAAAGCCCTCCGCCTTGAGCGCCTTGCAAGCCTGCGTTCCGGAATAGTCGAACTCGGCGGATTGGCCGATGACGATAGGGCCGGAGCCTAGAATCAGGATTTTCGAAATATCAGTTCGTTTTGGCATTTATTCAGTTATCAATCGCGGCCTCTAAATTTGCCATCTCAGCGATTGTCCATCCAAGGCGACCACAATCCTTAGGAGCTGAGTACATTCATGGGGCACAATTCTTTCAACCTTCACGGACGAGCGTCCGGCGGAAGAAAAAAGTATGCAGCAGATGGCGAGGGCCAGGCTCTTCATCTTTTGCACTCCTCCATCATCTTCACAAAATCCTTAAACAGATAATGCGAATCGTGCGGGCCTGGGGCGGCTTCCGGATGGTACTGCACCGTGAACAGCGGCAAGTTCCGGTGGCGCATACCTTCGAGCGTGTTGTCGTTCAGATCCATGTGGGTCAATTCAACTTCGCTTTGGGGCAGCGAATCGGGATCAACGGCGAAGTTATGGTTGTGCGCGGTGATCTCGATCTTGCCGCTCGATAGCTGCTTCACCGGATGATTCCCGCCATGGTGGCCGAATTTCAGCTTGAAGGTCTTGCCGCCGAGTGCGATGCCGGCGATCTGGTGTCCAAGGCAGATTCCGAAAATTGGCTGGCGTCCCATGAGGCGGCGAATATTGTCGACGGCGTAGGTGCAGGGCTCGGGATCACCCGGCCCGTTCGACAGAAACACACCGTTGGGCTTCAAAGCCAGCACATCCTCTGCCGTGGTCTGCGCCGGGACAACCGTCACTTTGCAGCCTTCTCCGCGCAGCTTGCGCAGGATATTCTGCTTGATACCGAAGTCGTAGGCGACCACGTGGAAGCGCGTCGGCTCGTCCTTTACGCCAACTACCTCGTCGGGCAGGTGCGAGCGCTCACCCCGTTCCCACACGTAGGTGTGGTTGGTCGAGACGACTTTTGCCAGATCCTGGCCATCCATCTTCGGGATCGCGCGCGCCTTGGCTACAAGTTTGTCGGTATCTTCTTCGAGCGTCGAAATCACGCCGCGCATAACGCCATTGATGCGCAGGTGGCGGACGAGAGCGCGCGTATCAATGTCGGCGAGCACGGGAATCTTGAACTGCTCCATAAACTCGTCGGTAACCTGCTGCGAGCGCCAGTTGGAGCTGACTTTCGAAAACTCGCGCACGATCAACCCCTCGATATAGGGGCGCACGGCCTCACTGTCTTCGGGATTCGTGCCGTAGTTTCCGATTTCGGGGTTGGTCAGGACGACGATCTGCCCCGCGTAGGAGGGGTCGGTGAAAATTTCCTGGTAGCCAGTAATGGAAGTATTAAAAACGACTTCGCCGTAGCATTCGCCTTTAGCGCCGTAGCCTTTGCCTCGGAAGACTCTGCCGTCTTCGAGTGCAAGGATCGCTTGCATTAGAACTCCTGGGAGTGGATTCTAGAGATTCTAACAGAGGGCGCTGTGCAGAAAAGGGAAATGTAGATGCCGTTTGAGAAAACTGGCGAGACGACCGCTCGGGAGCAAATCGCCTCCGTCGCAAAAAAATCATGAAATCGGTCGATACGGCTGCCTGAGAATTCCGCAGGGCTCGAAGCTTGAGTTCTCCCCTTCCCCTACCGCAGCCTTCCCAGCTTATCCATCGGCCAGTATCCAAAGACGGCTTTGCCGTAGATGTAGCGTTCATGTACGGTTCCAAAATCGCGGCTGTCGTTAGACATCGTGCGGTGGTCGCCGAGGACGAAGAAACTGTTCGGCGGAACCTTGATTTCGGGATAGGAACGCGAATCGGCGTAATCGGTCGGAACGTAATCTTCGTCGAGCGCCTGGCCGTTGACATAGACCTGGCCACCCTCGATGCGGACTCGGTCGCCGGCGACTCCGATCACGCGCTTAATGTAGCTCTTCGAGGTGTCGCGGGGATATCGGAACACCACGATGTCGCCGCGCTGGATTGGCTCCCAGCGATAGACGAATTTGTTGACGAAGATGCGCTCCTGATCTTCGAGACCGGGCATCATGCTGGTGCCTTCGACCTTTACCGGCTGGTATAGAAAGATAATGATGAAGGCGGAAATGGCCAGCGAGACGAGGAGGTCGCGTACCCAGACGGCTACCATGGGCAGCGATTGCGCGCCGGATTCTTTCGGAGTCACCGGAGACGGCGGCTCGGGAGCTAACACCTCAGGCATCGTGTTTCTATTTTATCCGACCTTTTGTGGTTGCCAAGCCCGAGCCTTTACCCGTACAAACAATGCACACAAACATTGCAATAAACGCTGCTGAACAAACTATGACCGACTACTCTATTTTTCCCAAGATCAATGCGACGCTCAACGGACTCAGCGCCGTTCTGCTGGTCAGTGGGCGCGTGCTTATCGGGCGTGGCAAGGTCGCCGCGCATCGCGCCGTGATGATATCGGCATTCATAACCTCTTCCCTGTTCCTCGTGTCATACCTTTACTACCATTGGCCGCATCACGGCGGTATCGTCTATTTTCAGGGAACTGGATGGATACGACCGCTCTACTTCACTATCCTGACGTCGCACACGATTCTGGCGATCATTACTGTGCCTATGGTGCTGATCACGCTGACGCGGGCGCTGCGCGAGCAATTTGACCGGCATCGCGCCATTGCGCGCTGGACATTTCCCATCTGGCTTTACGTTTCCGTGACGGGGGTCATCGTTTACCTGATGCTTTTTCAGATGTCAGCCTAGAAGGCCGCCGATTCATCACATATTTTTTGAAGGGGAAACACCGCTTCCACAGCCTCCAATTCTGCTATAGTGAGCGTCTCGAAGGTCAGCATTCTCGAAGGAGTCCGCGCTCATGAAAAGCGTAAATAAAGTTATCCTGATTGGAAACCTTGGCAAGGATCCGGAAGTAAAATACACGCCGCAAGGCACGCCGGTCGCGAAGATCACGCTCGCAACCAACGAGCGCTTCAAGGGCAAAGACGGTCAGTGGCAGGACCGCACCGAATGGCACAACGTCGTGCTCTGGCAGCGGCTGGCTGAAATCGCCGGTGAGTATCTGAAAAAAGGCGGCAAGGTCTACGTTGAAGGACGGTTGCAAACCCGCTCCTGGGATGACAAGCAGAGCGGCCAGAAGAAGTACATGACGGAGGTCGTGGCCAGTGACCTCGTTTTGCTGGGTGGACGCGGCGAAGGTGGCGGCGAGTACTCGGGCAGTTCGCGCGGGGCCTCCGCATCGGCGGGCGGGAACAATTTCGACCAGACTTCGCATGAACCAGAGCCAGCGCCGGCTGGGAGTGCTGCGATTACGGATGAAGATATTCCGTTCTGACGTGGACGATCAAGACGTTCTGCTTGAGGAATCCTGTTTCGAAAAAACTCGGCGACGCTCTAACTCAACTCGAAACCAGCCGGTATTGCTTCGGCCGCGGTGAAGCTGCCCGCGTCGTAGCGTTGCTAAACCGCCTGCGGAGTGCACGTTTCCCTGATCCTGCATCCCTGATTCGCTTCCACGAAGCAATACTCTTCCTGCGCGCCTTTCCTCAAGGACCAGCTGTGGTCCGAGCCACAGATCGCATCCTGAGCAGCTTCCACAAGAAAGTAAAAGCGTTGCGCAAGCCAGGCGCCGACATGGCCGCCTTCGACACTTTCGAGTTTTCCGGCATAGCCGGCACTCAGATGGAAGACACACCAAGCTTCGACGTC
>Ga0302180_10001805_pt1 | contig 17063 bp, 20 predicted proteins | sample I_Palsa_E3_2_FD_200575 | JGI IMG/M metagenome (GOLD analysis project Ga0302180, IMG submission 200575) | Peat permafrost microbial communities from Stordalen Mire near Abisko, Sweden - I_Palsa_E3_2 | ecosystem: Environmental > Terrestrial > Soil > Palsa > Peat permafrost | place: Sweden... | reverse complement strand
AAGACTCCAGATCGTCAGATTCAAGAAGCCATCGCTGGCATCTTCCGTAAGTTTCGCGAGTTGGGCAGTGTGCGCCAAGTTCTGCTTTGGTATCGCGACGAGAAACTGCTGATCCCGGCACTCTCACGCGCGTCCGGTCGCCGTAAGGCGATCTGGATCGAACCGCCTCCTGAAAAACCCGACCTATGCCGGTGTTTTCGTCTGGGGAAGAAACCGTACTCGCACCTCCATTGTGGACGGCCGCGCACGCAAGACCTGCGGCCACGCTCAGCCGCCGGAGCAGTGGGAAGTTACCATTCCGAATCACCACGAAGGATATATTACGCGGGAAGAGTTTATGCGCAATCAGCAACAGATCCGCGCCAACGCTGGTTGGAATGCACGCATGGGAAGTCCGAATGGCGCAGTGAGAAACGGTCCCGCATTGCTGGCAGGATTATTGCGCTGCGGCCGTTGCGGACGCGCGCGCCAGGTTTGTTATGTCCGCAGCAAACAACATGGCTTGTTACCGCGTTATTGGTGCGCCGGAGATCGAGGTCAGCAGATGGTTCGCAGTTGCATTACCTTCGCGGGCACACGCGTGAACCAGGTAGTCGCCATCGAAGTCCTCGAAGCCCTACGCCCGCTTGGCGTGCAGGCCGCGCTCGATGCACTGGATCATACTAAGAACCAGACCGATGAAAAGAGGCGTTCACTGGAGCTCGCTCTTCAGAAGGCGCGCTATGAGGCCAGCCGTATCGAACGGCAGTATCAGGCAACGGAACCAGAGAACCGTTTGGTCGCAGCCGAACTGGAGAAGAGATGGAACGACGCGCTAACCCACGTCACCGAGATGGAGCGGCGTGTGGAAGAAGCCAGTGCCTTGGCACCACAACTCACTGCCGAACAACGCCGCTGGCACTGGGTGATGACCTCGAACAGCTCTGGGTCCATCCTTGTTCCTCTGCAACACTGAAGAAACACATTCTACGCACCGTACTGCAAGAAGTGATCGCCGATACTGCCGATGATCCTCCTGCCGTCCACCTCAAGCTGCACTGGGCTGGGGGTTCACACACCGGGCTCACGGTGCCCAAGAACCGGACCGGCTATCACAACCACATCAACTCCCAGGAAGTAACCGAGTTGATTCGTGAGCTCGCTTTAGTCTGTGAAGATACATCGATTTCTATTCTGAACCGGCTGTGCTATCGCACTGGCAACGGAAATACTTGGACGGAGAAGCGCGTGCAACATGTTCGCCATACCAAGGGCTTCCCGGCATGCCCGCCGCCGGAGCAACGTCGTTGGCTGACCATGCAACAGGCTGCCTCCGCGCTGCAGGTCAGCGATGCCGTGGTCCGCAGGCTCGTGATGCAGAAAACCCTTCCAGCCAGGCAGATCATCAAGTTCGCTCCGTGGATGATCGAACGCGCTCATCTCGACCTGCCCGCCGTCCGCAGAGCCATTCGTCTCGTCCATACCGGTCGACGCGACCCATCGCGTATGCTTAACCATGCGCAGACCCGGATGTTTTGTAATCCAGAAGAGCAATTCGGCGAGATTTGATGACCCATTGTTACTGCTCCCAGTGAGTTCTTCAGCGATTTAGCGCCAAGTGAGTTCATGCAGCCGGTTGAGAGATCATTCACCGGCGATTTCGAAATTATCTCCACTCCATTGAACCAAATCCGTTCAACGCGCGTATTCAGTACGAGGAAATATCGGGTCCTTCTCGATATCCCGGCTTCGACTCAGCGTTGACCCGCATTAAGCAGGATGGTATGAGAGCCAATCCCGCTCCAATTGTGAATGAGGAGGCAGACAAATCAAAGACGCTCTGATCTCCCGTTTCAATTCATTTTCAAAACGTCTGACGCCAGGTATGACTGCTGTGTGCTGCGTTGCGCTTGTTCGCGTCGCCATCTATCTCGTGGCAGCCCCGAACTACGGATACTTTCGAGATGAAATGTATTACCTGGCTTGCGGGGAACATCCAGCGTGGGGGTACATGGATCAGCCTCCTCTTATTGCGTGGATAGCTTGGCTGCTGCAGCATACGATCGGGGTCTCGCTTTATGCACTGCGGCTATTGCCGATGTTGGCCGATGTAGCCACCGTCGTGCTGATCGCACGGTTGGCCCGGAAGCTGGGAGGCGGTGGCTGGGCGATGTTTCTGGCTTCGCTAGCCTTGCTGGTTGCGCCAATCTACTTGGCGTTTTCCCAGCTGTTTACGATGAATGCCTTCGATCCGCTCTTGTGGACGCTGATTGCATGGCTTCTTGTCGATCTTGTTCAAACCGGGAACGAAAGAAACTGGATCTGGATCGGAGTTCTAGTGGGCGTCACGCTGCTCAACAAATACGGCGTCCTGTTTTTCATCGTTGGGCTTCTCGCAGGCGTTGCAACTTCGCGAACACGGCGCAGTCTGTCACGGCCCTGGTTCTGGGTCGGCGTTTTCATTGCCACGTTGATTGCGCTGCCGAATTTCCTTTGGCAGATGCATTGGAATTTCCCCTTTGTGCAATTGGTCAGAGGGGTGCGGGGAAACGGCCGCGATGTTATGCTGCCACCGCTGCCATATTTGGCGCAACAGTCGGAGATGATGGGCTTTGTCTCATCGCTTCTGGTGATATTGGCTCTTTGGTATCTGATTTCTCCGCGGGGCAGGCGCTACGGAATTCTTGCCTGGGGCTTCTTAAGCGTGTTGGGATGCATGCTTCTGCTAAAGGGCAAGTTCTACTATGTCGCGCCGGCTTATCCGGTCGTCTTTGCCCCGGGCGCCGTCTTCTTTGAGCGGTTGACGGAAGTGCGGGTGCTGAAGTGGTTTCGACCAGTCTATGCGCTGACGATGCTACTGGTTGGGGCTCTGATTGCGCCCACCGCGATACCTATGCTTTCCATCGAGGGATACATCGCATATACGAAGAAGCTGGGGATTCATCAGCAGAAATTCGAGAACCAGCCGGAGAGCCAGCTTCCGCAGCTCTTTGCCGACATGGTGGGATGGGAAGATCGGGTGAGAATCGTGGCGGACTACGTTCACTCTCTGCCCCCGGACGAACAGAAAGTAACGGCGATTGGAGCTTCCAATTACGGCGATGCCGGGGCGGTCGATCTCTTTGGACCGAAGTACGGCTTGCCCAAAGCAATCAGTACCGCGAATAACTATTGGATATGGGGCCCGCGCAATTACAGCGGCGAGAGCCTCATTCTGATGGATGAGGATTCACCGGAGAAGTACGCCGAGCACTGCAAGTCTCTCAAGCTGGTTGCGCGTCCCAATGATCCCTATGCACGCCCTGACGAAAACTACCCGATTTATCATTGCGTTGGATTGACTCCAGACCCGCAGTCGTTGTGGCCAACTCTCAAGCCCTGGAAATAGGCCGAATGCATTTGCAATGAGAGTTTTGATCGGAAGGAAGTTGAACTCATCTGTCAATAACAGGGCATCGCGTTCAGTTAGATCTGTGACTGCCATGTGCACCGAAAGGACCACGACGTCACCTTGATGTTGCTGTTGGATTCAATCACGGGTACTCTGTTCACATACACGAGGCGGACCAAGTTGGTGCGAACTGCCACAAGCCTTCCATCTCGCGTCTCCAACGACGCCCAGCCCCCTATATTCATTGACTCCAGCGAGGTGAAGCAGTATGTCACAGCTCTCTGGCGTGCGATGAGCATGATGTTGCCGAAGCTTAATGTCACCAGCCGGAGTATGCGGATTGAACTTCAGGGACACGCGGTGTAGCCATGGCGGAGACCGCGGCACTTGACATAGTGCGGGTGCCCGCAGGCAGGGTGAACGCGCTGCGTCTGAGGCTACGCAGACCCTGATCTCGTCGGCTATCCCCAGCCAGCCGTTTCGTAAAACTGCAAAACCGGCTTTTGTTTGGGGCGGATTGCCTCCGGTTTGCCCTTCCTAACCGCCCAGAATCCCCATGTTTCCGCCGCACCCAATCGCTCCTGCCTCGCCATTCATGAAACTTTGGCCTGGCCTAAGGCCACAGGCCGCTGGTTCACTGAATCCGCGCTTTTGTCTTCTGAGACGTGAGGTGACTCGTCCGGCGGTTGTTCGTCCTTCCGCGTCGGCGTTTTCATCCACACGGCGCGATTAGGGGTGGGGTCAACTTCCAGATGAAAAATGTCGAACCGATTGTAGTGGCCGACGATATCGTGGAGCATCTTGTGCTCGATACTCCGAGCAATGTCGATCTCGGCCACAACCATACCTTCGCCCGCCGTCACAGGGCCGGCAAGCAGTTCGCCGTCCGGCCCGACGATGATCGACACCGGAGCCGGAGCCGCTTGCAGCAATTCCTTCATCTTGCAGTCCGCCTGCGAGAGTTGCGCAATGGCATCAGCGTCCAGCGCGCAAGACGAGACGACGTTGAATACTTTCCCTTCGAACGCATGAGCGGCCGAGCGGACGCGGATCGCCTCGCCGAGATTGTAGTCGCGGACGTCACCTGCCGAGCGGCGGAAGGGCCATGCTGGTGGATAGGTCGCAACATGTACTTGTTCGCCTTGCGCAAGCAGCGCGAACCGCGCCAAGGTATTGGTATTTTCTCCGCAGATCAGGGTGCCCACGCGGCCGATGTCGGTCTCCTCCGGACGCAGGTACGCCGCATCCCCGTTGGCCCAGGTGAGCTTTTCGGCCCACGTCGGGACGAGTTTGCGATGGCGGTTGAGCAGCGTACCGTCGCGATCGAACAGAAGATTGGTGTTGAAAAGCGTTCCCATGCTGACCGAATCTTTTTCGGTGATGCCAACCGACAGGAGCACGTGGTGGCGCCTGGCGATCTCGCTGAGTTTTCTCGTGTGGGGCCCAGAAACCTGAACGGCGTTGTCAAACAGCCGGCGGAAGAATCCGTGCTGATCGATCGGAGCGTAGATCAGGTTCCACACGGGGAACGCGGGAATGAAAGACTCGCCAAACACGATCAGGTCGGCACCGGCATCCACCGCCTTCTGAACCAGCATTTCCAACTTGTCGATGGTGGCGTCACGGTCGAGAAAAACAGGAGCTGCTTGCACCGCCGCTGCGCGGAACTTCGGATAGGTATCGCCTGGCATGATAACTTTGCCCCTTTGACTTTGTGCCGACGTTCTTGTCTCAGTCGGCGCGCAGGTCCCGGCCCCTGGTTTCCTTCAGGTAGCACATCCCAATGACAAAGCTGAGAGAAACGACTATTACTGGATACCAGAGACCGTAATAGATGTTGCCCGTCGCAACTACCAGACTAAATGCCACGGCTGGCAGCAGTCCTCCAATCCAGCCCACTGCCGCATGGTAGGGGACGGACAAGGCGGTGTAGCGAATTCGCGTGGGAAACATTTCCACTAGAGCAGCAGCCTGCGGAGCATAGCCCATCGCCGCCAGCGCAATAAGCACCGTTAGCAACACCAGGGTCATGGTAATGTTCATCTGGGTGGGATCGGCAAGAGAGGGATAAGTGGCTGCTGTCAGAGCGCCCTGAATCGCCTTGGCATCAAATCCTGTGATGGTGTCGGAACCGACCTTGATCTCGATGCCGGACCCAGCCGGTAAGGTTGAATTGGTGTAGGGAACGCCCATTTTTGAAAGCAAGGCTTTGACTTTGTCGCAGTCGGTGAAGTTCTTTCGCCGGCCGACAGGATCGAATTGGAATCCGCATGTGGCCGGGTCCGCCGCCACCATCACCGGGGTGGCGCGCGCGGCCGCCTCTAGTTGGGGATTCACATAGTGCGTCAAGCCCTTGAATAACGGGAACAGAAGCATAACCGAGGCCAGCATCCCCGCCATCATGACCGGTTTTCTTCCGATCCGGTCCGAGAGCCATCCGAAGAAAATATAAGAGGGAATGCCCAGAACTAAAGCTGCGCCCAGGAAGAGATTGGCGGTCGTCGGAGCCACGCGCAAAGACTGAATGAGGAAATAGAGAGCGTAAAATTGCGCTGTGTAAAACACGGCGGTCATTCCGCTGACCATGCCGGCGAAAGCCACGAGCACCTTGCGACGATTCTCCCTCTTCCCGAAAACTTCCTGCAGCGGAGCGCGAGAGAGTTTGCCTCGCGCTTTTGCCTGCAGAAAAGCCCCGGATTCCTTCATGGAAAGACGAATCCAAAGTGACACAACCAGCAGGACCGAGGAAAACCAAAACGGAATTCGCCAGCCCCAGACGTCAAAAGCCGATTTGGTCGCGAGCCGACAGCACAGGATGACCGCAAGAGAGAGCAATAGACCAAGCGACGCTGTGGCTTGAATCAAACTCGTGTAAAAGCCCCGTCGGTGGTCTGGAGAATGTTCCGCTACGTACACCGCGGCGCCGCCGTACTCGCCGCCCAGGGCGAGTCCCTGTAACACGCGCAGGCTGATCAGCAGGATCGGCGCGGCGATCCCGATGCGCGAATACCCCGGCAGCAATCCGACTGTGAGAGTGGCCAGTCCCATCAGGAACATGGTCATCAGAAAGGTGTACTTGCGCCCGACCGAATCTCCGAGGCGGCCGAAAAACGCTGCGCCAACAGGGCGGACGACAAACCCCACCGCAAACGCCATAAGGGCGAACATGAATCCAGTGGTCTCGTCCATGCCGGAAAAGAACTGCTTCGAGATAGTCGCCGCCAGGGAACCATACAAAAAAAAGTCGTACCACTCGAAAACGGTTCCGAGTGACGCGGCCAAGAGCAGCTTCGTCTCGACGGTGAGGATAGTTGGGAACGCGTCAGCCGTGACTAATGGGAAAGAGCGTGTTTCCATGGTTCACTTCTCGATCCCTATGCGGGCGCAAAAGCTTGCAGCCGCTGCATTAAGTAAGTTGGAATCCCCAAGGCTGGTTCTACAGGCACCTCACAATACGCTTACCCCCGATAGACAGCAACTTGTTTTTCCTGGAGCGCCGACTACCGGGCGGTTAACGGCTTAACCGAAAACTACACTGAGCCAGATCGTTATGACGGTGCTGCGAGATGCGAAATACGGGGATCTTCTCGGTTTGATGATTCCTTAGCCCTTCTTACTAGGGCTTTCGAGGGCCACCCGTGCCTGGTGTTTTCCGGTAGATCAGATTTTCTCGCTGGACCTCCCAGAATTGCCTACGGCCAATCTGAGTTGTACCTGTAAGTTTTACAAAAGAAAACTTCTTCGATATGGCAAGGCGCGTGCCCTCTTGGACGTCGCCTTGTGAAAAATGGAGGACCATATGTTTGGCGTGAATGTCGAAAAAATAGGTGACATGGCTGTCATTCGATGTGACGGGAGAATGATTGGCAGTGATGCGGCGTTCAGGTTGCGCGACGAGATCGGACGGCAAAGAAGATCTAACCTTGTTGTACTGGACCTCTCAGAATTGAGTTTCATGGGAGGGGATGTTGTGGGGATGCTCGTGTTCTTGCAGGTGTGGACTCGGAGTGTTGGCATTCAGTTCAAGTTATTTGATCCCCCACCCGGAGTGCGGCGAAGCCTGCAACGGTTACGCTCGACTATTGAAATAGAGATTGCCTCGATGAACGATCTTTTGTCGAAGTTGCACTGGGAAGAGCCGAGAAACCGAATTGTTGAAATAACGTCCAAGGCTCCGGAATTGAAAGCTGCATGATTGCGCACAAGTTAAAAAAACAGGGTTGTTTTGTCGGACACAGTGAACCGCGTCAATCCCTAGACCCAGGAAGAAGTTACACCGACGAAAGCCCCCCCTGGCCCTGGGGATGTGGAAAGAATGATCTCTCGGATGAAGGCACCCTTCTAAGTAATCAACCCAAAGCGTTTTTCCGCCATTGGCTGGACAGGTGGCGAAGTCGCAACGCAGGGCGAGGCAAGGCGTATTCACCCCATGCTGATCGAACGTGAGCCATTCGATATCATTCGTCACCACTTGCTTCATTGACTTTTCAATAAGCTCGCAGAAAGAATCGAGCGTCATGCTCGCCTTCCTTTTACGCTTATTCCGGATGGTCTGGCTATTTGGGAAAGACCATTGGGGCGTTGTTCTAGAAGATCCTGCTCTCCGCCAGCCCTTGCCATTTACAAACACACGACCAAGCCCAAGCGCCCGCGCTTCGTCGATCGTGATCGCTGGTTTTGGGTCACGCTGTCCGTACTTGGAACGTTACGGTAGATAATCGTCTACATAGCAGGAGGTAGGATGCATAGGTACACGCGACGCAGGTTGCTCGCGGGATTGGGACTGGCAGGAGTCGGTGCCGCGATGTCACCTCTCGTTGAGAAGGCCGTAGCCTTCAGGCCAATGAATCCGTTGGCGGTAGGCGCAGGGAGTTGCCCGTTCCGGCTGGCGGTGATCAGTGACGAGATCACGCAGGACTTCGAAAAGGCGTGTCAAATCGTGTCAGGTGATTTTGGGCTCCGTTGGATCGAGCTGCGCTCGATGTGGAATAAGAACGTGACCGACCTCGACGCGAAACAAGTTGAGGAAGCGCGGACGATTCTCCAGGAACACAAGCTACGAGTCACGGATATCGCAAGCCCGCTGTTCAAGACCGACTGGCCCGGGGCTCCGAGGTCATCACAGAGTGAAGCGCGCGATCAGTTCAATGCGACCTTCGACGCCAGCGCGCAGGATAAACTGCTCGAGCGGTGTATCTCGCTGGCCAAGTCTTTCCATACAGACAGGATTCGCTGTTTCGACTACTGGCGACTCGATGATCAAAAACCCTACCGGGCGGCCATCAATGCCAAACTGCAGCAGGCTGCAGAACGCTGCGCCAAGGACGACCTGGTGCTCCTGCTCGAAAACGAGATGTCCTGCAACACAGCCTCGGGCGAAGAGTCGGCTGCGGTGCTGAAGGCGATTCCAAATAAGAATTTCATGTTGAATTGGGATCCCGGCAATGCCGCAGCCCTAGGCAGCACACCTTATCCGAACGGCTATGAATTGCTGCCCAAACAGCGCATTGGGCACTGTCACTGCAAAGATGTGGTGACCAAGCCCGATCACAAGTACGATTGGGCTCCTGTAGGCAGTGGTATCGTGAATTGGGTTGGGCAACTTCAGGCGCTGCACCACGACGGCTTCCACTATGCGCTCAGCCTCGAAACTCACTGGCGCGGGGCAGGCACGCCAGACGCGTCAACACATGTAAGCATGGATGGACTTCGCAAGACGCTGACGAAGGCTGGAATTTCTTGCTGATCAGAAGCAAGGAGAAGTGATGGTTACACGACGTGAGTTTCTCGATGCGCTTGCCGCAGGCACGGCGGGACTAGCCGTTGCAAGTACGGCAAAGAGTTATGGCCAGATCCTTGGTTCTAATGACCGCCTCAACTTTGCCATTATCGGTCTTAATGGCCGCGCCTACGCACATCTCGCGGCGCTCAAGGCGAATCGGAATGCCGCCCGTATCTCGCATGTCTGCGATGTGGACAGCAATATTCTCAAGAAGTTCGCCGATCGTGCGCAGCAGGAGATGGGCGAGGCTCCCGCAACTGACAAAGATTTTCGCAGGATTCTCGAACAGAGAGACGTGGACGCGATCACGATTGCCACTCCCGAACATTGGCACGCACCCATGGCCATCGCTGGGTTACAGGCGGGCAAGCACGTCTATGTGGAGAAGCCATGCAGCCACAATCCCGCTGAGGGAGAGATGCTAGTGCAGGCGCAGCGGAAGTATCAGAAGCTCGTGCAGATGGGTACGCAGCAGCGTTCTTCACCACACACGATCGAGATCGTCGAAAGGATTCACGAGGGCGTTATCGGCAGGCCATACTTCGCAAAAGCCTGGTACGTCAATGTGAGAAAGGCGATCGGTATGGGCAAGGAAGTGGAGGTGCCGCCGCAACTTGATTGGGACCTGTGGCAGGGCCCTGCTCCACGTCGTCCTTATAAGGACAATGTGCATCCCTATAACTGGCACTGGTTCAGAATCTATGGCACTGGCGAAACGCTAAATAATGGTACGCACGAAGTCGATGTCTGCCGCTGGGCGCTGGTCGCGGACTATCCGGATCGAGTTACTTCATTAGGCGGGAGATACCATTTCAAAGACGACTGGGAGTTTTATGACACGCTGGTTACAAGCTTCGAGTACGAAGACAAGATGATTTCGTGGGAGGGCAAGAGCTGCCAGGGAATGAAGTATTACGGCCGCGACCGTGGTTCGACAATCATGGGAACGACCGGCACGGTTCTGGTCGATCGCGACGGCTATGAGATCCACGACCTCAAAGGCAACAAGACAAGCGAATTCAAGGCTGGGAATATGACTTCATCCGCCGATCTGATCGGCAGCGATTCCATGACAGACGCGCACTTCGGGAACTTCATCGCCGGAATCCGTCAAGGCGAGCAACTCAACGCTCCTATCTCGGTGGGCAACATCGCGGTTACCATGTTGCAGCTTTCCAACATCGCATGGGAAGTCAGCCGAGAATTGCATCTCGACGCGAAGGATGGACGAATCCAGGGCGACCCGGAAGCGATGAAGATGTGGGGACGTGAATACGAGAAGGGCTGGGAGCCGCATGTCTAGGAAGAGCACTGTGTCCCGTCGCGGTTTCATTCGCTCCGGCGCCCTGGTTGCGGCAGCATTTGCGGCTCCGAGTGGGGTCTGGGCGTCAACTCAGGCGCGGTCCTCCGCCGCGCCAGCATCGCCAATTCGGTTAGGCGTGGCCAGTTACACGTTTCGTAACTTCGGCCGCGCGCAGATGATCGGCTTCATGAAGCAGCTCAACGTGTTCGCCTTAAATGCGAAGGATGTCAAAGATCATCTCCCTATGGAGGCACGGCAGGAGACAGCCGCACTGCAGGACTAGCAGGCATCAAGCTTCATGCTGCCGGAGCCATCTATTTTGCGAAAGATGAAGATGCGGATATACGGGCTAAGTTCGAATACTGCACGCGAGCGGCTATTGGGGTTATTGTCGCCGGAGACCCGACACTGGAAACTTTGCTGCGAATCGAGAAGTTTGTAAAGGAGTACGACATCCGCATCGCGATCCACAATCACGGCCCCGAAGACAAGTTGTGGCCTTCGCCTCTGGATGTACTGAAGGCGGTGAAGAGTATGGATCCGCGCATCGGCTGCTGCATCGATGTGGGGCATACGGTTCGTGCCGGCACGGATGTGGTTGAGGCGATCCACGAAGCAGGCCCTAGGCTGCTCGATGTGCACATGAAGGACCTCACGAACTTCGAGAGTAAAGAGAGCCAGGTCGCGGTGGGGGATGGCATCATGCCAGTGCGGAAGATGTTTGAAGCGCTCGTCGCAATGAAGTACCAGGGCTTCGTCGATCTGGAGTATGAGATTCATCCCGACGATCCGATGCCGGGGGTGGTCGCCAGCTTCGCTCGTATGCGAGGCGTCCTGGCAGGCATGGGATTCGAGAGCGAAAGCAACTCGTATTAACCGTAGATTCTGATCCACATTAGTGACTCGCTGCGATCTCCCCGGAAGATGGGCCATTTCGTCCTTAACGGAATCGTCTCATTCTGCGTCCGTAGTGTTTTTGTTTGGAGTGGCCTTTTGTTCGCTCTCGTAGAATTTCTCCATCTGATTGAATCGGCTTCGGATACAAGGGGAGCCGCTGGTGAAAGGGAAGCATCTAACCGGCTTTACGGATGGCGAGGAAAAAGGGGTACGGCTACGCGGATCGCAAAAGCTGCTCGGGCACAGACGCGGATGCCAAATCCAGGGCCAATATGCGTTTTAGATGTACGACACAAGCCAATGAGGGGAGCCGAGAAATGGAATCTTATCTCATAGTCTCTTCGCTATCCGAGTTGGCTTCCATATGCATATCCATGCCAGCCCATATCTCATCGGAGGATTTCGCCGTGGGATAAACATGCGTCATCCAGCCGAACACGACCGGGATCCACAATCCATGCGCTTGGTTACATGCCTCTTCAGTGTGGATGCTGCCTTGCGGTCCAAACAGGGCATGCCGGCCAAACTGCTCGTCAAGAGGCAGGTTTCGCGGACCGCCGCAAAAGTCCACATGCCGATGCCATGTGGCGATGCTCAGCGGAGCGATTGCATTCAATTCTTCGGGAGTCGAGTTCTGTGGTGCGGTGTACATCACGCCGATTGCCTTCATGCCTTCTGGCGTCCGTTTGTACAGGATCGATCCCGGTTGCTTGTAGTTCACGCCTCTTTGCTCGAGCCTGGCGTATCGGTAGTTTGTGTAGTGAACCTCCTCGCCCATTTTCCCCGTGGGATGGAACGGCTTGTAGCCCTCCTGCAGAGCTCTATTCACATCTGCATAATGCGCAACAACTTCGCCCGCCGTAAAGACGATCTGCTTCGCGCGTTGTTCGTCACCGGCTTGCGACGCTCCCTTAAGGGACATTTGCATGTGAATGCCCATTTTCATGGAGGATACCGGCGTCTGATCGTTTTTTCCGCCGTAGTGTTGCAACAGCCGTTCCCACCACGGAAATTGCTGCGCCCGCATGAGGACGAGAGAGCTGAACAGAGCGAAGACGAGAACTGCCGAAAGACGCTTTGTCATGAAAGCTCCGATACGGATAGTCTACGGGCCCGTCAGCGGATCTTGACGAGAGCACAAAAGTCTCTGCCCGGACGTGGGGCGGGTTTCAAGGTGGTAGGCGAAACCATCATTTCTAGTAAAGCTCGCCGGGATGAGGAAATTAGGATAACCGACGTCGGGGTGTTTTTATTTTCCCTGTCGAATTAGCTACACCCTGCTCGTTATCTTATAGAGGCAGCTTAACGCGTAGAGGCAGCGTAACGCGCAAGTTGGCCACCGAGGAGGTAGACAATGTGCCCATTCTGTTTGGCAGCCATGGGACTAGTCGTCGCCGGGGCGGTTTCTGCCGGCGGTCTAGCAGCATTGGCGGTGAAAGTTTCTTGCAAAAAGAGCGCAGCGGAAGAGATCGTTCCAAATCTGAATAACAAGGAGAAATGAAAATGTCGACGAACAAGGAACACGCGAAACAGCGTCTCGCGATGAAGACACCTCCGATCGTATCGCAGCAGGAGTGGGAGACGGCGCGGCAACAGTTGCTCGTGAAGGAGAAGGCCTTGACTCGCTCCCGTGACGCGCTCGCCGCCGAGCGTCGGCGTATGCCGTGGATGGCGGTGGAGAAGAGATACGAGTTCGAGGGGCCCAAGGGCAAGATCAGCCTGCTTGATTTGTTCGAGGGGCGCCCTCAATTGATCGTTTATCGCGCGTTCTTCGAGCCCGGAGTGTTCGGCTGGCCCGATCATGCCTGCCGTGGCTGTTCCTTTGGCGCCGATCAGGTCGCCCATTTGGCCCATCTGAATGCTCGTGACACCACCCTCGTCTACGCCTCACTCGCGCCGCAGGCGGACATCGCGCGCCTGAAGGCACGGATGCAGTGGGAGACGCCGTGGTACACCATCACCGACAGCTTTGACAAGGATTTCGGCGTCGACGAATGGCACGGCCATAACGTGTTTTTCCGCGACGGCGAGCGCGTGTTCCGCACATACTTCATCAACAACCGCGGCGACGAGGCGATGGGAACCACCTGGAGCTACCTCGACCTCACGCCCCTCGGCCGTCAGGAGACTTGGGAGGACTCGCCGGAGGGTTACCCCCAGACAGCGCCGTACAAGTGGTGGAACTGGCACGACAACTACAACGCCGAGGCCTCACCTGACGCGAAGCGGGTGGATATAATCACCGACCCTCGGGGAGCCGCCTTGCGAAGGCTCGACGAGGAGGCTGAAGCGAGCTAGAAAGAACGGCGCCACTTCGCCGCCTTCGCGCCGCCCACGAGGAGATCACTTGGCGGACGGTTTTCCACCACCGAACAGAATGGAAAGATGATGGCGAAGCATAGGACTGGAGACAAATGAAAAGCCTGGCCATGAACGGCGCGGATTGTCGGCAGTTTCAGTTCTTGAAAGACTTTTGGTCTATCATTGCAGCAAGAGCGCGGACTTCTTCTCCGATTCGTGCTTGCAGAGTTGGCGTGTCCATAGGAAGTTATACTCTTGAATTTCGGCGGCTGAGATAGCTCCTGTTTTGCCGATGCGCTGAGATCCACCCACCGTGACAGCCCTCTCACCCCCGCGGAAGGCAGCACTGATCCTCGGCGGCATCACCATCTTTGAGGGCTCTTTCGTCGCCATGCAGGCCGTTCCAGCTCCACGATCCTACTTCACCTGGTTGGGCTTTCTCCCTGGCCGCCACACTCCTGCACCCATGGGATATCCATCCGCCCTGTTTGTCGCTGTATTATTCATCGCGATCAGCGCTTATCGGCTTCCTTCCGTGCGCGCCAACCTCGTCCGTCCCTCGTGGCTCAAACTCCTCGCCATTGGCGTCGCGGTTGCCGCTGGCACCCTGGAAGAAATTGCTTTCCGCACACTTCTGATGAACGCTCTTAACAATCGCGGCATCGGCCCGCTTGGCCAAGTCTTTGCCTCAGCCATCGCCTTCGGTATCGTCCATGGAATTTGGGCGATCTTCGGAGGCCACTTGCGCGCCGGAATAGGAGCGGTCACGGCCACGGGCATTTTAGGTGCCGGGCTAGCGGTCGTCTATCTCGTCGCGGGACGCAGCGTCGCGCCATGCATTGTTGCCCACTTTCTACTCGACCTCTTTGTCGAACCGGGTCTCGTCCTCGCGGCCACACGGGGAGAGATGTCCGGTTCCCCGGTCAGTTCGACCCACTCCTGACATACCTTTCAGCATATTGCCGTACCTGCCCAACCTTCCCGGCTCCACGGCAGTATGGCTGGCGTTCCGATTTGTGTTCGCGCTCCCCTGAAACCCACGAGTGCGGGTATCGCAGGGCAAGTCGCGTTCCGCGTGGAAGGAGGAATGCGTTTTCAAAGACTCCAACTATGTAGAATTTTGCTATTGGGTGTCCTTCGACCCACATCTTGGGCCGGGTAAAACTCGGAATAGCGGTGCAGACTGGCACACACCTCGCCTACCCGCTCCCACCGATATACCTTGGCCACCGCTCTGATTTGTCTGAGCAGTACCGCGCGATGGGCTGGGTGGGCGATCAGAGCTGCAGCCTGCTTCGGGTGGGAGACGTAGACCGAATGACTCGCGCCTGCGACTCCGACCTTGTGGCATTTGATTCGTTTTATCAACATGAGTCAGAGTATCCGGGAAACTGTCACGGTTACGGTCATCGGCTCCCCGTTTCTGAGAATGCGCAACTGCTTTCTCGCTCCTACGGTTCCAGATAACGCCCGAGCGGCCTTCGTCAGTGTGTACGGTGCTTTGCTTGCATTGCCAATCTGAAGAATGACATCGCCGGGCAGGACGTTCTGGCGCGTTATTGAGGATGCCGAGGATGAGACGGCACGGACGACAAGTTCTCCTGCGGCGCTGGCGTCAAGCATGAGTCCGACGGTGTCGAAGTCATTTTTTTGGGTTTTGCCGGAAGGCTTGAGGAATAGGAGTTGCTCAGGATAATCGATTTCTACACGGAATTGGCTGAGGACATTTCCTCCCAGTGCTCCCACGATCGCCGCCGGGGTCTCGTATGAGGTGGCGCTGTACGTCTGATCCGGCCGCGACACAGCCGCTACTTGGGCCACAGAAAACGAGCCTACTTGAAAGGTGGGAATTCTCAGCAGGAGGAGGTGCCCGTCGTCCGCACCTCCGCCCATGTTTGCGGGCCCGACTGCTCCACTGCCTCGCGGCCAGTCGGGATGTTCTCGCGACCATCCGCGCAGCAGACCCTCCCGAAGCAGCGTAACTTCCGACCCGGTATCGAGCAGAAGTCCGAATGTTGCGCCGCCGATGCTTACCTCGATCCTTGGATGTCCGCTGGATGCAAGGTAGGGAGCAGGAAGCCGCTCACCGCGATGCGCGAGAGTCCCGGGGTTGCCAATGGACCACAGTTGCTGTGGATAGTCCAGAACAACTTGATAGTGTTCCAATGCCTTGCCCGAAAGCATCCCCTCCACCGTGTCTCGGTCAGTGAAGCTGTTCGTGCCCAAATGCACAAACGCCTTGCTGGCGCTTAGATCAAGCGGCATTCCGCCGACACGTGCCACTGCTACATTGACGGCACGGTACCGTTGCCCGTCGTCGGATAATTCGGGTCCCTCAGGGTTGAGTCCCAGATCGGTTGCGAGTCCCTCATCGAGGATGATGGCACCACCTCCAGAGTCGAAGAGAAATCTCGCCGTCCTTGTGCCGCCGTTTGGTCTCTTGAACTGAAGTGTGACAATAGGGACATTGCCTTCGACAGACATGGGGACGGTCACATGATCTAAGGCATTCCGGCTTTGACCATGTGTGCGTGGCCAGCCCAGAACCACAGTGCACGCAATCGCAAGCATTGTAATTGCAAAACGCATGGCATCAAGCTTAGCCGGAATTTCCTTTTGACCGTTCACATTTACCCGTTCTCGACATCGCGAACGATTTTAATCGCGGCCACAACAACAGCATATCGACTCTCGGATACGTCCGAAACGACGATTGTTGTTAAGCATGGAATCAGTGTTGTCGACCCCTATGATCGTAGCGGCGATTCACGCGCAGCAAGCGAAGACGCCACCTGGCTACGTGATCGCGGAAGTCGAGCTAACGCACGCCACTACCTTGTTGTGCAAATTGAGCAGTACCGCTCCGTCGAGGAGTCAAGCGTCATCGGGAATGAAAATGCCAAAAACCTTGCACCGGAATGTTCAAATTGTTAACGGCCATTGACACATACCTCCGCCGTAGACACCCAGCGCGTGCTTACGTTCGTAACGCCATCGTGGGCAATTGTGAGCAGTTTCCGTTCTCGCCTGTCCCTTAGTCTGAGTCGAGGTCTTGATGCCACAACAACAACGACACACGAGCAACATTCCACCACAAGGGTGATGAAACAACTGCAACGTTAGACTTACTTGCCAAGATTGACGAGATTGAATCCCAACATTCCTCTTGGTTTGGAGAGCGAGAACCTGAACAAAGAAACTAGTGAACTTTCCAAGCGAATTCGTGCGGCACATCTCCAAGCGAAGTTCTTGTTTGTAACGGGCTTGGGTGATCAGTTTCCCGAACTGCGTGAATAGGGAGCAGACATTCTGGAAAAGCCATTCCTTTCTTCCGAACTCTTGCGTAAAGCGAAGCAAGCAAATCTGTCAACCGGCAAAGGAACAGGCAAATCGTTCTGCATCGCTGACCG
>Ga0302180_10001804_pt1 | contig 17063 bp, 9 predicted proteins | sample I_Palsa_E3_2_FD_200575 | JGI IMG/M metagenome (GOLD analysis project Ga0302180, IMG submission 200575) | Peat permafrost microbial communities from Stordalen Mire near Abisko, Sweden - I_Palsa_E3_2 | ecosystem: Environmental > Terrestrial > Soil > Palsa > Peat permafrost | place: Sweden: Abisko... | reverse complement strand
CGGTCAGTGCCTGCAGCGGGGTGTCGGATTTAATTCGCCGGGCGCAGACCATTTCTGAAGTCGGCCCATCGAAAGTCATCAGTTGGGCATATGGAGTGGTCCGCCGGAAAAATGTGTACATGCCGCGACGGTATCGATCCGGTCCCTTGCTCTCGGGCCAGCCCATATTGGTGTATCCCTGTTCGGACACACCGGCGGGTTGCGGCGGATAGACACTTGGTCCGCCGATTTTTTCGTTGAGCAAACCACCCGCCGACAACGCCACGTCACGGACAATTTCCGCTTCGACCCGCTGCCGGGGGAATCGATCGAGCCATTGATTGCTCGGATCATTGGCCATCAGCGTTGGCGGGATGCGGGATGATTGCCGATACGTCGCCGAGGTTACGATCAGCCGGTGCATCGCCTTCATGCTCCAGTGTTGCCGCATGAATTCGGTGGCCAACCAATCCAGAAGCTGCGGATTGGTCGGCTTATCGCCCATGATGCCAAAATCTGCGACGGTTTTGACGATGCCGTCGCCGAAATATTGGCCCCAGGTGCGATTCATCACGACACGAGCCGTCAACGGATTTTCCGGCGACACCAGCCAGCGCGCCAAGGCCAACCGATTATGCGGCTGATTGGCCGGCAGCGGCGGCAACATGGCGGGAACATTCGGCTGCACCTGGGCGGCAAGCTGCAGGAATTCACCGCGATGATGGATGAACGTCGGCCGCTGAACGGTGCGCTCTTCCATCACCAATGTCTCGGTGAACCCCGGCATCGAGGCGTGCAGAGCCGCGACCTGTTGATGCTGCGCATCCAGCAGCGGGGTGGTCTCTAGGAAATAACGTGTCAGCAGCGCCAACTGCTCGGTAGTCCGCTGCGGCAGGGGAGTGGCGATCGCCTGTTCGACATCGGCGGGTAAACCGGTGGCTTTGATGTCGCCCTTGTCGGAGGTGACGCTGATGCGCAGCCGGCCGACGTTTTCCTGTTGGAAATAATTTTCGGTTAGATCGACTGACATTAAGTTCGTTGGATCGAAGCGCGTCGGGTCCTTCACCTGGAAGACAATTTCATGCGGCTTGCCATCGCCGGCGAATTGCGTCCAATTGGTGTCGCGCTTGCCGTCGATGGTCAATTCCGGTGTGTTGCCGATATCCGCTGTGGCGTTTTGCAACTTCACGGGGGCTGGTTGCGTGGTGGCTTTGGATTCGATGCCGGCGATGAATTCGCTGACCAGCCAGCCACCGTCGGGATCGCGGCCGGGGCCGTTCTTTGGCAGCGAAGGATCGGGAAGCACTTCCATGCGAATGGCGGTGATCGTCGTTGGCTTGGTGGTCGGTTCGCCGCGGAATTTCATGCGGTATTCGTCACGGTAATAATTATCGCCGGTGAAGAGCAGCGAATGGTCGGGAAGTTTGCTGATGGAACCAAAGTAATTGCGGGAATATTCGACCGGATCGAGGACCGTCCAATGGAAGCTGTGGGGAGCGACGGACTGTTCCCATTCGGTTTGCTTTTGCGACACGTACTGCTCGCGGGTCGGCGTGGGATGCGAGGGATCGGGGGGCATGGTATAGCCGAGGGAGAGGCGGAAGCGGCCGAGGGAATGTTCCTTGAAATCCTGATGGAGCGTGACGGTCAATGTGACCGGCTCTTTGGCATCGATCAGCTTGGCGAATTTGAAGATGGCATGGTGGGGTTTGTGAGTCGGCGAGCCATCGTCGATTGCCCAACCTTTTTCTGCGCCGCCTTCAATGGCCTCGGCGGCGGAAAAGTTGGCCTGCGAAAAATCAGCCGAGGCGGTGGCGATTGGCGCTGGTCGGGTTGTGGCTTTGGCGCTGCTGACGGAGACGGAGATTTTGGTAAGCACGAAATTTCCGTTGGCCGCTCGGCCGGGCCCCTTATTCGGCAGGCTCGGATCGTTTAACACTTCCAGGCGAAGCGCTTCGATCGGCTCGCCGCTGGCCTGAAGCTGCAAGGTGTACACATTCGTATCGGCGGGTTTCCCGGGCGCCAGAACTGACTTGTCTTCCTTAATGACGAGCTTGCCGCTTTTGGCGGTCGCCTTGGTAGGAGCTATGGATACCCATAACATTTGCGGGCCCGGTAGCGGGAAATCCTTCTCGTAATTGTTTTCAATTTGGTCGATCTTCCGCTGAATTTCGGCGCGCTTGGCGGAGACGGAAGCTGACGGAATTTCCATCACCGGCTCGTCGGCGTTATTCAGCAGAGCCATGAACTGGTAATACTCTTTCTGGCTGATCGGATCGTATTTGTGGTTGTGGCACTGAGCGCAGTGCAGCGTCGTTCCCATCCACGTGGTGGCTGTCGTCTGCACCCGGTCGATAAGGTTCTTGAAGCGGAATTCTTCGACATCGATGCCGCCTTCTTCGTTGAGCATCGTGTTGCGGTGAAATCCGGTGGCGATCCGCTGCGACGGTGTGGGATTGGGCAGCATGTCGCCGGCGATTTGCTCGATGGTGAATTCATCGAACGGCATGTCGGCGTTGATGGCGTTGATCACCCAATCACGGTAGGGCCAGATCGAACGGGTGCGGTCTTTTTCATAACCGTTGGTGTCGGCGTATCGGGCCAAATCCAGCCAATGCCGGCCCCAGCGTTCGCCGTAATGCGGACTGGCCAGCAGGCGATCTACCAATTTTTCATAAGCATCGGGGCTGGCATCGGCGACGAAGGCGTCCACTTCCGTGGGCGTTGGAAGAATCCCGACCAGATCGAGATAGAGCCGGCGAATCAGCGTGACACGGTCCGCTTCGGGGGATGGCGACAAACCATGCTGCTCCATTTCCGCTAAAACAAAACTGTCGATCGGATTGCGCGGCCAGGCGGTGTCCTGCACTTTCGGTAGCTCAGGCCGGATCGGTTTTTCATATGCCCAGTGTTTGGCGATTGCCGCATTGGCCACTGATGCACTGGCGGGCCAATTCGCACCCTGGTCAATCCAGCGGGTGATCAGCGCGATTTGCTGATCGTTCAGCGGATCGCGCTTCACCGGCATGCGATCTTCATCCCCTTCGCCACGGATGCGCTTGACGAGGTAGCTGTCGCGCCCATGACCGGGAACGATGGAAGGCCCGGAACCGCCGCCTTGGAGGGCCAGTTCCCGGGAATCGAGACGCAGCTTGCCTTTTTGCTTATCGGGACCGTGGCAGGCGTAACAATTATCCCGCAGGATCGGCTGCACTTGTTGCACAAAATCGATCGAAGGTTGCGTCGATCCGACAGCCAGCGCGCGGCGATGGCTGCCGATCAGGCTGAGGCTGACCAGTGCCATTAAGAAAATTGCTATAAAGCTGGCTTTACGTCGCATGGATGATTTTCGAACCTCGGGGCACTATCGGGTCCACCACTGTATATTACTATTGACACGGATAATAGTTGAGCCGCAAGACCATTGCCTTTACTATGTTGCCGCAATCGCTGCACCGGGATCGCCGCTTTTCCGATGGCTGCAGCCATCCAATTGAGGCAAAGGAGTTCGCTCAATCATGCAATTATACGGCAACAGCACACGGGCCGTTGTAATAATGTTAACGATGGGGCTGGGATGTTCGGGCCATCCCAAGACCGATACAAAATCACCGGCAACCGATAACGGATTGATCCACACGCAGAATAATTCAATGACCGACACACAGCATATCAGTCGCACGGATTTCGGCACTACCGCGGACGGCCAAAAAGTTTGGCTTTACACGCTGCATAACGATTCGATGACCGCCAAGATTATGACATACGGGGCGATTGTCACCGAATTGCACGTGCCGGACCGCCAAGGCAAAGACGCTGATGTCGTCCTTGGGTTCGCCAGTTTGGACAAATATCTGGCCGGCCATCCGTATTTTGGATCGATTGCGGGACGGTTTGCCAACCGCATTGCTAAGGGAACGTTTACGCTGGACGGCAAGACATATCACCTGGCAGCTAACAACGCCCCCAATTCCTTGCACGGCGGCAAAGTCGGATTCGACAAAAGAGTCTGGGATTCAGAGCCGATGGAAACCGCCGATGGCCCCGCCCTGAAGCTCACGTATATCAGCAAAGACGGCGAAGAGGGTTTTCCCGGCAAGCTCAAGGTCGCGGTGACTTACACGCTGACAAATGACAATGCGCTGAAATATGAGATTGACGCCACGACGGATAAGCCGACCGTCGTGAATTTGACCAATCACACGTATTTCAATCTGGATGGCGAAAACAGCGGCACGATTCTCGATGAAGTGCTGATGATCAATGCCGATCGCTACACGCCGGTGAATGATGTGCAGATTCCGACCGGTGAGCTGGCCAGTGTGCAGGGCACGCCGATGGATTTCTCGACGCCGCATGCCATCGGCGAGCGGATCGAACAGGTGCCGGGTGGTTACGACCACAATTACGTGATCAACGGCGGCGGCCAAGGCAAACTTGTTTACGCCGTCAAATTGCGCGATCCACGCAGCGGGCGGGTGATGGAGCTGTACACGACCCAACCAGGCGTGCAGCTGTATACGGGCAATTTCCTGGACGGCAAATTAACCGGCATCGGCGGCGCGAAATATGAGAAGCACGCCGGCCTTTGCTTGGAAACGCAGCATTTTCCCGATTCGCCGAATCAGCCGCAATTTCCGTCCACGGTGCTCCGGCGGGGCGAGACATATCACCAGGTCACGATTTTCAAATTCTCGGCCACATAATTCCGAGCATTCGGTTGAAAGAGAAACCACGGATTTCACGGATGACACGGATAAAATCGTTTTTAGATTCATCCGTGCTATCCGTGAAATCCGTGGTTAAAAATCCGGAGGCGCTGGAATCCATCCGATCCGGATTAGATTCTCAGCGTGAATCCAAGCCGATTAGCGATGACGGTAATCCACAGAATCACCGCAGCGCAAGTTGCGGAGCGGTCTATGGCGTGCATCAGATTCGGCTCGGCGAGGCGGGCGTACCAGTTGCTCAGGTGCGACAGATCAAGCACCGATTCCATCATTTCGCTTAGCAAGTACGCCAGCAGGACATTTCGACCGGTGGCTGCAAGCGGTTTGAGAATTATTCGACCGTGCATGACCTCATCGATGAGATAGAACGCAAGCCAAAGGGCCGCCGTGATGGCGCAAGCCCAGAAGCACCAGGCCGGAGTTCCGCGTTCCTTGCTGATTCCCCACTGCGGACCAAGCAGAATTGCCGCCGCCACACACCCGGCGATGAACATGGCGGTAAACCTGATCCGAGCGGAGTGCGACTTGGTGTCCGGTGTTAGCAAAATTGATCCGAGCAACAGCCCGGCAACGGATATCGCGGCGTGCGAGCCGAGGGCGCTTTGAATATTAACTTGGTGGGCAATCCAAAATCGTGAAAATAAATCCCCGGTGGCGTAAAGACACATCACCAGCGCGGTGCATCCCAGCAGTGCAGTGCGGTGGTTGCGGAAGATCAGATAGATGATCGAAGCGACGAGGTACGCCCAGCCGATAACGCCGAGGATGCCGTACCAGGCATGGCGGATGAAAAATGGATGCAGTTGCAGGACGGGCCGGCCGTTGTCAGCGCGGTACGTCAGGGCCAGAAATACCATCAGCCCAATGCCAAGCACCCGAAGCACGAGGGTGATACGCCGCCAAAACTGGCGATGATCTTCCGGCGCATTTTTGCCGCCGGGTGAGAGCGAACAAAAAGACAGGATGGCCGAGATGTACATCAACGCCGTCCACCAGGTGCCGGACCAACCCATTTTTGCGCTGTTGGGGCCGAGGTCCGAGTTGACCATCATGATGCCGATTGCCAGCAAAGCCACCGTGCGGAGCAAAACATGGGCAATCGCTTTCCAGATTGGCTCGCCCCTTTCCAGCCGTGGCCCCATCGCCAATGGGATGGACATGCCGACGATGAACAAGAACGCAGGGAAGACCAGATCGACAAAGGTCATCCCGGTCTGGCCGTGATAGTGCTGCATCCACGCCGGCACGTGGTTGGCGTTCATTAAGTCGTTCACGAAGATCATCGTGAACATGACCAGGCCGCGCAGGGCATCGATCGACTCCACGCGCCCGGAAGGATGCAGGTGGTGCTGCGCGCGGTCGTGATTTGATTGTGTCAAGGTTCCGGACATCGTGGCGCATCAACCTTTTCGCTCGGCTAAAAACTCCACCAGATCCCGTAACTCGCGCTTGCTGAGCGGCTTGGCGATGTCCTGCGGCATCGGCGATAGGGCGGGGGTGCGCTTTTTGATATCCGATTTGCTGATCGTCACGAGGCCGTGATCCGTGCCGGTGTCGAGCACCATCTGATCGGCGGTCTCGCTTTTCACGATGCCGTTGTTCAATTTCACATTCGCGCTTTCAAAACCCGGTGCGATCTTGGCATTCGGATCGACGATTGATTCCAAAATGTATTCGCGTGTTTGCCGCTTGCCGATGTCGGTGAGATTTGGGCCCACATTGGAGCCGCCCAGTCCGCGGATGGCATGACAGCGGACGCAGGAGACTTCCTGCTTTTCGACAAAAATGCGCCGGCCGACTTTCGCATCGCCGCCTTCGAGGCATTCACGGTAATTGCCGAGATTATCCGCGGGATCACGGGTGGCATTAAACTGCGCGATCTTGGCCATCACGATGGGCGATTTGCTTCGCTGAGCCGCTTCCAGGAGATCGAGCGTCGAAGCCGCCGGCACTTGCCTGGCCAGCAGCTTGTCCATCCAATCCGCCAGCACGCCATCCGCTTCGCTGCCAACCTGCGGCAACGTGGAAAACACCGCCTGTTGATCCGCCGGACTGGCTTTGATCAAAATCGCATTCAGCCGCAGCAGGGCGTCGGGCAGTTTGGTTTGCAATGAGATTGCTTGCTTGCGCAGGGCCGGGCTTTTGGAAAGCAGTCCATATTGCAACGCATCCGCTAGCCGCGGACTGTTCTTCGCCGCCAGCACTGCCAAGGCGGCGCTTTGCACCGCCGGCGTTGCATTTGGATCGTGCATCACATCGACGGCGACATCCAGCGGTTGCAGTCCGGTTTTCAACGCCAGATTCAGCGCCGCCAAACGCACTTCCGCCGGCGCGGATTGCACGATTTGGGCGAGCACCGGCTGCACGGCCTTGTCCACCACCAATTCGTCACGGGCTTTCTGCGGCAGCGGCCAGATCAGGGCCATGATGTGATCACGGATCGATGGGTGCTCCCATTCATTCAGTGAATCGAGCGCTTCCACCCGAACCGATTCCGGAGCATCGTCAGCTGCGGCGAATTGGGCGATGGCCTGCGCATTTTGCGGCTGGCCTTCCCGGAAATTGGCGTTCAGCGCACGCCGCAGAATTTTTTCATCGAGCTTGTGATTGGCCAGCAACGCGGCAAGCTGCGGACGACCGGGATTGATCGGCACATCATTGATCGCCCGTGCCGCTTCCAACACCAGGCGGGGATCGGCGTCGGTTAAAAACTGGGCGACCTCCGGCCGTTCCCACCGCCGCAGGGTCAGGAGCACACCAAGTCGCACTGCCGCCGAGGAATTATTCGCCGCCGCCAGCACCGCGGGCAAATCGCCGAGTCGGGTTAAGGCGAGCACGCAGCTATGGCGGATATACGCATCTTTATCATTACTGCGGCCGAGTAATTCCAGAATCGGCCCAACCGCCTGCGGCTTGCCGAGCTTTCCCAATGCCATCGCCGCGAAAAATTGCACGCGCGGTTGTTCATCTTTGAGCAAACCAATGAGTGCATCAAACGCCTCGATCGTCTTGCTTTCGCCGAGCACCTTGGCGGCGTTGGCCCGCACCTCAAGGTCCGCATCGCTGAGCAATTCGATGAGCGGCGTCGCGGCCGAGGGATTTTTTCTGGCGATTTGTCCAAGGCCCCAGATGGCGTGCAGGCGGGCCAAATCCGGGCAGCTGGTGTCAAATTTATCTTTTTGAGTAATCGGATGCCGGGCGATCGAAGTCAGCACCGCGATGGACGAATCGCCGCGGTCGGCCAATTCAAATTGGGCCTCCTGCCGTACACGCTGATCGATATGTGAGAGCAACGCGGCAAGTTCGGAATCACTGCGTTTCTCAAATCCCTGATCCAGCAGGGCGGCTGTTTGTGCCACGAGTGGATCGGCCACAGCCTGCTCGTTGTAAAAACGGTAAATGCGCCCCTTGTTGGGCCGCAGCCAACCGTCGATCCAGTCCGACACATAAAAACCGCCGCTCGGAATGAACTCCACATCGGTCGGCAGGATTTGCCATACGTAATGCTCCTTTTGCTCCATCACGAAGCTGGCCCCGTGCGGCTTCATGACAAACGACCAGAGCCCGCTGTTGGTGATGCCGCCTTTGAAATCGCACATCAGAAAATGGCCGTCAAACGATTTGGACATTCCCGTGCCGGGATAAAACGTGCAGCCGCTGGGGCCGTTGCCGATATGCTCGATCGGCGGCGTCATATAAAGCTGCGTGCTGTCCGGTTCCTTGGCCATCAAATTCTCCATCAGCAGCACGCCGCCGGGGCTTGGATAATTGATGTGCTGGTATGACACGCGCCAGCCGTTGTCCGATCCTTCGGTGACATAACACCATCGCGCCGGATCGCCGCGATCGGAATTGTTGTCGCCGGTGAAGAGATTGCCGTGCTCGTCGAAGCAGAGTTTTTGCGGATTACGCAAGCCGTAGGCGAAGACTTCGAGATTGGAACCGTCCGGATCGCAGCGGAGAACGCCGCCATAATCGGGACAGCTTAAAAGGTTGCCTTCTTTGGTTTTCACGACAAACCCGCGGTCGCCGCAGGAGAAATAAAGTTTGCCATCGGGGCCAAATCGCAGGCCGTGCAGGTCGTGGCCTTCGTAACTGTAGCGAACTCCGTAACCGGTGCTGAGAACTGTCCGCTCAGTGGCAAACCCCGCCCCTTTGGTATCTTTGAGCATCCACAGGTTCGGCATATCGGTGAAATAAACCGTTCCTTTTCGCTCCAAAATTCCCGCGGCGATTCCTTCCTCCAAATGATTGAAACCGTCCGCCCAGATGGTGACTTTATCGCATCGCCCTTGCTTGGAACTGTCTTCGAGCAGCCGAATCCGATCCGGATTTTTCGCCAGTTCCGGCCAGCTATCGGGCCAATGGCGTTTGACCATTTCCGTCCGATCCGCCACGCTGCGATTGGCCAGTTCCTCATCAATCCAGCCGTAAATGCTGCGATCGTCGAGAATCCCGCCGTAGCGATATCGATTGGTTTCCACGAGCCACACGCGGCCGTGATTGTCCACGTTCATCGCCACCGGATTAATGAGCTGCGGCTCGGCGGCCCACACGCTGACTTTCAAATCCGCCGGCTTCTTGAAATGTGCGATGGCTTGCTGCGCTTCTTCAAAATGCACCGGCGCATTCGGATCATAAATCGGCGCCGGCTCCACGGGCGGGGGATGCTTGGGATTCAATTCATCGTCATCCGCTTTGAGCAATCCGCAGGGAACGCCGATGGCCAGCAGCGCGATGATCCAAACCAATGCGTGTTTGAGCATATGGCGGCAGATCGTAACGCCGCCGATATCCGCTGCAAAGTTGGCTAAGGATTCGCCGGCTGCGACGTGGCGGTATGCGTGAACTTCATGAGCTGGTCCATGCTCAAGCCAGCCGGCAAACTGTTCGCCGGTGGATGACCAATCTGGGCGCGAATATCCGCGCCATCAAGCCGGTCTACAACGACAAAACCCAGGCAAATCAAAAGTGCGATCAAGCCAAGGACCGACCCGGCAACACCAGTTGCCGAGCGCGACGCCAACATTCCCAGCACAATCGCCAGCAATGGAAGCAGCAGAAAAAACCAGACGCCAAACACCGGCAGGGCAATCATCAAACTTTCGATGCCAATGACGATGCTCAAGACGATGCAAAGTGCACCGAGAATGACGGCTGCCAATCCCACGCCCGCCTGCACGGGAATCGCTGGCTGATCGGGAGTTGCCATGCACTGGTTTGTACTCTGCTTTCGGGCCGATGGCGAATCAACGCCAGTCAGCCGCCAGTCTCTGCAAAAAGATCGCCGCTGCTCTGGAAGCCAACGCCGCCACTGGGTAAACTGCAAAGCAACTTGGGGAATGGTGTAACGGCAGCACAGCAGTCTCTGAATCTGCTTGTCTAGGTTCGAATCCTAGTTCCCCAGCTTTTTGCCCGGTTGACAAACCGGGCTTTTTTGTTGACATTATTGGCTATAAAACCCAATATTTAAGGGATTTACAGTCATAATCCAGAGCCATAAATGTTGCGACCTAAGTGCATTGAAAACCATTGAAGTCCATTAAATCATTAGAACCGGCTTAGAAAACCCGTTGTGAGCTGGTCGGGCCGATGATCGTTTTGACCGACAATCGTGGCTCAGATTTGTAGCCAGCCCGTTTGCTAGCGGGTTACGTGGCCCAGCCTTTATCGTGATGGCCCCGGAACCTTCTACGTTCACACTTCTATCTCTCTGCTGCATTGGCGTGTTACTGCGTAGGCGGCGAAAGTCTCCATCCCGCAATTTCGTGAGGAATTAAATGCACGGCCGCAAGCGTAAAGCCGAAAGCTGGGCCTGGAGTCAGGTGCAACTTTTTTCAACTTAATTGTTGGTCCTTAATTTTTGCTACAAGCCCCACATCTAAACTATTCAGAACAAGCTTAAAATTCGGTGCATCGCAGGTGATGCAAGCTGTGCTTCCCATGTGCCAATACAGGCACTAATGGGGCGGTCGTTCGGCAACGCCGAACAACCATTGCACCTTCAATTGCCTTGGTGGCACTACAAAGACACAAGTTAATAATTTGCCATTTACCTTGAATCTCTGTGCCTGCCCAGTCCCTCCGGGGCGTGGGCTGGCAACCTTGCCCAAGGGCAAGGTTATTCTTAGGTTTGCTCCGCTAGTTGGGTTAATACCCCAATGGCACTTTCAGTAGCATTAGGCAATGGCTTAGTGGTCACAAGTCAAGGCATCGAATGTTCCAGTTATTACCAATATAAATATGTAGCCGTCTCTTATGCCAGGCCGTCCAAAATATAGCCGTTCATAAGGCTGCTTTGCCTCGGCTGATATCGCCGGTCATTGTACTGCTGTTGCTCCATTTGTAGATAATAATCCAGTGTTGGATGTTCCAATATGAAGCCATCGCACAGCATCAGCCGTACTGCGAGCCGCACCCCAATGTCCTCAACCAATCGCTTGTCTAACTTAGCCTTCGGTTCGCCAAAGAAATTAGCCGTGCTGCCTCTCGTCCTAATTCGCAAACCGACTCTAAACATTGGTTGCTGGCCTTTGGCTTTTGTCTCGCCGGCCAAATATCTGGCGACCGCTTTTGCGGATTGAATATTGGATATCTTCGTCGAACAAGCCTGACCAGCCGACGGTACAACGGCCGCAAATAATGCGTTTACCGTTCCAGCTTCAATTGGTGTGGATGCAATTATAACATAATGCCAGTGGAGCCTGGCGTGATTGCGAGGCGTAATTTCCAAGGTCCAAAATATTTGCCAACCGCTTTTCCTAACGGTCTTTTGAAATTGTCGGCTAATGTTTGATGCTTCGGTTGGCGTCAAGTTGATGCCCGGCTTTGACGTTCCGAAATAAACACAATGGCCAGCCTGCCAAGCCCGTCTAATGGCGTATTGGATGCACCGTCGATCGGCTTTGCGTTGCTTCCTGTGGCTGCATCGTCTGCATGGAAATAGTTGCCTTGTGCGGCACTGTCCGTCACAAGGTATGGTTGAATAATCCGCAAAACTGAAGCTGCCCACTGCCATATATACACCGACAAAAAAGCCGTTACCAGCGGGCAGCGAAGTAACGGCTTAATTCGGCTTTAACATGTTATTGTAGTCAAGTAAGGGTCGAAATTGCTAAAGCCGATCAACCATATTGCACTGCCCTGCAACATATAATAGTGCGGCAACATCATATTTTGGAAAATCTACCTTACAATCTCGAAAAACTCAGTAAGATCTTAAGGTGCGACAGTCACCTACAGTCATAATCAATCCGCTACTCATGGATGTTAGAGCCGTGGGGTTATACGTTGGCGGGATTAGCAGGACCAAAATCAGGCAGCTTGTTTCGGCCGGTAAATTTCCAAAGCCCGTCAAAGTTGACCGGCTTGCATTCTGGCGTCGATCGGACGTGATAAAATGGGCACGACAGTTGCAATAAGGCGAGCATCAAGCAGCCGCTCCGCGGCTGCAATTTCGGCAACCTAGTTGAAATAATCAGCAGTTCGAGCCTAGCAGGTTAATGCTTCGGCAAAGTTTTTTGTTCCTAACTACGTAACTAATTGCAGGTGAAAACATTTAGCGAATATATTATGGATCGTGAGGCGGTGGAAAAGGGAGCGTATGTTCCGGAGCAACCCCAAAAACGTCAGCCTCCTCGCATCGATCAGCCACAGATAGGGGCCAAGCCTTACATCCGACCGTCGCCCCGTCCCGTTATCACCCAGGACATGATTAAATCAACGTTCAAGCCCCCAAAGCCACGGACTTCCTTGGTGGCATGTCCTCGAATTCGGCATAGACCGTAAAAGTGTGGCCACAACTTATCTCTGCCAATAACACTCGCATATACGATTCTTTGGCAGCAGGAAGATTCAGAATTAACCAGAGCCATCCTGCCTAGATTGCCCATCATCCTAAAGCTAGTTTTGACAATAATTGACCATGCATATTTGCTCTGTAAAATGCATATTGTCAATTCGGGTCAAAATGAAATATCCGAGGGAGAGACATGCGAAATCGCAACGAGACTTGGGCGATCGGTGCTGCAATGCTGGTGCTCGCTTTTGGGGCCACGGTGCGTGGTCAAGCCCTTACCTATACGACGCTGGACGATCCATCAGCCACCCTCGGAACCACAATGGCCTACGGCATCCGGCAATATGGTCGTCGGGCAATACACTGACATTAACGGCGACCATGGCTTCCTTTTTAACGGCAGCACTTACACCCCCTTGGATGACCCATCGGCTACCGCCGGCCACACATACGCCCAAGGCGTTTCTGGCAGCACCATTGTTGGGCGATACAATGCCAGCGGTACCACCTATGGCTTTCTCTACGACTTGGGCAGCCAAACCTATACGACGCTCATCGACCCCTTGGGTACGAACGGCACAGACCCCAAGGGCGTCGCCGGAAGTTCAGTCGTCGGGCTCTACTACGACTCTAACTATCCAGTTAATGGCACCCACGGTTTCCTCTACGACTTGGGCAGCCAATCCTACACGACGCTAGACGACCCGTTAGCCATTGCCGGACAGACATTTGCCAGGGGTGTTTCCGGCAACACCATCGTCGGTTCCTATTCTGACGCCAATGGCAGTCACGGATTCCTCTACAATGTTAACACCCAAGCCTATACCACGTTGAATGACCCGTCGGCGATCCTCACCGATGGCGGCACAACTGCCTTTGGGCTTTCTGGCAGCACAGTCGTTGGGTACTACGATGACGCTAATGGCACCCACGGTTTCCTCTACGACTTGGGCAGCCAATCCTACACTACGCTGGATGACCCGTCCGCTACCGCCGGGCACACATATGCTGAAGCCATTTCAGGGAACACAGTTGTCGGATACTACGATGACGCTAATGGAGCCCACGGCTTTGAAGTGACTGTTCCAGAACCCGCCCTACTCGGCATTTTTTGCTTCGGCACTGTCGTGGTTCTCGCTCGCAGTCGCCGGAAACATTGATAATCATGCCGCTGTTGTTTGATGAGAAGCCAGTGGGCTTGTTGGCTGGTGGCAAAGCAGTTTGGCAACTTGAAGCAACATGATTGCGTCCGCGGACGCAATCGCGTTGCTTGGGGGTTGCTTAATTGCGGGCTTTGAGGCCGTTTCAGCCGAGATAATGCCCCAACTTTGTAGCCGTAGCCATTACAGGCCATTCAGGGCAGCCCGTTCATCGTCACGTTGAAAATGGGTGTAATATTTTAGCGTCATTTTGTAGTCGGAATGTCTGGCCAGTTCATGCAGCACCTTTGGATGCACGTTGTTTCGAGCAAGCAAGGTGCAAAAGGTATGACGCAATGCATGAAAACCAACATCCTTTGACGATATCTTGACGGTCTCGCAATCGGCCTTCAATTGGGCGATGACGTGTTGCTTTGTTGGCATCCTGAAAATAGGTGCATCGGCAGCCAGCCCCTTGCATCGACGCCTCAACATCGGGATTAGTTTTTTGCTTAGTGGCAGCGTTCGATCTTTTCTGGCCTTGTCGATATGGGCTGGCAAATGGACCGTAGCATGTTTGAAATCAATGAATGCTGGCACAATCTGGCGACATTCATTCATCCGAAAGCCAGTTTTCAGGGCAAATAAATACAAGGCTTTTCGATTGTCGTCCGGCGTTTTGGTTATCAACTTTTCAGCTTCGGCCTGACCCAATGCCCGACTTTCACGCTTGCGATGAATGCCGTCCGTTTCCAGCTTCGGATACTTGTACAAAACGTATTCTGTAACCCCGCCAGTTTCAGCCAGTGCTTTAAGAAATTGCTGGAGACTGCCCACTCTGCGGTTAATTGTCTTATTGGCGTCGGATGATTTCAGGGATAATGCCCACCGATCAACCATTGGCTTCGTGATTTCCGATGCCGATTTAACCTTGGTGTATTCGATGAATTTTTCAACATCGCCAATCGTGTAGGCAACATGGCCGGCCGTGCATCCTGCCGCTTGCAAACTCGCCTTGTAATCAGCCAATTGAACTTCAACAGCTTTGGCCCGTTCGATACGTCTCGCCTCAACCTGCAAATCAACATCGCCCAATCGCACAGCCCTGGCTTCATCTTCCAACTTACGGGCCAGCCGTTCCGTTTCGGTCTTGTCCGAATATCCCTTGATCCATTTTTGCTTGCCGCTGGCATCCTTATAAATCGCATACCACTTGCCCGATTTTTTGGTTACACTGGCCATGTTGTTGCTCCGGTCAAATGTCCTGAATCCGAAGGCATTTTAGAACCGGCTTAGAAAATGACAAGAGATATGTGCAATTTATTGGGCTTTTTGATAAATGGAACTAGCTTCGAATCCTAGTTCCCCAGTTGGCAGTACGGCATCCGTCACGGCATTTCATATTCGCCGAGCGATCACCCCTGTCGGCTGATTTACTTGGGAAATTCCGGCAATAAAAACCACATCGGTATGCCTTCAAAAATTCCGAAATGAGTCTGTCGGAAGAGTCGATATCTTCCACATGGTGCAGCAGATTCCAATCGTGAAACGCTTTAATCGCTGCTGCAGCGCCGCAGCATTCGCTTGGCTGGTGATCGTCGTTCCGCTCACGTTTAAGTTTCGTCCGGTTCGCTATCACGATGCCGGACAGTTTTACATGGGCGGTGTCATTGCTCGCCACGGGGCTTGGGATTCGCTCTACCCGCTCCCTCGGCCAGGCAGCCCATACAATCCAGGCCTGGCTGGCGACTCCGATCGCCGGCCCACATACCAAATCCTCTCCGATGCGGTTGGCGTTGGGGACGATCCACGCTTTATCCAGCCGCCACCTGATGCGCTGCTTTTTGCAACGCTGGCTCTACTGACTTATCGCCATGCCATCTTGGTGTGGATCATCATCAATTGCATCTGTGGCTGGGGCATCGCTTTGCTCGCCGGAAAATTCTACGAACTGTGCTGCGGCAAAATATCCCCCATCAGCGGCATCGTCACGCTGCTGATCGGCTCCTCGTACACCATGTATGTGACGCTACGATGTCTCAATCTCGAAGCACCGATCGGCCTGCTTCTTGGTCTGACGACGCTGCAAATCCTTCGCCGCGATTCCATCCGAGGTGCCGCTGGCCTGGTTGTGGGCGGGCTCCTGAAATATGCGACACTCATTTTGCTGCCGCTGGCAATCGTGATGCGACGTTGGCATTTGCTCCTGTGGACGGGATTGCTTTTTGCCATCGCCGTGGCGGCTTCATGGCTCTTGATGGGGAAGATTCCCTTTATCCAATACGCCCATATCTTTCCATTGCTTAGCCGCCCTTACGAAGACGAAACCAACCAGTCGCTGCAAGGATTGCTCCTGCGTGTTACCCACACCGTGCCGCTATCTTCTCATGTGCGGCAGATGGTCGATCTGGCCGGCATTCTGGCGCTTCTGGTTCTGTTGCTGCTGATCGCTCGAAGGATTTGGCGACAACCGCAGCCTGGCACCCCAACCGTCTTCGCCGCGGCAGCAGCGTTAATTGGTTGGATGCTCATTTTCAGTCCCCTGGTCTGGAATAAGTACCATCTGTTTCTCTTTCCATTTTGGGGTTGGCTTGCCTGGGAAGCGCGACAAACCAACTGGCGAATGGCATGCCTCATTTTCGCCATTGTCATGCACTGGGGATCATGGCCGAATCTTTCCGAGCCGTTTAATTCGCACATGCTCTGGGGTGTGGTGACCATCCTGGGAATAGCGATCGCCCGGCTTTGGGTATCTGTGCCCGCTGCGACATCGAATTCCGACGAAAAATCACGTTATAGACATTTCACCAGCCCCGTTGTACAATAATCGCAGTAAACGCCGGTCCCGATTCTAAACTTTCGGGGTTTTCCGGCCGATTGTGATGATAATTGCCAGTGATCGTTTGATCGTAATTGCAGATTTGCAGCCCACCCGCCTTGGACTCTAGCTCACTTACCTTACTGATTGCGGATTGATTTTCATCGAACAAAACAAGCATGCTTGATATCTGCCGGCAAGGAGTCGGCGGATCAACGTAACAGTATTTTTTTTGGAATTGGAAGTAGAATTTGTTGAACATGTCAGAATCGTTAGAAGACCGCATTTTGCGGCATGTCAAGTCGGAGCAGTATCGGCCGCTTAAGCCACGGGGCTTGGCGCGCGAGTTGAATTTACATGGGGAGCCGGGCTATTCCGGTTTCCGGGACGCACTCAAAGAATTGATGCACGCCGGCCGGGTTGTCCGCGGAGCTGGGGGATCAGTGATGATCCCTTCGCAAAGCGAGCACAGTGACCAGTTTGTCGGCACGTATCGCCACAATCGCCGGGGGTTTGGATTTGTCGTACCGACCGATCCGACCAGCCACGAGGATTTGTTTATTCCGGAAGGGGAAAATCTCAAGGCCCTCAGCGGCGAT
>Ga0302180_10001800_pt1 | contig 17082 bp, 18 predicted proteins | sample I_Palsa_E3_2_FD_200575 | JGI IMG/M metagenome (GOLD analysis project Ga0302180, IMG submission 200575) | Peat permafrost microbial communities from Stordalen Mire near Abisko, Sweden - I_Palsa_E3_2 | ecosystem: Environmental > Terrestrial > Soil > Palsa > Peat permafrost | place: Sweden... | reverse complement strand
GGGAGATCGCGATCTGGCCACCCATCTTTTCCGGACAGAACGCCTGCGCGCCGGACAGTCGCTCACCGAGGTGACGGCCGCCATCGCCAGGCAGCGCCAGATCGAGGTCCGCCTGCTCCCGGTGACGGACGCGCCTGTTCGCACCATGCTCACCCTGGCGGCGGACACGATTCTCGGGCCGGATGGTACCGAGGTGGCGTTTCAGGATTACTTCGTCCGCCTCCGCCACGGCGTGCCCGTACGGGCCGTTCGCTTTGCGGGTGCCGAAGACGCTCGACCGAGTGCTGACGTCGTTGCAGCGCTCAGCGAGGCCGAGCAGGTCGTCGTGTGCCCGTCCAATCCCATCGTCTCGATCGGCCCGCTCCTCGCCATACCGGGGGTCCTGGCCACACTCACGGCGCGCCGCGATGTCGTGACCGCGGTGTCGCCCATTGTCGCCGGTGCGGCGCTGAAGGGCCCGGCCGATCGCCTGATGGCCGAGCTCGGGACGGAGCCATCGGTCGTCGGCGTGGCACGCCTGTATGCGCCATGGGTGAGCACACTGGTCATTGACGAGGTGGACCGGACGAGTGCGGCGGCGGTCGAAGCGGAAGGCGTCCGCTGTGTGGTTGCCCCCACGATCATGAACTCCCCCGAAGTAGCTGCTTCGCTGGCCGAGGTCGTGATCGCAGCCCGTGGCTGACGGCATGGCGCTCATCCCGCTCGCCGGCATCGGTGAGATCAAGCCCGGTGCCGACCTGGCCCGGGTGATTGCCGACGCGTTGACTCCGGCCAATCCCGACGGCCCGGATCTGCGTCAGGGAGACGTGGTCGTCATCACCCAGAAGGTCGTTTCCAAAGCCGAGGGCCGCATCGTCCCCATCGATCCTGACGATCCGGCGGCCAAGTCCGCACTCGTCGAGCAGGAGTCCGTTCGCGTTCTCCGGCGGCGCGGTGACCTCATCATCAGCGAGACACGACACGGATTCATCTGCGCCAATGCGGGCATCGATCTCTCCAATGTCGAGCTGGGAACTGCGGCCTTGCTCCCAGTCGACTCGGACCGGTCCGCACGCCGGATACGAACCCGCTTGGGCGTGCTCCTCGGCATCGAAGTCGGTGTGATCATCTCCGATACGTTCGGGCGTACGTGGCGGCGCGGGGTGACCGACGTCGCCATCGGATGCGCCGGCGTGGCGGCGGTCATCGACCTACGCGGCACCCTCGACGCCAATGGCCGCGAGCTGATCGCCACCGAAATCTGCGTGGCGGATGAGTTGGCATCGGCGGCCGAGCTCGTGATGGGCAAGGACCGCGGCATTCCTGCTGCGATTGTGCGTGGTGTCCCCCATGAGTGGCTCCGATCGGCATCGGTGCGCACGGAGATCGTGCGGCCACCCGAAGAAGATCTGTTCCGCTGAATATCCTCGGTTGAGTTACCCTCGGTCTCGTTGGCTCTGCACAAACTCCAACACGGCCCGGGTACCGTCATCTAGTTGCGTCCAGGGCCGCCAGCCGAGCTGAATCGACGCCCGATTGATGTCGAGGCTCGATCTGAGGAGTTCGCCTGGCCTGGGGGGTGCGTTCACGATGGACGGTTCCACGCCGGCTCGTTCGGCCATGATGGCGTAGAGCTCATTGACCGACGTTTCCGTTCCGGTTCCAATGTTGCAGGTCAACCCCCCGCCGCGCGTTGCGGCGCGTACGAAGGCGTCCACGACATCGTCGACATAGACAAAATCTCGCGTCTGCCCTCCGTCGCCGAAGACGGTGACCGGCTCCCCCCGTACCAGGTGGTCGGCAAAGATAGCCACCACACCCGCCTCACCGTGCGGATTCTGGCGGGGCCCGTACACATTGGCCAGGGCCAGGGCGGCGAACTCCAGGGCGTGCAATTTCCTGTACGCGACCAGATAGTCGAGCACCGCCTTCTTCGCCACGCCGTACGGGGAGAGTGGTTGGTGAGGGTGTGCCTCGCGTACGGGCAGATCCTCCGGCGCAGGCTCGCCGTACAGCGTCCCCCCGCTGGCCGCGAACACGACCCGCTGACACTCGGCCTGACGGGCTCCTTCGAGGATATGCAGGGATCCCAAGATGTTCACCTCGGCGTCGAAGGCGGGACGGGCCACGGAGACCCGCACGTCGGCCTGAGCCGCCAAATGGAAGACGAGTTCGGGGCGACGGCGGAGCATGAGGTCGATGACCGTGGGCGCCGTTATGTCGAGGTGATGAATGGTGAGCGCTCGACCGGCGCTCCCGCGCGCGTCAGCGAGATTAGAGAGCGAGCCGGTTGAGAAGTCGTCGATTACATCGACTTCGTGACCCTCGACCAGGAGCCGATCCACCAGCGTGGAACCGATGAAACCCGCCCCACCCGTTACCATGGTGCGCATCTGAAGGCACCTTAACCCGAGACTCGTTCGCCATCGACCAGCGTTCCCGAAGCCACCATGGAGCCCGCACCGAGCACGGACACCGGGCGGACATCAGCCCTCTGGCCGACGGTTGATTGCGGGCCCAGTATGGAGCCCACGACCTTGGCGTTCGCCGCCACATGACTGCCTTCCATCAGGACGGAGTCGACAACGAGAGCGCCCGCTTCGATCATGGAGCCAGGACCCAGGACGCTCCGCTCCACCCGGGCCCCGTCCGCGATCTCGCAACCCGCGAAAATGACCGATGGGCCGACGACCTCCCCGACGACGACGCTGCCACTCTGGAGGAACACGCCGTCCCCGCGATCACTCAAATCTGGCGCCAGTGGTCCTTTCCGGAGGCCGGAGAGGAGGTCGCGATTGGCTTGCAGATAGGCCGCGGGGGTGCCCGTGTCGAGCCAGTAGCCGTCGTCGGACTTTGCGAAAAGAGCCCCGCTCTGCACCATGGCCGGAAACGTCTCACGTTCAATCGAGACACGACCGGTCGGGGCGATCCGGTCCAAAACGGAAGCTTCAAAGACATACGTGCCCGCATTGATCTCGTTGGTCGGGGCCTCGTCGCGGGGCGGTTTCTCGACAAAGGCCGTGACTCGGCCCTCGGCGTCGGTCGGCACCACGCCGAACGCCGACGGGTCGGGGACCGGATGCAGCGCAATCGTGCCCTCAGCCGAGCTCTCCCGGTGGAAATCGATGAGAGCCCCGAGGTCCAGGTCGGTGATGACGTCGCCGTTGACGACCACAAACGTGTCATCAACACCTCCGTAGACGGCAGCGAACCGGACGGCGCCCGCCGTATCGAGAGGCTCAGGCTCCACGGCGTAGACAAGGCGTATGCCAGCGGCATACCCGTCGGGATAGGCCTCCTTGAACGCATCGGGCAGGTACCCCAGCGACAAAATGGCCTCGTCCACTCCATGGGCCCCCAGATGCGCCAACACCCGTTCGATCATCGGCACGCCGACGATCGGCAGCATTTGCTTCGGTATGGACAAGGTCAGGGGACGGAGTCGAGTACCTTCGCCTCCAACGAGGACAACCGCCTTCATTAGCTGGTCGGCTTGGTTGTTGTCGTGGTGGTGGCGACGGACGACTTCGTGGTGGTCGTGGTGGTGGCGACGGACGACTTGGTGGTGGTCGTGGTCACGGGCACCGTTGTCGTCGTCGTGGCCGTCGGGGCGACGGTGGTCGTCGTCACCGGGGCCGAGGTTCCCTCGACAGCCTGGACGAGTGCCAGCTCCGTCGCCGGCGGCACCTTCGGCAGCGTGGCCGTGGACGGTCCGAATCCGACGGTGATCAACTGCCTGTTCAGGAACCTGAGGTCGGCCGCCTTCGACGAGACGGCTCCCCCCACCTGCTTGAGTTCGCTACCGCTCTTCTGGCTGGCCGTGGACAGGGTCCACGAGCGGGCCCGGACGACGCCCGTCTGACCGGCATCAGGCGTGCCGGCCGCACACTTTTGACCGTTCTTGTACAACTTTGCACCGGGGTACTGCACGCTCGAATTGGTCAACGTCAGCCCGGTGTATTGCGACGCGAACTTGCCCAGGGTGGCATTGTGACCCGCTTCACTGCTCGATTTGGGCGCAATGAGCAGGACGCCACTGCCGGTGGTCGTCAAACCCGAGGATGATGATCCTGAAGGGGTTGCACTGAGGCTGGGCTGGACGGTTCCGCAAATGTCGATGGAAAGGGCGGCATGCCAGGTTTGTCCCACCGTGGGTGCGACCGCCTTGGGCGTTCTGGCGTAGTGGTACCGAGCGAGGGCGACAGATCCAATGCCGACAATGATGATGACGACGAGCGCGGCGTACCAGTTCACGGGCATTTGTCCGCGATACGACGTGCCTCCCCCTGTTGCGGCGGCGCGTGCGACCGACTTTCCCGTAGAGCTTCTGGCCATGGCGGGACGAAACCCTACAGCCTGGACGGGTCCCCCCTGGCTGCAGGGATCCTTCCACGCTCCAAGTCATGAAACAACGCCATCGTCCTGGGATGGAGTAACGAGGGCTCACGCACGCTCGCAATGCCTGTCGGTGGACCCCGCCACGGCGGGCCGCCTTCCGCCGCGACGACGAGGATCTCCGCCATCGCAGCGCGTAGACCGAGCCTGTTACCCATGGTCTCGGTAGCCCGCAGGAGGGCGCGATAGAGCCGTTCGTCGTAGGGACTGACTTGCAGAGCGCGCCGGATCATCCATTCGGCCTGCTCTCCGCATCCCCGGTCCAGATGGTGGGCCGCTCCGCGCAGGGCGGTGTCGACCACCATCGACTCCACCTGTGCCAGGGTCCCGTCCATTACCGCCCAGTCGCTGAGAGACAGGCCTTCGAACGGTCGACCACGCACCAGGCTCAGGGCCTCCTTCCAACGAGCCGGGTCGGAATCTGCGGCCGCTCGGGCAAACCGTTCGACGTCGGTTCCAACGCTGTCCGCCAAACGCAGCCGGCGACCGGTACGTGGCAGATGGTCGGCCCCATTGGTCGCCGCGCCCAGCGCGCGACGGGCCACAGACGCCGTGGAATGCAGGGTCGCCGGTGCCATGCACCGGTCGGTCCACAGGGCCGTTGCCCAAATGTCGTTCCGAACACCCTGCCGATGAAAGGCCAGGTAAACCACGAGCTCCTTGGCCGACGAACGACAGAAGGGTCCAGCAGCACCGCGGATTTCCACTGGGCCCAGAATGGCGATCTCGACTTCGGGACTCGCTCCCGATGCGCCGGTACTGCCGGTCGAGGTGGACTCCCTGAGGGTCATGGAAGGAAACGGTCGGGCTATGGGGAACGGTGATGCCCGTGCGAAGTCAGGCCGAGTGGGTTCCGTCGTAGGTTCGGGGGGGCGGGGACTCAGCGGGGCCGTCGACAGTTGCTTCCGGGGCCCGGGCCAGCAGGAAGGCGCCGACCACGACGGCGGCAAAACTCGCGAGTCGCGCCACGCCGGCCAGACCATGGGGCAAGGCCTCGTGGAACAGGAGCAGCCCCCCCACAATGGGGATCATGTTGTTGACCAGCGCGGAAAGACCCGCCGTCTCGAGGACCCGTCCTCGTTGGAATGCCAGCTGAAGGGCGACAAAGCCGAGGGCCGTGCACCCGGCGAGAATCGGGATGAACAACGGACCATTGCCGCTGACCGCCCCTTTGGTCGCCAGGTCTCCGATGCCGAAGAGGAGCCCGGCCGTGCATCCGAGGGACGCGGCGGGCCGTCCCGATCTCGACGCGAGTCCGGCCAGCAAACCCGCCGCCGCGGCCCCGACCGCGATGACGATCAGCAGCGTCGAGGTGCGAGCGGTGTGGACCGACGGCACGTGAACCGTCAAGGACGCTCCCAACAGCAGCAGGCCAACGACGGCGATCCATGCACCGAGCCGCTCACGAGGCTCGAGCGGCGTTCCCAGTCGATGCGCCAGAAAGGCCAGAATGCCGACCCCGCCGGCCGATACCGCCTGCACCAGCGAGAGGGGCGCCAGGCTGAGGGCGGCGATATAGATGCCCCACCCGACCCAACCGGTGGCATAGCCGATCATCCACTGACGGTTGGTCACCAGCAATCGAGCCGATCGCAACGGCCGCCGGAGTGAAAGGGACACCATGGCGTTCGTGGCGCCATGCTGCACGAAGAACCCCACGTTGAGGGCCAGGGCCGCCGCCAGAGCAAGAACGAGCCCTGCGCCCAGATTCACCGTTCCACGACCCCCCACCCGGCGACGAGAACCAATCCGTACAACGTCGGGGCTACCACAGCGCCCACGCTACGAGATTGGCCGACCGGGTGGGTTGCCATAGGGCTGACGCTGATGGCGCCAGCAGCGTCCTACCTTCGAATGAGGTTCCGTAGAGCCACGTCAAGCGAGAAGCGTCCGGTGCCCAGGATTGCGATGACAAGGGCGAGTGCGGCAAGGGCGACGTTGATCTCATAACCCGAACCCGTGCTGTTCCCCACCACTCCGTGGCTGAACGTCACCGTGACCATGGCAATCACCATGTCCCCGACAAGGCCAATTGCGGCCAGCTGCCCGAAGATGCCCAATCCGACAGCAGCTCCCCCGAAGCACTCGATGATGCCGCTCAGGACGGCGAAGAACGTCGCCGGCTGGAGATGCGCCACATGGGCGAAGTACTCAGCTTGCGAGTGAATGCCGGAGCCCCCGAACGCGCGGAAGAGGGTCCCCGCCCCGTGGTATATGAAAATCCAGGCCAGGCCGACGCGGGCCGCGAGCAGGGCAACGTCACGGGACGTGCGAGCTTCACGGGTCGTCCGGACCCACTGGCGGACATCGCCCGCTCGCTGCGTCAGGGTGGTCATGACGGACCGCCGGCGGATCGGGAGTGATGACCGAACTCCCGTCCAGACCATTGCGCCACCTCGACCTTGCTCAAATGCCCCACGCAGCCCCGCTTCGCTCGTCGCATGTGCATCATGCGCCTCTCAACTGGGAAGTACTACGGGTGAACGGTCCATCCGGATGGCCAACCGCGTTGGGTTGCGAGGAATTCTTGACTGTCAAGGATGTTGACCACACCCAGCGCACCGGAATAGCCTCGGTCGATGCCGTCGGCAAGCGAAGACGAAGACGTCGTATTCCCCGCACTTCTGCGAGGAGCCCGTGGCAGTTATGCCCAAGCCATCAACACCAGCCTGGCGGCGGCCGGGATCGACGACCTTCCCCGAAACGGGGCATTCGTTCTGGGGGGTATGGGCAACCATGCAGGATCGGCCGTCGATATGATCCGCGGGCTCGGGGTCACCAAGCAGGCCGCCAGCCAGTTGATCGACACATTGGTCCTGCGGGGGTACCTCACACGGGAGGTCAATCCCGACGATCGGCGCCGGATGGCGATCGAATTGACCGAACGGGGTCGAGACGCCGCGCGTGCGGTGCGCTCGGGAATCCGGTCGGTCGATGCCGAACTCAGCCGTATGATCTCCCCCGTCGAGTTGGCTGGCCTCCGTGCCGGTCTGTTGGCGCTGGCGAACATCAAAGGTCGGATGAAGGACGAGACGTGACGAAACCACCCAGTTCGCTGATCCTGTTGCACGGTTTCGCCTCGTCCTTCGAGCACAACTGGCGACAGACCGGGTGGGTAGACATCCTGGCGGACTTCGACTGCGCTGCTCCCGAGATCGACCTGCCGGGGCACGGGTCGTCGCCTCGCCATACGGATCCGGGGGCCTACGCCGAGATCGAAGAGGAAGTCTTCCGCTCGCTGGACACGTCGAAGCCCATCGACGCCGTGGGATTCTCGGCCGGCGCCGACTTGCTGTTGCGTATGGCCATCGCCCATCCGGCGTCCTTCGAGAGGATCGCGCTCCTCGGACTGGGCGACAACGTCTTCGAGGTCAGCGGTGCCGGCGCGCTGGTGGATGCGCTCGAGAGTGAGACGGAGCCCGAAGACGTTCAGGCGCGCCTGTTCCGTCGCCTTGCCGTGTCGGCCGGGAACGATCCGACCTCCCTGTCGGCCTTCATTCGTCGGCCCCGTCGCCCGGTCTCGCCAGAAGAGCTTGCGTGTGTGTCCTGTCCGGTCCTCGTCGTCCTGGGCGATCGCGATATGACCAAGAGCGCCGAACGGCTCGTCAGTGCGTTGCCTTCGGCGTCGCTCGTGACACTGGCGGGAGTGGACCATTTTGCGACTCCCTCCGACTTCGGTGCGATCGATGCCACCGTGAGATTCTTCGGAATGGGATAGGGAACTTCCCGCCTGACGAGCACGAATGAATGACCGCAGCGAGGGATCGAATCAGGGCGCCACAATCTCCACCTCGCGTCTCGAGTCGTTCAGCGATGGGGTGTTTGCAATCGCCGCCACTCTGCTCATCCTTAACGTGCACGTAGGGACCCGCTCGCTCGGCCCGTCCCTGTTACACAGTTGGCCCAGCTTCGCCGCATACGCGGTCAGCTTCGTCACCATCGCCATCATCTGGATCAACCACCACACGGTTTTTGCCCAGATAGGGCAGGTCGATCGACCTTTCCTCTTTATCAACATCCTCTTCTTGATGTTTGTGGCCTTTATCCCGTTCCCCACCGGGCTCATCGCCTCGCACCTGCGAGGAAGCGACCTCGAACCCGCTGCTCTCACCTACGGCGCCACGCTGACGATCACGGCCGTCTTTTTCAATGCGCTCTGGTTCTACGCTGCGGCCGGCCATCGGCTCCTCCGACCAGATGCCGATCCACGCATCGTGAGCGGTATCTCTCGAAGCTATCTACCGGGGCCCTTCATCTACCTCGCCGCAACGCTCATCGCATTCGCCAATGCGCTCGCCAGCGTGGTCCTCTTCGCACTAATCGCCGTCTTCTACGTCATCGAGAGCTCGTTTTTCGGTCGGGCCAACGAGTAGGGCGGAAGGAACCGCTCGAGCGACGCTGCCGCGTCGCCGGACGCGCACCCTCGACAAAGCAGTCGGGTAAGACACGACGAACGACGCAGTTGCGTTGCTCTCCGTGGACGAATCCAAAATGTGGGGACGGAGGGAGTCGAACCCTCACTGGAGGCGGTTTAAGCGCCCTGCCTCTGCCGATTGGGCTACGCCCCCCGGAACTCGATTCTTCTGTGGTCCGGTGATCATAAGCCGCGGCGATATGGGCGGGCGCCCGGCCTACCGGTACGCTGCGTTCGTACGCACGTCCCGTCTCCCAAACCGTTCCTTCATCCATCGGCCGTCAGGGCGAACGAGTCGGTCTGCGGTCGGATTCGCGCTCCTCGTAGCTGGTGTCATTGCGCTTTCCGCTTGGCAGGCGCAACTATCGCGTGATTCCGCCGGAGCGCACTGGGGGGTCGCTCTGGTCGTCCTCGGCGCCGTCGTCTCCGCGATCATTCTGGGGCGACGGCGTCAATCCCGCACCACCGCCGCCTGGATCGCCGGCAACATCAGGGCCGTGCGCTCCTGGCGGTCGCAGCCGGTCGGAGCGGTCATCTCGACCCTTGTCTGGACCGTCGTGATCGCCGGCGTTGTGGGCTGGGACCTGGTGAGCTTCATCTACCAGTCCCCCGCGCTCCCGACGCTGAGCTATTTCATCGGCCATGTCACCCGTTACCGAGTCGGCCGCGGCCTCTTCTTCGCTCTCTGGTTGGTCGTAGGGGTCTTCCTCGTGTCCGGTTGGCGTACCGAGACGCCGCGGTGACGACCTTCGCGATCGTTCCCGGAACGGTGGTGTGGTTGGTGCTCGCCGGCGTCGCCCTCGTGTGGCTGGCTGTCCTGGGACTGGGCGCCGGGGCGCTCCTTGGCCCACGACGGTTGTTGCCGTGGCTGCTCGGTTCGTGGTTGTCCCGCGGCCTCGTTATCGCGGCCTGGGGGGCTGCCGGTTGGCACGTCTTCTGCCAGCGTCCATGACCACGGGAGTGGCGGCTCCAGCCGCCATGTTCAGCCCTTCTCCCCCACCAGCAGCGGGCGGTAGTTCTCCCAAATTGAGAGTTCTGCGTTGCGTGGCCCATCCACGGCGCCGGTCTGCTTCCCGAAGATCATGGTCGTCCGGACCGCCGGATCCCACTGCGGCCAGCTCCCCAGGTCGGCGTGTGTGGGGTCACCGGTATGGGCAAACGCCAGCCAGGCCCCTTGCATCTGGCTCGACAGCACCTCCACCTGGGCCCCTGCACCCGTGAAGAGCTGGACGGCGGGTACATCGACCACCCCGAAGACGAACGGCAGTTCGAGGGCATGACACGACCCCAGCACGCCGCCGAACGCGGGGGATTCCCAATCGAACAGGTATACGAATGTCGAAGCCCCATTGGCCGCCTGGGCTGCCGCCACCTGGAGGCTGGGCCAGCGAAAGACACCGTCCGTCCCCAGCGACACCATCAGGCTGTGGGCATCCAGTGCCTCGGATCGGGCAGCACGTACGGCTCGATATGCCTCGATGAGCTCCTCGGTCGGAACGTCGGGGGCCGAATTGGAGGCCCAACGAACCAGCCCGGCGTCATCGATTGCCATCAATTCGGGACGACCGAGCCCGAAGAGGGCCAGCTCATCGCGATTCGTGCCGATGAGCAGATCAACATCCGACGCGGCCCCCGCTGCCAACGCAGTCAGAGGGTGCTGGGGCAAGAAGGCGCCGTCGACGACGGGAAGGAACGGTACGGGGATGAGGCCCGGGTCGGGTCGCCCCGTTGCTATCTCCTCCGTCGCCGCCAACAGCTCCGTCGAGGGGATCGAGCCCAGAAACTCGCGGCTGCACGTCGCCACGCCCAGCGCGGCCGCCAGACGGGCACCGACGCGTTCCGCCTGTGCGACCGAGTGCACATGCGCGCCGCCGCTCTGGACGACGGCACGACGGAAGAGGCCGGCCGCTGACGGTACCGCCATCAGTGAAGTGACGCTGAACCCTCCGGCGGACTCACCAAAAATGGTGACCTGTTCGGGGTCTCCCCCGAATACCGCGATGTGGTCGCGCACCCATCGCAAGGCCGCCACCTGATCATGCAGGCCCCAATTGCCAATGAGGCCGTCGGGGTCATTCAGGTCGCGGTGGCCGAGGAATCCGAGGGCGCCCAAGCGATAGTTGATGGTCACGACGACGACGTTCCCGTTTCGCGCCAACTGAGCGCCCCGGTACAAAAAGACCGAGCCACTGCCCGACGTGAATCCACCGCCGTGGATCCACACCATGACGGGACGTCCCCTCTCCCCGGCGGTGCTCTCGGGAATCTCCGGTGTCCAGATGTTGAGCGTCAGACAGTCTTCGCTCTGCGCGTCATCGGCCCGGGGATCGGACGGACTGGTGATACCTGCTTGTGCTACCGGCTGGGGGGCGATGGGCCCGAACGAGGATGCCTCGCGCACCCCCTCCCATTGCAGAGGGGTTTGCGGCGGGCGCCACCTGAGCACCCCTTCGGGGGCTCGGGCATACGGAATACCGGAAAACGACCAAAGATCACCCCGACGCACGCCGCGAATCCGCCCGCCGGTGACCGAAACGACGCCATCCATGGGAGCACCATATGAAGTGTTTCCCGTCAGGGTCAACCACAACGGAGTGTGCCGGGCAGCCTGACGAGTCCCGGGATACGGAACTCTGGACTCGAGACGGGAGCTCGCCGCCCCCTCCCACGAGGGAGAAGGGGTTACTGTTTCGGGGTGTCAGCAGTGCATTGTCGGAACACTGGACGCCCCTCCCGACGCGCATTCTTTGCACGCGGCGCGCTCGTCGCTTCCATTCTCGGGCTGGCGGGAATCTGTGCCTCCAGTGCCGGCGCGGTCGGCACGTCGACGCCGACGACGACCCCCGGAGCAGCGCCCAATCAATCGCAGATCAACGCGTCCAAGGCGCAGGTGAGCGCGATCGCGGCCACGTTGAGCCAGGAAGAGCAGGAGACGTCGGCGCTGGACAACCGCTACGACACGGCCATGCAGAATCTCCAGACCGCCCAGGCTGCGTTGCAGACGATCAACACCACGATCATTCGCACCAAGGCCGCGGTCGTGGTGGACCGGAAGCACCTGACCAACGATGCCGTCAAGGCGTACATCTATGGCACACCTCAAACGAGCTTCGCCTCGCTGTTCTCATCGTCGGCCACCCTGGGACAGGCACGTGATCAGTACACCGAGCAGATCGTCGGGGACCTCGACAAGGCACGCGACGCTCTGCAGACTTCCGAGGCTCACCTGGCCAGTCAGAGAACGCAAGAGCAGTCGCTCGCCGCCCAGGCGCAATCCCAGGCGAGCCAGGCGAAGACATTGGCAACCGCCAACCAGCAGGAAGCGGCAGCCACCCAAGCGACGCTCAGTCAGGTCCAGGGTCAACTGACCCAGGAGGTGGCGCAAGCCGCTGTCGAAGAGGCCCAACAGGAGGCTGCGGCGGCCGCCCGGGCCAATTCCGCCGCGCAAGCACAGAGAGCCGCGGCGGCAGCCCAGGCCGCCACCGCCGTGGCCGAGTCGGTCGGAGGATCGTCCAGCGGGGCGGCGGCGACCACGGCGGCGAATCAAGCCGGCGGTTACACGGGCAACGTCGGTGGCACCGGCGCGGGAACCACCCAGCAGATGGCCGTGGTGGATGCAGCGGAGTCCCAACTCGGCGTCCCCTACGTCTTCGGAGGCGCCAGCCCCTCGGAGGGCTTCGACTGTTCCGGCCTGGTCCAATGGGCCTGGGGTCAATCCGGAGTTTCCATACCGAGGACCACCGAGGTCCAGTGGCCCGGCCTGGCCCACGTCTCGCTCAGTGCGTTGGAACCGGGAGATCTGCTCTTCTATTACAACCTCGACTCCGACGATCAGGTCGACCACGTCGTCATGTACGTCGGGTCCGGCCCCTACGGCACCGACACGGTGATTCAAGCTCCCTTTACCGGCGCAAACGTCTCGTACTCCCCGATCTTCACCACGGGGCTCATCGGCGCAGCCCGGCCGTAGCCCCCCTGCCGGGGCCGACTCGTTATTTGAAGGCGATCGGTGGAGAATGGGCGCATGAACGACAGCGAGGAGGCCGTCGGTTCGCCCTCCTCGGAGCCGGAGGTCGCGGCCGTGTCGCTCTCCCTGGTCATCCCGGCCTACAACGAAGGTCTCCGGCTACCCGACGGCTTGTCCCGACTCCGCATCGCGATTGCATCCGGTGCGATCGACCCCGCGACCACTGAGTTCGTCGTCGTGGACGACGGCAGCACCGATGACACGACCGCGAAGGCCCACGATCTCTTTTCGTCATTCCCCCACGTGATCCATGTCCGGCTCTCGGAGAACCACGGGAAGGGTGGCGCTGTACGCGCCGGCGTGGCGGTGGCGTCTGCGCCCATCGTCGCCTTCGCCGACGCAGATATGGCGATCGACCCCGCCCAGACTCCCGAGTTCATCCGCTCCTTGGCCGACGCCGATCTCGCCATCGGCTCGCGTGCCGCATCGGGGGCATCGGTGAATCGTCCCAGCCTCCGGCGATCCATCATGAACCGCGCCTTCAATCGCCTCGTCAATGTCGTGACCCGCGTCGCCCTCGATGACACGCAATGCGGGTTCAAGGCGTTCCGTGCTCCGGTCGCCAAGCTTCTGTTTCATTGTTCGGTCACCGAGCGTTTCGCGTTTGATGTCGAGATTCTCTCCCTGGCCCGTCGTCTGGGCTTGCCCATCGCAGAGGTCCCCGTGCAGTGGATGCGCGTCGGAGGAAGTCAGATACGTCCCTGGACCGATGCGCGGTCAATGGTTCGGGACGTGTTCCACGCCGGCCGGGGCGGGGCATCAGCCGTACCGGTGCCGACGCTCACCGTTGGCCACGCGGGTGAGGATCCGTCAACCGGCACGCTGCCGTCGCTCTCGGTCGTCAGCGGCGCGCTCCCACCGGGACTGCCGGTCCTGGCGAGCGACGGCCGGGTGTTGGTGCTGTGCCCGTTGATGGACGAGGACGCGGTGGAGAGAACGGAGACGATGATCAAGGCCCGATTCCCCGACGTCGTCGTCGGGAGGACCGAGTTGACGGTGGCCCAGCTGAGTCAGATGTCGCCCGTGAAGTTGACCTGGGACGATGAAGCGATCTCCCGCCAGGTAGACCAGGCGCTTCCAGCCGCGATCGTCGGCAAGGTGTCCGGGGCCTGAGGCTCGCTACCATGGCCCGGTGACGGACGGGCGCCCGGTAGGGATTGCAAAGAAGCGTTCGACCGCCGTCGTCCCGATCCGCATCCCACCCGATTCCCCCGACGCAGGAGCCGATCTCCGACTTTCCGATGTCGACGAGTGGGGACGGTCCGAGCGATTCCGGACGCTGGCACGGGCGGCGTACGAACCGGTCTACTCCAGGTGGTTCCGGGTCGAGTGGGAGGGGCTTGAAAACATTCCTGCGCAAGGGGGTGCGCTCCTCGTGGGCAACCATGCCGGAGCGATTCCCTCGGACGCTCCCGTGATCATGCACGGCATCGAGAAAGAGCTGGGGCGACCTGTGTACGGGCTGGCCGATTACTTCTTCCGCACCGTCCCGGTCATCGGAACGCTCTGGGCCCGTGGCGGAGGCGTCTCCGCCCGACCCGCCAACGCCTACCGCCTGCTCAAGGAACAGGGTCAGCTCGTCCTCGACTTCCCGGAGGGTACCAAGGGCCCATCCAAGTCCTTCACCGAGCGATACCAGCTCCGGCGATTCGGCCGTGGTGGCTTCGTCGAGATAGCCATGCGGGCCGGAGTGCCGATCATCCCTATTGCGGTGACCGGCTCCGAAGAGGCCATGCCGGTGCTCTTCCGGGTTCCGACTGTGGCAAAAGCGCTCGGGCTCCCCTACTTCCCGATCACCGCCAATCTCTTGGCCATGGGACCGCTCGGTATCGTGATTCCCTTTCCGGCCAAGTTCAATCTCCGCGTTCTCGACCCGATTCACTTCGATGTGCCGCCCGACCAGGAGCGCTACTCCAAGAGTCGCATCATGGAAGAAGCCGAGCGAATTCGCAACCTGATCCAAGAGTCTGTCTACGACATGCTGCGCGGCCGGCGCAGCGTGTGGTTCGGCTGAGACGAACCGGCCGTGGCCAGTCGCGTCCTCGTAACCGGAGCTGACACCTTTTGGGGTGGTCGCATGGTGCAGGCGCTCGAGGCGGACTCGAGCATGGACATGATCCTCGGGATGGGAGCACACGCTCCTTCGGTGCCCTTCGAACGGGCCGAGTTCGTGCGGGCCGATCAGAACTATTCGATCCTCAACCGCATCGTGAAGGCGACGCAGGTGGACACAATTCTCCACACCTTCATGGTCACCAACTCGGTTGGTCTCTCACATCGGGCCATGCACGAGATCAACGTGATCGGGACGATGAACCTCCTCGCTGCGGCCGGCGCCTCAGGGTCGTCCGTCCGTCACGTTGTCGTGAAGTCGTCCACCTTGGTCTATGGCTCCACGGCCCGCGACCCGAGCACATTTCATGAGAGCACCCCGCGCGGCGGGCCGGCCCGGCACAGCGTCGAGCGCGCTCTTCTCGAGGCCGAGGGCCTCGTACGGGATTTTTCCGAGGACAACCCAGGCACGTTGGTCTCCGTGCTTCGCTTTACCAACGTCCTCGGTCCCCATCTGAGCACGGCGATCAGCCGGAATCTTTCGCGTCCCTTCTGCCCGTCCATTTTCGGATTCGATCCCCTGCTGCAGTTCGTCGAGGAGGACGATGTCGTCCGGGCCCTCCTCCATGTGACCCGGGGAAAGATCCCCGGGCTCTACAACGTGGCGGGTGACGGTCGTCTGCCCTGGAGCGAAGTGGCCAGCATCTGTGGAACGCATCTCATTCCGCTTTCTCCCTACAGCCCGTTGAAGATCCGCCCGCTCTCGCGGCTGTTCGAGCTTCCGCCCGAGCTCGAGGATCTCCTCCGCTACGGCCGTGGGGTGGATACCCGTCGACTTTCCGCTACCGGATTCGAGTTCCGCGCCACCAGTGTTGGAGCCGTGTACAGCTTCATTCGCGCCCTCCGGCTGCGCCGTGCTGCCGGCAAGCCTTCCTCGTCGTACACCTACGAGCACGATGTCGAGCAATTCTTTCGCCACTCACCGTCGGTGAGTGGGCCCCAGGATCACTAGTCGATCAGGCGGGCAGCCAATCCCGCGCCAGCTCCGGTTCACGCACCGCCCATTCCTCGGACGTGATGCCGTAGCGCACATGGTCCTCCCAGACCCCGTCGATCTCCAAGAAGCGCTCGGCGATGCCCTCCTGGCGAATGCCGAGCTTTTCGACCACCCGGCGGCTGGCCGTATTCCTCGGGATGATCGAGATCTCGACCCGGTGCAGCGAAATGGCTTCGAAGGCGAATCGAAGCGTCACGACGACAGCCTCGGGGACAAAACCGCGTCCGGCCAATGCCTCATCGATCCAGTACCCGATGAATGCGCTCTGGAATGGCCCACGCTGAATGGAGGACAGGGTCACTTCCCCGGCAAAGCGTTCGCCGATGAAGATGCCGAACCCGTATCCACTTCCGAGATGCCGTTCCCGCTCGCGGATGCCGCAGCGGGCGGCGAAGCTGGGCCTATCCTCCGAGGGCACCGGGGCACCCTTGGGACGAGGCTCCCAACGCAGGAGCCAGGATCCGCACCGCGTACGGACCTCGTGCCACTCGTCAAAGTCGTTCTCCGTCAGCGGGCGCAACATGACCCGCTGCCCGTAAAGTTGTAGCGGAGCATGACGTACCGCTCTCGCAGCATTCATCGATCGAGCACCTCCCTCAATGCACCGAGCAAAGCCAGGACGTTTCGCCGGCGCGCCGTATGACCCATGCAGCCGATCCGCCACACCTTGCCCGCCAATTGTCCGGCTCCCGCACCGATCTCGATTCCGTAGCGGGTCAACAAGATCCGTCGGACATCTGCCTCGCCCATGTCGCCGGGTATGTCCTCTGGTACCTCCACCGTGGTCAGTTGTGGTAGTCGATGGCCCGCCTCGGCGAACAGTTTCAACCCCATGGCCTCGAGGCCGCTTTGCAGGCTCTCCCCGCACTCGGCATGGCGCAGTCGAGCCGCATCAACACCTTCGTCGAGGATCGCCCCCAATCCGGCGTGCAGCGCCGCAATCATGGCCACCGGGGCAGTGTGGTGGTACACCCTTCCGCCGCCGGCCCCGGCTTGCACGTAGCGCGACAGCATGTTGAGATCGAGGTACCAGCTCGACGGCCGCTCCACGATGCGTTCCCGAGCGCGGGGGGAGATGGTGAGGGGCGAAAGGCCCGGCGGGACGCCAAGACATTTCTGGGTGCCGCTGTACGCGATGTCCACGCCCCAGTCGTCTAT
>Ga0302180_10001792_pt1 | contig 17109 bp, 13 predicted proteins | sample I_Palsa_E3_2_FD_200575 | JGI IMG/M metagenome (GOLD analysis project Ga0302180, IMG submission 200575) | Peat permafrost microbial communities from Stordalen Mire near Abisko, Sweden - I_Palsa_E3_2 | ecosystem: Environmental > Terrestrial > Soil > Palsa > Peat permafrost | place: Sweden... | reverse complement strand
CCCGGTGACCGCCAGCAGTGCGCGCTTGCGTGCCAGTGTGATCGCGAGAACCAGCGCTCCGGACGCTGCGATCATCATCGCTACGGAGGGCGTTGCTACGCGGAGATCGGCGAGGCGCAGGCCTCCTAAGCCGCGGACCGTGCCGGTGATCGCTTGCAGCGCAAAGGCAGTGAGCAGAGTGGGAAGCTTCGCGAGCAGGGGGGAAACATAGCCTAGCGCGACAGTCAGGACGGCTGCGGGCATGAGGAGTTGCGTCAAGGGAACGACTGCCACGTTGGCGGGGAGACCGATGGTTGTGGCACGGTGAAAGTAATACGCCATGGGGAGGGCTAACCCCATCTGCATCACCGCCGACACCAGGAGCAATTCGAAGGTGCGCAGGCAAACAATGGCCGTGCCGCGCACCAGATGCAACGACCACGGCCAACCGAGAAAACGTGTGAGGCGTTCTGCAATCAAGCGCAGGTCCACGCGGAACTGTGCGACGCGCGGAGGCAGCGATGGGCCGTAGTCATCGGCGTCCCAGTGAGCCAGCGCCTGGCGGTAGAGCCGCGAAGTGCGATCGAGGAGCGGCAAGCCGATTGCGGCCACGATGAACACGCAGAGAAATGTCATCTGGAAGCTGGCGGTGAAGAGCTGGCGTGGATCGAATACGAGCAATCCGAGGGCTGCTGCACCCAGCGCATTGATCATGGCGCGGTCGCGGTAAAGGAGGCGCGTGCCCAGGTAGATGGCGCACATCAGCGTGGCTCGCCACACGGGTGCGCCTACTTCCGTGAGAAAGGCGTAGGCAACGCACAACAGGATGGTCAGCAGCGTTGCGGGAATGTCGGCGAACCGCATGCGGCGCAGCGTCCAGAAGGCGACGAACGCGAGGATGGTTACGTTCATCCCTGAGACCACGAGGATGTGGTAGGTGCCGGAGCGCTGGAAATCGACTCGCGTATCGCGATCGATAAAGGCCTCTTCGCCGATGACCATGGCGTCGATTAGCGCAGCCTGCGGCGGGCGCCAAAGTGCGTGTACCTTGGCAATGATGCTGGAGTGAATGCGGGTGCGCCAGAGCTCGACGCGGCTGCCTGCGAAGCCGGGCAGCACTTGCACGTCCTCAGCCTTGGCGGACCCTAGCGCGGCGATGTTGTTTGCGGCGAGGTAACCCTGATAGTCGAAAGCGCCGGGGTTGCGGAAGTTGCGGGGCAGCTTCAGCTTGAGTGGCAACTGGAGGCGTTCGCCGTAGTGAAACAGGCGCATCGTGGGCGGGGGCGCTTCGTTTGTTCGTGGAACAACCTCCGGGCTGTAGATGCCGAGGCGCACGCCGGAGTGCACGGGAATCCGCGTGCCGTTCTCGCTGATAATCTGTTCGGTTTCGACGTCCAGACTCTGTCTAAGTTCGTTTGGAGATGCTTCGCGGAACCTGCCTTCCCGGGCTACGTGCGCCGTCATCTCGACTGGCTGGCCATCCGCGAACGGTTGCAGGCTGGTATCGAGGTTGGCGGGGCCTCTTAGTTGGATATGAAGAGCGCCCGCCAAAAAGAATGCCCCCAGAGCCAGGCCCACGCCGAGCCACTTGCGCCGGCGCACGAAGTAGAGACCTGCGGCTAGAAACGCCGCTCCGGCCGCTATCCACCACGACGCCGGGCGCCAGGCGTAAACGCCTGCAGCTATTCCCAACGAGTAGGCCAAGGCTGCCCAGAGCATTGGTTGCCGCGTCGGCTTGAGGTGGGGTTCGTGCCAAGGTGGCGCGGATGGCGGATTTTGGATTGGCAAGGGCGGCATTTATCGGCCTGGTAGATCAGTGGATGTTGACCGGCCGTCGACCTCGCGTTGCAAGGGACCCGACGCCTCGCTGCGCTCGACTGGACAGCCGAGGCGGCTGTTCCCACAGAGGCAATCCCGACAGCGTTTTGATCAACGAACTAACTGCACGACGCTCTCCAGGTGGTAGGTCTGGGGGAACAAGTCGACCATGTGCACTTGCTCGACGCGATAGCCTGCCACTTGCAGCGGAACCAGGTCGCGGGCCAGGGTCGCGGGGTCGCACGATACGTAGGTCAGGCGAGGCGCGCTTAGGCTGGCAAGCGCGCGTGCGACGGAATCTCCTAATCCACTTCTGGGCGGGTCCACTACTACCAGGTCGGGCGTCTGCAAGGGAAGTGCGCCCACGCGGTGCGTGTACTCGGTGAGATATTGTTCGGTCGTCGCTCGAACCGCCTTTCCATTCACGGGCAGATTGTATTGAAGATCGCTGGAGGCTGTCTGTGACGACTCAACCGAAACGATGTGACGGAAGTTACAGGCTAGGGCTGTGGAAAACAGTCCTACACCAGCGTAGAGATCGAGCGCCAGATCACCGGAGCGGCCCGCCGTGACAATGTTGACGAGCTCATCGGCAAGAAAACGGTTGGTCTGGAAGAATGCAGCGGCACTGACGCGGTAGGCGAGCGCCTTATTCCGATGGGTTAATTCCTGCGCGCCGACCGCGACCAGCGGCTCGTGCACGCCTTTTTGCGGTTCGCGGAATGCGACCACGCCCACGATCTCTGGCATAGTTGCGCACAATTCTTCGGCCCATGCCCGCACTGCGGCGCGGCGAGCCTCAGGAGCGCACAAGAACTCGAGGAGTATTTTTGTGTCGTCGGCATTGGAGAAGAACTCGACCTCGCGCACTCCTTCTACTGCTTTGCCCGCTCGTCCAGCTTGCCACAGGGCTGCAATGCCACGGTTGATGAGCGGCGAGCTGATCGGACACTCCTCGACCGGAAGCAGTTGGTGCGATGCGAACTTGAAGTAGCCTGCCGCGAACTCAGGTTGCGTTCGTACCTGCAAGCGCGAACGATTGCGATAGTTCCAGGGCGGCGAGGGATGGACCTGAATTTCGCACTGCAGATCGAGCTTGGCAATGCGCCGCAGGTTCTCGCGCAGGATTTCTTTCTTGATTTCGAGTTGATGCTCGTAGCTGGCATGCTGATAGTGGCATCCGCCGCAGCGGCTGAAATGTGGACACGGCGGCTGGATGCGGTGCGGGGAAGGTTCTAAGATTGCGCTGGCCTGGGCTCGCGCAAAGCCGGACTTTTCTTCGGTAAGTGCCGCTTCGATTTTCTCTCCAGCTAGAACAAAGGGGAGGAAAACGGCCTTGCCGCGTCCGCAGGCTTTATTGCCGGACAATCCGGCAGGAAGGCGAGCGAGTCCGTCGCCGCCGTAGATGAGCTTTTCAATGTCCAGGAGCAAGAGTTGATTCTACGGCATGAGAGAAGATGGGAGGATTGCCGATTGTCAATTTCCAATTGCCGATTGCTAACTGAAGAAACGATTTTGCTCCTCAATGGACAATTGGAAACTGCAAATTGGAGCTCCTACAGTGCCCGTCCTGCCGCCGCACCTGAGGCCCATGCCCACTGAAAATTGAAACCGCCGAGATGGCCGGTCACGTCCACTACCTCGCCGATGAAGAACAGGCCCGGGACTTTGTGGGTCTCCATCGTTTTGGCCGAGAGTTCGTCCGCGTCGACGCCGCCTGCCGTAACTTCGGCTTTCTCGTAGCCTTCTGTTCCGGTTGGTGAGATCGTCCAGGCATGCATCTGCTTTTCCAGGTCAGCTAGCGCATGATTCGTCCAGGAAGTGGGGGCGTGTGCGTCCAACCAACGGTCCGCGAAGCGATGAGGGAGAAACTTTCGCAACTCCGCCTGGAGTGTGGTCTGGTTTCTTGTTGTTGTTGAATTGCGAAATGCTGCGGTCACCTCGCGTCCGGGGGCGAGATCGATCAGGATCGGCTGCGGCTTTTTCCAGTATGACGAGACCTGCAGGATCGCCGGACCGCTCAGGCCGCGATGCGTGATCAACATCTTCTCGTGAAACTGTTGCCTGCCGTCTTGCGTATTCACCGACGCAATCACTTCCGTCGAAACGCCCGCCAGATCGCAGTAGCGCGAAGAATCCTCCGCGTTGAGCAGCAGCGGCACCAGGCCCGGCCAGGGCTCTCGGATGGCAAGCCCGAACTGCCGCGCCAGATCGTAGCCGAACGACGTCGCGCCGATCTTCGGAATTGAAAGGCCTCCGGTCGCGACCACCAGCGCCGCAGCCTTGAACTCCGCGTTGCCCGAGCGCACGATGAAGTCAGTCATTCGCTCGACCTCGCGAATTTCCGTATTCGGAAAGATGCTTACCCCGGCGTGCTGGCATTCGGCCTCGAGCATCGCGAGGATGTCGCGCGCAGAGTGGTCGCAGAAAAGCTGGCCCAGAGTTTTCTCGTGATAGGGGATGCCGTGCTTTTCGACTAGCGCGATGAAATCCGACGGGGTGTAGCGGGCTAACGCAGACTTGGCGAAGTGTGGATTCGAGGAAAGAAAGTTCTGCGGCTTGCAATCAATATTGGTGAAGTTGCAGCGTCCGCCACCGGAGATGAGAATTTTCTTGCCGAGTCGGTCCGCACGTTCGAGCACGGCAACGCGCCGGCCGCGTTTGCCGGCTTCGATTGCGCACATCAGTCCCGCCGCGCCTCCACCGAGGATGAGAGCATCGAAGGAATGAGTCATGAGTAGATAATTCAGGGGCTAAAGCCCGCATTCCTTGTGGAACTCGACGCGGCGCTGAAAGCGCCGCTCTTCCACGTTGCTGCAGGCGTCCGTGAAGAGCATAGGTCACATGTAAAACAGGCTCAGGCGCGGCAGGCCGTATTTTTCCAGAAGGCGCTTGTGGACGTATTGCTTCTGAAGTTGCTCGATCTGCACTGCCGCCATCTTGCGCCGGTAGGGCGACAGTTCGCGATCGGCCTGGGCGCGAACGGTCACGATGTCGTCATCCGGAGTAGCGGCGAGCAGCGCGGCGAAAAGTTTCTCTTCGATCACGGTAAGGTGGCGCTCCAGGTGTTCCAGTTTTGACGATGCTTTCCTGCTCTCGGTTTCCTGAGCCAGTTTGCGCAGCGTGGCAGCGGAATCGGCGGCGACCGCTCGAACGGAGATTCCCGCCCGCTCGGGCAGTTTCGCCGCCTCCAGAAGAGCGGCATTGCGGCGCAAGAACGCTACGATCGCCTCCGGCCCAAAGCCTTGTCCCGCGCCTGATTTGCTAGATACCGGTTGCCCGGCGGCCGCGCCTACGGCCGCTTCTTTCATATCTTCCGCCGCGGTCAGCACCTCCTGCGAGCAATAGGCCAGGCTGTTCACCTTGTTGGTTTTCGACGGACGCTGGTCGTAGCGGTCAAAGGCGGCGTCAATCCCGCGCAACGCAGCCTCCAGAGGAATACCGGCGTCCTTCCAGGTCTCAATCAGCGCCCAGTCGAGCGTGGTGAGCAAGAGCCCGCCGCCTCGGCGGCGCAAGAACTGCTCCTCAATTTCGGTGAAGTAGTTGAAGTAATTGAATTGATCCTCCACGGCGGCTCAGCGGGGGGAACGAGGAGTCGCGCGTTCGGCGCCGCTGTTCTTTGTTCCGGACGGAGTCTTGGAGGAAGCTGGAGCGACCTTGGGCGCGAGTCCCGGGCGTGCTGCCACATTTCGCTCCCAGATAATACGCAGGCCTTCGAGAGTTAGAAAGTCGTCCACGGTCTTGATGTACTTCGATCCCGTGCCAATCATCGGCCCCAGGCCGCCAGTAGCAATCACCTTTGTCTCTTTGCCCAATTCCTCCAGTAAGCGTTCGAGAATGCCATCCACCAGGCCTAGATAGCCGTAGTAAAGGCCCGACTGCAGGCTGCCCACCGTATTCGTGCCGATCACGCGCGCGGGCTTGCGGATCTCCACCCGCGGCAGGCGCGCAGTACGCTGAAAGAGTGCATCCGCCGAGATGCCGATGCCGGGGCAAATCACTCCGCCCAGATACTCGCCCTTCGCGGAAACGCAGTCGAACGTGGTCGCGGTGCCGAAATCGACAATGACGCAAGGTCCGCCATACTTTTCAAACGCCGCCACGGCATTCACAATGCGGTCCGCACCCACTTCCGCCGGATTGTCGTAATGCACGGGCATGCCGGTTTTCACACCGGGTTCGATCAAGAGCGGCTTGGAATTGAAGTAGCGCTCACACACTTGCCGCAGTACGGGATCGAGCGGCGGCACCACGGATGAAATCACGATGCCGCGAATCGCCGAAGCCTCCAGGCTGGCCATCGAAAATAAATTGCGGAACAAGACGCCGTACTCGTCGACGGTGCTGCCTTGTCTAGTCGCGACGCGCCAGTTGGCCACCAGATGTTCGTAATATGGAGCCTTGTCGTCTGGGTCGGGATGCGGCTTCTCTGCGCAGGCAAAGACCCCCAGCACCGTATTCGTGTTGCCGACATCGAGAACAAAGAGCATGATCGTTCCGTCCAAAGCAATTGGCAGTTAGCAACTGGCAATTTGGTCTTTACGAGATTGCTACTGCTAGCCGCTAATTGCTAACTGCTTCTTTCACCGCGCTCTCACCGTACCGCTCAAGACCGTCTGCAATCCCTGCGAAGTCCGCACTTGCAGGAAGCCGCGTTCATCCAGGCCTTCGGTCGTTCCTTCCACTTTAGAACCATTTTCTTCGACGCGAACCTGTTTTCCGCTCACCCACGACGATTGCTCGGCAAAGCGACGCAGAATCGACTGCCGCGCGTCTGTTTGTTCGACCAGCAGACGATATTCCCGGTCGAGCGATTTTAGCAAAGCCGCGGTTAGTTCTACGCGGGACCACTCGCTACCCGTCGCCAAACACAGCGACGTCGCCTCACCTTCCAGTTTTCCTGGAAAACTCGCCTGGTTCACATTGATCCCAGTTCCAACCACGACATAGCGCACACGCGTGGCTTCGGCGTTCATCTCGGTCAGGATGCCGCACACCTTCTTGCCATGGATCAGTACATCGTTGGGCCACTTCAAGTCGGCGCTCACGCGAGAGTCAACTTGCTCAATCGCGGCGCGCACCGCCAAGCCCGCCGCCAGTGCGAGCACGAGCACTTCTGAGGGCGGTAGCGCCGGACGCAGTACCACTGAGCAGTAAATTCCCGCCGAACGCGCCGACTGCCAGGAGTGCGCTCCGCGGCCGCGGCCGGCAGTCTGCTCTTCGGCGAGAAAGACGCTGCCCTCGGCGGCACCCTCCGCTGCAGCCGCCATGGCCGCCGTGTTGGTCGAGCCAATCTTATAATAGTGACGAAGCTGAGCGTCGAAGATGGTGCCGCGCAGCAAGGGCCCCAGAATCTCGGGCAGCAGCAGATCCGGAACCGACTTTAGCCGATACCCCGTCGCCGGATGACCTGCCACGTCCACGCCCAGCCCGCGCAACTGCTGAATCAGCCGCCAGACTTCCGAACGGTTCGAGGAAATCTCCTGCGCAATCTTGGTCCCGCTTACCACGACCATCGCGTGCTCCATCAACAGGCGCACGATGCGGCCCAGGCGAACGTCGGTAGGTCGTGTGCCGGCTTCGCCAGCCTTCGCGGGCGAGTCACCCGCGCCCACACGAGTTGTTTTCACTTTTCTGATGCCGGAATTATGCGCTACCCGGTGCCAGAACAACAAATTGGGTAGCGACCGCTCCTCTTTGCGATGCAAGCGCGATTTGCCCAACCAACACGGGCTTCACAGGATTCTGCCCCTGAGCCGAACTCGCCGTCATTTGGTAAATGGTAGCAGTACCGGAGGACATGGGACGGGCTCTACGCCGGCACAACGCGGAGACTCATATCGACCGCCTGTGGCGAGTGAGTCATCAGGCCGACTGAAATGAAATCCACGCCAGTCTCGGCGTAGGCGCGAACATTTTCCAGCCGGATTCCGCCGGAGCACTCCAGCGGAATAAGATGCTCAAGCTTGGCACAACGATCGACCGCGCGGCGCACTTCTTCGGGAGACATGTTGTCCATCAGGATCGCTTCCGCGCCAAAGGCCAGCGCGTCCTCCAGTTCGGCCATGGTGCGCACTTCCACCTCGATGGGCTGCGCGCCGCGCCGGTTGCGTACGGCGCGCTCCAGCACGGGCCCGATTCCCCCGGCCAGCGCAATGTGGTTGTTCTTGATCAACACACCGTCGGAAAGGTCGAGGCGGTGATTCTGTCCGCCGCCGCAGCGCACCGCGTACTTATCGATCAATCGCAGCCCGGGAGCGGTCTTGCGAGTATCGAGAATGCGCGCCTTTGTCCCGGAGACCGCGTCCACGAACTTCCGGGTCAGGGTTGCGATTCCGCTCATGCGCTGCAGAAAGTTCAGGATCACGCGTTCGCACGTGCCGGATCACCGCGATCGACTGACCTTTGTGTAGCCGCACACCGTCGAAAATTTCGTGATGCGTGGTCACTTCGTAGTGCGAAGTTACGGCGCCGTCGAGCGCGGCGTAAACATCGAGAATGCGGCCAACGCAGCCGATCCCCGCCAGAATGCAATCTTGCTTGGCGAGAATGGTGGCCGACGCCCGCTGATTGGGATCAATGCAAGCATAGCTGGTCGCATCGCGCGTCGCCCGGTCTTCGAGCAGCGCGTTCTCCAGAATCGCCGTGATGCGTCGGCTGTTAAAGTCCATAATGTAGAGACGTTGCTTGCAACGTCTCGGGCGGCGGCAAAAAGACGTAGCAAGCTACGTCTCTACGACACTACTTGCAACCCAATTCATTCATTTTACTTTTTGTCTTGTCGATCAGCACAACGAGCTCTTGTGCGCGGCTGCGCAATCCTTCGACGACATTTGCCGGGGCTTTCGCCAGAAACTGCTCATTGCCCAACTGCTTTTGATTGTTTGCGAATTCCTTCTCAAGTTTTTCCCGTTCCTTCTTCAAACGCTCGCATTCGGCGGCAACGTCGATCTTCCGTTCGTAGACCAAGTGAACATCAAAACGCGCAGTGCTGCGCGCTCCGGCCTGTTTGGCGAGGGAAGTGTCCATAAATGTGAGTTGCTCCACATTCGCCAGCCGCTCTACCGCGCCGCGGTTCTGCTCAATCATTGCGCGAATCGCGGGCTCATGCGCAAACACCTCGATCGGAACCTTCACCCTTGGTTCAACCTTCAATTCGGCCCGTACGTTTCTCACGTTCACGATCAAGTCCTGCAGGATCGCCATCTCTGTCTCCGCGGCGAGATCGAAGTGCTGCTCGTCCGCCTGCGGATAAAGCGCCAGAGCAATCGAAGCCAGCGGCGGCTTGCCCTCATACATCGCTTGCCAAATCTCTTCCGTAATAAACGGCATCACCGGATGCAGCAAGCGCAACGATGCGTCGAACAAATTGACCAGATTGCCGCAGGCGATTTGGGCCTGTGCTTTGTGCGCGCCCTCTTCGAAGTTTAGCCGTGGCTTGATCAGTTCCAGGTACCAGTCGCAAAACTCGCCCCAGAAAAAATCGTAGATGCGGTTTGCGGCTTCGTGGAAACGGAAGGTCTCGAGGGCGGCGTTCACCTCCGCGGTTACGCGATTGAAGCGCGAAAGAATCCAGCGGTCTTCGAGAGTGCCGGTTTCAAACCCCGCAACGGGACGCAGTCCCGGCTCGATTCGATCCACATTCATGAACATGAATCTAGCGGCGTTCCAAATCTTGTTTGCGAAGGCGCGGTAACCATCGGTGCGGCTTTCGCTGAAGGCAATGTCAGTTCCCGGCGCAGCCATCGCCGCCAAGGTGAAGCGGGTCGCGTCCGTGCCGAAGCGCTGAATAATATCCAACGGATCGAGCACGTTGCCCTTGGTCTTCGACATCTTCTGCCGCTCGGCATCGCGCACCAGCGCATGGATGTAAACCTGCCGGAAGGGCACGCTATCGTTTTTTTTATCACCCCAGCCGCTGGCCTTCTTGATCGCGGGATCCTGTTCGTGCCCCTGCATGAAGTGGCAGCCGAACATGGTCATGCGCGCCACCCAGAAGAATAAAATCTCGTACGCCGTAATGAGCAGAGTCGTCGGATAAAAGACTGCCTGATCGCGCGTCTTCTGCGGCCAGCCCAGGGTCGTGAACGGCAACAGCCCTGACGAAAACCAGGTGTCGAGCACGTCGGAAACCTGCTCCAGCTTCGTGCCGCCGCACTTCGTACACTTCACCGGCGCCTCGCGAGCTACGATAATTTCTCTGCAGTCCTCGCACGTCCACGCCGGAATGCGATGTCCCCACCACAACTGGCGCGAGATGCACCAGTCGTAAATGTTGTTCATCCAGTTCAGATAAATCTGCTTGTAATTCTCCGGGACGATCGTGATCTCGCCGCTTTCGACGGCCTCGATCGCCTTCTGCGCCAGCGGCTTAATCTTGATAAACCATTGCTCGGAGAGCCGCGGTTCGACCACGGTTCCGCAGCGATCGCACTTGCCGAGGGCGAGCGTGTGATCTTTTTCGCCCACCAGGAATCCCTGCTCCTGCAAGTCCGCGAGCACGCGCTTGCGCGCTTCATAGCGGTCGAGCCCCGTGTACGCGCCTGCGTTCGCGTTCATGTGCGCGTGTTCGTCCATCACGTCGATTTGCGGCAGGTTGTGCCGCTTGCCCGCTTGGAAATCGTTGGGATCATGCGCCGGCGTCACCTTCACCGCGCCCGTACCGAACTCCGGCTGCGCCAACTCGTCAGTGATGATGGGAATCTCGCGCTTCATCAGCGGCAACAGAACATGCTTGCCGTGCAGATGCGCGTAGCGCTCGTCTTTTTCGTTTACCGCAATAGCTGTGTCGCCCAGCATTGTCTCTGGGCGCGTGGTTGCCACGGTAATGAATTCGTTCGTGCCAGACTTTACTCCGATGACCGGGTAACGAATCTCCCACAATTTCCCGGCAACCTCCTCGTGTTTCACTTCGAGATCGGAGATCGCAGTCTCGCATCGCGGACACCAGTTGACGATGTATTTCCCGCGATAGATCAGGCCTTCCTCATACAGCCGGACGAACACTTCGCGCACCGCGTGCGAAAGGTTCTCGTCCATGGTGAAGTACTCGCGGTCCCAGTCCACCGACGCGCCCAGCCGCTTCATCTGGTCGAGAATTGCGCCACCGTAGAGCTTCTTCCACTCCCACACCCGCTCGATGAATTTCTCCCGGCCCAGGTCGCGGCGCTTCTTGCCTTCTTTGGCGAGGTCCCGCTCCACCATCATTTGCGTGGCAATGCCGGCATGGTCCGTTCCCGGCAGCCATAGGGTGATGAAGCCGCTCATGCGATGCCAGCGCACAATGATGTCCATCTGCGTTTGGTTGAGCATGTGCCCCATGTGCAGGCGGCCGGTAACATTCGGCGGCGGCAACAGCAGCGTGAATACCGGACGCGTCTCGCCTTCCGGCGGCGTGGGCACGGAGAAGAGTTTTTCTTTGACCCAGTACTCGGCCCAGCGCGTCTCGATCGCGCCCGGTTCGTAGGATTTAGGCAATTCGTGCGGCATGGGGAGTTAGCAGTTAGCACTTAGCAGTTGGCGATGAACCGTCCAGCAGGGCGACCACGGGCGGGCCGCTCGCTATGAAGGCTAAATGCCAACTACTAAGTGTAATGGTCGATCTTACAGGCGCGGGAACGCGGGCACAAATCCCTACGGGCTAAATGCTAATTGCTAATTGCTGAGTGTCTCACTCATATGCCAGCGCCTCAATCGGATCTTTTCCCGCCGCCTTGAATGCCGGATACAGCGCTCCCGCGATCGCCCCCAGCACCGCCACCGCCACGGCCCGGAGTACCCAATCTCCGCTCACCACCACCTGCACCAACGGAAAGCGGTGCCGAATGGCCCAGCTCGCGGCCAGACTGAACAGCAGACCCAGCACGATGCCAGCCACGGCCAGCAGGCCAGTCTCCCGCAGAATCGCGTTCACGATGTAGAACTTCGATGCGCCCATCGCCTTCAATATCCCGATCTCGCGCGTGCGTTCCATAACTGCCGCGTACATGGACTGAAAAATCACCAGAAACCCGATGATCAGGCTCACCCCAATCACCACGCCAATGAATGGCCGGAAGCCTGGCAGGCGGCTGGGCGTCATCATGCTCAGATAATCCGGCGTTGAGAGCACAGAATACTTCTCCATGCCAGGCTGATTCTTCACTGCTTGCACGACCTGATCGGCGTTGGCGGGGTCATCGAGTTTCACGTAAAAGACCGAGGCCTTATCTTTCGCCCCAATCAAATCCTGCAGTGCGGCGAGAGGCAGGAACTTGCGCGCGCCTCGGCCGTTTTCCACAATACCGGCCACGCGAAAGTTGTGGTTCAGCACCTCCATGGTGTCGCCCACCTTTACATGCTTCTGCTGCGCAATGTAATCGTCCACCAGCATGTCATCCGGACCCCGGAACGGTCCGCCCTGCACATACTGAAACGGTCCGCCCAGCGCTTCGAAGCTGGGCAAATCGATTCCGTCAATCACTTCGAGCGCGCCCGTCGTTGTAAGCTGCCAGATCACCGGACTTACCACCTTGACGTGAGGCAGACCTCGGAGGATGCCGGCAACCTTGACAGAGACCGGGGCCCCGCTGATGCCAGCCAGGAAAGATGATCCCGGCGGCTGCACAATCACATCCGCGCCGATGCCCGCGGTCCGGTTCTTCGAGTCGTTCATGATGCCATAGCACAGGCCTGCGATCAGCAGAATCAGCGCTACTTCCAGGGCAATAGCTACGATGCTGATCAGCGACCGGATTGGCCGGTGCACCAGATTGGCGACAACCATTTTGTTCATCATGGGTTGGGAAAAGCGGAACTCAAGCGCTTGTCATCTTGAGCGAAGCGAGGGACCCTGGTTTCTGCCTGCGCCGTCTTTGTTGCCGCCTCAGACAAACACCAAGATCCCTCGCTTCGCTCAGGATGACAGTGTCAAAATGCGCACAGCGCCCTCAAACATCATCCTGCTAACGCTTGTTGCTCGCGCTCGACGACGGCGGCGCGGCGGCACTCGATTGCTGATGATCCAGATGTACCACCTCCGCCCCCGGCGGCTGCTCCAGCGCAAACTGATCGTCCCGCAGTGGCTTGTTGATTTCCAGCTTCAACATATTCAGGGTGATGTCGTACTCCTCCTGCGGACGTTTAATCTCGATGCGCGACGGAAAGTTGATGCCATCGAAATCCTTGTAGCCCGCGTAGCGCGCGTCGGTCACCAGCTTGCCCTGATCGTCATAAATGTACTGGCGATGCGGTTGCAGGTCGGTGCGGCTGAAAACAATCTTGCGCGACAGCACACCCTCGTTTTCGCCCTTCTTGCGGATCACGATCAGTTCGTAGTCCTCCTGCAGAACCCGATGTCCCTTGGCGTCATGCAGAATCTCCTCGCTATGCTCCAGCACGGCAATTTCGTGTTCGGGGTCGATGTGGCGGATCAGGAGCGCGTCGTAGATATCCTGCGGCCGGATGCTTTCCATGGGCTGGTCCGCATTGTGCGTCTGCACATCGTTCCGCCCCACCACAAAGCGGTTCTTCGGCGGAATCCACAGCTTGAACTCGTCTCCGTTGCTCACCATGTCGAAGGCCGTGGTCCGCACGATCGGCAGCAGCCCGATCATGTGCAGCATCGCCGGCTTGCGCGCCAGCACGTAGCCGCGGATCTCCTTGTAATCGGTGACGTGGCCTTTCTTCACGCCACCAGCGGAGGTATCGATATCCACCGTCGCTTGCAGCGAGCGGATCTTCTCCGCCTGCTGATTGATGCTGTCAATCAATCCTGATTGGGACGATTCCCGAAGCGGAGCCTTGGAGTAGGTTTCTTCTACCGGCCGCGTACGAAACAGACAGCCCGTGGCGGGCAGCACTGCGAGCAGCAAGATCAGGGCCCAAAAGGGCGAGCTACGCCTCATGAATTATTAGATGACTCCCAGAACATTTGAGTATACAGCGCGGCAAAGGGTGCACAAACTGTGAGAACCTCATTTCGGGCGAGCAACGGTGGTTCCCGGCGTTCTCTCCAGAGCCGGGTGGAAACTTAATTCAGAATCTTACTAAAGTCAGCTACGCGCCCCTTCTTTCATCATCTAAACTGTCGCCATCGTGCGCAAGATCTTCTGGCTCATCGTTGTTGCAGCGCTCGCCTTCGGGGGGTGGTTCGCCTGGGCTCTGCTGACTCCCACCGAACTTCCGGCGAAAACTTTCGTGATGCTGCACCCGGGATATTCCACGCGCCGCATTGCCTCGGAACTGAAGTCCGCTGGGGTCATTCGCAGCGAGGAAGCATTCATCCTCTGGCATTATTTTCACCACCGCCGCCGGCTTGAGGCCGGAGAATATCTGTTCGAGAAGCCGGCGAACATCATCGACCTGCAGAAGCGTCTACGGCACGGCGATGTTTATTTCCACACCGTAGTCGTTCCGGAGGGCTTCACTATGTTCGACATCGCGCGCGCCGTCGAAGCTGCCGGACTCGGCCCTGCGGAGGACTTCCTGAAAGTAGCGCAGTCCGATACCGCGCTCATCGCCGACCTCGCTCCCGGCGCGCCTTCTCTCGAAGGCTATCTCTTCCCCGATACCTACGAATTCAGCCGCATGCAGACCATGCAAGACATGGCTGCGGCCATGGTCAGGCAATTCCGCCAGGTCGCACACCAGATAGGATTGATTCCGGCGCCAAATGGTGGAACACCGGAGACCGGATCAAGCGCACCGTCAAGGTCGCCTCATATTGAGGTCGAAGTCAACGCCGGCTTTCGCGATCCGAACGCGGCCCCGAATGACCTCGAGCGCACCGTGATCATGGCGTCAATCATCGAGAAGGAAACAGCCATTGCCGAAGAACGCCCGCTGGTCGCCAGCGTCTACTACAACCGCCTGGCGAAGAACATCGCACTCGACGCCGACCCCAGCATCATTTATGCCGAACTCCTCGCGGGCGTCTACCAAGGTGCCCTGCATCACGACGACATGCAGTTCAATTCCCGCTACAACACTTACAAGAACCCGGGACTTCCACCCGGCCCCATCGGCAATCCCGGCAGAAGCGCGCTCGAAGCGGCTGTGCATCCCGCACAAAGCGACTACTACTACTTCGTCGCTGACGCCTCCGGCCACCACCGCTTCGCCCGCACCATCGAAGAGCACGATAAGAATGTAGCGGCGTACCGCCGCGCCATGCGAGGACAATAGCGGCATCCGGTGTCCGGCTTCCGGCGATTGCAGCCCGGAATCCTTTGTCGCGATGATGAGCAGGAGCCGGCAGCCTGTTCCCGAAACGGTTTCCGGAAGCCGGAAGCCGGGCGCCGGCGCATATAATCGCGGCGTGAGCTTTGAAGAGACAAAGTCAGACCGGCCGGCAGGGCGAGTTCTTGGGCTCGACGTGGGGTCGAGAAGGATTGGAATCGCGGTGTCGGATCCCCTGGGGATTACCGCGCAAGGACTGGAGACTTTGCAGAGGCGGAACAAGCGGCAGGATATGGCGGCGCTGGAGCGGGTGATTCACGACTACGCCGTGCGCGAGATCGTGGTCGGCCTGCCGCTGCGCATGAGCGGCCTGGAAGGGACGCAATCGGAAAAGATGCAGGGGTTCGCCGAGGATCTGCGCAAGCGGTTCCGGCTGCCGGTACACTTGTGGGACGAGCGGCTGACCTCGGCGGAAGCGAACCGGCTGCTGCGGGAGACGGAGTTATCGATCGAAAAACGGGCGAAGGCGGTGGACCGGATGGCGGCAGTTTTGATCCTGCAGGGTTGGATGGAGAAGCAGTGGATGGAGAGGCGGGTGTCCGACCGGGCGCAGCCCGAGGGCTGAGGAGGCCAGCTCGACAGGCCCGTGACTTCCCCTCGACCCGCAACCCATCCAATCACAGTGACTTACAATCTCAGACCCTCCCTTCCTGCGCCCTCGAATTGCGCCTCTCTAAACCTTTCCAAGGCTGCCAACCCCGCACCCATCCTTGCTTTTCGGCCCGTTTCGGGATAGTCTGTTTACAGTAAAGATAACGCTTTTTCCCCACTTGACCCTTCGCCTTCCCGGGTGCTTTTTATGAATGGTGCTGACCTGAATTTCCACATAGGCGACAAGGTCGTCTATCCCAACCACGGCGTGGGCGTGATCGAACAAATTAGCAGCCGCTCCATCGGCGCCACGGTGGAAAAGTTCTATCTCCTCAACATCAAGGCCAGCAGTCTCAAGGTCATGGTGCCCTGCAACAACGTGGGCAGTGTCGGCATTCGCCGCGTCGTTCGCAACGGCGAGGTGCAGAAGATCCTCGACTTTCTCTCCATCGCCGAAAACCTCAGCACCGCCGACTGGAAAGACCGCTTCAAGGAAAACTCCGACCGTATGCGCACCGGCTCGCTGTTCGAGGTCGCCGGAGTCCTAAAGAGCCTGATCGCCCTCCACCAGGCCAAGCCTCTTTCCTTCCGCGAAAAGAAGATGCTCGAACGCGCTCGCTACCTCCTGGTGAGCGAACTAGCCATGTCCCGCAACTGCGAAGAGACCAAGATCGAGGAACTCCTCGCCCTTAACCTAGCCAAGTGCAAACTCCGCTTCCCCGAAGCCTCCGAATTTCAGGCCTGATTAAGCTTTTCGTAGCAGGATCTCACGGCTTTCTTCCCGAACGAACACGGATTGTCTTCCCGAACGCACACGGCTCGTCTTCCCGAACCAACACGGATTGTCTTCCCGAACGAAGTGAGGGATCTAGGTTTCGCCGGCCCGCGCCGCAGACCTTGATTTTGGGTGGCGCAGCGTTTTCCAGCGCTGCGATAAGTTCCCTGTTCAGCCGGGCTTCCAGCCCCTGAGGTACCTCAGCAAACCTGGAATCGTTGTTCCAGCAGGAACCCATCGCAAGTGTTCCTTTTTGCACAGAAACCCTTTTCCCCGCAGGAATAAGATTTCAGTTCGGACCATCCGCTCCTTGTTACCGGAAAGAAGACTACCGGAGAGAACACATGCCCCAGAGCACGCACGATCGAGCCGCGGAACTCCACAACCTTGCCGCCCACGCCCACGCCGCTGCCGCTACTGCCCACGGCAAGGGAGACCATCTTACCGCCCACGAACTAAGCCAACAGGCGCGCGAACACTCCATGAACGCCCACAAACTTTCCGAAGAACTCGCCGGCAAGGGCGCACCCACCGGCAAACCCTGAAAACCAAAAACCACCCCGGAACCTTGACCCCGGAACTACAACACGCCTAGGTGCAAGCACAGGAAACGCCCTTTAATTTTCTTGGTGGTTTCGTGGAACGTGCCAAACAGCGATCCGTTCAAGCCCCTGCACCATATAAAGTACAACACGCGGCTGTCAAGCCTACTTTAGTAGACATCCAAC
>Ga0302180_10001789_pt1 | contig 17131 bp, 11 predicted proteins | sample I_Palsa_E3_2_FD_200575 | JGI IMG/M metagenome (GOLD analysis project Ga0302180, IMG submission 200575) | Peat permafrost microbial communities from Stordalen Mire near Abisko, Sweden - I_Palsa_E3_2 | ecosystem: Environmental > Terrestrial > Soil > Palsa > Peat permafrost | place: Sweden... | reverse complement strand
GCGAGCATCAGTGCCAAAATGCCGCCATCGCTGAATCCCACAACATCAACGTGGCGAAGTTTTAGCACTCTCAGCAGCTCAGCGGTATCTTCCATCATTGCGGTGTAGCTCAAAGGTCCTGGCACGTCAGGAGTACGTCCCTGGCCCACCTGATCAGGTGCTACGATATGATGATGTTCCGAAAATACGTCTAATTGATGCACGAACGAGCGCTCACCCGAGTCGCCTCCGCCATGCAAGAAGACCAGCTCCGGGCCACCGCCGCGCACGGCATAATAGATACTGTGGCCATGAATATTGGCCTTATTCCACTGGGTGCGCTGAGCCACTCCGTGAACTGTGTCAGCCAGTACACAATTCAGCCAGAGCGCCAGAAAGACTATGCTTCCGCCACTTGGGAATACGTGATATCGGAATCCGTGCCGGCTCTTCGTCCGATTAGTCGCCATCACTGGCCTGTTCTTCTGCGCGCTGTCGCGGTGAAAGCGATTCAAAATCGCTCTTCCTTAGCATGTCGGAGATAATGACGGCAATCTCCGACCTTTGCATAAACTGTACACGATGGTGCCAAGGAATTATCTTCGGGGGGCCGAAAGTTGGTTGCAGCGTTCGATTCTCCCTCTTCTACTTGTCTATCCGCAAATCCAGATCGTCGTCGTCCCGGACACAGGGCCCTAAAGTGCGCCACCGTACGGAACATCGCGGACCCCTCGGGCGATCATGTTGGCAGCGGCGCTGGGAGGCAGTCTGTTTCATCATCTCGTTCAGTCTGGCTTTCAACTGAGCTTTGAATCGCGCAGGTCGATCGCCAGAGGGTGAGTCGAGACTTCGCAAGTGCAACGGCAGACGGGGCAATGCGTCGCAATCGGACCGTTCGACGAGAAAAGCAGCGTGCTCACACCAAATTTCCCAAATCGCTTCGCACCAGGCGCCCCAGGAATACCGGCGCGCTGGACGTCGAGCGCCAAAACTGGCGTTGGCACGGCCCTGAGCAGCAAAAGTCGTGTCTGGTTCACCTTGAGCCACGGCATCTTCAACGAGATCTATTACCCCCGAATTGATCAGGCCTGCGTTCGCGACATGGGACTGATCGTCACGGACGGTGAGTCATTCTTCTCCGAGGAGAAGCGTGACACTGACTCCAGCATTCGCTGGATTGCCGAAGGTGTACCGGCATACGAACTGATCAACATCAGCCGTGACGGGCGCTACCGCATTGAAAAGCAGATCGTCACCGATCCGCAGCGTGACACCGTGCTCCAACAGGTCCGATTCATTGCACAACGCGGGAAATTATCTGAGTACCAACTCCATGTTTTACTCGCGCCGCATCTGGGAAACCACGGCAGCGGCAATACCGCTTGGGTTGACGAATTCGAGGGGACGCGGCTGTTGTTTGCGCGGCGCGGTGGCACCGCATTGGCGCTGGGTTGTTCGGCTGCCTGGTCGAAGCGATCCGTTGGCTACGTGGGTTCGTCCGACGGCTGGCAGGACCTCAAGGCGCATAAGCAGATGACTTGGGAGTACAGGCGGGCCGAAAACGGCAACGTCGCCCTGACGGGCGAGATCGAGCCAGGCAAATTGCAGGGAGACTTCGTACTGGCGCTCGGCTTTGGCAAAGACCCGGAGGCGGCGGCGTGTAATGTGATCGCCAGCATGCGCGACGGTTTTGACAAAGCGAAACATGACTATATCGACGGTTGGCAGCAATGGACGAAGACGCACGGTCCATTGAAGCGAAGTAGAAGGCAACGCGGCGATCTGTCCGCGATTAGCATTGCTGTTCTACGCACGCACGAATCCAAAACGGCGCCAGGCGGCCTCATCGCCAGCCTCTCCATTCCCTGGGGATTCAGCAAGGGCGACAATGATCTGGGCGGTTACCACCTCGTCTGGTCGCGTGACATGGTGGAAACGGCGGGCGCCATGCTGGCAGTAGGCGCCCACGAGGACGCAAGCCGAGTTCTTTCTTATCTACAGGCAACTCAAGAGCCGGATGGGCATTGGTCACAGAACATGTGGCTTGACGGATCACCCTATTGGAACGGCATTCAGATGGACGAGACAGCGCTGCCCATCCTGTTGGTGGACCTGGCCCGTCGCGAGAACGCACTGACCGAGGCCGAATTTGCGCGGTTCTGGCCGATGGTGCGCCAAGCCGCGGGCTATTTAGTGCGCAACGGTCCGGTAAGCCCACAGGATCGCTGGGAGGAAGACCCCGGTTACTCACCATTCACGGTCGCGGCGCAAATCGCCGCGCTTCTGGCGGCGGCAGATCTTGCCGACTTGAATCACGAAGGACCCATTGCATCCTATCTTCGCGAGACCGCCGACGTTTGGAACTCCTCCGTCGAACGGTGGATGTACGTGCATAGTACGGACTGGTGCAAAAGGTTCGATGTCGAAGGATACTACGTCAGGATTGCCCCGGTGCAGACAGCGGCAGGCGAGCCGGGGGCCCAGAGCAGCGTGCACGTCAAGAACGTGGCGGCCGCCCAAGACTCCCGCCTCGCCATCCATCTGATAAGCCCCGATGCGCTGGCTTTGGTCCGTTTTGGAATACGCGCCGCAAACGACCCGCGAATCCGAGACACGGTAACCGTCATCGACGCGCTGCTCAAGGTCGAGACACCCAGTGGACCCACGTGGCATCGCTACAATGATGATGGTTATGGCGAGCACGCCGATGGCGCGCCATTCGACGGAACGGGAATCGGCCGAGGATGGCCCTTACTCACTGGCGAACGGGCCCACTACGAGCTGGCGAGTGGCCGGGTCGAAACCGCAAAAAAACTCCGTAGTGTGTTGGAATCGTTTGCCAACGAAGGGGGTCTGATCCCCGAGCAAGTATGGGACACTTCGGACATTCCCGACCGCGAACTGAAATTTGGCCGCCCTTCGGGTTCAGCCATGCCGCTCGTGTGGGCGCACGCAGAGTACCTCAAGCTGCATCGCGCCCTGCGCGACGGTCGGCTATTCGATCTACCGCCGCAGACTGTGCAGCGCTACCTGATCGAGAAAACAGCGTCCGCGCGCATGATTTGGCGATTCAACCACAAGATTCGCTCAATGCCGGCGGGCAAAACGCTACGCATCGAGACCTTGGCGCCGGCCAGTATTCACTGGAGTGCCGACGGATGGAGCACGGTCCAAGACACGACAACGCACGCCATCGGGCTGGGGATACATATCGCCGAGCTGACGACCGCGGGACTGACCGCAGAAGCGCGGATCAGATTCACGTTTTACTGGCCGGAAGTTGCGCGCTGGGAGGGCGCCGACTTCACCGTTCGTATAGAAAATTAGCGGAAACCATGAAGGCTGACGCCAAGGCGGCCCCACAACCGTTCGTCTATCTCGCCACGGCCATCTCCGCTTTGGGCGGAATGCTTTTCGGCTACGACATCGGCGTCATATCAGGGGCAATCCTGTTCATCAAGAAGGATTTCTCTCTTTCCGCCGGCGTAGAGGAAGTCGTTGTCGGTTCGGTCCTGTTGGGATCGCTCGTCGGCGCAGCCGTCGGAGGAATCCTCGCGGACTCGTTCGGGCGGCGGAAGCTATTGATGGTCACAGCGTTCGTTTTTGGTTTGGGCGCCATCGCAGCCGCTTTGGCGCCGGACAGCGCATGGCTGATTGCCGCGCGAATCGTTGCGGGCGCAGCGATCGGCATCGCTTCGTTTGTCGCGCCGCTCTATATCTCCGAGATCGCGCCGGTCGACATTCGCGGAAAGCTCGTTTCGATCAATCAGTTGGCCCTCACTGGCGGCATCGTTGTCTCCTATCTGATCGACTACGTCTTTGCCGACACTCAGGCGTGGCGTTGGATGTTTGCCATGGCGCTGATTCCCGCGGCCGCATTTGGCTTTGGACTAATGTTCATCCCTGATAGTCCCCGCTGGCTGGTGAGCCGCGGACGCGCAGCACAGGCGCGCGTAGCGCTGACGCGGATTCGTCCCCGGGAAGAAGTAGAAGATGAGCTGCGTAGGATTCAGCACAGCGTAGGGCAGCAGCAGGCGAACTGGTCCGAGCTCCTCAGCCCGATGCTGCGATCGGCAATGATCGTGGGAGTGGGACTTGCCATTGCACAGCAAATTACCGGCATCAACACGGTTATCTACTATGCGCCGACCATTTTCAGACTTGCGGGTTTGTCATCCGCATCCGTGGCGATTCTTGCGAGCGTTGGCGTTGGCGTCGTAAACGTAGTCTTGACCATGGCTGCGATGCAACTTATCGACCGGGTCGGGCGCCGCCCGCTTCTGCTGGTTAGCTTGGCCGGAATGGCGCTAAGCCTGTTCGTGTTGGGATTGGCGTTCGCGCTTCCGCAAGCGTCCGGGAACTTGGGCTGGATCGCCGTCGGCAGCCTCATGATCTATGTCGGTTCTTTTGCGATTGGACTGGGGCCGGTCTTTTGGCTGGTACTTTCCGAGATCTACCCGTTGCACATCCGAGGTCGGGCGATGAGTATCGGAACGGCTGTCAATTGGAGTGTCAATTTGATTGTGGCCTTGACGTTTTTGACGCTCACGCAAGTCTTGGGCAACGCCGCCACGTTCTGGTTGTACGGAATCGTCAGCGTTGGAGCTTGGTTGTTTGCGTTTTTTCTGGTCCCGGAGACCAAAGGCAAAACCCTCGAAGAGATCGAAGCTCACTGGTGGACCGGCAAGCGCCCCCGGGAATTATGAAACCCGGAAGGCCATCCGGCGCGGCCACTCTTGTCACGCCGAATACTCCATCGTACTTTTGCCTCCTTAAGGTCGCGAACTTCATTTAACCAAGGTGTCTCGCCTCATTTCTCTGAGAGCTAACGGAAGTACTCTATATCACGCCAGTGGCATTCCTAAATTCGCGATCCGTCCGCGCCGCTCCGCTGGCCCCGGAACATCATATTGTGATTACGCGATGCTTCGGCACGCCTTTTTTTGTAGACACAACTTCACGACGCGCCCGAGTAATTATCGCTAAAGTCACTGTTAGAGCCATCCCCCGGTGAAACCCGCTCGCCGCAGGCCGTTGCATATGTACTCGCAGTTCCTGGTGAGTCGCCAGAATAGACCGCTCCGGTAGTTTTCGATCATCAGCACAACCGGGCCTTGATTGAGTCCGAAATGCCAAGGCGACACCCAGCCGCATGCGCTCTCGGAACTTCCCGGATGGGTCGCGTTGAATGTCGCCCTAAAGCCGTAGGGATTTGACTCTTTTAGCTTAAGGCCATGAATAAAATGATCGATTGCAGGCAATACAATTTCGGCCGCAAACGGTAGCGATGCTACGACCGCCCACGGCGCAACAGTGCCGTCATCTGGCCCGTTCGGCACCGCGCGAGCAACATAGCCAAAGAACTGCCGTTCGATACCGTCGAGGTTGATCGTTTCTGGGCCGGGTCCATCGCTCGCCGTGATTCCCCAGCAACAACTGCCGTAGCCGGTGAACTTGCGCGGATTGTGAATCGCGTATTGTTGCTGCACGTAGGTAGCGCGTCGGCTGTTTTCGAAGTAATCCATGCCTTTTTCGCGCATGAACGCGTCCTGGATGCCCCGAAAGTCGATCCAAATATGTGACAGCTGGTGCGTGAACAGCGATCCAGCATACAGATAGTCATATCCGTAACTCTGCCGCCACTGGTAGGTCGAGCTCCATGCGCCGTAGCTGCTCTCAGGCAAGGGATACGTGGGGGATCCAAGCGCAAGGATGTACAGCAGGAGCGCTTCGTCGTAACCCTCCCATCGATACGGGAGAAATCCGCCTTCTGGCTTCCACCCATGAGTTAACGTCGCGCCGTGGTTTTGCGCCCACTGCCAATTGGCGCGGCGATAGAGCGAATCGGCGAGAGCACGGATCTCCTGCTCTTCGAGCGTATCCCTATCGAAATAGCCCCTTGCGGTCAACATGCCCGCCAGCAGAAAGGCACTATCGACCGTCGACAGCTCGCATTGCCAAGCGCGCCGCCCTGTATGCATGTCGAGAAAATGATAATAAAAACCCTGATAGCCGGTGGCATCAGGTTCGGGACCTTGCCGGCTGTTCCAAAAGAAGCGCAGGGTCGTAAGCGTACGCTTCGCTGCAGCATCACGCGACATGAAGCCCCGCTCCGTCCCCGCCACATAAGCCGCTAGTGCAAAGCCGATGGCGGCGATGCTCGCGGGCCAATCTGACGCTGTCTTGTCGATCACCAGCCCGTTGGCTGGATTTGTCTCATGCAAAAAGTAGCCAAATGATTCGCACTGCAGAATTTCGAGCTCAGCTTCGATCGCCGACGTTATCGTGCCCATATTACGGGGACTCTGAATCACTCCCGCGCTCCCCAAATCAGACACGGATCCCTGTTGCGGGCCATGCCACTTTCTCAAATGAGATGCTTTTATATAACACTACTTCGTCAGCCGCTTGCGGATCGACTGTAGTTCGCGCCGCCGCGCCTTGCTGGTCTTTGGATAGGCCATGTTAAGCCCGGCAAGCGTTTCGAGGACGATCTTGGAAACAATCAGCCGGGCGTTATCTTTGTCGTCAGCGGGCACCACGTACCAGGGGCACTCGCGAGTACTGGTCGCACTTAGGCAGTCTCCATAGGCTTTCATATACGACTTCCAGAATTTACGCTCCGCGATGTCGCCAAGGCTCAACTTCCAGTTGCTCTCCGCCTCATCGATGCGCGCCAGAAATCGCTTACGCTGCTCCTCCTTGGAGACATGAAGGAAGAGCTTGATGACACGTGTTCCGTTCACGTGGAGGTGTCGCTCCAAATTCGCGATAGACCGATACCTGTCGTGCCAGACCGTTCTGTTGCGACGTGGTGGATCAGGAAGACCTTCGCTGCGGAGAATTTCTCGATGCACACGGACGATCAGCACTTCCTCGTAATAGGAACGGTTGAAAATGCCGATTCGTCCGCGCTCCGGCAAATCGCGGGTGGTACGCCAAAGAAAGTCGTGTTGCAATTCTGTGGCGCTTGGATGTTTAAAGCTAAACACTTGACAGCCCTGAGGATTGACACCCGACATGACGTGCCGGATGGCCCCGTCCTTTCCCGCAGCGTCCATCCCCTGCAGAATCACCAGTACGGCGTGGCGGTTGCACGCGTAATGCAGCTGTTGCAGAGCGCTTAGTTGTGTCACATGTTCTGCCAAGAGCCTCTGATAGTCCTTTCTCGACTTGTACACAGGGTCTACCCGCGTGGGCCAGTTTCCGAGCGTGACCTCGTCTCCCTCGCGCACGCGAAAATCTTTAGTGCTAATCTTCACGTTCATTTCCTAGGCGCTGCTGCCTGGGTGGATCAAGTCGTATCACTTGGACACGGTCTCCTTGCGAATCTCGCGCTCCGCTGCCAGCCAATCCTCACCTGATTGACCGTCACCGCGGCCTCGTTGTTCGTAGAGCGCATAAGCCCGCGTGGCGATCTGCGGCTTAAGATCGATCACTTTGTCGGGCGGCGCGGCAGCTTTTGGAGGATCAAAAATCCGATACGCGAGCAGTTTTACGCGATCATTCACTACAAACCACGCCAGCGCGTAGCCCCACACGAACAAAGCCCAGCCCCAGCCCAACGGTGTCATAAATAGTCCGTACACGGCGATCAAGGTCGCCACGGCTTGCGTACCGAGCACGGCCATCCATAGCACCCGCGCCGGGCGTATCGACCAGAAGGGTCCACGCGTGCGTGTGAGGAAGATAGTCAGATGGCCCGCCACGGACAGCTTCAAATACATCAGTGTCTGGATGTGCGCGCGATCGAGATGAAAGACGCGCTCGCCAAGATAAAAAAGACCAAACGCCGCCACAACCCCGATGACGCCCAGCACCGTGGAGATGCCGAGCACCATGCGCATGTTCCAGGCCTCGGGCTGGTCCTTGTAATGAACATTGTCATAGGCGATGGACAGGATCGCGCCGTCGTTGAGCAAAGCCAACATCACGATCATGACCGCCGTCAACGGATAAAAGTTAAAGACCAGAATCGCCAGCGTCATGAAGAACAGCACACGCAGTGTCTCGGCAATGCGGTAGATCGCGTAGCTATTCATCCGCTGAAAAATTCTTCGACTCTCCTTGATCGCGTCAATAATTACGGACAGCCCAGGGGTCAGCAGCACCATCGCTGCTGCCGCGCGCGCCGCGTCCGTCGCGCCGGAGACGGCGATGCCACAGTCGGCTTTTTTAAGAGCTGGAGCATCGTTGACTCCATCGCCCGTCATGCCGACGATGTGACCGCGCTTTTGCAAGACGTCAATGATGTGAAACTTGTGTTCGGGAAAGACCTGGGCGAAACCGTCGGCGTTCTCAATGGACTGAGCGACCGCCGCCGTCTCCTGCTTCTTCACGTCGCCTAAGCTCGCGGCGTCGAGAATGTTGGTTCCCAGGTCGAGTTTTTTGGCAGTCTCCTTGGCAATGGCCAACTGGTCGCCCGTTACCATCTTGATCTTCACGCCCATTTGGCGCGCAGTGGCGATAGTGGCTTTGGCATCTTCCCGTGGCGGATCGAAAAGGGGCAGCACACCTAGAAACTGCCATGGCCGGTCGCTCTCCGCCCGCGCCACCCCCAATGACCGAAAACCACGTGCGGCGAAATCGTTGACCGCCTTCTCGACGGCTGGCTTCACTTGATCGGCGTTGGCCAGCAACTCCAGTATCACCTGCGGCGCGCCCTTGGCCACCTTGAACGTCTTACCGTCCTTAGCTTTGACGGTGGCCTCGGTTCGTTTGTGTACTGGGTCGAACGGCTGGAAATGAACCACCTCGTAATTCTTTAGCGAATCCTTGTCTTTCAATCCACCCAGAACGGCCAGATCGATGGTGTCGTTATTATCCGCGCGTGACGCGAGCGCGCCGTTGAGGATCACCTCCTCGGCGGGAGTATTGGTCACACAGAACGGATCGCCCAGCGTCAGTTTGTTCTGGGTCAAAGTGCCAGTTTTGTCGGCGCACAGCACATCGACGCCTGCCAATTCCTCGATGGCGACGAGCCGGCTGACGATCGCTTGCTTTCTCGCAAGGAGCCTCGCGCCGACCGCCATGGTGACCGATAGCACCGTCGGCATCGCCACGGGAATAGCAGCCACGGTCAGCACCAGGGCGAACTGCAATGTCGAGAGAATCGGGTCGCCGCGGACGATCGCGACGGTAATAATGGCGGCTACCAGCGCCACCGCGAGGATAATCAGGTAGTTGCCGATTCTCAGCACCGCCTTTTGAAAATGGCTGACGCTGTGGGCCTGCTGCACCAGCTGCGCCGTCTCGCCGAAGTAGGTCTTCGGACCCGTGGCATACACAAGGGCTCCGATCTCCCCCCGGCGGATAATCGAACCCGAAAAAATCGCCTCCCCGGCCTTGCGGGTGGCGGGTAAAGACTCGCCCGTCAACGCAGACTGGTCCACCTCTACGGGGTCGCCGTCCAGCAGGCGTGCATCCGCGGGTACGATGTCGCCCAGACGCACTCGGATGACATCGCCCGGAACCAACTCACGCGCCGGCGGATTGATCCACTTCCCGTCCCGCAGTACACGGGCCTTGATCGCAAGCTTTGCTTTTAGAGCGGCGATGGCGTTACCTGCCTCGCGTTCCTCCCAAAATCCGATGACGGCATTGGCCAGAAGTAAAAGGAAAATAATGAACAAATCGGGCCAGTGCCGGACCACACCCGACAGAATCACCGCCGCCTCGATCATCCACGGGATGGGCCCCCAAAAATAGCTTAGGAATTTAAGAAGCGGGTTAGTCTTCTTCTCTACGATCTCATTGGGTCCGTATTGGATCAGCCGTTTTGCCGCCTCGGCTTGCGTAAGCCCGTCCGGCGACGACGTCAGCTTCTTTTCCACTTCGCTTATGGGTAGCGTCTTCAGGTCATCCTTCTTCGGATCCGCCTTCGATGATGGCGCCGTTGGCTCGCCCGCATTGGGTTTCATAATTAGCTCCCTGCTGGCTACGCGGCGGGTCTCACAAGCTTCGTGATGGGCGTGCTGTGCTTAGGCGCGCTCCACTTCCAGTTCCGAATTTCCGGGAGGTCCTCCCCGTGCTGGTCGATGTAGTGCTTATGCTCGATGAGCTTGTCCTGCACCATCTGCTTGAGGTACGTCCCCTTGGCGCCCAGGCGAGGAACCCGATCCACGACGTCTTGCACCAGATGGAAGCGGTCGAGTTCATTCTGCACCCGCATGTCAAACGCGGTTGTGATCGTGCCCTCTTCCTTGTAGCCGCGGACGTGCAGATTGCGGTTGTGGCGGCGATAGGTCAGGCGGTGAACCAGCCAGGGGTATCCATGAAAGCCAAAGATGATGTGCTTGTCTTGGGTAAAGAGCGAGTCGTAGTCCTGATCGGTCAGCCCGTGAGGATGCTCGGAGCTGGGTTGAAGTTTCATCAGATCAACGACGTTGATCACTCGGATTCTAAGATCGGGCAGATATTTGCGAAGGATAGAAACGGCAGCCAGGATCTCAAGCGTGGGCGTATCTCCGCAGCACGCCATCACCACATCCGGCTCGGCCTCTTGGTCGTTGCTCGCCCATTGCCAGATGCCAAGTCCTTCCGTGCAATGCACGACCGCCGCATCCATGGTGAGCCATTGCGGCAGTGCGTGTTTTCCCGCAACCACCACATTTACGTAGTGCCGACTGCGCAGACAATGATCAAAGACCGACAGCAGGCAGTTGGCATCGGGTGGCAGATAGACCCTCACGATACCGGCTTTCTTGTTGATCACGTGGTCGAGAAAGCCTGGATCTTGGTGCGTGAAACCGTTGTGATCCTGCTGCCACACGTGAGATGCGAGCAGATAGTTCAGCGAGGCAATCTTGCGGCGCCACGGCAGTTCCAATGTCACCTTCAACCACTTCGCGTGCTGGCTGAACATCGAATCGACAATGCGGATGAAGGCCTCATAGCTATTGAAGAGCCCGTGCCGGCCGGTGAGGAGATACCCCTCCAGCCAACCTTCGCACTGGTGCTCGCTCAGCATCGAGTCGAGCACGCGGCCGGCGGGGGCGAGGAACTCATCGTTTTTGACCTCACGTGCGTCCCACTGCCGATCGGAAACTTCAAACACAGCGCCCAGGAGATTCGAGAGCGTCTCATCGGGACCGAAGATGCGGAAATTGCGCTTCTCCTGGTTGAGCTTGACGACGTCACGGAGGAACTTACCCAGAACGAGCGTATCCTGGGCCTCAACCGCGCCTGGCGAGGGGACTATCACCGCATGGTCGTGGAAGTCGGGCATTCTTAGGTCGCGCAAAAGGATGCCGCCGTTCGTGTGCGGGTTCGCGCCCATGCGTCGATCGCCTGTAGGCGCGAGTTCAGCCAATTCCGGGATGAGACGCCCGGTACTGTCGAACAACTCCTCCGCCTTGTAGCTTTTCATCCAACTCTCGAGCTGCTTAACATGCTCGGGATGCTGGGGATCCACCAGGAGCGGGACTTGGTGCGCCCGAAACGTGCCCTCCACTTGCAAACCGTCGACGACTTTGGGTCCCGTCCAGCCTTTGGGCGACTTGAGGACGATCATCGGCCAGCGCGGCCGAGTGACATCGTTATGCTTGCGCGCACGGCTGTGGATATCCCGGATCCTCTCGATGGCCTTCTCCAAGGTGCTGGCCATGAGTTCATGCATCGCTTCGGGCTCGTGTCCCTCCACAAAGTAAGGCGTCCAACCGCAACCTTTTAAGAATTGCTCCAACTCCTCTTGCTCGATGCGGGCCAGAATCGTGGGGTTGCTGATCTTGTAGCCATTGAGGTGCAGGATGGGCAGCACGGCGCCGTCGGCGATGGGATTTAGCAACTTATTGGACTGCCATGAGGTTGCCAAGGGCCCCGTTTCTGCCTCACCGTCGCCTATGACGCACGCGACAATCAGATCGGGATTGTCGAATGCAGCCCCGAAGGCGTGACTGAGCGAGTATCCGAGTTCACCGCCTTCGTGGATCGATCCCGGCGTCGTCGGGGCCACGTGGCTGGAGATCCCGCCCGGAAACGAAAATTGCTTGAAGAGCTTCTGAAGGCCCGCTTCATCCTGGGTGATGTCAGGATAGATCTCACTGTACGTACCTTCGAGGTAAACGTTTCCTACAATGGCCGGGCCGCCGTGACCTGGCCCGGCGATGTAGAACATATCCAGGTCATATTTCTTGATGACGCGATTCAAATGAACGTAGATAAAGTTCTGGCCCGGTGTTGTGCCCCAGTGTCCGACCACCAGCGGCTTCACGTGCGACAGCTGCAGCGGCCTCTTGAGCAGCGGATTATCGTAGAGGTAAATCTGGCCGACCGACAAATAGTTTGCGGCGCGCCAATAGGCATCCATCTTGTGGAGCAGTTCAGGCGAAAGCGTTTGGCCTTCCATAAGCTAATTGTTCCGATTAAAGTAAAGACCGAAAGCAGATAGGTGGCGATGCTGGCTCAAGGTGTTGAGTCGAGAAACAGCGGCGGCGACGTCGCGCCATCCTATAGAGCGCCGGAAAGATCATCTTGTACGCAAGATCCCCGCTTGCACCAAACAGCACCAGTCGGAATGCGCGCCGCGCTTAATGCCGCATTTAGACGTCGCTTTTAATCCGCCAACATCATGAAAAGCCCCGTGACTCAGCTTAATAGCGTCACAATATTCAAGCAGCGACCGGAAGTCGTGCGGGATCCAGTCCGACTAATGCCTTGCTCGCGAGCGCGAGCGCCAGAGTCCCCGCGGAAGGATTCAGGCTATCAACCATTGAACTGGGCATGAGGATCGTGGCGCCCCGTTCCTTCGTGGTCTCATAAATAATGTTCATCGCGCGAAGTTGCAGAGCCCAGGGATGCCCCTCGTAGATAGCGGCCGCCTCAACAAACTTTCCCGCGATCGCCGCCTCGGCCGATCCGAGAATTACCCGCGCTTGCTTCTCACGCTCAGCTTGGGCTTGACGGGACATGGCATCCTGCAGGGCGACCGGGATGGCGACGTCACGTATTTCCACCGAACTCACCGATACTCCCCAAGGAGCGGTCTTTTGACCGATCTCAATCTTGAGCTGCTCGTCGGCGTCCTTGCGGTCGGATAACAGAGCGGCCAGCATCGAAGAGCCAATCATCTCGCGCAGCGAAGTCTGCGCAACCCGGTCAATCGCCTCTCGATAGTTGGTAATGGCTAAAGCCGCCTTTTCGGCATCGTGTACATGCCAAAAAATGATCGCGTCGACGTTAACGGGAACTGTATCCTTCGTCAGCGCCTGCTCAGCGTTAAACGCCGTGGTCTGGATGCGTCCATCGATGATCGCGATGACATTGTCGAGGATCGGGATGATGGCGAATATGCCTGCGCCCTTGACGCTTTGCAGCTTCCCCATCCTCAAGATTACGAACTTCTGCCAAACGTTGGCCATCTTTAGAGACATAGCGATGATGACAGCGGCGCCGAAGAACGCGAGCGCAAAATATGGATTGACCAAGTAGCCCACAGCAAGGCCTGCGACGGTAAAAGCAAATACCAAAAAAGCCGTAATCGGATTCATGCGCGCTCTCTTTATGCAAACTGTTATGCGCAAGAAATTTACACTGCATACCATATTATGTCGGTGCGGTAGCGTACCCGCGCAGGCGAAGCGAACGGTCGACGTGAGACTCAGATGGTTGACCGGCGTTGACCCCGTCTTTTGAATCCGCACGCCACAAAGTGCTACTGGGGGCTACCTGCGTGCACTGACGTAGCGACGAACGCAACACCAACGTGGCTTCGCTGACGCGCCCGGATCAATCGTGACCGGTGATGGGTTTCTGCTGAGCTGAAAGCACCTGGCGGGCCAATTAACTGGAATGGCTAACAGGGCGGCTGGCAATTGGCCTCTTAGAAGCGGCGCGCCCCACGGCTAAGGCGAAGACTTCGCATTCCACCAATCGGCGTCGACTGAACGCAGTTTGACGCCGGTCGTGTAGGTAAAAGCTTCGTCGGTGCTGTAACGCACGGACACAACGTACTATGGCTTGTATGTTTTCTGAGGGTTCCAACAAGACAGTTGTGAACATCAGGTATTAAATCATGAAAGGCCTACCCCTACTTGCGATTGCTATGTCCGTCGCACGCGCATGGGATACGAACTTTTTCTCGCTGGTTCGCGCGCCGTATCGGCCATTCCGGCCGCATCGAACCGCGATGGCCCTGATACTCGCTGGCTGAAATGCGCTGTGACATCTTCGGATGAGAGGTTTATATGTTACGCAAGACCACGGATCTAGAGCGCTTCGTCATCGCCGCGACCGACGGCCCCATCGGCCACATTGAGGATTTCTATTTCGATGACGTCGCGTGGGTCGTTCGCTATCTCGTTGTCGATACAGGAACTTGGCTCTCGAGTCGAAAAGTATTGATTTCACCCATTGCGATCGGTCAACCGGATTGGGCGGCTAAGCTACTGCCCGTGTCGATCACGAAGGAGCAAGTTAAGAACAGTCCCGACGTTGACACCGATAAGCCAGTCTCGCGATACCACGAATCACAATACCTCGAGTATTACGGCTACCCGTACTATTGGGTGGGCGCGGGGATCTGGGGGCAAGGGGCCTACCCGAGCATGATGCTTCCGGGATTTACCCCCACGGTACAAGCACAGCGAGTGCGAATGGAGCATGTCCAGGCTGGCGCGGAAGTGCGGCGGCTCCAGGACAGCGACCCTCACTTACGCAGTTGCAACGAAGTAACGAAGTATCATATTCACGCGACCGATGGTGACATCGGCCATGTTGGAGCGATGCTCCTGGATGAGGAAACTTGGGCGATTCGCTACCTCATTGTTGATACGAGCAACTGGTGGCTCGGTCACCAGGTACTCATCGCACCTCAATGGATTCAAAACGTCAGCTGGCCAGATGCCAAGGTTTCTGTCGGTCTGACTCGGGAAGCCGTGAAAAGTGCTCCGCCCTACGAGCCCGCAGGACAGCTTGATCGTAAGCAGGAGGCGTGGATCTACGCACATTATCGGCGCAGCGGTTATTGGGCAGACGAGGCGATGCGGGCAACTACAGCATAGCGCCAGTAGGCCACGCCGAGACGCGATCTTTCCTGCAATGCAGGAACGCATCGACTGTCTTGAGAACACCGACGAACGACCTACGAGCTACTCAAGCGCCTTATTGGCGGTCATCCGGTTGCGAGGTGCGGCTTTGTGCTCAGAACCGCCCCAGCTGACATTCGCATTTGAATCAGATCTTGCACGCTGTTGCTATTGGAGTAGCTACGCCTGCAACGGTTGGCAAGTTCCGCGTTGGAGGAGGCAGCCCTGTGTGCCTGTCGGCCACTGCCCAAGGCTGCCTTTAATCGGCGGACCGCTTTGGCTAGCTCACTTGGTGCAGCTCGCGTATTCCTTCTGACTCAATTGACCATCATGATCCGCATCGCATCTAGAAAAATTCTTACTGAGCCACTTGTGGCTCTTGATGTCAGCGGCGGTGAGGTAACCGCTCTTGTTCGTATCCATAGATTTGAAGGCCGGATGTGTACCGGTCTCTTGGTCGCTGCGGTTATCTCCGCTCACGAGATCGTTGCCGTTGGCCTTGTCGTCGCCAGTACTTGCCGGAGTTGCAAGTTTCGTTGCTGCGGGAGCTTTCGCACCATCCAGCAAATCGTTACCCGTGGTATCCGGGCTAGTAGAATTCTGCGCCATCGTTGGTGGGTCTGCGGGAGTCGTCGGCGTGGTCTGTGCATAAGCAATCGCGCTGCCGAAAAGCAGTGCGGCGTATGCCGCCGGAACTAGTAAGGTTTTCTTCATTGCATTATCTCCTAAAATTCAATTTTGTTAGGCGAACAGCTCGCCAGCATGATGTCGCTATATCTCATGTCACATCGTGATGCGCGAGTCGGGATCAAAGGACGGGATGCACTCGACAGCCATACCGTGCCTGCTGACTCCGATCAGGGTACGCGGAGTCATCACCCGACGTCTGTACGGTGACACGCGTAAGGAGACCGCAACTCGCAGAATTTGGCAGCATAAATTCCGGCCAAGGTTGGTCGTTACCTGCAGCATGCAGCGACAGCGAGACACAGGTACCAAATCGTTCGGCGATCTAAAGATCCGTAGGGGATTGTCCCGGGCGTCATTGAGAGCGCGGGAGATTCAACGATCGACGTTCGATCACGCGCGGTCCTGTCGGACGCCTTTTCCCGCAGACGCTTACTGGCGAGAGCTCGGCCGGGGCGTCCGCGGGGAGGCTGCGCCGGACTCGGATACGGGGGCACTATCGACTTTCGTCGACGCTGGACGGCTGGGAAAAGGCCATTGACTGATAAGTACCGTTGCTATCACGACGGCGTAGTACATTAAGTATGCCTTAACTGGCGCGTGGGGAGCGCGATCAAGCGAGGAGCAATCGTCGCAGGGTCTGGACAGGCCGGTGACCCCTTCGGTAGCGCGGCGATCAGCGAAACCAGTTTCCGAGCGGCGGTGTCCTCCGGCAACTGGGCTAATTGGGCAGCTTCCTCCCAAGGATCGACATCCAATCGCGCCAACGCTGAAAGAGCGCTAAGTGGCGTTTCGTTGCTATCCTTACCGATCGGCGCATACAAAAAGTCGTCGAACTCCGATCCAAGCGGGGGCATTTGCACACGCCGTGTCATTTCTATCCGCATACTTCGTTAGCTCCATGCACGATGTATCCCTAGAGCGGGAGACACGCCTGGAGCATCGCGTCGTCAACTATTTGCGTTAACGCACCGCCCGTGCGGTTTGAGTCACCTCTGAAACCGCCGCCCCTATCGAGCCCTACGTTACGGAATACGCGTCGCCTGCCCGCGAGCGAATTCTTGCCAGCCACTTGGACGGTCACCGTCCGGAGTGGCCTTTGTGCCTAGCGTGAGAATGGCTCTTCGCAGGTTCGGCGCGCTGGCTTCACGCCGCACGTTCCGGGTCTGATCGAGCATGTGAGGGGGCCGATACCGCACATTCGGTTGGCGTGGGCCGTTCATAGGAACCTCTGGTTCGCGCGACCCGCGGACTTACGGGCCGCCTGCTAACACAATAAATACACCACACACATAGCATCGGTCGGTGCGCTGCCGCACGAATGGCGATCTGCACCTGATTGATCTCTTGTTGGGAGTGCAATGCTCTGCGACGCGTCGATTCTCACAGCCCTCGCGCGCAGCGGAGACTTCGTGGCCGCCTCCTGCGAGTGTGAGCGGATG
>Ga0302180_10001783_pt1 | contig 17162 bp, 16 predicted proteins | sample I_Palsa_E3_2_FD_200575 | JGI IMG/M metagenome (GOLD analysis project Ga0302180, IMG submission 200575) | Peat permafrost microbial communities from Stordalen Mire near Abisko, Sweden - I_Palsa_E3_2 | ecosystem: Environmental > Terrestrial > Soil > Palsa > Peat permafrost | place: Sweden... | reverse complement strand
TGGCGCGGTTGAGCGCGCGGGCCTCGGCGTACGTCGTTTGCGCCGTCTTCTTGACACGTGCGTTCTCGGCAACGAGCTTGTCGTTGTCCTGACGAAGCACGTCTTGCGCCTTTTGCGCATCTGCTAAGCTGCGCTCCAATTGCATGCGGTTCACGGTGTCGTAACCGACAGCCAGAACGCTTCCCAATAGGATTACCAGGCTCAGGGCCCAGGCGGGAAATCGACCGCGGCTGGGATCAGCGCTGTACGCGGCGAGGATGCCGACGGCAGCTGCGACCGCGACGCCGCCGGTCGTAATGAGAAAGCTGCCCTGACTAAGGACATTCACGTTGGCGTACGCGTAGAGCGCGAGATAGACGCCCGGGGCGCCGATCACCATAGCGAGCGCGCCGATCGCAATAAAGGTTGTGGCCCCGAGCTTTGACATACACCGCTCCGGCAACGAGATGGCGAGAATTCATGGGACGACCGGGACTCGAACCCGGACGCTGTTTCCAGCTGCAGATTTTCGCACCACTATAGCTTTCGCTACCGCGTTCACGTTTGTGGTCCGGACTGTGCCTTGACCATGCAATTCGAGCAACGCTCGATATGTTTAGGCCGCGCCCGTCCAGTCTCTACACCTTCGGAGATTCGCGCCACAGCGCGAATCCTGCTTGGCTCGGCGTTGTCAGTGAAGAGTTCGCCGACTTTGAGCGCATCCCGTAGGGCGTTTCCGACTCTACGGCTCAGGAGTTTTACCTAAGTCTGCTGTGTCTGCCAGTTCCACCATCGTCCCGATTTCGTCCCACTCCGTGGGACCGCACATCGTGTGCTCGAAATCACCACCCGCATCCTGCGGGTGCCAGATGAGTCTATTGCTGATAGTGTTCGACGGTGTCGGCCGTACGCATGTGCGCGACCTCGGGATCTTGTCCCGCGTCGCGGCGCGCGCGGCGCTGACGTAACAGATCGAAGTAGCGGTCGAGCTGCACTTGGACTTCTTCCAAGCGCAAACGGTCCTGCGGCGTCAACTTCCCGCTATCCCCGTGCTCGAGAAGCCGGTGCTCCTCGGCGACGAGCTCCTCAATGTGCTGATGGATGGCCTGATCTTCCATGTGGGGACCATCCTGGGCCAGGCCCGGCTCGTCCTGCCCGATCCACCTGTTGAAGGAGATGGCCGAGCAGCAAGTCGGCCGTAGTCGCGGTCGCGCGGTCCTCACCGATGAGATCGAGGACGGTCTCGAGCACAATGATGCCGGCCGGAAGAATATCGGCACGCTGCGGCTTTATCCCGGCAAGCGCTTTGCGTTCATCGAGCGGCAGCGCGCAGAGCCGCACCAGCGCGCGCTGGAGATCGTTGCGCGAGAGTTCGTAGGTATCGAGCTTCGTGCGCTTCCCGCGAATGAGCGCGGCGACGGTCGTGGCCGAGCCGCCGACGAACGCTACGTGTCCCACTTTCGGAAAGTCACCGATCGGGGCGACCGCCTCGCGCGCGATCTTGCGCGCTTGCTCGATCGTATCGAGATCGACGACGCCATCCTTTCCGGCGAGAAGCGGGAGCATCTCGGTTAGCCGCACCGCACCGATCTCACACGAAACGGTGCGATCCGGCGTCGCGCCGTTCCCGGTCGCGTACTCCGTGCTGCCGCCACCGACGTCGACCACGCCCAACTCTTCATTGTGTAGCGGACCGAAGGCCGTGATTGCTCCGCGATACGACGCCTCGGCCTCTTCATCGCCGGAGAGAATTTGCAGCGTAACACCAAGCACGTCTTGAACGCGCGCCGTAAACGCTTCGCCGTTGCTCGCGCGGCGCAGGGCGCTGGTTGCAATGGCAAAGAGGCGCACATAATGACCGCGCACGGTCCGCAGATGCGAGCGGACCGCGTCGATCGTGCGCCGCATCGGTTCCTCGCCGAGCTCACCGTGCTCGCGCAGGCCCTCGCCGATGCGCGTGCCAATCGAGCGGGCCAAATCGACGCGCGGTACATCCGCCGCCATATCGGCGAGCGCGACACGCGTCGAGTTCGTCCCGATTGAAATGACCGCGTAGTGCTTACTCAAATAGGCGCGCGCGCTTCTTCTTCTGCAAGAAATGGCGTTCGTGCGCGGGAACGCCGTCGGGATCGTTCTCCCACGCCTGCGTGCTTTCGAGGTACTGCGCGATCTGCGCATCGAGCTCCGGCTCGGCGATACGGGGAACGATCGTCACCATCGGCCGGCGTGAGCCCGGGTGCAACACGAAGGCGAGCACCTCGCGCGCCGACATCCCGCGATCGTAGTCCACGCGATGCGCTTCCACGTCACCCGCGGGCGCGCTGGCGAGTTCGCCGCTCTCGAGGCGCACGGTGGCGCCATAGGCATTGACGTTGATGACGAAACCGTAGACGCGTTCGTTCACGGAGTCGGCGAAGACTGTGGTGAGGGAAGCGGGCTGACCAAGACGATCGCTTCGTTCGGGCGCACCAGGCGCAGACGATCGTGAATCTCGGGAATCGCGCCTTCGGGATCTTCGAGGCGGCGTAGCTGACGCAACTGCCATTGGCGGCGTGCTTGCAATTGCGTGATATCGTGGTCGGTCGATGAGAGTTCGTGCGCCAGAACGACGTTTTCATCGATGACCCGCGCAAACTGGACGGCCACCAGCGTAAAAACCAGCAGTGCGACGGTGGCGGCCCCAAGGCGTCCGAGGAAACGCCATATCAATGAAGCGCGCGAGCGGCGCTTCACCGCGGTGGTGTTCCGATGTCCCCCTGGCGCTGCGTTTCCCATGCGCCTATCCGACGATACTTCCGATAACGAGCCTCTCGTAATTCCTGTGGCGACATCCGCGCGAGTCGTTCGACCGCCACGGATACCGCATCCAAAACCTTGGCCACGACCATCGTGGCATCACGATGTGCGCCGCCGAGCGGTTCGGCCACGATCTCATCGATAATACCAAACTGCTGCAAATCTGCCGAGGTGAGCTTCAGCCGCGACGCGGCTTCCTCCGCTTTACCGGCATCGCCCCAGAGGATCGCCGCACAGCCTTCAGGCGAGGCAACCGAGTAGACCGAGTGCTCGAGCATGAGCACATGATCGGCGATTCCGAGCGCCAGCGCGCCACCCGAGCCGCCCTCGCCGATGATCGACGCGACGATGGGCACACGTGCTTGCGTAAACGCTTGCAGGCACATCGCGATCGCTTCCGATTGCGCACGTTCTTCCGATGAGATGCCCGGATCGGCGCCTTTGGTATCGATCAAGGTCACAATCGGGAGGCCCAACCGCGAGGCCGTGTGTGCTAGGCGCTGGACCTTGCGATAGCCTTCGGGCGTGACCATGCCAAAGTTGCGACGCAGATTCTCCTTCGTGTCGCGCCCGCGCTGCTGCCCCATCACCATCACCGGCCGGCCGCGCAAGAGCGCAAAGCCCGCCACGATGGCCGGGTCGTCGCGAAACTCGCGATCGCCATGCAACTCATCGAATCGATCGAGCTCCGCGATGAAATCGAGGGAGGTCGGGCGGCTGGGATGCCGCGCCATATTGACCTTCTCCCACGGCGTGAGCGATCCGAAGAGCTCGCGTTGGAGCGTTACGTATTTCTGTTCGAGTGAGGCGATTTCAGAAGAGAAGTCGACCGGCTGGTTGATGTTGGCACTGCGCAAGTCGGAGATACGACGCTCGACCTCGAGCAGGCCGCGCTCGCGCTCGACGATGACATTGCCGCCGTTCACGAAGCCTGTCCTGAGCCCGTCGACGGGGGGGCCTTAATCCCGCCGGCGGCATATTGGAGCAGACGCACCAGCGTGGTCTTGAGATCGTGCCGATCGACCACCATATCGATGTGGCCCTTCTCCAGCAAGAACTCGGCCGTCTGAAACTGATCGGGGAGCTTCTGGCGAATCGTCTGTTCGATCACCCGGCGCCCCGCAAAGCCGATCATCGCTTTGGGTTCGGCAATTATCACATCGGCCTCAAAAGCGAACGAGGCCGAGACGCCGCCGGTCGTCGGATCGGTCAGCACGGTTACGAAGAAATTGCCGTCTTCTTTGAAACGCGTAACGGCGGCCGTCGTCTTGGCCATCTGCATCAGCGCAAACATGCCCTCTTCCATACGCGCGCCACCCGACGCGGTCAGAATGATGCACGGAATCCGGCGCCTGCGCGCCTCTTCCAATAGAAGCGTGACGCGCTCGCCGACGACGGTGCCCATCGTGCCACCGCGAAAATGGAAGTCCATCACGCCAAGTGCGATTTCGAAGCCGTCGATCGAACCGATGCCGCACACAACGCCTTCGGAGATGCCGCTCTTTTCACGATCGCCCGCGAGCTTGACCGGATACGTCTTCTTGTCGACCCAGCCGAGCGGGTCGCCCGGAAGAATCTCGTTCCCGATCTCGGTAAAGTCGCCGTCGATCAGCATGTTGATGCGATCGTACGCGTTCATCCGAAAGTGGTGGCCACATTTCGTACACACGTCGTAATTCGACGAAAGATCGCGGCGGTAGAGGACCTCGCCACAAGACGGACACTTCGTCCAGAGCGCCGCGTCGCGCGAGTCAGCGTTCTTGCCGCGCCGGCGCAGCAGCCAATCAGGAATTGCCACGTTCAGCCGCGTCCCGGAAAGAGCCGCGCCGCGTAGAGCTTGCGCAACTGTTTGAGATAATTGAAGATCTCGTTCTGGTTCAACTTCGACTCACCCACGATTCGGTCGGTGAAGACGTACGGAATCTCGATTGCGCGCCCGTAGTGCGCCTTGGCGATGACCTCGAGCCCGATTTTGAAACCGATCGGATCGAGGTGCACGCCTTCGAGCGCTTCTCGTTTGACCAGAAAATAGCCGCTGGTAAGGTCTTTCACGCTCGTGAGCGGACGGGCAAGCGCAATGGCGACGCGCGAGGTGAGGATCCGGCGCCTGGGCCAGTTCGCGATGCCGCCGCCTTTCACGTAGCGGCTGCCGATCGCAAGTCCATACTGACCGGATTGGAGCGCCGCCACCATGAGTGGAAAGATGTTGATGTCGTGGCTGAAGTCAGCATCCATCGCGCCGAGCGCCTGCGATTGCGGACGTGCGAACGCCCAACCATCGATGACACCGCTCGAAAGGCCGAGCTTCCCGGGGCGATGCAGGCAGCGGACCGGGAGCTCTGCGGCAAGGCGATCGACGATCGAGCCGGTACCATCGGGTGAATTGTCATCCACGACGATGATCTCGCCGTCCAGGTCGTGCGCTTTGAACATGTCGCTCACCGCTCGAAGCAAACGCTCGATGCCGCCTGCTTCGTTGTAGGTGGGAACGACGATGGAAAAGGGGAGTTTGGTCATACTCTCGCCCGAGCCCATACGACGGGGCGCCGAGGGTTTCCGCTTAGGAAGCGGCGGTGGCTACGCCTTTGCCGGCGCGTTTCGACGCATACATCGCCCGGTCGGCCCGCTCGAGCAATTCTTCGGCCGTGGCCGCATCGCGCGGATATGACGCGATACCGACGCTGGCGCCGATGGCTACCGGCCGGCCGTCCAAAATCACGCGTTCGGACGCAGCTTGGATCAAACGCTCGCCGAGGCGAAGCGCATCACCATCACTCTTCGACGTGGTCTGCAGTGCGAGAAATTCATCGCCGCCGACGCGCGCGAGAATGTCGCCTTCGCGCAGCACCGCGCGCAAACGCGCGGCCGTAATTCCCAAAAAGTCATCGCCGACGGCATGCCCAAAGGCGTCGTTGACACCCTTGAAGCCGTCGAGATCGATGAAGTACGCGACGATCTCTTCTTTGTTGCGCTGCGCACGTGCGATCGCGAGCCGCAACTGATCCATCGCATAGCGACGGTTCGGCAAGCGTGTCACCGAATCGACGTAAGCGATCTCTTCCAACTCCTCTTCGCGCCGTTCGCGCGCAAGCGCGGCACCGATCATCGCGGCAACGACTCGCACAAAATCCAAGTCTGCCTCTTCAAAGGGACGGCGGCGCGGCTTGCGCGACATGAAGCCCAACTCCGCCACCGGCACACCGTCGGCAAAAGCCGTGGTGATGATCAACGAGCCCCAGCCGAAGCGCGCCTGCGCCGGATCGCTTTCCCACTCGTTGCTCTCGTGGTTCCAAAACGAGATCATCTTGCTCGTGCCGAAGATGTGCCGCGTATACGATTCACCAAATGGAAACGAATCGCCGGCTTGGACCGTGTCTCCGACCGAGTGCATGATCTTCACCTGATCGTCGACGACGCGCGATACGCTGGCGCCTTGCATTTCGAGCGCACGCACGGCAAATTGCAGCGTCTCGCTGATCTGACGATCGACCGAACTCGCGTGCACCGAGGCGATCCGCGAAAGGGATCGTAGCCGCTCGCGTTGCAGGCCCTCGCGAAATTCAATCTCCCGCTCGCGCGTGACGTCGCGCGCGATCACATAGACGCCTTCCAACTCGCCGCTGACACGCATCGGCACGGTGTCGACGCGCACCATCACTGCCGAGCCGTTCTTGGCGCGCAGTACCGCATCCAACCGCATCGACGCTTCCGAGAAGAGCGCGGTGGCGAGCCCGGCGTGTTCGATCGCGTCCTGCGCGGGCGCAAGCGTATCGATCGGCGCGCCGATCAACTCTTCAGCGCGATAGAGTGTCAAGCGCTCGAGTTCGGGATTCGCGCGAACGATGCGACTGCTCGCATCAATGAGCGCAATCGCGTCGGGATGGAAATCGAACATCGAGCTGAGGCGCTCGCCGCTCTCTTCGAGTCGATCGACCAAGCTCGCCCATCGCTCCTCGGCCGGCCGCGCGAGCCGGAAATAGAGTACGGCAACGATCGCGATGGCGATCAGACTGATCGCGAGCGCCACCAGGCGGAAGCGTGTGCGCCACGCCCGCGCGTTGCGCTCGTAGGTACTGGTCTTGGCATCGAAGATATTGTAGAGCGCAAGCGCATCGGCTCGGGTCGGGTGCGTCAGGTACCCTTGGAAGAGCACGGTCTCGCCGGGGGAGAGGTCGCCGAACTGCGCCTGTGCTGCGCTGAGCGCGGCAATGCTGCGGCGAAGGTCCGCCTCATCGTGCGCCGTTGCGTCGTAGAGGATACGCATCGTCTGGGCACGGCGTAGAACGCTCGCGCTCACCGAGCGTGCAGGGGGTTGCGTGGTAACCGTAAGGACGACGAGGACCACGACCTGGACGACCAGGACCGCGACAATTGCCAATGCGCCGGCTGCTCCAACGCGGCGCAGCCGGCCGCCGCTGCGGCGTTCAATCATTAGTAAGGTTATCGTTTGCGGGTGGCGCGGGCTTTATGTCGCTCGCTCGTAGTCGAGGATCGCCACCACCACGAGCGCTGCCGTTTCGGTGCGCAAAATTAACGGTCCGAGCGAGATCAGGTGCGCGCCCGCCGCCTGCGCGGACTCGGCTTCGGCGTGCGAAAAGCCGCCCTCGGGGCCGATGACCACGAGAATCCGGGGTGCGCCGCGGACGATCTCCGGCAAACGCTCGCGTAACGGCTGCTGCTCCGCGACTTCCCAAGGCAACAGGACCGCGTCGTATTCCGCGAAGCGTTCGAGCAGTTGCGCGAAGGGTAGTGGATCTACCACGGAAAGCAGGTCGGCTCGACCGCTCTGCTGTGCTGAACTGCGAGCCAGGCGCCTCCAGCGCTCAAGCTTTGCCGCTCCGAGATCCTGCACGATGGTTCGTTCGCTTTGCAATGGGATCAGCGTGCGCACCCCAAGCTCGCCGAGTTTCTCGACAACGAAATCCATCTTCTGGCCTTTGGGGATACCTTGTGCGACGTCGACCACAATTGTTGAAGCCGCGGGTTCCGCGCGCAGTTCGCCCAGGCGCGCGTGCAACGCGCCGTCCTTTGACTCGAGCGTCGCCGCGAAGATCGCGCCCCGCGAATCGACGACCTCGATGACATCGCCGTCACGCAAGCGCAAGACATTCACGATCTTATGCGCGTCGCTGCCATGGACGGCGACAACTTCTCCCGCACGATGTGCGTCGCGAACAAAAAACCGCCGTGCCGGCATGCGTGCCCTACTCGGGGCGGAACGCGTCCTTCACGCGATCGATGAAACTCTTTTCCTCGATTGCATCACCGCCGACGCGCGCATACTCTTCGAGCGTTTCGCGTTGACGCTTGTTGAGCTTCGTCGGGACGACGACGTGGACGGTGACGTGATGATCGCCGCGCTGCGATCCACGCACGGACGGCATGCCGTGTCCTCGAAGGCGTAGCGTGGTACCGCTTTGCGTTCCAGCTGGAATGCCAAGTTGCAGAGGTCCTTCGAGCGAAGGCACATCGATCGTCGTTCCCAGGGCAGCCAGCGGAAAACTGATCGGCACGTCGATGAACGTCTCGAGCCCGTCGCGGCGGAAAAGCGGATGCGGCGCAATGCTGAGATAGACGTAGAGATCGCCGGCGGGACCGCCGCGAATGCCGGCTTCGCCGTTGCCGGCGATGCGAATGCGGGAGCCGTCGTCGACACCGGCGGGTACGCGCACGGTGAGCTTGCGTTCGATTTCATGGCGACCACGGCCGCCGCAGGTCGCACACGGCTGTGTGATGACGTGTCCTTCGCCGCCGCAGGTCGTGCAACCCGATTGCGTGACGAATTGGCCGAGCGGCGTCTGGCGAACGGTGCGCATCACGCCCGTGCCGTGGCAACGCTCACATCCGGCAACGAGCGAGCCGGGCGCGGCGCCCGAGCCTTTGCACGTGTCGCACTGCGTGAGATGCGAGAACTGAATCTCTTTGGTCGTTCCGCTAAACGCCTCGTCGAGCGTGATCTCGAGATCGTAACGCAGATCCGATCCGCGTTGCGGACCGCTGCGACGGGGCTGCGCCTGTGCCCGCGCTTCGCCGAAGAACATATCGAAAATGTCGCCGAAGCCGTTGGGCCCGAAGCCGGAGAAGCCGAAGTCGGCGCCGCTTTGCGGCCCGCTAACGCTGCCGAACCGATCGTACTGCGCCCGCTTTTGCGGATCGGACAGGACCTCGTAGGCCTCGTTGATCTCTTTGAAGAGATGCTCCGCGCCGGCTTTGTCGTGCGAAACGTCGGGATGGTGACGGCGTGCGAGCGCGCGATAGGCGCGCTTGATGTCGTCCGGCGATGCGTCCCGCGTGACGCCGAGCACTTCGTAATAATCCTTGGTGGGCATTCTACTCTATATCGGAAAGTCGTTCTGAAAGGGTATCGGCCGTTCCCGACGCCAGCGCGACAAGACGCGCGTAGGGCATACGGCGGGGGCCTAAGATCGAGAGCATCCCGATCGCGTTGGGACCAAAGCGGTAGGGTACCGTGACAACCGAGAGGTCGGCCAGCTCGTCGCTGCCAAATTCGGCGCCGATCTTCACGCTGGCAGCCTCGTTTCCAATCGCGTCGGCGACCATGTCGTAGAGCGTCTTCTGTTCTTCGACGATGCGCAGAATCGAGCGCAGTTTGCGCAGATCCTGGAACTCGGGCTGATCGAGCAGATTCTGAGCCCCGGCGGCGGCGATCGACGGTGCCTGCGCACTGCGCGCGCTGCGTAGCGCGGCGATTACGGCGCCACGCAATTCGTCGGAGAGGCCAAGCTCGTCGACGGCTGCCTGCACGTCGTGCTCGACGATGTCGCGCATCAAGCGATTGCCCAGCCGCGCGTTGAGCGCGTTGGAAAGCTGCGTAAGCGCATCGGCTTCGAGATCGCTGGTCACTTCAAAGAGCGTCTGCGCCGCCACACCGAGCGATGTCACGACGATCGCAACGCCGGTTCGCGGCGAAAGCCAAATGAGTTGAATGTGTTTGAAGCTCTGCGTGTCAGGCTGCGGTTTCGTAACAAAAGCCAGGTTGTTCGAAAGACGGCCTAGCAAGCGGGTCGCGCTCTCGATCACGTCGTCGAGCTCGCGGCTGGCCTCACGCAGATCCTCGCGAATGCGCCGGCGATCCTCAGTAGGCAGGGTCTCGGGCTGCATCAGCTCATCGACGTAGGTACGATAGCCGGCGTCGGAGGGGACGCGGCCAGCGGAGGTATGCGGCTGGACGAGGTAGCCGCCGGCTTCCAGCTCGGCCATTTCGTTGCGGACCGTGGCTGAACTCACGCCGAGGTTGTACTTTTGCGTGAGCGTATTCGAGCCGACCGGCTCCGCCGTTGCAATGTATTCGTAGACGACCGTGGCTAGGATGTAGGCTTTGCGCGCGTCGAGTCCGCCCTCACTCTTCATTGCGGGCTATCTTAGCACTCCCAGGCTCGGAGTGCCAGGCCCCCTCGTATCCGTGTGACTTTTCCGGCAGGCATTTGCGATGACCCCCGGTGAACTCGCCCCCCATGAGCACGCAAGCAATCGAAGCTCTCTTTGAAGAGAGCCGCAAGTTCCCGCCGCCGTCGGACTTTGCAGCGCAAGCCAACGCGCAGCCCGGGATCTACGAAGAAGCCGAAAAAGATTACCTCGCGTTTTGGGCGGGCTGGGCCCGCAAGCTCGAATGGATGAAGCCGTTCACCAAGACCTTGGAATGGAAAGAGCCGTTCGCCAAATGGTTTTACGACGGCGAACTCAACGTCTCGGTAAACTGCCTCGACCGTCACGTGAAAGCCGGTAAAGGCGAGAAGATCGCCTACTACTACGAAGGCGAGCCGGGCGATCGCTGGACGATCACCTATAAACAATTGCTCGAAGACGTGTGCAAGTTTGCCAACGGTCTTCGTAAGCTCGGCATTAAGAAGGGCGATCGCGTCGCCATCTACATGCCGATGATTCCCGAACTTCCGGTCGCGATGCTGGCCTGCGCGCGCATCGGCGCTGCGCACTCGGTGATCTTCGGCGGATTCTCACCCGATTCGATCACCGACCGCGTCAACGACTCGGAGTGCGTCGCGATCATTACCGCCGATTACGGCTGGCGCCGCGGTACCAAGCTTCCCCTCAAGCGCAACTGCGACATCGCGATGGAAAAGACTCCGTCGGTGAAGCACTGCATCGTCGCCAAACGTATCGGCGATGAAGTCTTCATGCACGAAAGCCGAGACCATTGGTTCAGCGAGGTCACTGCGGGACAGCCGTCCACGTGCGAGCCCGAACGCATGAACGCGGAAGATCTGCTGTTCTTGCTTTATACCAGCGGTACGACCGCCAAACCCAAAGGCATCAAGCACACGACCGGCGGTTATCTCACGCAAGCGACCGCAACGCACAAACTGATCTTCGATCTCAAAGAAGACAAAGACGTCTTCTGGTGCGGCGCCGACATCGGCTGGGTAACCGGCCACACCTACATCGTGTACGGTCCGCTTGCCAATGGTGCAACCAGCGTCATCTATGAAGGCACGCCGGACTTCCCCGAAAAGGATCGCCTCTGGGAGATCATCGAGCGCTACAAGGTCTCGATTTTCTACACCGCACCGACGGCGATCCGCACGTTCATGAAATGGGGCACCGATTATCCGGCCAAACACGATCTTACGTCGTTGCGTCTCTTGGGATCAGTCGGCGAGCCGATCAATCCCGAAGCCTGGATCTGGTATCGCGAATGGATCGGCAACAACAACGTTCCGGTCTGCGACACGTGGTGGATGACGGAAACCGGCGGCATCATGATCACGCCGCTTCCCGGCATCACGACATTGCTGCCTGGTTCGGCGACGCGCCCGTTCCCCGGTATCCAAGCCGACGTCGTCGACGAGAAGGGCAACTCCGTTCCGCTCGGCGGCGGAGGCTACGCCGTCATTACGCGGCCCTGGCCGGGCATGACGCGCGGCATTTGGGGCGACGACGAACGCTACAAGCAAACGTACTGGTCGAAGTTCCCGGGCAAGTTTTTGGCCGGCGACGGATGCAAACGCGACAAGGACGGCAACTTCTGGTTCATGGGCCGCATCGACGACGTGATGAACGTCAGCGGGCATCGTATTTCCACGACGGAGATCGAGAGCGCGCTGGTCGATCACCCGAAGGTCGCCGAGGCCGCAGTTTGCGGCAAGTCCGACGACATGACGGGACAAGCGATCTACGCGTTCGTCTCGCTCAAACCCGGAAACACCGGCACGCCGGAATTTGCCGACGAGCTGCGCGAGCACGTCGCCAACAAGCTCGGCAAGTTCACACGGCCGAAGTACATCACGTTCACGCAGGAACTTCCCAAGACGCGCAGCGGCAAGATTATGCGCCGCCTGCTACGTGATATTGCCGAAGGACGAACCCTCGGCGATACGACGACGCTCGCCGATTCGACGATCGTTACCGAACTGCAAGAACGCGCGAAGGTCGAAACCAGCGAAGACTAACAGGATTCAGCTTCGCTGAATCTGTGGCGTTCGGCGCTTCGCGCCGATCCGCGGCCGGAGATGAGAAAGCCCGCAGCGATGCGGGCTTTGCTCGTTACCAGGGTTTCATCGTGGACTTCGGTTTGGGCGAGCCCATCATGTGACCGGTGGGCTTGGGTGAAGCCATCATGTGGGTGCTTTTCATCGAGGATGAACTCTTCATTGAGTGCATCGCCGACGGGCTGGGTTTGGGCGCGGCGCTCATCGTGTCGGCCATCGCCGGGGCGGCCGCGATAAACGCGGCTGCCAGGATCGCTATGAAGTAACGCATACCCCTGGTACGCCGCAAATTTCCGGCTGGATGACCCGTCAAGGAGTTTGGTTTGCGGCGGTCGGCACGACTTTCCCGGAGACGATGTCGCGCACCGGAATCTGCGGGTAGCCGACCCCGGCATTGAGGCTGTCTTCCCACGCCAGCGCAATCAAATCGCGGAACTCGGTCGCACCGCGCGCAAGTTGCGCGTCGGTGAAATCGATCGCCTTCGGTGAGCCGTTCGTGAAATCGCCCGAGGCGTAAAGCGTATACAGCGGGCCGACCGCTTTTGCGGTGTCGCTAAGATACGTGCCGACGATTGAGGCGATCTGCGTCTGCGTCAGAAGCTGCGTTGGGTTAGCCGGCGTGTACGCCGGAATTTTCGCTGCAACGGCGGCCGCCTTGGCATACTTCGTGACGAACTCCGACTCGAAGTACGAATGGATGTGGTTGGTCGTGTAGCCGTTCGGGTTCGGGTAGTTCCCCCAGCCGTTGAAGTGAATCGTGATGTGCAGCGGCTGGCTCCCATCGCCGACGAAATGTCCCCAGTCCCCGATATCGCGCAGGGTCAACGTCTCGCGCAGCGCGCGATCGCGTGTGAATTCATCGCGCGCGGGCTGCGTGGTCGCGTGCGTCGCCATGTAGTCGTCGACACGCCAAATCGCGAAATCCTTGCGCGCGCGCTCGAAGCCGTCCATGATCGAATATGGCACGAAGCCCGCGCGATACGGATCGGTGCCCGCCTTGGCCAACTCGCGCGCGTAAGAAGCCATGTCCTTCGGCAGTGCGTCGAGACGCACGACGCCCGCGATCGTGCCGTCGTCGCCGATGTCGAGGTAATGCCCGGGATCGTTATCGGCATCCCAGGATTGACCCGCATCTTTGATGCGGTCTTCCTCGGGTCCGAGCGTCGCGATCTCAGCGATCGCCTCGGGCGAGCGCATAAATGCCGGCAACGAGTCCGGCAAGTTCTGCGCGGCGAGGCGATTGATCATCGTATGCCCGACCACTCCCCACGCGAAGACGGCGGCGGGAACAAACGCAACGGCAAGTGTTAGCGCAAGCGCGACAATAATGGGACGGTTCTTCAAGAAAAAAACTCCGTTAGCTCATCGAGATGCGTGATGCGGCGTGCCGGCGGCAACGCGCGCAGAATCGTTTCGCCGTAGCGAGTCGAGGCCGCGCGTCCATCGAGCAGCGCGACGACGCCCGTGTCGGTGGTACTGCGAATCAAACGCCCGAAGCCCTGCCGCAAACGCACGATCGCGGCTGGAATCATGTAGCGCTCGAAGCCATCGAGGCCGCGCGCTTCAAGCGCGCGCACCTTCGCCGCGACCAGCGGGTCCGAGGGCGAGGGAAATGGCAGACGGTCGATGATCACACAGGAAAGCGCCTCACCGACCACGTCGATACCTTCCCAGAATGTCGCGGTGGCAAAGAGCACCGCGTTCGGAGTCGTGCGAAACCACTGCAGCAAATGTGCGCGCGGCATCTCGCCTTGCAGCTTGGTAGGAAACGGCAACCGCTCGCGGAGGAGCCCATAGACTTCGCGCAAGCGCGCGTACGACGTGAAGAGTACGAACGCTCGTCCGCGACAACGATCCAGGCACTCTTCGACAAGCGGCGCCGCTTTTTGCGCAAAATTTGCCGCTTTCGGATTAACCTCCGCGGGGGCGATGTACAGCCGCGCCTGCCTCTCGTAGTCAAACGGCGAAGGCGCGATCACTTCTTGCGCGTCGTCGACCCCGAGCGCGGACTTGAGAAACTCAAAACTGCCGTCGATCGAAATGGTGGCGCTGGTCAACACCACGCTCGCCGTCCGCGCAAAGAGCGCGGCGCGTAAGAATTCGGCGATATCGAAGGGCGCGCTGTTGACTTCGTAGCGTCCGTCGCGCTCGCCGCGCTCGACCCAGGCGATCGCTTCATCGGTCGGCAGTTGCGCGCGATCGATCGCACCCTGATGCGCCAGGATCGCCCGCATCGCGAGATCGCGCCGGCGTTCGGCTTCGGCGTCATTCGCCTGTCCTGAGCTTGTCGAAGGGCGCTTCTTCAAGGCCGAATGCCAGTTGGCATAGAGCCAATTCTCGAGCTTGAAGAGCGTGCCGCGCACCCCTTCGAGCGCAGGCCATGCGTCTTCATTAGCGCCCAGCGGATAGCGATCGCCCGGCACCCGCGCCAGCGCGGACTCGAGCGCGCGCATCCCTTCATCAAATTCACCGTCAAACGAAGCCGGCAGCGTGTAGTTGCGATGCAACTTGCGCATCATGCGCCCGAGCGTGCCGCGTGAAATGGTCGCGGTCAGCGCATCGGTCGCCCAGCGCTCGCACTGATGGGCTTCATCCAGAATCGCGACGTCGTAGGGCGGCAGCAGTCCGCCGCCGACGGCAAGGTCGAGAAAGAACAGGGCGTGGTTGACCACCACAATGTCGGCGTATTTTGCCTCGTCACGCTTTTTGAAAAACCAGCAATCACGGAAGTGCTCGCAGAATTCGCCGGTGCAATCGTCGGCATCGGCATCGAGCGACTCCCACTCGTCGCTAGGCGGAAGAAACGGCAACTCGGCGCGATCCCCGGTTTGCGTACGCGCCGCCCATGCCCACGTCTCTTCCATTGTACGCGACGAGGCGATAAGACGCTCGGAACGCATCCGCTCGTATTTCTGCTTGCACAGGTAGTGGCCGCGCCCTTTGAGCAGCGTGACGCGCAGCGGAATGCCGAGCGCGCGCTCGACCAGCGGCAGGTCTTTGCGCACGAGCTGCTCTTGCAGCGCGATCGTGCCGGTGGAAAGCACGATTTTCTTGCCGCTGCGAACGGCGGGAACCAAATACGCGAGCGACTTGCCGACGCCGGTACCGGCTTCGACGATCGTATGCATGCCCTCGAGGATGCCGCGCTCGATCGATTGTGCCATCTGCACTTGCCCGGGGCGCGCCTCGAACCCGGGCAGTGCGCGCGCGAGCGGTCCGCCCGGCGCGAAAAGTTCCTCGGTGGTCAGGCTATTCATTGATGCGGTTCGGGCGTTTGATACTCGGTTTCGTAGTGGCGGCCGGTCGTCGCGTCGACCACGACCGGTGCAACGCGGCGCGGCGGCGTGTAAATCGCGAGCGTGAGCAAGAACCCCACGATGAGCCCGCTCACGTGCGCCTCCCACGCGATCTGCGGCACGGCAAACGTAATGACCAGATTGATGATGAGAATACCGAGGTTCGCGCGTATGAGCTGCATGCCGGGACGCCCCAGTTTAAACCCGATGGCGAAGAGCGCGCCGAAGAGCCCGAAGATCGCGCCGCTCGCGCCCAGAGTTGGGATCAGCGCATTTGCCGGCGGACTCAAATACACCACGCCAAGGCCCGATGCGACCAGCGACACGAAGTAGATTAACGCCATGCGCGGTGAGCCCACCGCTGCTTCGATGAATCGTCCGAGCGACCACAGCGAGATCATGTTCACACCGATGTGCAACAGACCACCGTGCAAGAACGCCGACGTGATGATGCGCCACCACTCGTGGTTTACGAGAACGTCGGCCGGAGCCAGTGCGCCCAGCGCGAGCACGCGGTCTAAGTTGCCGCCGCCCATCATCGAGAGCATGCTCGGACCGGCGACGACCAGCTCCCACAAGAAGCAGAGGACGTTTACAAAGAGCAGAAAACGTGTGATCACGCGGCGAGCACCGTCACGAGACCGGCGAGTTCGAGCGAAATCGCGTGGCGCTTGCCGTCGATCGCGATGGTGAGCGGACCGCCGAGCGGCGCCTTTTGCACAAGCGTGATCTCAACCCCGGGGCGCAGTCCGATTTCGGCCAGATACCGCAGGATCTCGGGAAATTCTTCGGTGACGCTTTCAACGCGGCCGTGCGTTCCTTCGGGAACTTGTGCCAGCGGTTCGCCGGTACGCACGGGATCGCTCAAATCTGACGGCGGGATCGGCTGACCATGCGGACACGTCGTCGGATCTTTGAGCAGTTTCAACAGACGCGCTTCGACGTTGGACGAGATGGCATGTTCGAGCATGCACGCTTCGTCGTGCACCTGATCCCACGGCATGCCGAGCACGTCGGTGAGCAGACGTTCGGCGAGACGATGGCGCCGGAGCACGCGCACGCCGACCGCAAGTCCTTTCTCGGTGAGTTTTACCTCGCCGCGCGAGACCTGTTCCAAATATCCATCCTTGGCAAGCTTCTTGAGCATGCCCGAAACCGACGCGGGCGCAACACCGAGCGAGGACGCGAGCCCGGAGGTCGTAACCCCAGGCCCTTCGCGCTCCAAACGATAGACCGCCTCGAGATATTCCTCGACGGATTCGGCAAAATGGCTATGGCCGGACATCGTCGTTACAACTTCGCGGCGGGGTTGCGGGGTTCCATCCCGAGCCGGCCGCGAAGCGCCGCTTTGGCCTCGGGGTCTAAGAACGACGCATCAGCGGCGTTCGCGATGAAGCGCTGCAGCGTAGCCATGCCGGCGCGCTCGGCAACCAGAGCATACTCTTGCGAGATCGACGTGCCGAAGATGGCCGGATCGTCGGCGTCAATTGTTATCCGCACGCCGCTTGCATCGAGCTGATGCAGCGGATGCTCGGCATTCGCGGGCACGACGCCGGTCCGCGCGTTCGACGTGGGAGAGACTTCGAGCGCGATGCCGCGCTCGCGGAGCAACGCAACCACACTC
>Ga0302180_10001775_pt1 | contig 17209 bp, 15 predicted proteins | sample I_Palsa_E3_2_FD_200575 | JGI IMG/M metagenome (GOLD analysis project Ga0302180, IMG submission 200575) | Peat permafrost microbial communities from Stordalen Mire near Abisko, Sweden - I_Palsa_E3_2 | ecosystem: Environmental > Terrestrial > Soil > Palsa > Peat permafrost | place: Sweden... | reverse complement strand
GGGGCGGCGTGCCGTCGCCGGCAAATTCCGCCGCTGGAAGATTCACAGCCGCTCGGCCGGAACCGCCAATTCTTTTTCCGCCGGACTCGCCGCGCGCGCCGCTTCCTGCAGCTTCGGCAGAATGTCCTCGATGCGATTAGCGACCAAAAGCTCGACGCCGTGCGCCGATGATGGCACCAGCCCAAGGCGGCGCATGTGATCGATCAGCACCACGAGCGGTTCCCAGAAGCGATTGATGTTAGCAATCAGGATCGGTTTCTTGTGCCGGCCAAGCTGCGCCCAGGTCATTTGCTCGACGAGTTCTTCGAGCGTGCCGAGGCCGCCGGGCAACGCGACGAAGGCGTCAGCGCGATCGAACATGGTGCGTTTGCGCTCATGCATGTCGCGGGTGATGATCTGCTCCTGCGCGAGCCGCTTCGGCTGCTCTTTCGCCGTCAAAAACTCAGGGATAATGCCGGTCGCGGTGCCGCCGTGTTCGATCACCGAACTGGCAATCGCTCCCATTAGCCCGATCGAGCCGCCGCCATAGACGAGCCGCACTTTATTTTCAGCCAGGATTCTACCGAAGTCGCGTGCGGTCTTGACGAAAGCAGGATCGGTTCCTGGACTAGATCCGCAATAAACGCAGATCGCTTTGATATTGCTCATAGAGTCACTCTCGTTAAGCGGTAGATGTGGCGAGGATTCGGACGAAGCGCAAGCGATTTGGGGCCACGTTTCGGCGAGCGCGGATGCGATAAGGGCCGAGAATCTCTATATGACGGCGTAGCGGCGACACTTCCCCAGAGAATCCATCCGCGGCGATGCGCGAATTCCAACGACAAACCCATCTGCCGCGGCAGGTTTCAGCGGACAGGACAGCATTGTTTTCGATGCTGGTTCACCTTTGGCCCTACATCTGGCCTGCCAACCGGTCCGATCTGAAAGCCCGCGTCGTGTTCGCGACCGTGCTCGTATTCGTCGCCAAGCTCGCGACCGTGGCCGTTCCCTTTACCTTCAAATGGGCGACGGACGCGCTTGCCGGGCATGGCACGGCGCCGGTTTGGGCAAACTCTTGGTTCGCCTGGACGCTGGCCACCCCGGTCATGATGACGATCGCCTATGGCGGCATGCGCATCATCGTGGCCGGGCTCACGCAATGGCGCGACGGTGTTTTTGCCAAGGTGGCGATGAACGCGGTGCGGCGTCTGGCTTTGCTCACCTTCGAGCATATGCACCTGCTGGCGCTTCGCTTCCACATCGAACGAAAGACCGGCGGACTGACTCGCGTTCTCGAACGTGGACGTAACGCAATTGAGACGATCGTGCGTATGCTGTTGTTGCAGCTGTTGCCGACCATCGTGGAAGTCGTACTCGTTGCCTGGGTGCTGTTTTTTCATTTTGATTGGCGCTACGTCATCATTGTTTTGGTCACCGTCGCGCTCTATGTCGGCTTTACTTTCTATGCCACCGAATGGCGCATCGGCATTCGCCGCACCATGAACGACAGCGACACCGACGCCAACGCCAAGGCGATCGACTCCCTGCTCAACTACGAGACGGTCAAATACTTCTCCGCCGAAGAGCGCGAGGCCCAGCGCTATGATCGTTCCATGGCGCGCTACGAAGGCGCGAGCGTCAAGGCCTACACGTCGCTCGCCGTGCTCAACGCCGGGCAGGCGATCGTCTTTTCGGTGGGCCTCGCTGTCGCCATGGTGCTTTGCGCTTACGGTATCGAAGCTGGACGGAATACGGTCGGCGATTTCGTCATGATCAACGCAATGATGATCCAGCTCTACCAGCCGCTGAATTTCATGGGGCTGGTCTACCGCGAGATCAAGCAAGCGGTGATCGACATCGAGACCATGTTTTCCATCCTCTTGCGTCGCCCGGAAATCGAGGATCGCTCAGGCGCTCCGCCGCTCAAAGTGCATGCCGGCGGCATTCGGTTTGAGAATGTGTCGTTCGCCTATGAACCGGCGAGACAAATCCTCAACAACGTGAGCTTCGAGGTGCCGGCTGGGCGCACCGTGGCCATTGTCGGACCCTCGGGCGCCGGCAAGTCGACCATCTCCCGGTTGTTGTTCCGCTTCTACGATGTCACTGGCGGACGCATTCTCATTGATGGCCAGGACATTCGCGGCATCACTCAGCAATCGCTGCGCGCGGCCATTGGCATGGTGCCGCAGGACACCGTGCTGTTCAACGACACCATCCGTTACAACATCCGCTACGGCCGCTGGGACGCAAGCGATGCCGAAGTGGAAGAAGCGGCGGGTCTCGCACAGATCGACGGGTTCATCCGGCTGGCGCCCAAAGGCTACGAGACCGAAGTCGGCGAACGCGGATTAAAACTCTCCGGCGGTGAAAAGCAGCGTGTCGCCATTGCGCGCACAATCCTTAAAGCGCCGCCGATTTTGCTCCTTGACGAAGCGACCTCGGCGCTCGACAGCCATACCGAACGCGACATTCAAGAAGCGCTTGACCGCGTCGCGCGTAATCGCACCACGCTGGTCGTCGCGCATCGGCTCTCCACCATCGTCGGCGCCGACGAGATTTTGGTGCTCGATCGAGGAAATATTGTCGAGCGGGGAACGCACGGCGAATTACTGTCGCGCGGCGGGCTGTACGCGAGCATGTGGAACCGGCAGCGCGAGGCGCAGATGGCGCGCGAAATCCTCGCCGACGTGGGGGAGGCAATCGCGCCCGTGTCTGCGTCCGACGACGATCCGCCCGACGTGCGGGGTGACGAGCCGGAACTCATTTCCGCTACCGAAGTAGCGAAGTAGCATGTCCATCATCAATTCCATACGCTCGCAATTGTCGCCTGTTCATCCGCAGGGCTATTCGTTCATCGGCGGCTTTGCGGTTGCTGCTGTGGTGCTGTTTTGGTTGTGGCACCCGCTCGGCGTTCTCGGCGCGATCGCGACAGGCTGGTGCGTTTATTTCTTTCGTGACCCGCCGCGGATCACTCCGGTGCGCGAAGGTCTCGTTGTGGCACCGGCCGACGGACGCATCAGCCGCGTCTCGCAGGCGGTGGCGCCGCCTGAACTCAATCTCGGCGCCGAAACCTTTCTTCGCATTTCCATTTTTATGAGCGTCTTCGATTGCCATATTAATCGCAGCCCGGTCGCCGGCCGCATCGAGCTGGTCGTCTATCGCGCCGGCGCGTTTCTGAGCGCCGATCTCGACAAGGCAAGCGAAAGCAACGAGCGCAACGCGTTTGTTATTGCGACGAACGGAGGCAGACGCATCCCGGTGGTGCAGATCGCCGGCTTGGTGGCGCGGCGTATTGTGCCGTTCGCCCGCGAAGGCGAGACGATCGTTGCCGGCCAGCGCATCGGCATGATCCGGTTTGGATCGCGGGTCGACGTTTATCTGCCCGCCGCGACTCTGCCCTTGGTGGGCGAGGGGCAAACCGCTATCGCCGGCGAAACCGTGCTCGCGGATCTTGAGGGTTTGCAGGCGGTGCGCGAATTCAAGGCGGAATAACCGCCGATGGCGGCGCGTATCGCAAAAGGCTATATACCCCGATCATGACGATGCATTCTCCATCCGAGGAAAAACGGGCGCGGCCACGGCGGTTCCGCCGCGTTCCGGTCCGCATGCTCGCGCCGAACTTTGTGACGGTCGTCGCGTTGTGCGCCGGCCTTACCGCGATCCGTATGGCTTTCGAAGATCGTTACGGGCTTGCGCTCGCGGCGATTGTCTTCGCCGCCATCCTTGACGGGATCGATGGACGTTTGGCCCGGCTACTGAAAGGAACGTCGCGCTTCGGCGCCGAACTCGACAGCCTTTCGGACTTTGTCAATTTCGGAGTAGCGCCTGCGCTCATCCTGTACTTTTGGGGGCTGCACGACTTGAAATCTGGCGGCTGGATTGCCGCCATGGCGTTTGCCATCTGCGCGGGCCTGCGGCTCGCCCGTTTTAACGTGATGACTGATGACCCGGATCGTCCGGCCTGGGCTGCCAATTTTTTCGTCGGCGTTCCCGCCCCAGCGGGCGCCATCATTGTTTTGCTGCCGATCTATGCGGCTTTTCTTGGCCTGCCGCGTTCCCAATTCCTGACTTGGGCCACGCTCGTCTACACGCTCGTGATCGCGTGGCTCCTGGTGTCGCGCTTGCCCGTCTTTTCCGGAAAACGGATCGGGACACGCGTTCCGCCGGAAATGGTCGGGCCAGTGGTGATGGTGCTGGTATTATCCGTTGCGTTACTGATTGCGTATCCCTGGATTTTGCTCACCATTGGGACGCTCGCTTATCTTGCAAGTCTGCCGTTCGGATGGCTGTCCTATCGCAACTACGAACGTCGCGCGCGCCACGCCAAGGGGGAGGCAACGTCAGCCGCGGCACCGCGGCAATCACCAAACGCCGCCGCCACAGTTCGCCCTGCCAACGACGAGCAACGCCCGGCGCGCCTTAATTGAGCCGCGCGCGTCGGCGACAGACAGCGAGAGATGATGCGAGTTGCCCGCCGCGCGCTTTTGGCCTCGATCGCCGCGTCAATCGCCGCGCCGGCAATTTTACGCCGGACGGCGGCGGACGCGCCGGTCGCGTTGAAGCTTCATCATTCCTTCTCGGCCGTGTCGGGCGCTCACGAGAGGTTCCTGGTGCCGTGGGCGCGCAAAGTGGAGAGCGACTCACAAGGCCGCATCCGCGTCGATATCTTCCCCTCGATGCAGCTTGGCGGCTCGCCCGTGCACCTCTACGACCAAGTGCGCGACGGGATGACTGATCTTGCGTGGCTTCTGCCGAGCAATACTCCCGGACGATTTGCCAAGATCGAGGTTTTCGAGCTGCCCTTCGTGCCGTCGCGGCGAGCGCTGGTGAATTCCAGGGCGCTTCAGGATTACGCGACCGCGAACCTGACGGATGAATTTGCCGACGTTCATCCGATCTGTTTCACGTGCCGCGACCATAGCATCGTTCACGCCAACCGGGCCATCAAGACGATCGCGGACCTCAAGGGATTGCGGCTGCACGTACCCAACCGGCTTGCGCGCGAGACCATCCATACGCTCGGCGGGGAGGGGATCAGCATTCCGAGCGCGCAGCTTCCCATGGCGATTGCCGGTCACGTGATCGACGGCTGCCTAGATCCTTGGGATCTGGTGCCCTCATTGCGGCTCGACAATCTGCTCAAGGAGCATACCGATTTTGCCGAGTCGTCGTTGAGCACTGCGACATTCGTTCTGGCGATGAACAAAACAACTTACGGCCGCCTTCCGAGCGAACTGAAGACGGTTATCGATGCCAACTCGGGACAAGCGGCCGCCGGCGTGGCGGGAACCATGTGGGATGTTGAAGCGCGAGCGGTGGCCGAGCTTGTGGGTGGTCGCGATCCTATCACCGTCTTGGCCGCGCAGGATATTGTCTCTTGGCGCAAGGCGACTGAGCCCGTAATCGGCTCGTGGCTGAAAGAAATGCGCGCGCGCAAGATCGACGGCGCCGAGCTCATCGCTGCTACCAACACGCTGCTGGCAAAATATGCGGATGAGCCCGAGCCTCCGCCGCCACAGCCGGCGCGACCTGAACCGGCCGAACCCGCTGCCTCGGCTCAGCCGCCGCAAGCCAAAGCAGAAGTGCCCGAGTTGCCCAAGGCAGAGAACCTGGTTGCCAAGCCTGCGGCCAAATCCGCGCCGAAGTCCGCGCCGCTCAAGGAACTGGATATTCCACTCTGAGCTAACGGCCGCACCGCAATCATTGCGTTCGTAGGTCGGGGTGGCGCGAGCGCCCTAGCGCGAGAGGGATATCTCGGCGCCGCCGTTCGCCTGTCCGTCAAAACGCCCGTTGGCAAATGAAAGCTGCGCCAGCGCTTCGCTTTTATGATCGCGGATGATCAGGACGCCGTGCTCGAAAGTCCACTTGCGGCTGGTGAAGAACTTTCCCGGACAGCCGCCTTCCGGTGCGATTGTGCCTTGGTCCGCTCCCGGAGTACTCCCGAAGTTCATGTAGCAGCCGACGGCGCCCACTTGGCTGAGCCTCCAGCGGCCGCCGAGTTCAATTGGCGGTGGAGGCGGAGGAGGAAGCGGGGGTGCGGCGGCCGTTTCCGGTTGGGGCTGGCTTCCAGTACATCCGGGAAGCGCCCCGAACAGGACGACGATGAGAGCCGCGCTCATCGCTGCACCGCAGCCGCGCCGCCATGGCTGTTGTGAACTAGTCATTCCGTTGAGCAAAGCAGAAATTACTTATCAAAAAGTACCTCAAAGACGCCGCCGCGAGCCGACCCGCTTACGCCGTGTCTTACTTCATGGTCGGGATGACGAACTCGGCGCCTTGCTTGATACCCGACGGCCAGCGCGCGGTTACGGTTTTGGTCTTCGTGTAAAAGCGCACCGCGTCCGGTCCGTGTTGGTTGAGGTCGCCGAAACCCGAGCGCTTCCAGCCGCCGAACGTGTAATAAGCAAGCGGAACCGGAATGGCGAAGTTTACCCCGACCATTCCAACCTCGACCCGGCTGACGAAGTCGCGAGCCGCGTCGCCATCGCGAGTGAAAATCGCTACCCCGTTGCCGTATTCATGTTCCGACGGCAGGCGCACGGCTTCCTCGTAATCGTTAGCGCGCACCACCGAGAGCACCGGTCCGAAAATCTCCTCCTTGTAGATGCGCATTTCCGGGGTGACGTTGTCGAACAAACAGCCACCCATGAAATTGCCGCCTTCGTAGCCTTGGAGCTTAAAGCCGCGGCCGTCGACCAGAAGGTTAGCGCCTTCCTTGACGCCGAGATCGACATAGCTCTTCACCTTGTCCAGGTGCTGCTTGGTGATCAGTGGCCCGTAATCGGCCTGGGCATCGGTCGACGGACCGATTTTCAAGCTCTCCACCCGCGGCACGAGCTTTTCCAACAAGATCTCGGCGGTCTTCTTGCCGACCGGCACGGCGACCGATACCGCCATGCAACGCTCGCCGGCGGAACCGTATCCGGCGCCAATCAGCGCATCGACGGCCTGATCCATGTCGGCGTCCGGCATGACGATCATGTGGTTTTTGGCGCCGCCGAAACATTGTGCGCGTTTGTTGTTGGCGCAGGCGGTTGAGTAAACATACTCGGCAATTGCCGACGAGCCGACAAAGCCAACGGCTTTGATGCGCGGGTCGGTGAGCAATGTATCTACCGCTTCCTTGTCGCCATTGATGACGTTGAGCACGCCCGCGGGAAGCCCGGCCTCCACCAACAACTCGGCGAGCCGCATCGGCACCGAAGGATCGCGCTCCGACGGTTTGAGAATGAAGGCGTTGCCGCAGGCGAGCGCTGGGGCGAATTTCCACATCGGGATCATGGCTGGGAAGTTGAACGGCGTGATGCCGGCGACGACGCCAAGCGGCTGGCGCATGGAAAAAAGATCGATACCCGGACCGGCGCCTTCGCTGAATTCGCCTTTGAGCAAATGTGGAATGCCGCAGGCGAATTCGACCACTTCCAGCCCGCGCTGGATGTCGCCTTTGGCGTCGGCGAAGATTTTGCCGTGCTCGGCGGAGAGAAGGCGAGCTAGAGCGTCAAATTCGTTCTGCGCCAATTCGAGAAATTTCATCAATACGCGAGCGCGCCGCTGGGGGTTCGTGGCCGCCCAGGCCGGTTGAGCCGCTTGCGCTATCGCGATCGCGTGCTCGACCTCGGAGCGCATGGCGAGGGCAACCCTGGCTTGAACCTCGCCGGTATTCGGGTTGAAAATCTCCCCAAACCGGCCGGACGTGCCTTTCACCTCTTTGCCGCCGACAAAATGGCCGATCTCTCGCATGAACTATCTCCTGTGGACCGAAGTGCCGGGCCGTCGATAAGTCTTCGCTATTGTGCAGCTTTTCGGCGAAACGGTCACGGGGTAGTGTAGCCGCAAGTTCCATTGACCACGCTGCCACACATCAAAACTGCACCTTGTAATGGTGCCGGCGCGTAAACAGCTGCCAAGGCATGTTGTCCCGTGGATTTTACGCGCCCATTAACGCGCATTTGCATCTGTGTGGCGGTTCAGAAGTCGGCATCATTTTTGCCGGCACCTTGTCATGCGGACTTCTGAACCAAAGCCACACGAGATCAATAGGTTGCTAGTGTCCCTTTGATTCCGAAGTTCGCACATGGGATTGCCGCCTGGTCATGCGAACTTCGGAATCGGGGACACTAGAAATGACACCCCGCCCGGGACGGTGTATAGCCGCCGCCCGACGTTTATTCCGAAGATACGAGCTCCTGCTTCCAGCCCTATGACTCAAAGCGTCAGCGCTCCGCTTGAGAGCGAAATGCCGGCCAACAGTACGGCCGAGTCCCGTTCTGGCGCCGGATTGTGGGGCCTTGGGCTCGGCAGCATTGGGGTCGTCTACGGCGATATCGGCACCAGTCCGCTTTACGCAATGCGTGAGGCGGTTATGGCCGCTTCAGGGCCTCAGCATCAGGACCTGATGCGCGGCGCGCTGCTGGGCATCGTTTCGCTCATCCTGTGGGCGCTCATTATCGTTGTTACCCTGAAATACGTTCTGATTCTGTTGCGCGCCGACAACAACGGCGAAGGCGGCACCCTGACGCTGATGGCGCTGGCGTCGCGCGCAGTCGGACGGATTCCTCGCGCTGCCGCCACTGTCACCGTGCTCGGCATCGTCAGCGCCGCGCTGTTTTATGGTGACGCGCTTATCACGCCTGCGCTCTCGGTGCTCTCCGCCATTGAAGGTATCGATGTCGCCACGCCGGCGTTCCACGATTTCGTCGTGCCGTTGACCGTGGTAATTTTGCTGTTCCTATTCGCGTTCCAGGCGCGCGGCACCGCAAAGATCGCGGCACTCTTCGGCCCGATCATGTCGGTCTGGTTTGTCGCCATCGCTATTCCCGGTGTGATCCGGATCGCGCAAGATCCTTTCGTGCTGACGGCCTTCAATCCGATCTACGGCATCGAGTTTTTGCTCCATCACGGCATTGTCGCTTTTTACACTTTGGGCGCCGTCTTCCTTGCCGTGACCGGTGCCGAAGCGCTTTATGCCGATCTCGGTCATTTTGGACGACGACCAATTCAGATGGCCTGGTTCTGCCTGGTCCTGCCGGCCCTCGCTATCAATTACTTGGGGCAGGCGGCGCTTGTGTACGCGCATCCCGAAGCGATCGCGAACCCGTTCTTTCTGCTTTATCCCGATTGGGCGCGCATACCGATGGTCATACTCGCGGCAGTCGCCACGGTGATCGCAAGTCAAGCCGTCATTACCGGGGCGTATTCGCTGACCAGTCAGGCAATTCAGCTTGGGCTGTTGCCGCGGTTTGAAGTACGGCATACCTCGGCGCAGCAAGCCGGCCAGATTTATATGCCGCGGGTCAACGCGCTCTTGCTGATCGGCGTGCTTTTGCTGGTGGGTCTGTTCCGCTCCTCGAGTGCGCTTGCGTCGGCTTACGGCATCGCTGTCACCGGGACCATGGTCGTCACTTGCATGATGGCCTTCATCGTTATTTGGCGGATGTGGCATTGGTCGTTCTTGGCCGCTGCCGCTCTAATGCTGCCCTTCCTGGCGATTGATTTGACTTTTCTTTCCGCCAATATGCTGAAAGTCGTTGAAGGCGGCTGGGTGCCGCTCGCGCTCGGCGGCGTGCTCATGCTGGTGATGTACACGTGGCGCCGCGGCAGCAGATTGCTGTTTGAGAAGACCCGGCGGCTCGAGACCCCATTGGACGATCTGATAAGAATGCTGGAGAGGAAACCGCCGCAGCGGGTTCCGGGCACCGCAGTGTTTCTCACCAGCGAGCCGAAAAGTGCGCCGACGGCCCTGCTGCACAGTCTCAAACATTACCGGGTGCTGCACGAGCAGAACATCATCCTCTCCGTGGAAACGACCCACACCCCGCGCGTAGAACCCGGCAAGAGGGTGCGTATCGAGCAAGTAGGCTCGACCTTCATGCGCGTGTTGCTGCGCTTCGGTTACATGGAGTCGCCGAACATTCCCAAGGCGCTAGGAATGGCCCGTAAGCTCGGCTTGCAATTCGACATCATGACCACGTCCTTTTTCCTTTCCCGCCGGGCCCTGCGCCGGGCGCCGCATTCGGGCATGCCGCGCTGGCAAGACCGCCTCTTCATTGCGCTCGCACGCTCCGCTAACGATGCGACCGATTACTTCCAAATTCCGACCGACCGGGTGGTTGAAGTCGGAACCCAGGTCAACATCTGAGCCAAACTCCAAGAAGCAAGAGCAGCTCGGTTCCGGGTCGGTTGACGCAAGTTCAGAGGTAGTCGACAAGGAGGGTACCATGTCGGACCTGCAGGGCGGTCACAGAGTGCGCGATCTATCGCCGGAAGACGTCGCGCGCGGCGTGCAGGAAGGCCGCGTCGTCCTGGTGGACGTTCGCGAGCCGAACGAGACGAGCGTCGAGCGTTTTCCGGGCGCGGTACTCGTGCCGCTATCGTCATTTGATCCAGCGACCATTCCAGCTCCGCCGGGAAGTGAAATCGTGTTTGCCTGCCGGTCGGGCCGCCGCTCAGTGACGGCATCGCTCGCGGCCCAGGAACAGGGCTTCGATTACGACGCTCATTTGGCCGGCGGCATCCTGGCGTGGAAGGCAGCCGGCCTGCCGACCGAGACTTGAGGTTTAGCGCGGATTAATTCGTCCACGCATTTCCCCGAAACTAATATTCAGCGCGCGATGGAGCACAAGATTCGGCCCTTGGCGGCGAGCGGACGGGCACTCCTGTTTATGGGATTGCTCGTGGCGACATTCGCGCCCGCGCATCCCGAACAAGAGCGCGTGGTCAATTTCTACAATTGGTCCGATTACATCGACCCGGCGATCCTCGATGGCTTCACCGCGGAAACCGGCATCAAAGTTCGCTACGACACCTTCGACTCCAACGACACGCTTGAGGCCAAGCTTTTGGCCGGCAAATCCGGATACGACGTTGTCGTCCCTTCGGGTTATTTCCTGGCCCGCCAAATTGCCGCCGGTATCTTCCGGAAACTCGACAAATCGAAATTGCCGAATCGGGTCAATGCATGGCCGGAAATCGCCACACGGCTGGCAAGTTATGATCCGGGCAATCAGTACGCTGTAAATTACATGTGGGGCACGACCGGCATTGGCTACAACGTTGATGCCATTCGCGCACCGCTCGGCGAAGGTGCGGCAATCGACTCCTGGGATCAGATATTCGAACCGGCAAAGATCAGCCGTTTCAAGGATTGCGGCATCCACTTCCTCGACTCATCCGACGACATCATGCCGGCGGCGCTGCATTATTTGCAACTCGATCCCAACTCGAGCGCTCCGGACGATTTGCAGCGCGCCGCCGATGTGCTTCTTAGTATTCGCGGCTACGTGCGCAAATTTCATTCCTCGGAATATCTCAACGCCTTGGCGAGCGGGGAAATCTGCCTGGCTGTCGGATTTTCAGGCGACATTATCCAGGCGCGGCGCCGTGCGGCCCAGGCCAAAGCGGGGGTGGTTATTGCTTACGCAATCCCCAAAGAAGGCGCGCAATTGTGGTTCGATAACTTGGCCATTCCCAGCGACGCGCCCGACGCCGCCGAAGCGCATGCCCTGATCGATTATCTGCTCAGACCGGAAGTGGCGGCGGCCAACAGCAATTTCGTCGCCTACGCCAATGGCAATTTGCCGAGCCAGAAATACATCAATAAATCGATCCTCGACGATCGCGACGTTTATCCCGATGCGGCGACCATGTCGAAGCTCTACACCATTATGGCGCACGATCAGAAAACGCAGCGGCTGATCAACCGGCTGTGGACGCGAATCAAGACCGGCCACTAGATGTTCATTCGCGTTCACGCGGGCTGCCCGGATGCTGCAACGGAGCGGGAAGTACCGACGAGGAACGATTTCATTGCCTATCGGTTCTTGTCCTAACGATTGGGGGGAAGGGTTATATGGTGCCAGCTGAGGTTGTCGCGTTACGCGAGCCCGTCCTTCTGGTCGTTGAGGATGAAGTTCTCATCCGCCTTTCCACCTCCGATTTTCTGCGCAACGAAGGGTTCACTGTACTCGAGGCCGGTAGCTCGCGCGAGGCGCTCACGGTGTTGAAGGCGCGCTCCGACGTTTCGGTGGTCGTGACTGATATCCATATGTCGGGAGCTTTGGAAGGCCTGGATTTGATCCGCGAAATTCGCAAATCGTTTCCAGCGGTGAAGATCGTAACGGCTTCCGCATATCAAATTACCGAACCGGTCGAAGCGGTAATCACCAAGCCCTATTCATTGGAACGCCTGGCGTCCGTTATCAAATCGCTGCTCGGACTCTAGGGAACTCGGCGGTTCCAAAACCGTTGACTGGCATGACCAACGCAGCCCTACATGCTGACACCGCCGGTCGAGGCGAGGAAACTATTCTTGTCCTCGAACGCGACGTCCTTACCCGGGCGTTTCTCTCGGATTATTTGCGCTCGTGCGGGTACCGCGTTCTGGAAGCGCGCAGCGCCGCCGAGGCCCTCACCATATTGCAGGAATCTTCGGAGCCGATTCGTGTCGTGCTCGGCGACGCGGAGAATGGTTTCAAATTATCCGGCTGGGTGAAGGCGAATCGGCCGAAAATCAAAGTTATTCTCGCGGCAAATGCCGAGCGGGCATCGCAGGCCTGCGCCGATCTTTGCGATGCCGGTCCACACGGCAAGCGCCCTTACGATCCACAATTGTTGGTGCAACGCATCAGATCGCATTTGCAAAAAGGCGCCGACTGATCTGCGTTGGTGCGCGCTTAAATCGCGCAGTGCGTGAGCGGCCTGCGCGCTAGCGCCACCGCCGATGCAGCCAGAGCCATTGCGCCGGTTGCTCGCGTACCCAAGCCTCCACCACCGAGGTTATCGCCTGCATGGTGCCGCGTATGTCGATACGGCCCTCGGCGTCGCGCGGCGGATCAATCGGGTCGGTGATTTCGACCCAGAAGCTATTGCCGTCCGGCTTGCGGACGACGCGCAAGCCGTGAATCGGGCATTCGCTTTGCCGCGCAATCATGGCGATCAACGGATTGGCGCGGCAGCGCCGCCCAAAGAAAATGACCTCGACGCCTTTGGTCATGTACTGGTCGACCAGCATGCCGACATGCGTTCCCGCCTGCACTAGTCGCGCGAGCTTTACCGGCGCGTCCAGACCCGAGGCGATCAGTTCGCCCATCAGCGGCGTGCGCAGCTTGACGATGATGTCGCTGATCGGCCGGATATTCGGCCGCCGGTAAAGCACCGCCGATTGCGGCACCAGCGCCTTCGCGACCACCGCCGGAAGCTCCCAATTGGCAAGATGAGCGGCAAAGCCGAGCATCGGTTTGTTATTCTCAACCATGCGGCGGTATCGATCCGCCATTTCAGGCGCGTAGGTGATGACGTCAGCAGTTTGTCGGCCGGCGCCTTCCAGGGAGAATTCGTCGAGATGGGCAAACTCGACGGCGACCCTTCCGAGATTGTCCCATACACCCGCGAGGATCTGCTCGATCTCGGCGGCGTCCTTCGCCGGATAAGCGGCGCGCAGATTTTCGCGTCCGACATTGTGTTCCGGGAGTAGAGGTCCAACCTTGCGCATGAACGCCCCCGCGAAATTGGCGCTGCGCCTGCGGTTGATGTGTTTGATCGCGCTCAGCAGTCCGGCGGTAGCCGCTCCGAGCGTCGCGTCGATAATCTTGGAATGCGGCTCCATTAAACAATCATCCGGAGAAGGAGCTGCCGGTTTTGCGAGAAATTCATGCGCAACCAAAATCAGAAGGTGACAATAATCTTGCCGAAAACCTGTCGCGATTCGAGCCGCTCCAGGCCGCGCTGAAAGTCGGCAAGAGGAACCTCCATGTCGATCACCGGAGAGAGTCCGCCAGCCATCTTGGCGAGACTCTCGCGAATGTTGCGCATCGACGCGCCGAACGAGCCGATGATTCGATATTGCTGAAGAAAAAGCTGGAACAGGTTTAAGGTCGTCGATTGGCCCGAAGTCGATCCGCATGTGACCAGCCGGCCGCCGCGCTTGAGGCAAAGCAGCGAGCCGTTGAATGTATCGGGACCGACGTGTTCGAACGCGACGTCCACGCCCTTCTTGGCTGTGAGCTTGCGCACAACGCCTTCAAATCGCTCGGTCCGGTAATTGATCACGTGGTCCGCGCCAAGCGCCTTGGCTTTCGCCGCCTTTTCGTCGTCGCCGACCGTCGTGAAAACCGTGCAGCCGATCGCTTTAGCCATCTTGATCGCGGTGGTGCCGATTCCGGAACCGCCGGCTTGCACCAGGACCGTTTCGCCGGGCTCCAGTTTGGCGTTGTCGAACAGCATGTGCTGGACCGTGGAAAAGGCGACGGGAGCGCAAGCGGCGTCACGAAAGCTCACGCCTTTCGGGATCGGTATCACCAAGCGGGCGGACATGTTAACAAAGTCGCGCGCGAAGCCGTCGAGGTGAAAGCCCATGATGCCGCCGACGTTTTCGCACAGATTGTCGCGGCCTTCGCGACATGCGCGACAGATTCCGCAGGTCAAGGCTCCATAGGCGACCACACGGTCGCCTATCTTAAATTCCGAGACGTCCGGACCGACCGCGCTGATTTCTCCGGCCGCCTCGACGCCGCCAATGAGCGGCAGCTTGCGCTTGGCGAACGCCATGCCACGCCAGCCCCAAACGTCGATGTGGTTCAGGCCGATGGCCTTGATCGCGATTTGCACTTCGCCGGCGGCCGGTGCCGGCGGCGGGGCAACCTCGACCAGCTCGATTTTGCGGTCGGCAACGAGCGTCAGCGCGCGCATTATGCCAGCGCCGTGATGTCTTTGGCTTCGGTCATGCCGGCGGCGCGATTTACGCCGGCTCGAGCGTCAGGACCAGGCAAACGTTCTGACCACCGAAGCCGAAAGAATTGGAAATGGCGCGCCGAACCTTGGCGTCGCGTGCGACGTTGGGCACGACATCGAGCACAATCGCGGGATCGGGAACGCTGTGGTTAATAGTCGGGGGAATGCGCTGGTTTTGCAAGGTCAAGAGGGTGAACGCCGCTTCGACCGCGCCTGCCGCGGTCAAGGTGTGGCCGATCATCGATTTGTTAGAGGAAATGGGGATACCGCGAATCCGTTCGCCGAAGACCGCGGACACGCCAAGGTGCTCCATCTTGTCGTTCTCCGGCGTCGAAGTGCCATGCGCGTTGATGTAGTCGACATCGTCAGGTGCGACGCCCGCATCTGCGAGCGCGTTGCGCATGCTGGCGATAATCGGCTTGCCGTCCGGGCTCGATCGCGTCCGGTGGAACGAGTCGGACTTTTCGCCAACGCCTTCGAGAATGCCAAGCACACGGGCACCGCGCGACTTGGCGTGATCGAAATCTTCCAGGACCAGAGCAGCAGCGCCTTCCGCAAGGACAAAGCCGTCGCGATTCTTGGAGAATGGTTTGGACGCGCGTTCAGGGGGATCGTTCTGGGTTGAGAGCGCCGACAAGAGCGAAAAGCGCACCAGCGATTCCGGCGTCAACGAGGCGTCGGCACCAATCGCCAGGGCGGCGACACATTCGCCGCGTCTTATCGCCTCCATGCCAAGCTGTATGGCGCTTGCGCCTGACGCACATGCGGTATTGAGGGAAATTGGCGAGCCTTGGGTGCCAAATTTCTCGGCCAGATTTTCGCCGATGATGCCGAACTTAAACGCATTGCGGTTTGCGGCGAAATTTCGAGCCACGCGCAAGAGTTCGGGGTAGGCAGGATCGGCATCCGCCGGGGCCATTTCGGCCATTTTGATCCGGTCGGCCCATTCTATTTCGAGCGGCGGCGGCGCGAGAAACAGCGGTCCGGGAAAATGACCTTTAACGCCGATCGCCGCTTCGGCGATCGCCTCTTCTCCGGCAAGCAGCGCGACGCGCTCCGACAAGTCGGCCGGAGACATGTCGTCGCGATAGACGTCGTTGACGGTGCCGGCGATAGTGGTCCGCAGCCAATCGGTCGGAAATCTCGAAATCTGCCGGATGCCGGAAACTCCGCCGGTCAATTTCGACCAGTTGGCGGCTTTTCCGACGCCCAGAGAGGTCACGACGCCGATGCCGGTGACGGCGATAACCGGACGGCCGAGCTTGTCTCGCGTTTCTGCGGTCATCGCGTTCTTTTCCTTCAATCGGCCCGCTCGATCAGCGCCAGCCCTTCGCCGCGCCAATTGGCGACCGCGGTGACCACCACCTGGGACAGGTCGGAGGGACCGGCTCCTGCGTCGGCTGGTCCTCCTGCAGGATATAGCTTGCCTCGCTCAACCGCCGCGGCGGCAATGGCAAGATTAGCCATGAACTGGGCTTCCACGCCATGGCCGATATAGGTCCCGGTGTTCCGGATCGGAAGCCCAATTTCCTTAAGCACCGCATGCTCCGCCGACGTCGCGGGTTCTAGTCCGCTCGCGCCGGAAATGACGGCTGCGCGCTCGCGGTTAATCTCGGCGGCAATGCTCTCCCACTGGCGGCGCAGCGTCGCCTCGATATCGCCTCCCTGCCTGACGGCGCGGTCGGAACGAACCGTGCTGATCCTCGCACGCGCCCGTGCGCCGCGCCGTTCGGCATGTTTGCGGTTTTCAAGCACGAGAAAGGCGCCCATATTGCCGAGCGCCATGCCGCCGCTATTGCCGCGTTTTCCGATTGGCGAAAACTCACCTTTCAACAGCGCGCCCGCCTGCTCGAAGATCAGGAGAACGTCCCAGCGGGCGCCGTTATAAGCGCCGCCGACTAGTGTCAGCTCGCTCTGTCCGGCGGCAATGCGTGCATGCGCGATGCGCACGGCGTCCACGCCGGCGGATTCCTCGCCCAGAAACGTGCGCGAAGAGCCGACTACGCCGTGGACGATGGAAATGTTGCCGGCAAGAAGGTTGGGCAGCTGCGCCAGGAACAGCGTCGGCCGCAAGTCGTTCATCAGCCGCTCATTGAGAAAGGAGCCGGTGTCGCCCCGTTTGCGAGCTTCGGCGAGGATCGCGGTATCGACGGCAATGTCGCGTTCGCCGCCGCCGGCGGCGACTATCATATCGGTCGTGTCAAGCAACTCGGGCTTGCCGGCGATACCCGCGTCGCCGAGCGCCAACCCCGCGGCATATACGCCGATGCGCTGCCAGGGCTCCATCTGCCTCTGGTCGCTTTTTTTCGGGATCTGGCTGTCAAAGTTTACCGGCGCGAGCGGATGCACAACGTAAGGGGCAAAGCTTTTGTCGTCGTAGGCCGGCGGATCGCCCCGTGCGAGGTGCTGCCAATTGGCCTCTAGCCCCTCGCCAAGGCAGGTGATGAGACCGACGCCGGTGATCCACACCTCTTGGCGTGCATTCACCTGGCAAGCTCCTTTA